>JAESFP010000194.1_pt1 | contig 24046 bp, 21 predicted proteins | sample 9266181 | NCBI WGS metagenome assembly JAESFP01 (sample SAMN14502547, study PRJNA617102) | algae metagenome | isolation source: Pegethrix bostrychoides GSE-TBD4-15B and co-occurring heterotrophs from... | place: USA: Grand Staircase-escalante National Monument, Utah | collected 2006-08-15 | reverse complement strand
TGTGCGACGAGTATCACAGAGGTCGGCAAAGGCTTCGACGATAGCAAGTTGAGGCATCGAGGTCAGGGTTTGAGAGATGGCCTAACTACCATATCAGTTTCACAATTGGAATGAAATAGCCCTGGCTTCTTGCCTGGGATAAAGTATTAGGTGTCCAATGCTATCTTCAAGAGTCTGTCTACTGATTCTTGTAAGGCCAGAATTTTGGTCTGTACGACATCCCAGATAATTTCGCTATCTACTTGAAAGTAAGCGTGAGCTAGAATATCACGCAAACCAGCAATTTTTCGCCATTCGATATGGGGATCTTGTTCACGCACCGTCAGAGGAAGATTTTTGACAGCTTCACCAATAATTTGTAGATTGTAAACGACAGCATCAAAAGTCCGATCGTCGGTTTGGAAATCTTGAAAGCTCATACCCTGGGTGTATCGCAAGACCTTCTGGCAGCTTGTTTGAATATCTTGCAAATATAGTCTCGACCTACGCGACATAAATTGCTTCTTTTTGTACTGTCGAGTGAAGCTGAGGGTGGAGCGACTTCCATGTAACGAGATCAACTGAGGCTTTGAGATGATCTTCTAGGTAGAACTTGATATCCATATATCGGTCGAAAGTAACGGGCTGTTCTAAATCCACTAAAATATCGATGTCGCTATCTGCTGTAGCTTCTGCTCGTGCGACAGAACCAAACAATGCCAGTGACCGCACTCCCAACTGCCGAAGCGTATTTCGATGGTCAGTCAGAAACGCTAGCACTTCATCCCGGTTCATGGTTGGCCGTCCTAATCGCTGGCTCTATATGTATCAGCATAGATCAATCTCTCCCTTCACCACCGCCCGAAACCACTCCTCACCCCGAATCGCGTCAAAGTATGAGTTGGTTTTAGTAATTGTAAATCTCAGTACCGGACAAAAGCTTGCAAAAGGATACAGGAGGGGGGTTCATGAGAATTACCACATTCAAAACATGAGACCCCATGCATCAGATTACTCTAATCCGCAAAACTTTGCGGTAATGCAACCAGAGCGTCTTCAACTCTGACGATCCAGCATTGGCAAAGATAGGCATCGGCTTCCCGTTGAATTCGCCCCCGCTTCCAATAGGTGACAAATTCTCCCCTGACACAGCGAAACCCCTGACCAAGTTGCCGAAGTTCAGGGGTTAGCGGTTCAATATCAATCTGCGAGAAGTGGTAGTGGGTTACACCTGTGGAAAGGAGGGATAATCAAAGAGTCGTCTGCCTTGGAGTGTTTGCTATGGTGCTTGAACCCGTTCTTTGTCCAGCTTGTCAAAGTAGCGACATCGTTAAACATGGTCAGTCTGGTGAGGGTAAACAACGCTACAAATGTCGCAACTCAACCTGCGCTCGCTCCACCTTCATCCTCCACTATGCTTACCGGGGCTATCTGCCCGCAGTGAAGCAGCAGATTGTAGATATGGCGCTCAATGGCAGTGGCATAGCCTTCGGCAAGGCTTACGCCTACGTGACACAGCCCGAGTCCTCAACATTAGCAAGACCACTGTGATGGAAACGTTAAAAAAAGCCTCTCTGCTCAAATAGGTGAATGAGACACGACTGGCAGAACTGGAACCGGCTCAAACGATAGTCAAGCTTTGCCAGTGGCAAGAACTCGAGGCTGAAGCCGATGAGATGTGGAGTTTCGTCACCTCAAAGCGGCAACAACGATGGTTGTGGCACGCTGTTGACCACTCTACAGGCGAAGTATTAGCCTATGTGTTCTCTGATCATCAAGATAGCGCCTTATTGCAACTTCAAGAGCTGTTAACACCCTTTGGGATTATGCAGTTCTACACAGATGACTGGGGAGCATACAAGCGTCATCTTGAGCCAGCGTTTCATACCGTTGGCAAGCGTCATACTCAGACTATTGAGCGAAAGCATCTGACACTGCGGACTCGGATTAAGCGCTTAGCTCGCAAGACCATTTGCTTCTCGAAGTCACTACTGATGCACGATACAGTCATCGGACTATTCATCAACCGCTATGAATTTGGTGTGAATGTTTAACCTTGATCCACAGGTTCAGCCCATTACCGGCAGCGTCATACTCGCTCCAATTGCGAATGCGATAGGATGTTTTGGGTTTTGTTTTCATAGCCGAGTACGAGGGTAGGGCTTCTCAATCGGTGATTTTTACCCCTATCTCGTACTGTTTATGCAACAAAGCCCCTTTGAACTGAAATTTTGGCTGGCTGATCCTCGGCAGGATAGTCAAGTAACCAGTAACATCGGTTTTGAGATTTATCGCACCTTTATCAAACATCAGATCCAGATTTTATAACGAACGGCTGTTGCAGCACTTGCCGCAATACTGGCTGCAATACTGGTCATCACAAGGGCAAAAGTTTAGATCCAGATATAGCTTTCTGTTTGCTCTAAAGTAGAGTTAGATGGTCTAGAAGCTTGGTGAGGAAAGGTCATGTTGAGTCAATTGCCGAACCGTGTCACCAGTCCAGCTTGGTGGCAACTAATCAATTGGATTGCTGATCCACTGGGATTTCAGGACAGATGCTGCCAGAGATATGGCGACATCTTTTCCCTACAGTTGGGCGGACTTACCTCTGTTGTGGTGATTGGAAATCCGCAAGCGATTCAGGAAATCTTCAACCAGGATGCCAAGTTTGATATTGGGCGCGCCAATGCACTTGCAGAACCGCTGATTGGACAAAACTCGCTCATGTTAATGGACGGTGATCGGCATCGACGCGAGCGAAAATTATTGATGCCTCCTTTTCATGGAGAACGGCTCCAGACCTATGCTAGCCAGATCTGCCACATTACTAACCAGGTTGCCAGTCGGTGGCAGATCGGCCAACCGTTTGTGGCGCGGTCGGCCATGCAGGTGATCAGTCTAGAGATCATTCTGCAAATTGTCTTTGGTTTGAGTCAAGGAGAGCGCTATCAGCAGCTCAAACTGCTACTGACCGATTGGATCAATATGATAGATTCGCCCCTGCGCTCTAGCATGTTATTTTTCCGGTTTTTACAACAAGATTGGGGGAACTGGAGTCCTTGGGGGCAGATGAACCAGCGGAAACGCCAGGTGCATGACCTGCTGCAGGCCGAAATTGAGGAGCGAAGGACGATAGTAGCTTCAGATCGCACTGATGTGCTGAGTCTGATGATGGCCGCGCGTGATGAAGATGGGCAGGCGATGACGGATGCCGAATTGCGTGATGAACTACTGACGATTTTGTTTGCTGGGCATGAAACGACTGCCACAACATCGGCTTGGTCACTTTATCAGGTTCATCAACAGCCCGAAATCCGTGAAAAGCTGCTGCGAGAACTGGATAGTTTGGGAGAGCAGTTAGGAGACAAGGTATCTCCACTGGAAATTGCTCAGCTTCCCTATTTGACCGCTGTTTGTCAGGAAACGCTGCGGATGTATCCGGTGCTGCCGATTATTTTCCCCCGCATTGCCAAAGTGCCCGTCACGATTGGAGGATATCAATTTGAGGCTAATACAACTTTAGCGCCGACAGTTTATCTGGTGCATTATCGGGAAGATCTCTATCCTCAGGCTCACCAGTTTCAGCCAGAACGGTTTTTGGAACACCAATATTCCCCGGCTGAATATTTTCCATTTGGGGGTGGGAGCCGCAGATGTTTAGGGTATGCCTTGGCGCAGTTGGAAATGAAGCTGATCTTGGCAACGATCCTGTCCAAGTATCAACTGGCTCTGGCAGAGGATAAACCTGTCAAACCGCAGCGTCGTGGGTTTACGCTGGCTCCTGTGGGTGGAGTCCGGATGGTGATGACTGGGAGGCGATAGAGCTGCGAGAGGTTCTGTTCTGGTTCATCGAGTCCTAGCAAAAGTCATCTCAGCTCTAGCAATCCTTCTGTACTCGCTTACCATTTGATGGTGAGGTGATGCATTCAAGCAAGATCGCGCAGTTTTTCCAGAAAATTCTCTGCAATCCTTCTGCAACGCCTGCAATTGGCCATGCAGCTCGATGCAATCACAATGGATGGCATCACCTTAGAATGTTGTCTATCAACAAGGCTTTTGTCATAGAGAAATTCTTCGATCGGCAGACAGCCTGTAGGGGTGCAGATACAGCATTGCAGTTTGAGCGGCAGACTAGAGAACTGCCAAGTTGGGGTGTTTCTAGCCTATGTCAGCCCGCAAGGGCACAGCTTAATTGACCGTCGTTTATATCTACCTCAGTCTTGGGCAAGTGACCTCGACAAGCGAGGCAAAGCTGGCGTACCCAAACCCATTCAATTTGCCACTAAACCACAACTGGCAAAACAAATGTTGCAATCAGCCTTTGAGGATTTTCTTAAACAAATACTTAAGTCCTAATTTAATCTGGTAACGAAATGTTTCAGTTTATCCCAGTTTAGAATAACGTTAATATCTCATTATTTTTATCTTAATGACTGTCCTGTAAGCTCCGAGGCATAGTGTTTGCTATTAAAACTATGTCTATTCGACTAGCTCACAAACCGAGGTTTCTGAGCGCCCTGAGCAAGCGATGGAAAACCTTTACCTCCCTGTTTCTCTCCAGTTTTGCAATTGTGCTCTTGGTAACGGCTTGTGTCGCCGATCCCAGTCAAGTTCAAAATGCTTCTCCCGGAGCATCAACTGCTGCTGGCGGTAGCGCCGACTCAATTACTGTTTATACCGCGTTAGAAGACGATCAGATCAAAGAGTATCTGGCCTCATTCCAAGCAAAGTATCCAGACATTAAAGTTAATATTGTTCGCGATTCAACGGGTGTAATCACAGCGAAACTACTAGCTGAAAAAGACAACCCGCAAGCTGATGTGGTTTGGGGAACTGCCGCATCCAGCCTACTCGTCGCTGATCAACAGGGCATGTTAGAACCCTATGCGCCTGCTGGCCTAGATAAAGTTTCTGAAAAACTGCGCGACGATCGCAATCCACCGCACTGGGTCGGCATCGATGCCTGGATGTCAGCCTTTTGCGTCAATACTGCCGAGCTGAAAGAAAAGAATCTGCCGATGCCTAAATCCTGGGCAGATTTGACGAAGCCGGAATACAAAAATCAGATCGTCATGTCCAACCCAGCCTCGTCGGGAACGGGATTCCTGTCCGTTTCGGCAATGCTGCAAATGAAGGGCGAGCAAGACGGCTGGAAATATTTGGATGGACTGCACCAAAATGTTGCTCAGTATATGCATTCGGGTTCACGCCCTTGCAAAGCTGCGGGAGCAGGCGAATATCCAATTGGCATTTCGTTTGACTATCGTGCCGTCAAGCAAAAGAACGATGGTGAGCCGATTGAACCCGTGTTCCCCACCGAAGGATCGGGCTGGGATATTGAGGCCAATGCGCTAGTCAAAAAAACGACCATCAAGCCCGCTGCCAAGACTTTCTTGGATTGGGCGATCTCAGAAGATGTCTCGAAGAAATATGCTGAGAATTTTGCGGTGACGGCAATCAAAACAGATGTGCCAATTCCCAAAGGCTACCCGGCTGATCCACTGAAACAGCTCGCCAAAAACGACTTCAACTGGGCGGCCAGCAACCGCGATCGCATTCTGGAAGAGTGGACCAAACGCTACGACACTAAGTCAGCACCGAAAGAAGGTTAATAGCATCGCTGATTCTGTCTATCCCTCGGTTGATTCAATTCAATCGAGGGTAATTAATCTACCTGCCCTAGAGAACTACCATGAATCCCTCTGAGCAACCTGCATTAGCAGTCACTAGCCTGCAACCTGCGACCACGCCATCCCGCCAAACTTCTGCTTATGGGGTAGTCGATGGTTTAGCTGAACCAGAACCCTATCTGCGGATCGAAGATATCAACAAATCGTTCGGCAACTTTGTGGCGCTGAAAAATATCTTCTTGAATGTCTATCCCGGTGAATTTGTCTGTTTGCTGGGACCCAGTGGCTGCGGTAAAACGACGCTACTGCGGATTATTGCTGGACTTGAGGAACAGACCAGTGGGCGGGTGATCCAGGGTGGTAAGAATGTTTCAAACCTGCCACCTGCACAGCGGGACTTCGGCATTGTCTTCCAATCCTATGCGCTGTTCCCCAATCTGACGGCTACTCAAAATGTCGCCTATGGGCTGCAAAATGCCAAACGTCCCAGAGCAGAAATCGATCGCCGCGTCGCTGAACTTTTAGAGACTGTCGGCTTAACTGGCATGGGGCAAAAATATCCGTCTCAGATGTCGGGTGGACAGCAGCAGCGCGTCGCTCTAGCCAGAGCCTTGGCACTGTCCCCCGGCCTGTTGCTGCTTGATGAACCGCTCTCGGCACTCGATGCCCAAGTGCGCGTGAAGCTGCGGACTGAAATTGCCTCGCTGCAAAAGCGGCTGGGCATTACCACCGTGATGGTGACGCATGATCAAGCCGAAGCTTTAGCCATGGCAGATCGGATCGTGGTGATGGACAAAGGCTACATCGCTCAAGTGGGCGCACCCCGTGCCGTCTACCAGCATCCCCGCAATCCATTCGTGGCCAACTTTATCGGCGTGATGAATTTCCTGCAAGGGGTGGTCGTAGCACCCGATCAGGTGCGCTGCGGTAATCTGGTGCTGCTGACTCCCAACAATCAGGCTGCTGTGAATCAACCGGTGCGGATTGCAATTCGGCCTGAAGATATTCGCGTTCTGTCCGTGGCAGAAGCCCAGACCCATTCCCAGAACGTGATCTCGGCTGAGGTGCAGAGCATGGAATATATGGGGACGGGCTATTTGGTCACTTGCGCCCCAGACGGCAACGCTAAAGATCAAATCACCATCGACCTCTCGACCTTTGAGTCGGGAGCCTTGGGATTAGAACCCGGCTCAACCCTGCGACTCTATTTGCCTCCTGATCAGGTGCAGGTGTTTGCTGCCGAGTAAATTACCACTGACTCTATCGAACACTGTCCAGCTCTGAAGACCTTGTTGAAGCTTGCCAAGAGGTTTTATGACCGTCACAACCCCCAAATTTCCTACACCGAATCCGCTGTTTCCTAAGCGTCAGCAGGTCGTGACGCGAGAAGACTGGCTGATGCGCATTCTGCTCGGTCTGGGCACGCTCTGGCTGCTGGTAGGTGTCGTGTTGCCGCTATTCCCGATGATCGGACGCAGCTTTTTCGATCCCAACGGCAACTGGATTGGGCTGGCCAACTATGTCAAGTATCTCACCACACCTTCGCTAGTTTCGGCCTTCTTCAACAGCTTCTTCATCGGTGCGATGAGCATGATGATTGCGGTGGGGCTGGCCTTCCTCTATGCCTATGCTCTCACCCGGACTCAAATGCCCGGTAAACTGGCCTTCCGAGTGCTGGGAATGCTGCCGCTCTATATTCCGCCACTGGCTCACGCGATTGGGCTGATCTACTTATTTGGCAACAAAGGTCTGGTGACAACCGGATTCTTAGGAGTCTTCCCCAAGTGGGATATCGGGCTGTATGGGCCAGTTGGGATCATTATCGGTGAAGTACTCTACTGCTTTCCACAGGCGCTGGTGATCATGATTACAGCGCTGAGTCTCACCGATGCCAGACTCTATGAAGCCGCAGAAGTTCTAGGCAGTACGCCACTCAAAACCTTTTTCACGGTCACATTGCCCAGCGTCAAATATGGCTTAATCAGCGCTCTATTTGTCTGCTTCACGCTCGCCTTCACCGACTTCGGTGTACCCAAAGTGGTAGGTGGTAACTTCAACGTTCTCGCAACTGATATCTACAAACAGGTGATTGGTCAGCAGAACTTTTCGATGGGTGCAACTGTCAGTGTGTTTCTGTTGGTGCCAACTGTGATTGCCTTCGTGGTCGATCGAATTATTCAGCGTCGCCAAACGGCGCTTGTCAGCGCCAAAGCCGTGCCGCTCCAGCCGAAATCCCATCCGCCGCTCGATTGGCTGATGTTTGGCTTCTGTGCTCTGGTGGCGGGCTTCACGATAGCTGTGCTGCTGGTGATTATCTTTGCCTCGCTGGTGAAGGTCTGGCCCTACGACCTGACGCTAGGGTTCAAAAACTATGACTTTAGCACGGTGGGCGGTGGCGGCTATCGGGCCTTTTGGAACAGCATCCGTATGTCATTCTACACGGCAATTGTGGGCACGGTGGCCGTGTTTATGGGAGCCTATTTGGTCGAAAAGGGCAGAGGTATGAAGTGGTTGCGATCAGCCAACTATTTTCTCTCAACCCTGCCCCTCGCCTTACCTGGACTAGTGTTGGGTCTGTCCTATGTTTTCTTCTTCAATAACAAAATTTGGTGGATCCCATTTACCAAGATTGCTATCTACAACCCGTTTAACGGCATCTACGGCACGATGGCAATTCTCGTACTCTGCAATGTTATCCACTTTTATACAGTTTGTTTCTTAACGGCCAACACGGCATTAAAGCAAATTGACCCTGAGTTTGAGGCTGTTTCGGCTTCGATGCGCGTGCCGTTCTATAAAACCTTCTGGCGAGTGACAGTACCGCTGTCGCTGCCTGCGATCCTGGAAATTGGCATCTACTATTTTGTCAACGCCATGATCACGATTTCAGCCATCGTCTTTCTCTATCCGCCCTCTCTACCTCTAGCGGCGGTGGCAATTGTGAATATGGATGATGCGGGTGATATTGCGGCGGCGGCAGCCATGTCCACGCTGGTGGTCTTAACTAGCATTGGTGTGCGGATCCTCTATTGGTTGTTCACAAGAGGTTTACAGCAGCGGTCGCAGGCTTGGTTGCAGCGGTAGCACAAGATAATTTGTAGGCCAATACACAAGCTAATACACAAGTAACATCACAAGCGAGGTGAAGCAATGCCGAAAATTGAGCTAGTCGTCTGCGATATGGCAGGGACAACGGTGAGAGATGATGACGAAGTGCAGCGCTGTTTTGCCGAGGCGGCTGCCGCAACTGGGTTGGAAGCTGATCCAGATAAACTACGGTTTATGATGGGGTGGTCGAAGCGATCAGTCTTTCAAACACTCTGGCAAGCGCAGCTCGGAGCCGATCATCCAGACTGCGAGACCAATGTCGATGCTTCATTTGCTCGATTCAAAACCATTCTGGAAAATTATTATCATAATCAGCCCGTTTCTCCCACCGAAGGTTGTCTAGAACTATTCGATTGGCTGAAGGCGCAGGGCATTAAAATCGCACTGACGACAGGCTTTTACCGCGAGGTGGCAACCATCATTCTCGATCGGTTGGGCTGGAGTCAAGGCTTGAATCAAGACTATGTTGGCTCATCTGATAGCATCATCCAGGCTTCAATTACGCCATCCGAGATCTATGGCAACGAAGGGCGTCCGGCTCCATTCATGATTCAGAAGGCGATGTATCGCTTGGCTATGACAGACTCGAAGCAAGTGATTAACATCGGCGATACTCCATCAGATATTGAGTCAGGATACCATGCCAACTGCTTGCTGTCATTGGGAGTTACCAACGGCACTCACAGCCGAGAACAACTCATGGCTTACCCTAATGATGGATTGTTAGCTGGAATTGGCGAATTGAAGGAAACAATCTTAAGCTTGAATTGATCGATTAATACTATGCGTAATCACACAGACATTGCAATTGTCGGAGCTGGAATTGTCGGACTGGCTCATGCCCTCGCGGCAGCCAAACGAGGTCTGCGAGTCGTGGTGTTTGAACGTCATGCTCAGGCAGTAGGCGCTTCAATTCGCAACTTTGGCATGGTTTGGCCCGTCGGACAGCCAACCGGACTCCTGCTAGAGCGAGCCTTGCAGTCACGGCAAATTTGGCTGGAGCTATCGGCGGCAGCAGGTTTTGCGTTGGAACAATGCGGCTCGCTGCACTTGGCCTATCGAGCGGATGAACTAGCGGTGTTGGAAGAGTTTGTAACCACGACAGCGGGCCAGGGCTATGCGGTAGCGCTGATGACAGCGGCTGAAGTGGCTGACAAGAGCCGAGCTGCAATCACTGATGGTCTGCTGGCTGCGCTCTGGAGCGAGACCGAATGCACGGTGGATCCGCGCGAAGCGATTGCCCAACTTCCGGCCTATCTGACCGAAACCTATGGCGTTGAGTTTCACTTCGAGCAAGTGGTCACCGAGATTACCCCGCCGCAGGTCGTGGCCGGCCAGCAAACTTGGGAGGCTGACCAGATTTTGGTCTGTAGTGGAGCCGATTTTGAAACGCTCTATCCAGCTCTCTATGCCAACAGCGGGCTGACCAAAGTGAAGTTGCAAATGATGCGAACAGCTCCCCAGCCGCACCACTGGCGGATTGGGCCATCACTCTGTGCCGGATTGACGCTTACCCACTATGGCGCATTTGCCCACTGTGCATCGTTAGCAGCGCTCAAGACTCGAATTGAAACGGAGACGCCTCATTTTCCGCGCTGGGGGATTCATGTGATGATGTCGCAGAATGCGTTGGGTGAACTGGTGCTGGGCGATTCGCACGAATATGGACTCAATCCTGACCCGTTTGATCAGGCTGAAATCAACACCTATATTTTGGATTACTTGCAGCAATTCGCCCAAGCACCGAGTTTTGACATCGCCGAAACCTGGCATGGCATCTATGCGAAGCTGCCTGGTAAAACGGAGTTTATCGCTCAGCCTGAGCCGGGAGTCACGGTTGTGAATGCTCTCAGTGGTGCAGGTATGACGCTTTCGTTTGGCACTGCTGAATTTGTGATTGCAGGCTTGAGTTAACTCAAACCGATCGCGGATATCTCGAATCAGATCGCTGAGGCTCGCTTTTTCGTTGGGATTCATGCCAGAAGCAGGTTCATCCAAGAGCAAAAGCTGCGGTTTGAGTGCCAGAGTCCGAGCCAGTTCGAGTCGTCGCTGATCACCGTAAGCCAGATTGAGGGAAATGCAGTAGCTGAAAGTTTCTTTGGCAAATTGAATGTCACTACAACAGCCCAGAACCGCTTAAGTCAACTGTCCACTTTCTTAGGGGCAGGTCAATCAAGCGCATGAGAGCTTATCCAGATTCGCCGTTGGGTTCTGTCATTAGTTTGCACTGACTGCCCTCAACCTACAAGAGATTATGTTAGCCACGTACTATGACCACAAGCGCTCATAGTTATTTCTCTGCTTCAGTAAATGGGGAACAAATATCTATTAAACAACCATTTGGATCGACGGTTAAGAATCGACGCTGCCCATAAAACTCGTTTCTGAGTTCTTGAACGATGCGAAGTCCCATAGCTACTGCCTTTTCATAGACAAGATCGACTGCGGGAACCACAAACGTCACATACATACCTGATGGAGCAGTTCGATACTCTTGTGGAACCAGGCTATGACTGCGAAGAATAATTCCAAACTCTAGTTCTTGATTTGACGGACTACGAAGTTGAACATACCAATCACTGTCATAACTTACCTCAAAGCCAAGCAAAGCCACATAGAAATCTCGGCTTTCTGTAAGTCGATCGGAGCAGATGTTTGTAAAAATGCGACTAAAGCTCATAACTACTCTCCATCATCGATCCGATAGGGCAAACGTTTGAGTGAAACCTTGTCCAGACATGGAACTAAGGTTAAGCCACGCTTTTATACAGATACGGGAGTGCATAGCTCAACGAGCGTTCCATCCGGTGTACGCAAATACGAGACGATTTGACCCCACGGTTTTTGAGATGGGGCTGAAAGTTCCTTAGCCCCATGGATAAGTGCGCTTTGATGCGCGGCGTGTACGTCGGAAGTGACAAGTCCAATTTCTATGCCCAAGGGTTGCTTGGATTCGCTAGCTCGAACATGACCTTCAGGAAAGTTCATCTCCCCAAGCTCATGAGCAGCAAACGCAAGTGTGGTTTCTCCAGTGTTCATCTCGCCATAGTCACCGGACTCATGGAGAAACTTCTGCTCCAGACCAAAGGCTTGATTGAAGAAGTGGAGTGAATCTACCACGTTAGGAACATAGATGATCGTGTAGCCAAGTTTCATGATGACTTTCAAGCAAATGATGGACAGCGGATGCTTGGAGAATTATAGCTTGCAACTTCGACGGCTACTAGTATTGAGGAATTTAATGAGGCTAACGACCAAGCTCACCCGCCGCAGATAACCTTTGCTACTCACAGATAAACTCTCGACGGTCGGTGTGCATGGGCATTGTTGGGCGGCGCGTCTACCAAATCAACCATTAATATCAATATTAGATAGAAAACGTTCAACATCTGTTTTGTTTGCTTGATATGCATCCCAAAGACAGTGACCTGCTTGATCCCACTGCGGATGAGATTTCTTCTGTTGCCGATACTCATGAAAACGCTTATGAATAAAACGCAACACGTTAGGCCAAAGAATTTGAGGCACATTAGGATACTTTTCGGTCACATCAGAATTATGATCGCGCCCCAAACATAGCAAGGAAACGTAGTATAGCTGGTTGGAGTAGATACCTCGCTCATAAAGAGATTTTGAGACTAGCTTGCTCTCTGCTTCTGGAAAAGCACCAAGTGCCCGAACAACCCTGAGCATATTTTGCCTTTTTGGATTAGTCCAAGGACCATTTAAATTGCAAATACCGCTTTTGACTTCAGCGAGTGCAATATATGACTTTTCCTTAACAGCAGTAAAGTGTTCCTCGTCGTGCATTGGGTTTTCAAGATTCTCACCTCGGTACGGAAAGCGTACTGCGAGGATATCAACATCAGTTTCTTGGTTGCTGCCTCGATCTGGATGGACAACGAAATTTGGTATGGTCAAAAATCCATTAAGCCTGAGATACCAATAAGCAAGTTGTTCTGACTTGATTTGCATTTGATCTTTTTCAGAAAATTTTCTATTTGTTCCTAACAAATAACTTTAAGGTATCGTCCACACAGATAATTTAGCAGCCCAACTATTAATAGACTGAAAGTTTCCGCCTGAGATCCTGTAGTAGCTGAATAGGCAGAATGAGTCGGCATAACACCTCAGATTCGGCACTTAGGCAGAATCTTTCCGTATAATACGCTTCCTTACCCCGTTAGGCAGAAGCTTTCCGCATATCTTCGCAATATCTTCGCAGTTGCACAAAGGGCAGTTCCTCTCCGCCTGCACGATGCCTCAACTGCCCGCATGCTCAGCCAAAGCTTACCAAACGTAAAAATTCTCCCCTTCCCACTTGCGCTAAACCAGAGTTTCAGCTTATGATTTTCCAACTGATTGCGTGAAGCGATCAGGACAGGTAAAAGCTTAAGGCGTCGCTGACTAGAAGTGGTGACACACCGCTAGCCAGCTAACCCGGCCTCCTGATTAGTCCCAGAAGGCAAGGCTGAGTCGATTTTACATCGCGCTCGCTTCGTTTTACACGCATGTGGTTAGGTGACTCTACGCCTTAAGCTTTCAAACCCATAACCAAAAATACGAGGTGAATATCATGTCTACAGAGTTCAACGAACGTCTGAGTGAGCCGCTTGGCCATCAGGCGCAGATTTGGATTGTCGGAACCCGTGAGCAGGTGAACCACATCATCAGCGAAATGTACGTCAAGCAGATGATTACTGATCGAGGGCAATTCTCGCTGTTGGTTCCCGCACCGTTCGCGCAGGGTAAATTCATGAGCGTGCTGCTGCGATAGCCCAGCTAGTTTGCACAATGCTCTGCTGCCAACTCAGCGACTCCAGCTTTGGTGGCAGAGCAGAATACCACCGACCGCTAAACCATCGCAGCCAATACTCAAAGCTGCACCGCCGAACCGCGCCAGTCCCCCCCTGCAAAGCATCAGCGCTATCTCAACCATCCGCCGCCATACCCAAACGGTCAGCGCCGATACTCAGCTCTAGGTCAGCGCTCCACAACTAACCAGCCACCGATAGCAAAACCTGAGAGCGCGAACCATAGACCGTAATCGTGATGACCTGAGCCTCTAGCAAGCTGCTCCCTAAATCCCCTTTGCTTGAATGCCCGATAGAGCTATGTCCTGAGGGGCTTTGAGCCGGAGTGGGTTCAGAAAGTCCCCCTTTCTTAAATGCCCATTAGGGCTATGAATTGGGAGATTTAGGGGACTGACAGCACTTGTGTGTACACGTACTCTATGTTCGAGGTCACCCGTACTTAGCGCGAAGGGTCGCCTCAATTAAACCGCCCTGAAAAGGATTACGAGCCCTTGCCTCTTGTTTTTGGCCCCACCACCAGAGCAAACTGCTGACCCCAACGAGCAAGAGTTCAAGCAACACAGCGGCTTGCCAGGGTGGTACAGGTAGAAGAGTGAAAAGCATGAATAAAGAGGTAAGCCCGACCCCAGCGAAGCCTAATACGATCGGGGCTGTGCAGAACCAAGGCAATGCTAATATTGCAACAAATTTGAGCCATTGTTTTTCTGGTTCTGCCTGAAAGCGATACCAGCTTCCAATGCCCAGTCCCGCCAGAATGCCTATACCGTAAGAAGAGCCAGCGAGAATGAAAGCGAAAGCGCCAGCGAAAACGAAAGCGAAAGCGACAGCGAAAGCGACAGCGACAGCACCAGCGTCAGCGAAAGCGCCAGCGAAAACGAAAGCGAAAGCGACAGCGACAGCGAAAGCAAAAACGACAGCGACAGCGACAGCGAAAGAAACAGAAACAGAAACATAAACAGCACCAGCAACAGCGACAACGCCAGCGACAGCGACAGCGCCGGAAACAGCGCCAAAAAAAGCGCCAGAAACAGAAACAGCAAGAGCGAAAGCGAAAACGAAAACGAAAACGAAAGCAACAGCGAAAACGAAAGTAACAGCGAAAGCGACAGCGCCAGCGAAAGTAACAGCGAAAACGAAAGCAACAGCGACAGCAACAGCGAAAGTAACAGCGCGTGCACTTCTAAAAAAATTGAAGATAGTCACTATACCTAGCCAAACGAGATCCTTCTGAAAAAGTTGATGTAATTCAAAAAAATAGGTTTGCAACCCCAGTATTCCCAGCTTGACAAATAAGCTGGGTTCCCAAGGTTCTTCAATTCCATTCGCTAAAACTGACCAAAATATACCAATGACAACGACTGCGAACCCCATTATTCCCGTCATAGTATCGACATTGACGACTACAGCAGTATGCCATATACCGAAAGCAGCAAGTAGAGAAAGCAATGCTGCAATGGACAAAATGATTCGATAGTGTCCACTGGTTTTGAATTCGTACTGCACTGACTGAAAAATGTTAATCCAATGATTTGAGTCAGGCACCTGAGAACTCTCTATTATGTTATGAAGTAATTCAAGTTGCATCCTGACAGGTAAGCCAGAGAATAAAATTCGCCATACCGATGATGAATTTTCAACTTGTCCCAATACCATGTTCAATGTCTCCAAACATTGCGCGTCAAGCTGAGGAGCTGAATCATGTCCTGTTAGCAGTTCTACTTTTGTCACTGACCACTTTTTGAGGAATGAAGCTTGATCAAAGAGCTGAATTCCACAAACCGGAATTACTAATCGAGGATCAAGCGAAGGCACGGGTTGAGGAATGGCGGAGAATTTGATTTGAGATAGTAGGTAAGCAATTCGACCTGCTATGACGGGTAATGTTGAATCAGTTGGTTCATTGAAGGGTTGCCAAACCCAGTCCAGGCGCTCCAGTTTTCTCTGTTCTGCTGAAAGGTGATAGTCCCGCAGCCGGTCTTCTATTTCTGGTCGAGGGAGTAATGTTGCTAAATGAATTGCAGCTCGTCCCCAAAACTGCTGTTCATCTGATTTGTCAAACCAAATTGAGTCAACAATTGCTGCTGCTGAATCAGGTGTTCCAATTTCTAGTAAGTCGTCTAAGGCTGAAACAGAGCTTCCTAGAGATCGTTGGCGAAGATAAGGCACTGCTAAATCGCCCATCCGGATGAGTGGCTGGCGAATTTCTGATTGTTCTGATAACTGACTGCTTAGCACTCGTGCTGCTTCTGGCAAATTTGTCAGTGAAAGTGCATTTGCTGCAAATATTATATGGTTTTGGTTTTGACTGGTTTCTAGTGTGTTTACAAGAAACTGAAATACTGCTCTGCCTCTAGGGCGGTTACTTGCTGCTACTGCTCCAAAAGCTTTAGTAACTTCATCCTTTTCGCTAATAGTACCGACCCATCCCTTAAAGTAATCGATGATCGATTCTGCCTTCTGTTGATCGACCTCTTGAGCATCGGCAAGACATTCAAACCCTAAGACCCTATCCTGTTGGTAAATGTCCATAATCAGAGCTGTACTGTCTCCAGCAATACCACACCACAGCTTTACGACCTCTCGCCAAGTAGTAGGGTCTTGCTGAAAAAACTGAATCAGGTCATGAGGTTTATCGGCTAGAGCCACAGCCGCAAAATACTCTTGCAGCGTCAAATGTGCAAACTGATAGCGATCACCCCCATCAATTTTGAGAAACAGCCCACTCCGTTCCACCAGTTCATCGAGCAGGGGAATCGTATCGCGGTCGGGGTCAAGGTTCAAACTCGGCAGGAGCTGTTTGATTTTCTCCAATACCACCGGATAGTCAATGCTGCGACGATCCTGTTGTTGAAGCGACCCTGCCTGCTGTTGGTGCAGCGCCAAATATTGTAATACCCGCCGTTTGTCACCCCCTCGATACCGATTATGCTGGTCTTGCCATTGCTCTAATAAAATGCGGGTGGACTCTTGGTAAAACTCAGACCGAGAGCGTGGCAGCTCAAACGATAGATCGGTGTAGAGATGAACAATAATTGTCAACAAGAGCGGGTTGCGAGCCAAAGCCATAATCCGAGGGCGGTCGCGCAGAGTTTGCATGAGTTGATCAATCGACTTTCCAGCCGGGATTTCCTGTTTCCATGCATCTAGAAATCGCCGCATTTGCTGATCGGTAAACTCTACTACCTCTAACGTCTGGTCAGTATCATGAGCAAACTCGTTGTCATAGACCGCAGTACGGCAAGTTACAATCAAGCGGCAACGTTGGCGCTCATCCATGCTCTTCAGCAAATCACTGATGCGCTGTACCAAAACAGGACGAACTCCACTATTCACCTCATCCAGTCCATCCAGCAATAGCATTAGCTTGCCTTTCTGAAGGCTATGCCGCACAAAGCGGTCTGCATTGGGAAACCGATTACGCTTAAACGCCTCTACAATCGCGGCAATCAGTTTTTCCTCCGTCAGCTCTGGATCGCTCAAACGGTGCAGCTCCACCAAAACCGGCACAGGTCGATTCTCCAATCCAGGCAACCGCCCTTTGCCGTAGGAAAACGCCACATGCCTCAACAGCATAGTTTTTCCTGATCCTGGAATTCCAGTAATCATCAGTCGGCGATGTTGAGCAATCGCCCCGTAAGCATCCACCTGATCACTATCGCTTGTCCCAGCCACCTTCAACGGCACATAGATCTTGCTCATCTCCAGCGGCTTTTGATTCACGCGAAACGGGATTTTGAGATGCTGATAATTCTCCACCAACGCTTCGCGATAGCGCTGAAGTGCCACAGTTTCAAATAGGGTTGTGCCTGCAAAGCGGCTATATACCCAGTTGTCGATCGCTTTGACCAGCGCCATCCATGCTTTGCCAATAGCACTCTGAAACCACCCTGCTACAGCAATGACAATAATTCCAACGAAAGGAACTAACAGACCATTCTCAGTCAACTTCTCCCAAACAGTTTTAAGGTTTTGCTTCTTTACCTTTTCTTGCTGGCTATATTCGCGGTCATAGGTTTTGCTAATTTCAAGCTTTGCCTTGGTAGGGTCAGTTTTCCAGTCAGGATGCTTTTCTTTGAACAGGTCGATTGCGTGGGTCGTCCTTCTAGGAATGTCATCTGCAACATCATCCTGAGCAAGCTGCTTAACCTCCTCACACAACGCCTGTGGAACAGCGCAATCATTTTTGAGAGATGGTGAGACAGTCTGTGACTGTAGCGGTGTGACTGTTCCAAGCACTAAAGAGAGTGAAAGCATCAGCAAAAACAGGCTCAAGAGTCCATAACGTTTGAACTTTCTTGAAATTAACTCTCTGATCAGCGAAGGTTGGCCAGGGAACATACTAATTCTTTTATTTGCCTTGTTCCCCTGATTATCGAGGACAGATCCAATGACTGGCAAGCATTAATCACAGCGAGAGGATTTTACACTGTACTACCAGATCAGGCGGCAAGCAGTTTGATTTCACCTCGCCCAGCGGGAACGCTAGCAGCGTACTTTCACTGTCATCAGGCCATCTCCCATGCCATATCAAGACCTCAACGCCAGCCTCACTGATGCCGACCGCCAAGCCATCAAGCAAGCTATCGCCACCATCCAGCAAAAGCTGCCCTTCCTGATCACCCTCAGCGCCGAAGACCGCAAGCGGCTCTACAAAATGGGCGACAAACGCCTCGCCTTCGTCCAAAACAGCCTCAACGTCGCCCAAAGCAACCGCAACATCCTGCCCGCCAGCTTCGACCTCGATGGCTTCAGCAACGACTACCACCTCAGCGCCGACCTCAGCGAACTCCTGATGCTGCTCAACCAGCTCACCGAACAGGTAGACGACACCCTGATGGCCGTCAGCAGCGAAGCGATGGGCAGCAGCCTCACCGTCTACGACTACGTTAAAACCGCCGCCAAAAAGACCCCCGGACTCAAAGCCATCGCCGAGCAGCTCGGCAGCCTGTTTAAAGCCATCAGAACCAAGACCGCCAAACCTGCCACTACCGCCACCGCACCTGCCAACTAAACGCCCCAAACGCAGAGCATCCCGCCCCATGCTCTGCATCTCTCGCCCCAACAATTCTGCATCGGTGCCCCAGCTCAAACCATCGCAGCCAATACTCAAGGCTGCACCGCCGAACCGCGCCAGTTCCCCAACCCCCTGCAAAGCATCAGCGCCAATATCCCAACCATCCGCCGCCATACCCAAACGGTCAGCGCCGATACTCAGCTCTAGGTCAGCGCTCCATAACTAACCAGCCACCGATAGCAAAACCTGAGAGCGCGAACCATAGACCGTAATCGTGATGACCTGAGCCTCTAGCAAGCTGCTCCCTAAATCCCCTTTGCTTGAATGCCCGCTAGAGCCATGTCCTGAGGGGCTTTGAGCCAGAGTGGGTTCAGAAAGTCCCCCAGCATTGGGGGATTTAGGGGGCAGTCTTTGGGGCAGTCCTGGGGGCAGTCCCGGATTCAGCGCATAGGCTGGGAAACAGGCGGCGCTAATGCTGAGCCGCAGAGCGCTACCTGAGCCTAGACAGATGCAGGTTGGCTGAAGCGTAATCTGGTGAGTTGCAGCCGCATTAGGTGAGGCAATGACCCGCCGATATCCCTGCGTGAAGTTATATACCGTACCGTTCTGTTTCACTTCGCTCAAGATGGCGCAGAGATCAAAGCTGGGCGTATCAGCAGCGCAATTCAGCGTCACGCTCATTTCGCCCGCCAGATGCAAGTCAGCCTCTAAAGGCTCGGTGCTGTAGGTCAAAACATCCGTGCGGCAGTCAATCGCGCTGCGCTCAAATGCACCTGCTGGAAAAGCTGCATGTCCACCCTGAGACGGCACAGGCCGCCAAGGGTCATGCACAAAGGTATCCGGCTGCTCGGAGCTTTGCGGCTCTGTCGTGAGCTTGCCTTCCCGCAGATCCAGCGCCGCTAGTCCAGTAGTCGTCAGGTGATAGGTGATCTGCCTCTCTGGAATCTGGACAAACCTGCGCCACTGGTTTTGGCCCATTTCAAACAGCGAAACTGGCGCTTCATCCAGCAGTTCGCGATCAATCCCCTTAAGAAACCGATCAAACCAGCGAATCTGTAAGCGATCAATCGGACTATTCGCCGCATCGCCATAGTCCAGCCCCCCCACCCTGCTTCCCCAGGGCAGATGCGCCCAGGGGCCAATCACTAGATGCTGCGTCAGCGCGCTACGAGCCGCCATCTCTTTGTAAAACCGCCAAGTGCCGCTCAGGTGGGTGTCAAACCAGCCGCCAATATGCAGCATCGGCAGATCCACCGCCTGCATATAAGACTGCGGCGAGAGCTGCTGCCAATAGTCACCCGGCTGATCCTGCCGCCGCCAGTCGTGATAGTGCGAGTCGGGAGCTAGCTGCCGCAAAATCCCCGACTCAGCGTTAACCGGATTGCTCGTCGGCAAGCTGCGAGCCGTCGCGTAGAGCGTCCGGTATGCCTCCAGATCCCCCTGGCGGCGGACAGTTTCACTGGCAAGCTGCACTGCCCAGCCCAGATTCAGCTGATAGCAAAACGCGCCGCCCTCATATGCCCAGTCTTGATAGAGGTCATAGCCAATCATCGCCGGACAGAGCGTTTTGAGCGCCCTGGGGCGATTGGCGGCTGCATAGAGCTGCGTCATCCCCTGATAGGAAAAGCCATACATCCCGACTTCGCCTGTACTCTGCGGCAAGCCCGCCGCCCAGTTGACCGCATCCTCACCATCGCTTATCTCATGCGCGAACAGATCAAACTCGCCCTCTGACGAACCGCGCCCCCGCACATCCTGGATCACGACAATATAGCCCTGCGCCGCGTACCAGCTCGGATGGGCATAAACCACCGTTGAGGCAATCGCCCGTCCGTAGGGCTGACGCATCAGCAGCACCGGGAAGGATTCTAGGCAGTCGGGTGCGCTGTCGGGCATATAAAGGTCGGCATCGAGCCGCAGCCCGTCGCGGGTTTGCATGGAAACAGTTTGCTTGGGACGGACGGGATAGGCCATAGATGATTAAGATTTGAACTGGCAAAATAGCAACGATTAACTCTATGCAAATTCGCGATGCGGTAGAAGCTGATTTGGCTGCCATTGTGGCAATCTATAATGCCGCGATTCCAGGCCGTAACGCCACCGCCGATTTGACCCCAATCACCGTCGAAAGCCGCCGCGACTGGTTGTTGAACCGCGACGCTCGCCGCCCGCTCTGGGTGCTGCTGATCGAAGCTGAGATCGCCGCCTGGATTGGCCTCTCTTCTTTCTACGGCGGTCGCCCTGCCTACAACGCCACCGCCGAAATCAGTATCTATATCGCGCCGCAGCATCAGGGCAAAGGCTACGGCTCGCTTCTGGTTGCCAAAATGCTGGAGCAAGCCCCCAGCCTGGGCATCACCACCTTTCTGGTTATGTATTTTGACCATAACGAAGCTAGCCGCAAGCTGTTCACGCGGTTTGGCTTTCAGCCGATGGGGCATCTGCCCGAAATTGCGGTGCTGGACGGCGTGAGGCGAGGGCTGGTGATTGCAGGCCTACAAGCGCCCGTTGCCTCGCCTTAGCTCGCTCTTAGCGCAACTCCTAGCTCACTCCTAGCTCACAGCCGCCAGCGACCGCTTGTAGGCCGCCCAGCCACCGTGATCAGAGATATCAGGCCAGCGATGCTGCTCAATTAGCTCCTGCGGATAGAAAAAGGCAGTCGCGCTGTCACCATCAGCCAGCAGCACTTCGGTCGGGTACATATGCGGCGGCTCGTTGCTGGCCAGGTAGTCAAACTGCTCGAGCGTCATTTCGTAGATTTCGCCCGGAATCGAGATGCCACCCATACTGGTTTGGAAAATGGCCGGATGCCAGCCATTTTCAGCCGCATGGAGACGATAAAGCGGCTGGGTTTGGGTTTCTTTAATGAATTTGGCCGACTGCAAATTCTGGTGATCGGGCTGATCTCGTAGCGCCGAGCCGCAGATAAATACGCGCCGGGTGGCAATGGCTTGAGTCATCGGTGACTTGCTCCTTTTGAAATGTAGGTGAAGTTTTGGGGGCCTGATGATGGTCTGAATTGCAGCAAAGCTCAAATGGCTTTAAGGCAGTATACAGCATACATATCAGGCGTTGGGATCCGTGATTGGAATCAGGCGCTGGGGCAATCTTGTCACCTGTTTTAGCCTACCTGAGCCGCCCCAAAATTGAAACTGCTCTTGACCTGCCCACAACCGCTCAGCTGAACAATCAGCCCCCAAACCGGGAACTCTGTGATTGCAAGGAATCTTAATAAAAGCGTAAGATTAGACCAACAGTTTATCAATCCATTGCTTGACCGCTCAATCTCAGCTTCAGCCCACAGGCTCTCTGAATATCTTTAGATAGATTTTCTAGAAACTGTATAAGGCATCACTACAGATATCAAGCTTTTTGTATACAGTGCACAGCATACAGAAAACCAGTTCTAGAGTAAGCTAGCTCATATAGTCAGCAATGAGCGCTGCCAAGGCTCTGGTGATTCCCCCTCTTGCTGCCAAAATGCTTGCCCGCAAAACCTGCCAGCTCATTCAAAAAATCCTAGAAAATCGTCATTCAAGAAGTAACCATGCAAATTCTTTCAACTTTATCGGATCTCTCAGTACTGGCTGTCAATGGCGAGCGGCTCAACAGCAGTATTGAGCGACTGGCCCGCATTGGTAGGCAGCCCAACGGCGATATCTGTCGGCTAGCCTTCACTGCCGAAGATTTGCAGGCGCGCTATTTGGTGCAGCAGTGGATGGTGGAAGCAGGCATGACCGTTCGCACAGATGCTGCTGGCAATCTGATTGGCCGCTATGACGGAACCGTTGAAGCTGCCCCAGCGCTGGCAACTGGCTCGCATATTGATACGGTTCCTTCCGGTGGCTGCTATGACGGCGTACTGGGCGTGCTGGCGGGCATTGAAGTCGTGCGGACGCTGCGGGAGCGCAACCTGCGGCTGAAGCACCCGATTGAGGTGATTGTCTTCACCGACGAAGAGAGCACAATGATTGGCGGACAGGCGATTGCGGGTACGGTGCTGCAAAACGAGCCAGAGCGCTATCAGGCCAAAACTGGACAGGCGATTGTGGCCTGCCTGGAGTCGGTAGGCGGCTGCTGGTCAAAAATTCGCTCGGCGGTGCGCTCCCGCGACGATATGGCGGCGTTTGTCGAGCTGCATGTGGAGCAGGGAGCCGTGCTGGAGCGGACAGCTACCGAGATTGGCGTGGTGCAGGGCGTGGTGGGGATGCTGCGTCAGATGATTACGATTACCGGACAGGCCAACCATGCGGGCACTACGCCGATGGAGATGCGCCAGGATGCGCTGGTGGCTGCGGCGCAGATCATTCTGGCCGTCAAGCAAATTGCCCTGAGTATGCCCAGCCAGCCCGTCGCCACTGTTGGCTACCTCACCGTTGCGCCCAACGCGGTCAATATTGTGCCCGGTCGAGTCGAGCTGTCGGTGGATATGCGCGACCTGTCCCAAGACTGCCTGGACAGCATGATGTCCCGCCTGATGCGAGAAGTGGGCGCAATCGCCGCCGAAACCCAAACCGAAATCAACTTTACGCCCGTGCTCTGCGTGCCGCCAACGCTGGCTGCACCTCAGGTGCAGACCACAATTGCCGAAGTCTGCCAAGCGCTCAGCCTCAGCCACCGCCCCATGCCGAGCCGCGCTGGACATGATTCGCTAGAGATTGGCCGCATCACTGATATGGGCATGATCTTTGTCCCCAGTCAGGCGGGCTTGAGCCATTCCAACGCCGAATACACTTCGCCGGAGCAATGCACGCAGGGCGCGAATGTCTTGCTGCACAGCCTGCTGAAGCTGGATCAGGTTTATGCCTGCTAGGGCTTGGCCAGCTTCAGCAGCTTTTGGGCGGCGAGTGCTGAGACAGGCATTACCGAAAGCCGATTGCCCGGTCGCACCACCCAGAGTTCGTCGGGCGTAAACTGCTGGCGTAGGGTTTCCAGCGAGATGAATTCTGGAAAAGTTTCGGCATATTCGACTTCCACGGTCTGCCAGCGCGGCTGGTCGGGCGTTGATTTGGCATCGTAATAGTTGCTGCTGGCCTCAAACTGGCTGGGGTCAATCACGTTTGGCTGCACAATCTGCATCAAGCCCGCAATGCCGGGGGGCTGAACGTTGGAGTGGTAAAAAAAGGCCAGATCGCCTGCCTGCATTTCGCGCAGGAAGTTGCGCGCCTGATAGTTGCGAACGCCATCCCAAATTGTTTTGCGGTCGCGCTTGAGGTCTGGTAAGCCATAGACCTCTGGTTCGGATTTCATCAGCCAATATTGCATTACAGATTCAAGGGCAATCACCGACCCAGTTTAACAACTGCCAGAATTCTACTGCGGCAAATCAAGTAGGTCATCATTGCACTATCTCCAATTCAAAGCGGAGCCACGGTCGGGAGCATCCCATTAGGGTAATGAGTAATAATACTTAGCAATATATTTTGCTAGATCAAGGAGAATAAACAGGCTGTAACTACTGCTCGTCATGACTCCTGAAGAAACCCAAGCCTTTCAAGCTC
>JAESFP010000193.1_pt1 | contig 24868 bp, 28 predicted proteins | sample 9266181 | NCBI WGS metagenome assembly JAESFP01 (sample SAMN14502547, study PRJNA617102) | algae metagenome | isolation source: Pegethrix bostrychoides GSE-TBD4-15B and co-occurring heterotrophs from... | place: USA: Grand Staircase-escalante National Monument, Utah | collected 2006-08-15 | reverse complement strand
GCTTGAAGCTATCGGGAGCGCAGTGGAAGCAAGAGAATGTGGCTCAAGTGCTCAAGCAACGATGCGCTTATCTCAATCTAGCCATTTCCTGAGTATTTATACTCATTGCCTTAATGAGATGCTCCCCCACGGTCAGCCGCTCAAATTCAAGAATGAGCAATTGTGGAACCCATGTCCAAGATCAAGTCTTTCAGGAATGCAGAAATGACTGAAACAGCAGAAAATCTCAAAGTCGAACTGGCTCATTTCTCCGCGCAAGAACGGGCGGAGCTTGCCTACTTTTTAATTCATTCTCTAGACAATGAGATTGATGATGACATGGAGCTTGCTTGGGATGTTGAACTAACGCGCAGGCTGGAGGAGATCAATCAAGGTGTGGCTGGTGAGCCAGCGAGTCAGGTATTTGCTCGATCGAGCGAGAAGATTATTGGTAGGCGACAGAAGATCCAGTCATAGTCTCAAAGGCGCTATATCGGATCGCCGCAGAACCCATCGCCTCAAGCGTTTTCCCAGAGCTGCAACTCAGCCTCAGCCAGATTTTGACGGCCTTGAGTGAGTAGTCAAATCGCAAATAGAACTGGGCAACCGTTCGACAATGAAGCTACCAGGCTACCCAGTTCAGGTTTGTTTTTGGATGCTCTCACTCTTACGAATAAATGCATCGCTGGAGCAAGTCTGGACTCTTCGAGTACGCCCGGTGGATATCCCATCCATCAGTTCTGACTATGTGAAGAGTGCTGGAGGCGGAAGAGACAACCCGAAAACCGTTGTTGTTGTTCGCGTTGTCGGGATTGTTGTAGTTCCGGTAAGCGGAACGACAGTTCTGCGGATTGTTGTTCCACGAACCGCCGCGCAGTCGCTTTAGTGCCTGCCCCGTCTGAATAGTAGCATGTAACGCCCAAACATGAATTGCGAATGTTGTGTTTGCGATCTACTGAATCCGATCTGCCAAATCCTGAGAATTTTTAAAGCTCGCTGCGCTCGCCAAGAAGGGTAAAGATGAAGAAGTGTAAAGGGAAAGAGAGCAAAAGAGCAAAGGGCTACGAAGTCCTGGAGGCGGAAGAGACAACCCGAAAACCGCAGTCGTTGTCCGCGCTGCCGGGATCGGAGTAGAACCGGTAAGCGGAACGACAGCCCTGCGGAACGTCGTACCACGAACCGCCGCGCAGCACTCGGCTAGAGCTATCTCCGCCTTTAGTCCAGGCACTGCCGCCTTCAGGTGCGCCCTCAAAATTATCGTGCCAGTGATCTTCGCACCATTCCCAGACGTTACCGTGCATGTCATACAGCCCAAAGCGATTGGCAACCCCAAAACTTCCTACGGGGGTTGTCTCTTGACTATCTTTGCCCTCAAAACCATCCCCGTAAACTCGTCTGCCATTATAGTTGGCAAACTCTGGGCTAATCGTCTGCCCAAAATGAAACGCTGTTTTGGTTCCAGCCCGACAGGCATATTCCCACTCAGCCTCAGAAGGCAATCGATAGGTTCTTCCGGTACGCTGCGAGAGTTGCTCGCAAAACTTCACAGCATCGTGCCAACTAACTCGTTCAACTGGGCGATTGTCTCCCTTGAAGTTGGACGGGTTTTCGCCGATGATCGCCTCATATTGCGCCTGTGTCACCGGATATTTGCCCATAAAAAACTGGGGTACGGTAACGATATGCTGCGGTCGTTCATCATTGTCGCTCTCTAGCTCGCCCTCTGGCGCTCCCATTTCAAAGCTGCCTGAAGGGATCAGCACCATCTCCAACGCGACTCCATTCAGGTCTTCGGTGAAATACTTTGCGGTTCCTGTTGTTCGTTGAGCGACCAGTTTGACCATTTTCGCTACTCCTTCAAGTTGAGCGGTTGGGGGGATGAAAATGCCAGTGATGCGAAGACCCGCTGCCGTAAGCGCCATGTGTTGCCATGCTTGAGATGGGCTGCCCAGCTCTGGAGTGACTGCGACAGGCGATCGCCGCTCACCCGTCCGCTGCTATATCCGCGTTTGAGTCGCTTCAGGCGTTTTCTGGCGCGGAGTAGATTGGGCGCTCGGACGCGAATCATATCAGGAAAAACGCGGAAGCCAACGAAACTTGCGCCAATGCGCGTCTCAAACAGCTGACTTTTGATGGGGTGGATTTTGAGCCGCAGCCCGACCAGGTAGTCTTCAATCGCGATTCTGGCTTCTGCGAGCAATGATTGGTGATCGGAAAACAAGGCAAAATCATCGACATAGCGGAGATACTGCTTTGCTTGCAGTTGGTCTATGACAAAGTGGTCGAACCCGTTCAGGTAGATATTGGCAAAAAACTGACTGGTGAGGTTGCCGATCGGCAGTCCTTGGCGGCGCGTGGCGGTGAGCAAATCGTCGCCAGGGAAGGCATGAAGCACTGGCTCTTGCGGATTGCTGTGGTCAATAATGGTATCAATCAGCCAGAGGGTGTCAGGGCACTTGATCTTGCGTCGGATTAAGGCTTTGAGAATGGCATGATCAATGGATGGAAAATATTTGCGGATATCACATTGGAGCACATAGCGATTAGCACGCGCAAACTGCGTAAACCGCCGTAGCGCCCGATGGGTGCCAAACCCAACTCGGTTGGCATAGGTGTCTGGAATCAAGCTGCGCTCAAAGATGGGCAGGATCACGTTACAGAGGGCGTGATGCACCACGCGGTCACGGTAGGGGGCGGCAGAAATGAGGCGGGGTTTTGGCTCTTTGACTTCAAAGGTTCGGTATGCGCCCGGTTGGTAAGTTTTGGTCTGAAGCTGCTGCTGAAGCTGAAATAGCTGGGCTTCTAGGCTGTAGTTGAATTCCAGCACATTCTCTCGAAAGCGTTTGCCCTTTTGAGCCTTGCGGGCGGCAATCAGTAGATTCTCAAAGGTCATGATTTGAGGCCAAAGATAGCCGTGGCGTTTCATGCGATGACCTGGCGTTGGCGCTGTTGTTTGATCCAACCGCCTAGATCGGTTCCGATGGCGTTCATGAGTTGTCCAGCATGTTCGTAGCGTTCTGTTCTAATTAAATTGAAGTCGAGCAGGAGGCGCGTCTGGTGGCGGAGGATGTCGAGCTTGGCGTTGAGTGGTTCGAGGTGATCGAGTTTGTTGAGTTCATAGCGAGCTTGGATCAGGGCATCTAGCAGGTCATAGAGTCCGGCTGTGATCCGATCGCCTAACAGGAATTTGTGGTTGCGGGGGAGACGGTTGAGGATGGGAATATACCAGCGGATTAGGTCGTAGGTTTTTTGGATGATTGGGAGTTCGGAGGGCATCAGTAAAAGGATAATTTAGGGTAGATTCAGAGACTCTCAGTAGATTGAAAATGGGTCAGCCGCAGCCCATTTGCGATCTGTCAATTTTACTATATTAAGGAAACAACCCTAGCCGAATCCATAGCCGTCGGGCGGTTACTTGGGCAGCACTGTTCATCTCCAAATAGACTGCTGTGACAGTGCCAGTAGCCGTAATCCCAGTCACAATGCCCAATTCGCTATCGGGCCGAAAATGTTCACTCCACTCATCCTGTCTGGGATGAAAGAACCGAACTTGACTGTTGGCATCAGGAGCAATGCCGCTAATCCGACTGCCCTTGCGAAGATTGCAAGAGCGGCAAGCCAGCGCCAGATTTGCTGGTTCATCCGTGCCTTGTTGCGCTAGTGGAATAATATGCTCAACCTCAAATGGAAAATTGAAGACTAACTCAGGCGCATGGCAATATTCGCAGCGATGATTTGCTCGCTCTGCAATGGCAGCATAGTATGGGTTCATTGACCGGCTTGCTGAATTAATGCAGCTGTTCGGACAGTCGCTGCATTCAGCTCAGCATTCACCAACGCATCCAACTCAGCCTGCTGCTCTGATGATAATATCTGTCCCTGGTTCCGCGCCGCCCGCCACAAATTCATCAATTCAGACAACCGTTCCTGTTGAGCAGCACTAAACAATGCGTCGGGACGAAAGCTTTGGATGATCAGCAGCCCGGACTCAGTTTCACCCAACTGAGCAGTTAACGCATCTAGTGCCTGCCCCGCAGTTTTGCCCACCGACTGCTTATCTCCAGCAATTGCCCGATAAGACCGCTCACCGCCATCACTAGAGATAGACCAAATCGCAACAGTCGTCATGGGTTAAACTTAAAGCTATCTGCCTCAAATTATAACTTTGAAGCAATCAGACCATCTTCGCAAAAATCTTGAAAAAAATTAAAGCTCGCTGCGCTCGCTAAGAAGTGTAAAGATGAAGAAGGGTAAAGGGCAAGAGGGCAAGAGAGCAAAGGGCTACAAAGTCCTGGAGGCGGAAGAGACAACCCGAAAACCGCCGTCGTTGTTCGCGAAGTCGGGATTGAGGCAGACCCGGTAAGCGGAACGACAGAGCAGCGGATTGACGTCCCACGAACCGCCGCGCAGCACTCGTCTAGAGCCATCTCCGCCTTCTATCCAGGCACTTCCATCTATAGGCGCACCCTCATAATTATCGTGCCAATGATCAGCACACCATTCCCGAACATTTCCATGCATGTCATACAGCCCAAAGCGATTGGGCAGAAAACTTCCCACAGGCGTTGTTCTCCCTCGGCTTTTCCCTTTCGGCTCCTGCCGATAGACTGAGCCGTTGTAGTTTGCCAACTCAGTGGTAATCGTCTCGCCAAAATGAAAAGGGGTTATGGTTCCAGCCCGACAGGCATATTCCCATTCAGCCTCAGAAGGCAAGCGATAGATTCTTCCGGTATGCTGCAAGAGCCGATCGCAAAACTCCACGGCATCATGCCAATCGACTCGCTCAACTGGGAGATTGTCTCCTTTGAAGCGAGCAGGATCAGGATTTAACTTCCGATTCACCTGCGGCATCGCTGCCACGGCTTTCCATTGCGCCTGCGTCACTAAATATTTACCCATAAAGAAAGGCGGCACCGTTACAGAATGCTGAGGATCTTCACGGCTGCCGCGCTTTGGCTCGTCGGCGGGCGATCCCATTTCAAAACTGCCTCCTGGAATGTCAACCATTTCTAGCCGCACAGCCTGATCTAACGGTTCTACAAAGTAGTAATTGGCAAATGCTGAGCGTCGATCGATTTCTTGCCCCCTTGCATCCACCGTCACCGTCACCGTCTCAAACTCAAATTGCGGTAGCTCTGGTTCTTCCTCTTCGACGAACTCAACAATATCGAATGTGAAGGGTTTCAGAAGCAGAAGTGGAGGATTAAACGTGACTGCACCAACACCATCAAGGCTTCTATTCCGATCAAGATATCCAAAGAAATTCTCTCCCGCTGCTTCGTAAGATTGTCGATAGTGAGTATTGAATTGCTCCTGAATCCAATCCAGCCCAAACCCGCTATTAATCCCAAACCGAGAATAGTCAGATCCGCCTTCAAGCTGAAGCTTTTGCAGATGCCCATCGACAAACACCAGCTTTGACCAAGAATCGAATCTGGTGTGGCGCTCTCCGTTGTAGGTCAATTCTGCCTGAATTTGATCAATACCCAGACTTTCTTCTCCTCGACCCGTCAACAGAGCAGGATCGTAGCTGAAAGTTCCCTGGTAGGTTTGTCCTTGTTGTGATCCAGAGAATACATTCACCGTGAAATTGTAGGAGGTTTCTGCTTGCTCCCCAATACCTGCACCTCCCTCAATCCTATCTTCATCTCCATATAGACCTCTCGCTACGGTTTCGCAATTTGCTACCAAACTCTGGTAAGCCTCGATCTCGTTGGCTTCTCGCAGCGGTTCCTCCAAAACTCCCACCATCAACACCGCTTGCAGCTGTCCCTGCAATTTTGGCAGCAGCTCCGGCTCAGATCCAATGTTCTCTAAAGACTCCGCAATTTCCTTCACGACCTGATCCGGATCTAAATAAGCCCTGGCAATCCAGGATAGAGTTTTGTCTACCTCTGGATTTGTCTTCAGGGTCTGCTTTTCCAGATAAGCCTCTAAAAATTCAGCGATCCTAAACACAATCCGCCAGCCAAACTGATTCTCCAGTTCCACCATCAACACTTCTCGGATCGATGGCTCAACTTCATACAGCCCTTCCCCAATTGGATGACATAACGACGAGAGCAAAAAATCAACTTCTGCTACCCAGGGAATCGCTTGATCAGCCAAAAAATTGATCCGAATTAAATTCAGCAGTTCTGGTGTCAAAATCAGCGGTAGCGCCGCATGACAAGCCAGCTGCAAATGCGGCCTACCAAAGCGCCGCTCAAATTTGACAACCTCTCTGACGGCCTCTCTACTAGGCAACCATTGTTGTCTGACGAGACTAGAATCTATAGGAGAATCTATGGAAGTTGCTTCACTAATTTGGCTCATGCAACCCCACTCCCACTGGAAACGGCTGGCCGCGCAAAATATTCACCGCATCATTCAACCCTTCTCGGTCTAGCGGAAACATCGGCACCAGGCAGGCCACATCTTCTGCGGTCGTTGCCACCCAGCGCTGCTTGGGCATGGGATTGATCCAGGCATACAGATACGTCTGCACCTGGAGCTTATGGAGAAATGCTTTCGTATCAGAGAGGCGAAGACTATCAAAATAGCCCCGCGCTGCTCCAGCATCACTAATAATCAGCACGCTCCCACCCCTAACCTGCTCCTCTAACACAGTTTCTAACCGTAGAATACCAGTCAAATCCGGCTGACGATAGAGGAAGGTTTCTGGACAATCGTGGAAGTAGTAGAAACTCACCCGACCCAGCAACCCGCCCAGCTTAATGCTGTCCATCGCGGCATCAATCCAGGGATGGAACGGCGTCATCGAACCCTGACGATCGACCAACACCACCAACCGAGACAAGTTGCGGCGACGGGGTCGCAAGACGGGAGACACCAATCCCCCAGACCGGGCAAGGCTAGCAATCGTCGCCTCCACATCCAACTCTTCCGGAACCCCCACCCGCTGAGGCCGACGCAACTGCCGCCATGCCCCGGCCATATCACGCTGGCTGATCGGGAAATGGGGAATGAATTGATAGTGCTGAGCAGCAGGGCGATGAGCGGGCTTTGAGGGCTGAGCGAGCAGGGGCGTTGGTTTCTGGACTTTCTCGGCTGATTCTCCTTGGCCTGGTTGAGGGTTTGGAATAACTGGCGGGTCGAGCGGTTGGGTTGTTATCCCAATCGGCGGAATCGTGCCTCTTGAGGGTGGGTCGTCGCCTTGTGGTGTGGGTAGTTCTACATCTGCAACTTCCGGTGTGGGTGCTTCTACAGCTTGAAAAAATTGCTCAAACTGGTTGTCAAACAGCCCATCAAATCGCTCCTGATCTTCACGAGATTTTGTCCAGAGCAACCGCAATAGCTGTTTGAATTTATCTGGATTTTCTAGCCCCAACCCTGACTGAATTGCCTCAATTGCATCAAGATAATCCGATACGCCCAAAGGAACATCCTGTCGGCGTAGTTTCTCAAACAGTGCAAGTAATGAGGCGTTTAGATCAGGCGTTAGATCAGCCATTGGTAGAACCTGATCCTCTGGAGATGCGGAAGAGCGTATCGCGATCGCTCTGCGTTTTGATCAAGGCTTCCAAATGGGGAATCTGAGCAAATGCCTTCAGTTGCTGTTCCTTAGATTGCGAAGTCAGAGACTGCAACGCTTTGATTTTTGCGCCTTGTCCTTTCTGCAAAAGAATCGTCACCCAATCTAAAAACTCGCTGATTCCTGGCGTTTTACGTAGGTTTAGTTCTGGCCTTCGCAGTTCCAGAAATATATTTTGAAACAGCGCAAGACTGCCTTCAGGTGGATCGATAAACCGATTCTCCAGGATGGTTTTCAGGGTTCGGTCATCGGGAAAGTTGATATAGTAGAACAGACACCGACGCAGGAAAGGCTTGGGCAGTTCTTTTTCTCGATTGCTGGTGATGATAATTAACGGTAAATGATGCCTGCGTTGCTCGCGGGTTTGCTCTGTGCTAGAGCCAGTAGGTTTGAAGGCATTAATTCCTTCGATTTCTGGAACTTCTTTGACCTGGAATTTTAGGCGATCGAGTTCTAGCAACAAGTCATTGGGGAAATCAATATCCGCCTTGTCAATTTCATCAATTAAGACCACCGAAGGACTATTCTCTTCGGTGGAGCGTTTGATCGCCTTCCCTAGCTCCCCATAGTTGACATATTCTTTTCGAGGTTTAGCTGAACCACTACCCGCCTTCTCTTCTTGAATATCATAGAGCCGACCTAAAGCATCATATTCATACAGCAAATCCTGTGCCCGACTGGTAGAGCGAATATAGCATTCATGGAGAGGATACCCCAGCTCATAAGCAACTGCAAAAGCCAGTCGCGTTTTGCCGCCGCCCGGTTCGCCTTCCAACAGCAAAGGACGACGCAGATACAGGGCTGTATTGACTGCATCCACCAAGCTGGGAGCCGCAATATAAGGCTCTTCTTCTGTCCATGCCCCTGCCAGCGGCTTTTCTGCGCCCTTTCCGCTGCCCGTATAGACTCTTTTTCCCAGATCCGCTTGGGCTATTGACTGCGTTGCTTTTGATTCACTCATGATAGATCACCTTAATACCCCATTCGGGGAGGGTTGACGAACGTTTCATCCATATATTCGTAAGTTGGGAAAAACTCGCCTTCAATTGCATCTAATCTCTCAAAACATTCATTCAGCCGTTCGTGAAGCCCTACTTCTTGAAATTTAGTTCTAATCACATTTTTGAAAGACCCTAAGGCTATTTTACAGATAGGAAAATTGGCAACCTGCTTTTCAAGCTTCCTGATTTCAGTTTTTGAAAACTGGCTCCTCTCAAAAACCCAAATAAACATAAAGCAGCGATCTTCTTCCTCCAGTTTTTGGATGCTTTCATCTTTTAAAAAGACCTCAAAGCAGGATTCCATAATAATCTTCGAGGGGTGATGACTAGAGAAGGATAGAAGAAAAACGCAACAGTGGTTTGCTTCGACCTGAGATTTTACGTCTTCAAGCTTTTTCTTTATCCTTTCCAGGCAGTCATTAAACTTACTGGCAGCACAATATTCATCCATAGGATGGCTATTTATTTCCACACCTTGTTGTTCTTTTAGCTCCAAGACGATGCGACTCACAATATATTCTTTCGTAATTCTACGATTTCCTTCCAAGAAAATAGAAATTACTCCTCGACGCTGTCTATCTTCTAAAATCTTGATAAGCTTGGGAATTTGTTCTGCCTCTCTTAAACCGTATTTTACAAGCACCTGCTTGTCTAACTTTTTAGATGTACTAACTACAGATAGAACTTGACTAAATCTGGATTCTTCTCTCATTCTATTGATATTCTCAACTTGTTCAGTTTGGCCTTCTCCTAGAATTAGTTTTAAAAATTTCTTATTTTCTGGCTTCAATTTTTTATCTGTTGAGAGTAGCCAGCTCAAAAAAACATCTAGTTTCCCAATGCCGAGCAGAACGGGTAAGATTCTCTCTGCAAATTCCTCTGAACTCCCAGATAGATCAAAACTGTCTGCATACTCTGCTAGAGCACTATTGCTGAAAAAGGTCTCACGAGTGCTATCGTTCTTGAATTTTGAACTGCCAGCTATCAGCTCTATCATCTCCAATCTTTCTGGTGAACCCGGTGGGAGAGCGTTGTTTAAATCCATCTTTACAGCAGACTCTGGTGCCATTCTATTTAGTTCCAAGAAGCGATTTCAGAAAAACCTGCTTGCTCTGGGGCAAAAACTTATCTGTTGAGAGCAGCCAGCTCAAAAAAACATCTAGTTTCCCAATGCCGAGCAGAGCGGGTAAGATTCTCTCTGCAAATTCCTCTGAACTCCCAGATAGATCAAAACTGTCTGCATACTCTGCTAGAGCACTATTGCTGAAGAAAGCCCGACGAGTACCAACATCCCTGAATTTTGAGCTGCTAGCTATCGCGGCTATCACGTTCAGTCGATCGGGTGAACCTGGTGGGAGAGCATGATTGAGATCGATCGGCTCAGCTACAGAATTACCAGTCATTGTTTCAGAGAACAACTGACTATCCGCCACATTCATATAAACCACAGGTGTGGCAAAATCAGGTTTTTGGTGTCCCTGAGCAATTGCATTCCGGGCTTCCTGCACTGCTGCATCAACCGGATTCCTCCGAACAACTATCTCTTCATAGAGCCGACAGACAAACTGGTTGGCAATGCCAGCTGGAATTTCGTACTGCATGGCAACAACAATCGGTATCCCTTGCAGCAAAAGCTTAGATGCCAAACTCGCAAAAGCGTCTGACTCAGACTGCTTTGCCCCTTCACAAGCTTGCAAAATCACTACCTGCGGCAGAGCATCATTTGGAAACAAACCCACCACCTCCTCTGCTGTTTTCCAGTCGGGTCTGCCAAAATTCGGGCCACTCTCAATCATAAAAGCTAGCTGTCCTGCTCCATCCTGCAACCGACCATGCCCCATAAAATGAAAAACCTGCGGCTTATGATCCCTCAGTGTATCCCGCAGATTCTTCGACGAAGCCCGGATCAGATCAATCTGCTTCTGTTTTGCGAATGCTTGCAAATCAGATTCAACTTGCTCAGAGTTAAACCAGCCCACTTCACTCGTAGGCCGAGACACCATCAAAACAACCTTCAGCGGTTCACCTAGCTTGATTTTTTTAAGCTGACTGAGGTCAGGATTATATAGACGGCGCGAGAAGCTAAGGCCAGAAGCCGTAGCCAGCCAAATTACAGGATTGGGCGGACAGTTGGGGACACAGATAAACTCCCAGGGCTTAGCAAATTCCTCAGACAGCGCCTCATTAATTTCTAAAACCACCCGCAGCGGCTTCCCCGCATCACCCGCTGTTTGATAAGCCTTTAAAAAAGTTTTTTCGTCTTTCAGCAAAGCTTTAAACAAACGCTCGCCCGCCTGCCGAATCGCTGAACTATCTGTAAGGCTGGCTAGGTTGAATTCCGTCCCATACTGAAACGGCACTGCCCCAGAATAGTCCTCAGCGCCATCTGGGCGAAAAACCTTGACCTCAACGCTCTCTGTGTTATGCACAGTGATATGGTATGTCCAACAATCTTTGCTCACAGCTAGCCGCGCTCCCGCTCAACAGTTTATTTAGCCAGTAGATCTAGACTTGAGGCAAAACAATACGACTGTCGTTCATCCATTTTTCTTGAGAACCTACCGCAAATTCCCTGGCAGCTTTGCTCTCATTCCCAAACTTATTGCTCAGAAAGCCTGGAATGGCCTCAATCACATGGCTCAACTCTCCATTTAAGACCATGATGTTTGGCTCAACCCACGCCTGTCCCACCAAATCAATCGAGTCCCACCCCTTAGGAACCTGAAAGATCACCCTAAACTCTACTGCCAGCAAGCCCTGCAATTTAGAAGCCTGAAATCTCCAGCTACAACCAGGGCTGCCAATACCGTCAGTCGTTAGTTCAAACCGCCCCATCTGTCGAGTCTGTTCCGGAATCTCGACTGCGGCCTTCAGCGAATTATCACTCTCCACTTTGGCCTTCAGCTCACCGGGCAGACTGGCGAATTCAGCCAGTTGAGAGGCATCCACCCCAATACTGTATTTTAGCTCTGAGTTAAAGCCCAACTTCGCAGCAGCTGTCACTTTCAATACAGAGCTATACGCAGCACTGGGAAAAATATCGTGAATGATCGGTTCATTCGATCCTCCCTGCTTGGGGCCAAAATCCAGGTTGCAGCTCAAGCTAGAAATTGCCACGCTATCCTCAACCTGCCAATTCACCCTCAGGGTCAGCGAATAGAAGTCATAGCTGCTCATCTGCTGCTGAGTCGCATAGTCTAACTCAAGACCCATTTTGGCGATCGCTTCCGTTGAGAGCCGCAGCAGCTTTTGATTCGGATTCCCAAACGTCACCTTGGTCGCTTGCAGTCTCCGGATCGCCGTTACTCCTCTAGTCTTTGCTTCAGCGTCCCCGCCTGCTAAAGCCCCTTCCTGCTGTTTGACTTCTACGAGTAACTCGGCCAGCAGTTCTTCAGCTTTTTGCAGATCGAGTGGGTGAGTGGCCATTTTGTTCTCCAATTTTTGACTCAAGGATCATTTGCTTTTCAGTGCTTTGATTTTCAGTGCTATGAAACATAGGTTAAATCAGCAAGAAAGTCCCTCAATTGCACTAGGGTACTCTTGTTGCAGCATTTTATAGGAAAATCATACTTGATCTAGAGCTACAGCTCTTCTTATGCTAGTTTCCTAATTTTCTGAGCTAAACCTTGCCATAGACTTGCCATAGAAATAATTTTCAGACAAGTCCGATTTAATACAATCTTTCACTCCCTCCCATGCGTCCCCTGTTTCCAACCTCAATCTGTTTTCCCAGTACCCAAACCCAGCTTTGAGGTACTCAAGCCCAACTTCCAGATTCTCCAGAGCAACCTTTGAGAACCCAAACACCACCTTGAGGTACTGGAATGCAGCTGATCGAAACCCAAGCCCAACTCTTGGGAACCTAGCAATCACGCATTGGAACTCAAGCGCCGCTCTTGGCAACCTAAACAGAGCTTTAGAGAACTACAGAGCAGCTTTAGAAAACTCATTGACTTTGCACGCAGTATCTCTAGTACAAAATTTATCTAATTGCTTGGGTTGAATCAACTGAAAATTGCATTCCTAATACAGAACCACCTTCATTTTTTACCGATTTCTGCCCAGGAAACCCGAATGCAGCAACTGTTAAATTGCGAGAGTAAATTCGCTCAATCATTTCAGGAGATGCATCCATGGCAAGACTCAAACGCAGTTCCGCAGGTCTAGAGCAAGCAGTCCGTCGCCTTGCAGGAATGCGATCCATTAGTGAAACGCTGGAGTTTGGCAATGGGCTAAGCTTAGCGGAGTATGATACCCGAATCCAAGCTCTGCAAACGCAGCTCTCCAACTACAACACAATGCTATCGACCCTCGATCAGATGACAGGGCAGACGGCGCTAATGGAGAAGGAATTACGGAACTACTCTGAAAAAATGTTGCTAAGTGTAGCAGCACGCTATGGAAAAGATAGCTTGGAGTATATGCAAGCAGGCGGGAAACAGCGCAAGAGCGGCAAGCAATCTGAAGCAAGCACTACACCCACAGCCACAGCTACAGCTACAGCCACAACTATGATGGACGCAATGATTGCTCCAACTGGGGAGGGCACAAAGACAAATGGCAATGGTACGAAAGCAGCTGTGAATTAACGATTGTTCACAAGAATCACATCGGGCGATTCCTGGTCAAAGAAGATACCTTACGGAACTGTTTGAGCAGAGTCTAGCTTCTGCGGTATCGTAAACAGAGGTGCTCTTGATCTGATTCGCCCCTAAACTCTGCATATGACGGCCACAACTCCTTCCAACGCCCACAAAAAAGCCAGAGCGCTGAAGCCCGACAGCCCGCGTCCAGCCAAAGCCCTGTGCAGCGACTGCGGACTCTGCGACACCTACTATGTGCATTATGTCAAAGAAGCCTGCGCGTTCCTCAACCAGCAGATCCCAGAGCTAGAGCAGCAGACGCATGGCCGCAGCCGCGATTTGAGCCGCGAAGACGACTGGTATTTTGGCGTGGCGCAGCAGATGTTTGCCGCCCGCAAAACCGCGCCAATTGAAGGCGCACAGTGGACTGGCATTGTCAGCTCGCTGGCGATTGAGATGCTGAACCAAGGCTGGGTGGAAGGCGTAGTTTGCGTCCAGAATACTCCAGAAGATCGGTTTGGGCCAATGCCGATTATTGCCCGCACGCCGGAGGAAATTTTGGCGGCGCGAGTCAATAAGCCGACGCTTTCGCCCAACCTGTCGGTGCTGGAGCAGATTGAACAGTCGGGGCTGAAGCGGCTGCTGGTGATTGGGGTTGGCTGTCAGGTGCAGGCGCTGCGCGCGGTTGAAAAAGAGCTGGGGCTAGAAAAGCTCTATGTGCTGGGCACGCCCTGCGTCGATAATGTCACCCGCGCGGGGCTGCAAAAGTTCCTCGACACCACTAGCCGCTCGCCCGATACGGTGGTTTACTACGAGTTTATGCAGGATTTTCGGGTGCATTTCAAGCATGAAGATGGCTCGACCGAAACCGTGCCGTTTTTTGGCCTCAAAACCAACCAGCTCAAGGATGTGTTCGCGCCTTCCTGCATGAGCTGCTTTGACTATGTAAACTCGCTGGCCGATCTGGTGGTGGGCTATATGGGCGCACCGTTTGGCTGGCAGTGGATCACGGTACGGAATGACCGAGGCCAGGAAATGCTGGATCTGGTGATGGATCAGCTAGAAACGCAGCCCGTCAGTTCGCAGGGCGACCGCAAGAATGCCGTGCAGCAGAGCATCCCTGCCTATGACAAAGGCGTGACGCTGCCGATGTGGGCGGCGAAATTAATGGGTGTCGTGATTGAGAAGATTGGGCCGAAGGGCTTGGAGTACGCTCGCTTCTCGATTGACTCGCACTTTACGCGCAACTATTTATACACTCAGCGCAACTATCCTGAGAAGCTGGAGGCGCATGTGCCTGAGTATGCAAAAAAAATTGTGGCGCAGTATAAGCTACCTGAATAACTCCTCAACCGCCATGCGGCTGATTTCTCTGTTGATGCCTAGTTGAGCCGCAGCGTTATGATGAGCACCTCGATTTGCCTGATCTTCAGCTTTATCCTCTCAGCGGTTGCATCAGTGCTGCTGGTGTCCAAAATTGCGGCGCTGATGGTTGTGAATTTGCTTGTTGCTTCAGTGCTGGTCGTAGGCTTCATCTGGTCGGTGACGCGCTATGGACGTAAGCCTATCTGGTGGCTGCTCGGCGGGGTCGGAGTTGTGACGGTCGTACTGCTGATTGCCTACCTGATGGACAGAAGCCCATTTGAGGCAGGCTATGTGCCGCTGATTGGGGGCGAAGTGCTGGCGATGAACATTTGGGTCGTGGGCGAGTCGGCTTACCGGATCTGCCGCAAAACGTCACCAGCCCGCGCAAGACTGGTGACAGCAACCGTGACGCTGAGCGGCTTAACGCTGGGCTGGTTAAATTATTTCTGGTTCTTCTTTCTATTCAAGAATGCGTAGTGATGTCTGACTATCAGGAGAAACCGGAAAAACATCAGCGCTTAGAGAGACAAGGTTGGAAGAATCATCGATGCGGCTAATTTTCTTGACCTCACATCTGAAGAATCTGTGATTGTCGAAACGAGGGCGTTGTTGCTGATGAGCGTAATGATGTCTGCCATGCCTACCGTATAACGTTCCAATTGAGCGGCTGCTAGTAACTCTTACTGCAACACCAACCAGCTTTTTCAGTCCGCTTTGTTATGCTGCTCCTTCACCGATCGCTTCAAATTACATCCGCTTCAGCAATTCATCGTACTCATTATGTGAGCCAATCCAATACCAGTAGATATGGTCAGCTTCGAGCAAACCCAGAACACGATAATTGATACTGACACGAGCAGAATAAATCGGTTGCTTTTGACTGACTCGCTTGAACTGAAGGCTCGGATGATAAGGATCTTCTTGCCAAAGGGTGTAAGCTTTATTGGCTTGTTCTTGAACTGATGCAGGCAGATCACCTAGCCGCTTGCGAAATGACTTTGTGACACTTGATTTCATTTCTGTGTTGGGAAGACCTCATCAAGTGGAACCGTTTCTCCTGCCACGATCTCCTGCCGCACCATTGCTGCCATTTGATCCCATTGAGCGTCTGTCGTGGTAGCAAAACGGGTTTCCCATTTTTGCTCGTCCTGCAACTCTGCCAAAAATCGAGCCGCGATCGCATCTTGCTGGTCGGGTGGGAGTTTCTGGATTTGGGCGATCACCTGTTGAAGTAGTTCTGTCATTTTTCAGTAGCAGTTAACACCGCAAAATCACATAGCTTTTTTATCTTATCCAATGCTGTGATCTCTTTAGTGCGGTTTCGCAGCTAAGGATCTGTTTTAGACCTGTTGGGAAATAATGAGGAAAATCGCTGAAATGCTTGTACAGACTGGGTTTCGAGGATTTCGACGGAAAATCGCTGAAATGCTTACCAGATAAGGGTTTCAAGGATTTTTTAGCTTATTACCCAACAACTCTAATGATGTCTGCCATGCCTACCTGCCGTGTAACGGTGCCCATCACCCGCCGCAGATAACCTTTGCTTCATAACCGATCACTTTCTGGCAGTCGGTGTGCATTGAGGTTATTATGCCGTTCTACGCGACAAGCTTCAAATACTCTCCTGAATTTCGGAGCTAGATAGCCGTCCTTCAAGTGGCTCGTATTCATCTTCCAAAAGCCATAATTGAGCTTCTTCGTAGTCCTGAAAAGCTTTTACAAGACCATAATGCTCCGCAGGGTCAAAAACATAGCAACCTTTCGTCTTGTCACCCAGTAGAAGCAGTATATAGGGGGGGGATTGCATTGGATCTACCCAAACTTCTAAGAAGTTCCAATTATCCTTCACTAGGTCGGGTACGAGGGATTGCGTGGTATCGGTTGTTTGCATCAATTTTTACCTCACCGTAGAACAAAGGAGTTCTTGAACTGTCTGGACTGATCCGATAGCCGATGGCCTCGGTAAAAAATAACCCATAGCGCTCGTAGTTCCGAATACTGCCTGTGTATTCACCCTTTTCTATGATAGCTTGAGCAACCCGTAGCATCGTGTCTTCATCACTGAAAACATGAGTTGATCGCCCTCGTTGCAGTAATCTTTGCGATTGAGGGGTATCGGGTAGATGCTTAGGAACATGTTTAGGGTCAAGAAAAATCTCACGATTAATTCCGCTCATAATGCTTAGGCTGCTGCACTTCCGTGCATATCACGGCATAAAAAGGCTTAAGAATATCGAACAGGATTACGCCCATCAAAACTGGTGCTGCAATTGCGAATACATGCGTTTGTAAATGCAATTATCAACTTACCATCATCAAGTCGAAAGCTATTTGCGGCATCAAAGATGCCTTCGATTTTTTGAGTACCATCAAAGTTGACAATCTCAACGTCAGTAATCTCCTTTTCCCTGCCTTGAGCAACTACCCAATTACCTGATTTGTGAGCTTTGAGTAAATCGAGCAGATTATCTGCTGTACGAACTTGAATAATAAGTTTTGTCATGATTGTGTATAAGGAACTACGCGATGCTGATTTGCGGTATAACGGTGCCCATCAGCCGCCGCAGACAACCTTGAACTCCTACAGACTAGCTCTCGGCGGTCGGCATGCATGGGCGTTGTTAGGCATCATCACAACCCTATCTTAACCAAGCTCCTATTGACGACTTAACCTTAAAAAACTCATCGATATCTTTCTGTGCTTGTACATCAATTCCAGAAATAATTTTACTTTGAAAAGCTGTCCCAATACCCTCAGTTGCCTCTTTGACTAGGGGATGAAGTTTGCGAGCTACTTCAAATATAAAATGTTTCTCAAAAACAACTTTTTTATCACCTAATTTCGATAAAGCAGGAACTTTTTGTGCATCTGGCAAAGTTAGTGTGCCACCAGTGTGGACAATAGAATGCCTAAGTTGCCAAAGCACTGCAAGCTTTGCACAATGATCACTATTAAATAACTGCCGTTGCAGAGAGAATGCATTAAAAAAAGAGTTTACTTTGTTAGGATTGTGCCAACCGGATAAACTGTCTGCCAAAAGCAATCCAACAGAAGTTACTCCTAAATGTCTATGTGCTGCTAAACGAACTGGATCAAAAGATACTTGAACATCTTTTGATAAGGTCTTGAAAAACTTTTCAGCATCAAAGTCTTGTAGATAAACCGATCTATCAAATGTGCCCGCAAACAAATATCTTTGAAAGGTTTCAAAGTGTCCCATCAATGAAGGCAGCATTGCAGAAACTAGATGTTGAAGGCTGTCAGCAGAGTCTTTAGTATATTTTCGACTATTTTGCTTCGGAAATTTCCGAATGCATAGATCAACTGTACATTTAGCCTCAATTGCATATTTCAGGAAAGCGATTGCGGGCGCTGTAAGGTAGTCCTCATGTCCTACATATGCGGTTGAAGGTTCCGCAAGGTATTCATGAAAATCCTTTTGAGGTCTGCCTGACATAAACAGTTCCGCTTCAATAAATCATAGCCATCCGCTTATCTACCCAAATCGGGGACTTAGACGGACAACTATCCGCATATTAGCCCTCATATCCATTTGGATGGACAAGCTTCAGCAACTCTTCACGAGCTTCAGCAACTCTTCAAATGAGCTGCCTGATCAGCCAAAGCTCACCAAACGTAAAATTTCTCTCATCCCTACTTGTGCAAAGCCGAGTTTCGGTTTATAATTTCCCAACTGATTGCGTAAAGCAGTCAGGACACGAAAAGCTTAAGGCGTCGCTGACTAGAAGTGCTTGGAACCACAACTAGCCAGCTGACCTAACTTCCCGCTATCAACGGGAGGCAAGGCTGAGTCGATTTTACATCGCGCTCGCTTCGTTACGCATGTGGTTGGGGCACTCCGCGCCTTAAGCTTTCAAACCCATAACCCAAAATACGAGAGAAATAACCATGTCTACAGAGTTCAACGAACGTCTGCCGGAGCCGCTTGGCGAGCAGGCACAGATTTGGATTGTCGGGACGCGAGAACAGGTCAACCACATCATCAGCGAAATGTATGTCAGGCAGCTGATTACCGACCGCAGCCAGTTTTCGCCCATGGTTCCCGCACCCGTTCAGGGCAAATACATGAGCGTGCTGCTGCGGTAGCTCCCCGCCTGCCCCGCTCTGGCTGACCTGTCCAGAGCGGGCATCGATTCCTCAGCTGAATCCGCGAAGAGTCTGGCGGGCAACGTAACCTGCTGCAACTATCAAGATTGCAACAGTTCGTAATCTACAATCGAGTCCGTAGCGCCAAACAAAGCCGTAGACTACTAGAATGCTGGCGCAATTTTTCTCACGTTGAGCGCGCCTTGTTGTGCAGTTAGCTTGACACAAGCTCTAGTAAACCTATGTTTCCGACTCATCGTCCCCGCCGCCTCCGCAACCATCCCCAGCTTCGTCGGATGGTGCAAGAAAATCTGCTGACCACCAATGACCTGATCTACCCGCTGTTTGCCGTGCCCGGTGAAGGCTTTGCCAAAGAGGTGAAGTCAATGCCGGGAGTCTATCAGCTTTCGGTTGACAAAATTGTGGAAGAAGCCAAAGAAGTCTACGACCTGGGCATCCCAGCGATCATTCTGTTTGGCATCCCCGCCGACAAAGACACCGAAGCCACCGGCGCATGGCACGACCACGGCATTGTGCAGCGCGCCGCCGCTGCCGTCAAAGCCGCAGTGCCCGAACTGCTAGTGATTGCCGACACCTGCCTCTGCGAATACACCTCGCACGGACATTGCGGCTACCTAGAAGTGGGCGACCTGACCGGGCGCGTCCTCAACGACCCCACGCTAGAGCTACTGAAAAAAACCGCCGTCGCGCAGGCCGAAGCAGGCGTAGATATAATTGCGCCCTCCGGCATGATGGATGGCTTCGTGCAGGCAATCCGGGCGGGGCTAGATGCCGCAGGGTTTGAGGATATTCCGGTGATGTCCTACGCCGCCAAATATGCCTCGGCCTACTATGGCCCATTCCGAGACGCTGCCGAATCTGCGCCCCAGTTTGGCGACCGCCGCACCTATCAAATGGATCCCGCCAATGGCCGCGAGGCGCTCAAAGAAATCGAGCTGGATATTGCGGAAGGGGCAGATATGCTGATGGTGAAGCCCGCCCTGGCCTACATGGACATTATCTGGCGCGTCAAGGAAGCTACCCATCTACCCGTCGCGGCCTACAACGTGTCGGGCGAATACTCGATGGTGAAAGCCGCTGCCCTCAACGGTTGGGTAGACGAGCAGCGCTTGGTGATGGAAACGCTGACGGGCTTTAAGCGCGCCGGAGCCGATCTGATTTTGACCTATCACGCCAAAGATGCGGCTCGCTGGCTGAGCTAGTAACGCGACCTAGTAGCGAATCTGAAGCGTCACAGATGCCTGCACCTCCTGCTCGCCACCCACCACCGGAGAGGCCGGAGGTGCAGCACTGTCGGCCATTAATGCCTCTCGTCTGGCAAACATCGGCGGCGGGGCTGAGGCTCCATCCACCTGAATGCTGACAATTTCCTGCTGCTGCAAGCCCAAGCTAGAGAGTACGGCCTGGGCTTGCGCCTGCGCGTTCTGCACCGCCTGCTGAATCGCCTGCTGGCGAGCAGCTTCGGTGGCGGCATCTTCGGCCACAAAGCTGACGCTATCAATCCGGGTTGCGCCTGCCTGCACCGCCTGATCGAGCAAGTCGCCAGCCTGCTCAGTGGGGACGCGGAAGCTGACGCTGTTGCTGGCAGTATAGCCAATGATTTGCTGCCGATTGTTGGCATAGTCGTACTGCGGATTGAGCGAAATGCCGGTAGTTTGCAGCTTATCGACATTGCGACCGCGCAGAAATTCGACAACTGCCGCCGAGCGCTCTGCCGTCTGCTGCTGCACTTCGGAGGCCGTTTTGCCCTGCACTTCCACGCCGAGCTGCACTTGCGTGAGCGTCGTGGCGACGCTGGCCTTGCCTGCGCCTCGGACAGTTAGGGTTCTCATGATCTGCTCCTGTTGGGCATAGGCGGGGCGGGTAAAGCTGGCAATCGGGACGAGAAGTGGCGTTAGGCTCAGGCAGCTAACCAGGATCAGCGAGCGAAACGAACGAACCAAAGACATTGTGGATCTCCTCACAGGTATGTTGATTTTGATGTAACTAATCTGTCATTCCAATCTGCCATTCCAATCTGCCATGCTTTCTTCGACGCAGCCGATCAGTTACAGTTTCAGGAACGGAGAGTTCAGCGCTGAGGATTTAGATGCCCCAAGCCCGTAAGCAGTTTGGCCAACACTGGCTCAAAAGCGAAGCCGCACTCGCCCAAATTGTCGAGGCTGCACAGCTTCTGCCCAGCGACCGCGTCTTGGAGATTGGCCCCGGCACGGGCATTTTAACGCGCCGCCTGCTACCGCTGGTAGAGGCGCTGGTCGGCGTTGAGATTGATCGTGATCTGTGCGAAATCTTGCGAAAGCATTTGAGCAAAGCTCAGAACTTCCTGCTGCTGGAAGGCGATTTTTTGACGATGGATCTGGCCGCCAGTCTAGCAGAATTTCCTGACTTCCAAGAGATCAATAAAGTAGTCGCCAATATTCCCTATAACATTACTGGCCCAATTCTAGAAAAGCTGCTGGGCAGCATCACTCAGCCCCATCCTGCGCCCTGCCAGAGCATTGTGCTGCTGCTGCAAAAGGAAGTCGCCGAACGGATCTCAGCTCAGCCTAGCTCTAAGAGCTTCGGGGCGCTCTCGGTGCGGGTGCAGTATTTGGCCGACTGCGACTGGATTTGCGATGTGCCCGCTCGCGCCTTTCAGCCGCCGCCCAAAGTCGATTCGGCAGTCGTGCGGCTTAGACCGCGACCGATTCCGACCCCGGCTGACGATCCGCATCAGCTGGAGACGCTGATCAAGCTAGGCTTTGCCACCCGCCGTAAAATGCTGCGAAACAACTTGCAGAGCGTCATGGAGCGCGAGCCAATGGCTGAGCTATTGGAATCACTGGGACTCAACCCGCAAGCCCGCGCCGAAGATCTGGGCTTGCGCGACTGGGTGCGGCTGAGCAATCAAATTCAGCCTGGAACCGCGCACCAAATCGGCTTATGATGCAGCTATTGCCTGAACCCGCAGCCCATGACCGCCTACTCGCTGATTGCTCCCGCCAAAATCAACCTCTATCTGGAAATCATTGGCGATCGACCCGATGGCTACCATGAGCTGGCCATGATTTTGCAGAGCATCGATCTGGCCGACCAGCTAGATTTGCGCCCCAACGGCACCGATCAGCTCCGCATCACCTGCGACGATCCGCAGATTCCCACCGACAGCCAAAATCTGGCGCACAAGGCCGCCGCGCTGATGGCCATTGAGTTTCCAGAAGCCTACCGCCGCTGGGGCGGAGTGGACATTCATATTCAAAAGCGAATTCCGATGGGAGCCGGACTGGCGGGCGGTTCAGCCGATGCTGCAGCGACGCTGGTGGGACTCGATCTACTCTGGAAGCTGGGGCTAACACAGGGCGAACTCCGCAAGCTGGCGGCCAAACTTGGCTCTGACATTCCGTTCTGCATCAGCGGCGGCACAGCGATTGCTACCGGACGCGGCGAACAGCTAGCGCCACTGCCCAGCGCCGATTTCCTGCATGTCGTGCTGGCAAAATACCGCAGTCTGGCTATCTCGACACCCTGGGCGTATCAGACCTACCGCGCCCAGTTCAGCGGCAGCTATGTCCCGGATCAGGCGAGTTTACAGCAGCGTCGGCAGCGGGTACATGCCAGCGATATTGTGGCCGCAATTAGCCAGCGCGACGGAGCCAAAATGGGTCAGCTCTTGCACAACGATCTGGAAAAAGCTGTGCTGCCCGTGCATCCGCCCATCGAATGCCTAAAGCAAACGCTGGCAGAATTCCAGCCGCTGGGCGTGATGATGTCAGGTTCCGGCTCGACGGTGTTTGCTCTGGTAGAATCAGAGGCAGAAGCCGCAAGCGTAGGCCAACAGCTTCAGGCTAAGCTGCCCGATCCAGACTTAGGCATCTGGACAGCCAAGCTGATTAGCAGCGGTATTCAAATCCAGCGCTAGAGACAGCGTTAAAAACAGCATCAGAGAAAAGCCATGAGCGAGAATTCAACGCCCAAACCGCTAGAAGCCCAGACTGACGCAAATGGTCAAGTGCCGCCCACACCGGGGCGCTGCTTTCGCGGGGCGCTGATTGCTGGGGGTTTATCCTGCGCCATGTATGGCCTAAATCGCTCGATTATTCAGGTTTTGGCAGGTATACCGTTGCCCACCAAAAGCATTGCGTCGGCCAATATCGCAGTTGCAGTTCGGACGCTGATCGTCGGTATCAGCACGTTGGCCACCGCTATTTTTGTGATTGCGACGCTAGGACTCTTTGCTTTAGGCGTTCAGCTTTTGATTCAGCAGAAACAAACGAAAGTATAGACATTAAGTTCTGAGTTGATCTCTAGACCAGGTAAAATCTAAACAAGCAAAATATCTTCAGGAATTTGCAACTCTGAGAGATTTCGCTAGTCCCCAAGCCACTGTCTAATTATATACCTGAGAAATCCGTAAAATGTCTTAGGCAATTTGGCAATGGCTGTGATACGTTTGTATTATAAATTCAGCCCAGCCGCTAAACCCTTTGCAGAGTCCATCTCTTGCTGTGAGCGGTTCAGGTTGCTGCATTCTGGTACTCCATTCTGGCACTAACTAATCTCCCGCATAGCTTCACAGTTACCGCAGCTATCTAGTTTTTTAGAAACCTGCCCAGATTTTGCTGTGCGCCTGTGGCTCTGATTGCGGCTCCCATTACTGTAGAGGATACCCCTATGGAATCAAAACTGCCCCCGGTTCAAGCCCTGCGTCGGAGTCTCTGGATGGTGGTTCAGGCTGCGCCATTGGAGCTGCGCAATCTGGCCTTGCTGAATCTTTTTACAGGCGTTGGCCCTTCAATCTCGCTATTTCTAGGCAAAGTGGTAATTGATGAAATCTCAAAGCTGCTGAATCGCGGCGTGGTGGGCGAATTGCAAACCCGGTCGCTGCAAGAGAACTTTCAGTTTTTGGCCGCGCAGCCTAAACTCATCTGGGCAATTGGAATTTCGGTGCTGCTGGGCTTAGTGGTTGATGCTGTTGACTCAATCGGTTCCTCTCTGTTTGCAGCACTGCGAGATCGGGTGCAGGGCTACGTGCAGGGCAAAGTGTTGGATAAAGTTGGCAACTTTGACGATATTGCCCTGTTTGAGTCTCCAGATTTACTGAATCTGCTAGAGCTGGCTAACAAAGGCATTCAGCGAGTCCAGCGCCTATCATTTATTGTGGCTGCAACGTTTGTTGGCATATTTATTTTTGTGCCTTCAGTCTTAGTCTCAATGTCAATCAATTGGTGGGTTCCGCCTGTTCTGATGCTCTCCTCTATTCCGTCCATTTTGATTGAGATCAAATATCACAAAAAGAGTTGGCGAGTTGAGGAAACGCAGGCTAGCCTCACCCGCGAAATGGATATCTATTCCAAAATGCTGACTGGCGAAGCCTATGCCAAAGAAGTGCGGCTGTTTTCGCTGCAAACCGTTTTGTTGAATCACTGGCAGGGATTATTTGCCCGCATGTTCGGCACGATGGATCAGGTGCGGCGGGAGGGAGCCTTAGCGGTGATGCTCTGGGCGCTCGTCAGCGGCTTGGGAATCGTGCTGCCCTACATCTACGTGATTGTTGGCGTACTCAGAGGTAGCTATACGCTAGGGGATTTAGCGCTCTACACTGGAATTATTCTACAGGTGCGCCGCAGCCTCTACATTTTGATCAGCAACACAGGCGATATCTATGACGTAGCGCTAGCCACTGCTCCCATCTTTCAGCTGCTTGATCTAGAGCCACAAATGCATAGCGGTCAGGCGTTGGTGGTTGCCGCAGCAAACCTGCTTCCAGCCGATCGCGGCATTCAGCTTCAAGATGTCACCTTTCGCTATCCCGGCAGCGATCGACCAATTTTGGAGAGCCTAAATTTTGCAATTCGTCCTGGCGAAATGGTGGCGCTAGTGGGTGAAAATGGGGCTGGCAAAACGACGCTAGCCAAGCTGCTTTGTCGCCTCTATGACCCAGCTAGCGGCAGTATTATCTGGAACGGCCAAGATTTGCGGCAGCTTGACTTGACGGCGCTGCGCTCGCGGATTGCGGTGGTGATGCAGGACTATACGCGCTTCCCAGCTAGCCTGCGCCAAAATGTGGGCTGGGGCTATTTACCGCAGCTCCAGAACGATTCAGCGATTCAGGCAGTTTTGAAAGATGCTGGAATTGAGCGGCTGATTGGCGAACTGTCGCAGGGGTTAGAAACGCCGGCGTTGCTGAAAGGCTAATGTTAAGTTTGCTAAAATAGGAGGATGAAATGTCCTCAGTGCGATTCCACTCAAACAATTAAGAACGGGCACCGCAGCGGCAGGCAGTGTTACAAGTGCAAGC
>JAESFP010000192.1_pt1 | contig 24970 bp, 24 predicted proteins | sample 9266181 | NCBI WGS metagenome assembly JAESFP01 (sample SAMN14502547, study PRJNA617102) | algae metagenome | isolation source: Pegethrix bostrychoides GSE-TBD4-15B and co-occurring heterotrophs from... | place: USA: Grand Staircase-escalante National Monument, Utah | collected 2006-08-15 | reverse complement strand
TCAGGATAAACCGATGCCTAGATTGGCTCCACCCCCTCTACGCCTAACGCAAGCAGAACAAGAGCAACTGCAACAGTGAGTGAACCGTCATAGTACTCCCCAACAAATCGCCTTAAGAGCCAGCATTATTCTGCTAGCGGCGGATGGGCAGAATCATCGAGGCATTGCTCGTGAACTCAATATCAGTCGTGATATGGCAAGGTTGTGGCGCAATCGCTGGTTGGAATTGAGTCAAAAGGACACCCCAGTGGTGGAGCGTTTAGCCGATGCTCCCCGACCGGGAGAACCGATGACCTTTAGCTTAGAGCAGATTCTGCAACTCTTTGCCATTGCCTGTGAGAAACCGGAAGAGTACGGACGACCCATCAGTCATTGGACGGCACGGGAACTGGCCGATGAAGTCATTCAGCAAGGTATCGTCGAAACTATCTCCCCCCGTCACGTCGGACGACTACTGAACGAAGCCGATTTGAAACCGCACCAGTCGCAATACTGGTTGAATCCCCCCCGACCCTCAATTCGACGCAAAGGTCAACGAGATCTGCGAAGTTTACCTGAGTGCGATTGAGCGGACTGAGCCAGGAGAACGGACGATATTGTGTTCCACTTTACCCCCAAGCACTGTTCTTGGCTCAATCAGATTGAGATTTGGTTTAGTATCTTAGTCCGTAATTTGCTCAGACGAGCAAATTTTACCAGCAAGGAGCAACTCAAAACCCGTATCCTGGAATTCATTGCTTACTTCAACCGGACGATGGCTAAACCCTTTAAATGGACTTACCAAGGCAAAGCTCTGAAGCAGTGATAAAGGGTGGGGCAATTCGCGCCTTAGTCTACTAGTGAGAATCTGGTGAGAATCCACCCTGATTTAATCACTTTTGCGGCGGCTGGCGGTAGCGCTCATAACAAGGACTTCAGGAAATTGCTCTCCTGAAGTTCGACATGAACTGAGTGAGATTTGACTAAGGCTAGCTGAGACCTAGCCAAGATAGCAGTCCTTGTCCCGTCACATATTCGATAGCCAGCGTGGCCACAAAGCCAATCATCGCAGCGCGTCCGTTCAAGCGCTCAGCATAGGTGTTAAACCCAAACTTCGGCTCTTCAAACTTAGGAGTTGTCGTGGGTTGAGGCTGAGTCATGGGAGCTGTTACAAAACTTAACTCTACACCCCTATTGTAGGGATAGATCCCAAATCGTCAACCGGAAATGCTGAAAAATTTCTGGGTATGTCACTATCTATGTCAACAGCTAGGCAGAGGTAAACCTAGAATCCTCAGCCAGCGTTGCCGGATCAAACTGGAGCGCCCAGTCGATCAGCGCTTCTGAGACAAAGAGTTCGCGCTGCCGAATCAGAATCGCCACGTAGCAGCTAGACTTACGCACAATCAAAGCGTGGTAGTGCGTACCGTGAATAACCGCATGGCGAAATTCATCAACCTGAAATGTAGACTGGAGCAGAGCCTGCAAGCCTAACGCCTGAAAGATGGTTTGCACCCAGCTAATATCGGCAGTCTCCAGCGAAACATAGTAGCTTTTAGGTAGGCCACTTGGGTCAAAAATGGCTGCACCCAAAATTTGATCTAGGTAAGACACGCTAAACGCCTACACAGGAACTAAAAATTCAGCCGAGGCTAGGTTGAGGCCAGAGTAGCGACCAAGCGCAGAGTATGGCTACTTAAACCATAGCGACTCAAGCATAGTCTAGATAATCTAGAGCCGTAGCACTTTTAAGCTTCCCATTTTGCTATCAGGTAAAAACCCTACAGATCTATATAGACCTCTAGTAAAGCAATAGATCACTGTAAAGCCGCAGTCCAGATGCAGCACTGTGCAGAGATTCGTAATGACTACAGATCAGATTCAGTGTCCGGCGCGATCTGAACGCCAGTCTCTAGACTAACCACAGGTACGTCGGTGATCAGATCGCTCAACTCAGAGATTTCTACGCCAATTTGCTGGCAAGCCTGCTGAAGCTGCTGCTGGAATTCAGGAATATTCTCGTGATAGCCGCAAAGCCGCGTTGCCTCTGCTAAGCCCTGCTTGGCGTTAGCCTTGGCGCAGTCAATCAGCTCGATGCCTTCTAGTCGAGTTTTGGCAGCCATAGATCTCTCCAGCTCATTCCCCTCACACTATGAGATCTGCACCAAAAATGAATCTGCCTAGCGGTGGAACCAGTATTTGTAAGCTGCATAGGCCATTGTCACTACGCCAGTCAGAATCGCGACTTCATTGACTTGAAACTGCGGATGGTGCAGCGGGTAGTTGGGCTGGTCTTCAAACGCCACGCCCAGCCGGAACATTGTGCCGGGGGCATGATCCAAGTACAGCGAAAAGTCTTCTGCTCCCAAAGACGGCTCCGGCAAAATCTGAACGCGATCATTGCCCCAAGCTTCGGCGGCGGCAGATTCAGTCAGCTGAGTTAAGGCTAAGTCGTTCTGCACCGAGGGCACGCCGCGCCGATAGTTGAGCTGATATTTCGCGCCGTACATTTGGCAAACGCTGGCGACAATTTTTTCAATCCAGGCAGGTAGCGCCGCGCTGGTTTCTGGATGTAGCGACCGCACTGTGCCCAGCATTCGCACCTGATCAGCAATCACATTAGGGGCACGTCCGCCCTGAATCTGCCCCACCGTCAGCACCACCGGACGCAGCGGATTGTGGGTGCGGCTAATCGCCTGCTGCAAGGTGGTGATCACCTGCGCGGCAATCCAGATTGCGTCGATTGCTTCGTGAGGCCGCGCCCCGTGCCCTGACTCGCCAGTAATGATCAGCTCCAGATCGTCAGCAGCAGCGGTGAGCGCTCCGTAGCGAATGCCAATCGAGCCGCCCGGAATTGTCGGGAAGGTGTGAACCCCCAAAATGGCGCTGACTCCAGCCATTGCCCCATCTCGAATCATCCAGCTCGCGCCCTGTGCCGTCTCTTCGGCGGGCTGAAACAAAAACCGAATCGAGCCGGGAAGTCCGCCCTGCTGTACTGCGAGCTGTGCCAAAATCATCGCGGTTCCGAGGCCGATGGTGGTATGGACATCGTGGCCGCAGGCATGCATGATACCGGGCAGTTGCGAGGCGTAGTCTAGCCCTGTGCGCTCCTGAATCGGCAGGCCGTCCATGTCAGTGCGAATCGCCAGGAGCCGCGAGTCTTCGCCCGTTCCCGGCAGTGTGGCAATCGCGCCCGTTTTGCCCACTAGCTCCTGCACATGCAGCCCGCAAGAGGAAAGCACGCCCGCGACATAGGCAGCCGTTTTGTATTCTTGACCGCTCAGCTCTGGGTTGCTGTGCAGGTGACGGCGAATTTCAATCAGGCGGGGCGCAAGCGGAGCGGCGATATCTTTGATCTGGCTGAGCATGGTGAGCAGGAGGGCTAATCAGGTGTTTACTATCATACTGGCAGTTTATTAAGTGTTTCGTAACGTAAAGCTCAGCCCGCAGGCTTGGCAGGCTCAGCGGCGCTGTTGCCCAACTGACTCCAGATCATCGCCACCAGCACCAGCATTGCCCCCATCCCTTCGCGCAGGCTGAGGCGTTCGGCGAGCCACCAGAACGAGAAAAGTGCCGCAAATACAGGCTCTAAGCTATAGAGAATCGCGGCTTCGGTGGCGCTTAAGTGGCGCTGTGCCGTCACCTGCATCCAGGTGGTCAGCGCCGTGGCGATCAGTCCCAAATAGACCAGCGCTACCCAGTGCGGACGAAGCTGCTGCACTACCAACGTCGCCAGGTTGTCCAGCGGCAGCGTCCAGAGCGTCCAGGCTATCCCCAGCAGCGCAATTGTGATGAGCTGCACCGCCGTAAGCTGAATTGGTGAATGTCTTGCTGTCACTGCCTCAGTCAGCAGGATATAGACCGCATAGCTGAAGGCGCACACCAATATCCACAAGTCGCCGCTGCCCAATGTCCCTGTCTGCCCCGACATCACTGCAATTCCGCCAAAGGCCAAGAGCGCTGCCGCAAACACCTTGAGGCTGATGCCGCGCCCCAGCAACCAGCCCAGCAGCGGCACCATCACGACATTCAAGCCGGTAATGAAGGCGGCACGATTGGCTGAAACAGTCTCTAAGCCAACTACCTGTGCCAGAAAAGAGATAAAGGCGACCAGCCCCAGCCGACTGCCATCTCGCAGCAGCCCTAGCGTCAGCGGCGGCAGATTGGGCAGGGCGCAGCAGGGCAAAAAGGCCAGCGCCGCCACCAAAAACCGACTGCCAATTAAGAGAGCAGGCGGCAGCGTCGTCACCATATCTTTGAGCAGCGGGAAGGTTGAACCCCAGATCAGGGTGGTGAGCAGCAAGAGCAGCAGGCTTCGCAGGTGGGTTCGGGATTTCATGGGTCGTGGCTGGTTGGATAGGCTCGCAAACGGAGAGTTGCGATACTCTATCAGGACGCACTGGCTGAGTAAATATGAGGCGTTTTTCTCTCACTACCAAATTTTGGCAGGATTACGCTACATATAGGGAAAACTAATCAGATATTGCCTGTCATTTTCCATATTTAGTGCCATCATAGAACCGTCATGCCCGACAGACCGCACCCGTAGACTTCGGTTTGCGGGTGTTACCTAACTTAGATCAGAACTCAGACCAGAACTCAGATCAGACTGCGGGCACTAGACCAACTCCCTACCGCCGCCAAACCTATGTCTTACGTCCTCTCCGCCGCCAAGCTTCAGGCATACCACCGCTGCCCCCGCGCCTACTACTTCCGCTACGAACGCAGGCTCGAAGGCGCTGGCTTTTTTGGCTCAGCTGCTCTAGGCACTTCGCTGCATCAGGCGTTGGCACAGATTTACCAAGACTGGCATTACCAAGATCCGGTGCCGCGCCTCGACTGGATCGAATATTGCTGGAATCAGCAGATTGGCGAGCTAACTCCCAACCAAACTGCTGAAGGGCGAGCGATTCTGCGGCGCTACTACTATTCGTTTATTGAGAGCCAGTCCGCGATGCGGCGACCACTAGCCGTGGAGGGGCGGATTCAGGGCAAGCTTCAGGTGGACAATCTGGAGTTTGGGCTATCTGGACGCTATGACCGACTCGATCACTTTGAGGATGGACTGGAGCTGATTGATTACAAGTCGGCCAAAGAAATGGAGCGGCTTGACCCCGAAGAAATCAACCTGCAAATTGGCCTCTACTATCTGGCGCTAGAGCAGCGCTATGCCCGCAGCCTCAAGCAGCTCAGCCTACTCTATCTGCGGACGGGCGAGAAAGTGACCTACCGCGCTACACCTGAACATCGCTGCCGAGTTGAGCAGGTGATTAGCAATTTGGCGACCGAATTACGCCGCGACCAAAGCTGGCAGCCCAGCACAGGGGCACAGTGCGAACGCTGCACCTATGCCCGCTACTGTCCGGCGATGCAGAGTGAACCGGAGCCGCTGCCCGAAGATGGTCGCAGTCAGCCTGCGTTGCAGCTTGTCTTGAGCCTGTAGGCTTACCTATAGGCTTATAGGGCGCGAATTCCGGCAATCACCCCCCGACAGACGCTTGTGAAAAAATCGAGATCGAGTGTTTCGATGCGGTCGCTGCTGAGGTGGTAGTGCGGGTTGCGCAGGTAGGCGGTGTCTGTGACCATGAGTGCCGCATAGCCCTGATCCCAGAAGGGAGCGTGATCGCTGCTGCGCGTCCCCGGCACCATCTGGCCGCGCAGTCCGGCAGGCAGCCATTCGCAGGCTTGACCGGATTTGCGGATGCTCTGGCTGAGCCGCCGCAGATCGGGAATGGTGGCGAGATTGCCGACGAGGGCGATGAAGTTGCCGGTAGTGGGGTAGAAGCGCTCTAGCTTGGCCGGATAGCGCTGCGAGTTGGGCTGATGGCTGCAATAGCCCAGCATCTCTAGCGAGATCATCAGCCGCAGCTTTTGGTTTTGCTGCCGCAGCAACTTGGCATAGGCCTGACTGCCCAGCAGCCCGTACTCTTCAAGGTCAAAGGCGACGAGCCGCAGCGGATGGGTCAGAGGCTGCGGCGCGACAACCTCGGCCAACGCCAGCAGCGCCGCGACTCCGGTCGCGTTGTCATCTGCGCCCTGACAGCCGGGAACCGCATCGTAGTGAGCGCCAATCAGCACGGGCGGTGCTGCTGCGTTTGGATCTGAACCAGCCAGATTCAAAATCAGGTTGTGATGCGTTTTGCCGCGCAGTTCAAAGTCGTGCATTTCTACCGTTCCCCAGCGCTCAAACTGGCTGCGGATATATTGCTGCACGTAAAAATGGCCGCCGCTGGCCAAATAGGGATCGCGTTCGCGGCTGACTTCAGCGAGATGCTGCTCTAGCGTTTGTCTCAGCTCCAGATCATTCATGCGCCACTGCTGGTTTTATGCCAAGCTGCGGCCTGCTGGCGGATTTGGATGAGTTCGGCTTCCGGCATTTTGTCGAGGTTGTTCAACATAAAGTTCATGCGGCCTTGCGAGGTGAGCTTAGCGCGATGCCTGTCTAGAAAATCCCAGTAAAAAAAGTTAAACGGGCAGGCTTGTTCGCCCGTGCGCTGGCTGGGTTTGTAGGTGCAGGCTTTGCAGTAGTCGCTCATTTTGTTGATGTAGTTAGCAGAGGCGGCGTAGGGCTTGGAGGCGAGAATGCCGCCGTCTGCAAACTGCCCCATGCCGATCACGTTGGTCTGCATCACCCAATCATAGGCATCAATGAAGGCCGAGTGAAACCAGCTTTCAATTTCCTGTGGCGAAATGCCTGCAATCAAGGCAAAGTTGCTCAAGACCATCAGCCGCTGAATATGGTGCACGTAGGCGATGCTCTCAACTTGCTTCAAAGTCTGGTGCAGGCAGTTCATCTGGGTTTGCTCGGCATCCCAAAAAAACTTGGGTAGGGGCTGCTGATGCTCAAACCAGTTGCGCTGCGGGTAATCTCCGCTGACGTGATGATAAAGTCCCTGCATATATTCGCGCCAGCCTAACACCTGTCGAATAAAGCCCTCGACGCTGTTGAGTGGCAAATCGTGATCGTAATAAGCCTGCTCGGCGGCGCGGATCACCTCCAGCGGATGCAGCAGTCCTAGATTTAAGTAGGGCGAGAGCATGGCGTGCCACATGGTTTCTTCGTCCGTCACCATTGCGTCTTGGTAGGGGCCAAACATCGGCAGCCGTACTCGAATAAAGGAGTCGAGGACTGCTAGCGCCTGCGTGCGGGTTACGCCCCAGCGAAACGATTCGGCCTCGCCATAGGTAGAGAAATCATTTACTTTAACGTATTCAATGACGTTCTGCGTAATGTCATCGGGCGTAAACCACAGCGGCTCTGGTGTGTCAAGCTGAGCTTTGGGCGGCTTGCGGTTCTCTTTGTCGAGGTTCCACTGACCGCCAATCGGTTTCTTGCCCTGCATCAGCACGTCGTAGCGCTGGCGACCTTCGCGGTAGAAATATTCCATCAGCAGGTTTTTGCGACCTTTTGCCCAGTTGCTAAACTCGTCGTGGCTCCAGAGAAACAGATTGTTGGGCAGCAGCGTAATTTTGCAGGGCAGATCTAGCTTGGCAATGAGCTGGCCAAACGGTCGGTCGCTGGGCTGCATGACGCGCAGTTCGGTAATCTTTTGCTGCTTCACCCACTCTCGCAAAGTTGGCTCAAACTCTGCGGCTAGCTCGTAGCTGACTTCCCAGCCCGCCTGCCGCAGCTCTTGGGCAAAGTGCCGCATCGCTGACCAGACCAAAATCAGCTTTTGGCGATGGTAAGGTCGCTCTTTAACATGCCGACTCGACTCGATTAGAATCACGGGCGCTTTGTGGCTCTGTGCTGCCTGCTGGAGCGCGGCTTGCTCCATCGAAAGCTGATCGCCGAGTATCCAAATGCCGATTGTCATTACTGCGCTTGAATTAAATGCTTTTTTAGTTTAAAGGCTGTTTGGCAAGAGGCATGAGACCCAGCGATCACAGACACATGAGTACAGACCCATTAGTAAAGTGTGACACTTGAAAGTACCAAATCTTGGTCACTTATCGGCATCAAATCAGCCTCGCATCGGCGCTGTGTAGAACCGCAGCCCTCGCATATAGCTCAGTTCTGCTCTAGCCCTGAAGTCACAATCTGTACTATCTCAGCGCTAGGCTATGTTGAGTAACGCCCATTCCTGCTCAGATTTTGATTTATATCCCAGTTCCAAAATGCCCGACGGATGGGTGATTTTCGACCAGAATACCGTGTTCCAGACTGCTTCGACTAGATGACTCAGGGCAATCGGCTTGAGTAGATAGGCTTCAACTTTAACGGTTAAATGGCGAGTTAATTCTGCTGACGGACAGGTCGAAGTGACCAAGATGGGAGTGGTTCTGCCGCTGATTTGATCCATGAATCTCAACTTCTGTATTAGTGGATAAACGCTTTCCCCCGCAAATCTAATTTCGCAGATGACAGCATCAAATGCCTGCGAGTCTAAGGCCTCCATTCCTGCTATGACTGAACCCGCTGTGACAACATTTGCACCATAGTCTTCAAATACAATCTTGTATAGCTCTCTCGTATCACAATCATTATCTACAGTAAGTATATCCACACCCAATATCTCCAGATAGTAAAGTCATTCTGCGGGTCGCTAAGCAGATCACTTATCGATACATGAATCTTTCTAGCTCCTTGCCAGCTGGCATTTCTTGATAGCAGTGGTTGCAGCGCCAGTGAATCCTGCCGTGACCGATATGGCGAAGTAGCGCATGGGAACAGCAGAGGCAGTGATGTCGGGCATTCATCTGAGCTAGATCAACTGTGCCAGATCCTCGTCTCTGGCTGACAGCAACTCGTTCAGGTAATATCGCTGAAATAAACAATAATTCACTCATGTCTTAAAAGCTCAAAATTGAAGCGCAAATGAGGTCGAACTCTATCACCGATCACTCTGATCACTCTGAAGGACTACCGCTTGAGATCGAGATTGAATTGATTGATTACGATACAAATCGTAATAAAAAACCATCTGTCTCAAACAATATCCCAGAAAGTTCTTTGAAAGCCTTGAGGGAGCTGGAGATGCGGTTTGAATCGGTGTCATTCCTGAATTCTGCGAAGCGGTTCATTTGTAAAATTCGACACATAATGAGGTATGAGCTATAAATCCGCCATATCCTGGCCGCAAAAAGATCATGTTTAATCAACCCGTAGAGAGCGCGCGTGAACTGCTAGTGCGATACCACTCAGGCGAACGCATATTTAAGAGTGCTTCGCTAGACGGAGCCAAGTTGCGGGATGCTGACTTGAACCATGTCAGCTTGGTTGAAGCCTATCTAGTTAGAGCCGATTTGAGAGGTGCTGATCTGCGTGAGGCGCATCTAGAGCGGGCTGACTTGAGGAATGCCAACTTGTCAGGTGCCAACTTGGAAGGGAGTCATTTAGAGGGAGCCAATTTGGCAGGCACGAACCTAGAAGGAGTCAAGTTTGATGCGTCGATCATGCCCAACGGCAGAATTCGCTGGCGCGGTATCTGATGACTCTGAGCCAGCCAGTCGGTCAGCTAGGGGGCTAATTGTCTTGCCATTCGCGGTCTTCTAGCTCCCGTTGAGGCAAGAGCAGCGTCGCTTCAATCTCTTGGCGGATGGTGGCTGTAATCTCGCAGCTGCTGTTTAGGCAGTCTAGCAGGAGCTGATTGGCATCATAGTAGCGTTGCAGCATCTGCTGTTGCTCCAGACTAAACTGCCAGTGATGATGAATCTGTCGGTAGCTGTTGATCTCAGATTTGAGCTTTGTCGCCCAAGCCCCATGATGCGCCTGCCACCAAAGCTGAAAGCGCTCCTCGGTTTGGCCCGGAGGTGAAAACTCCATTTGAAGCTGTTGCAGCGATTTATAAAAGCCAGCATCCAGCACCATGACTAAAATCTGGCTGAGCGCCTCCCCGCAAAGATGCGCATGGGCGAAATCTGGGCTTTGGTCAATCGCACAGGATTGCAGCAGGTCATCTAACGCCGCATCCAGAAACATGCCTTGATCCAGGGTACAGGCCAGCGCAAAATCAGCCGCCATATGCGGCATCCGCGAGAGCCCCAGATAAAAAGCTCGCGCTGCCGCATCTTGGATTGGGGCTGGCGCAACGCGCGACTTTTGACTCGCCCACTGCAAAAACTCTTGCAGATAGGGATCTTCGGCAACCAGGGCATCAATTTGCTGCTTCATCAACTGCACCAGCGAATCTGCGCTCCGCAGCATGGCCGCTGTCAGCAAAAAGATCTCGTGCCAGTGCGGATCGGTGAGGTGGCTCACCAGCCCGCCTAGCGCCTGCTCTAAAGCCTGAAGGTTGTGGCTGGCGACAATGCTGCGCGCCGTAAAATATTCCTGAAACGCCAGATAGGAGAACGAGAAAACGCCGCGTCCCCGTTCGATTAACAGTCCGTGCTGCGACTCGATTGCCTTCAGCAGCGCCTTGCTGTCCAGCTGGAGTTCCTCAGCGTCCGTTGAAGCATTAGGCAGATGCCGGATATAGTCCTCTATATATTGCTCAATCGTTCGCTGCGCGAAGAAATACTGCCCTTGCTCAAACGTGACTGCCGCAATCTGGCTCAGCAGCTTCAGCTTTTGCGGCAGGCGAAACCCTCGGTAAATCTCATCACGCTCTACCCCTCTGGACTCATCCCACTTGACCAGCAGCAGATCCAACCCTTCTTTGTAAAACTCCGTCCGCTTCACCGGAAATCTGCCCTCCCCTTGAAACACCCAGCAAGCCATATGTAGAAATAGCGGCGTCACCACCATTTGGCGAAACTGCCAGTTTTCCGGCTCCCCCAGCTTCTGCATGAACAGATCTGATTGAGCCTGCCCGCTCTGAGCAGTTGTGAGGGTAAAGGACACAAACCATTTTTGGGCAAATGCTGTAATTTGAGCTTGGGTAAACGGAGCCAGCTCCACATCTGTAAAGCCGCGCAGGCTGAGCTTTTGGGCTGCCGTGCGGCAGGTTACAACATATTGATTTTTGTGATACTTATCAGAAAATCGGCGAATTTCTCGCAAGACTAACATGCTCTGCGGATGCAGCACCTCATCAATGCCGTCTAGCAGCAGCAGCAGCCGACCGGCTTGCAGCAAGGTTTCAATCACAGCCGGATCAGAAATGCCGCTGGTCAGAAACTCCTGGCGCAGGTAGTTGAGCAAGCTCAATTCTCCGCTCGCGCTAGACTCCTCAACAAAATGCCGCAGCGTAATAAACATCGGCACCCGGCTTGCCTCAAACTCACCGCGACTACACTGAACGGCGAGATGCTGCAAAAAAGTAGTCTTCCCCACTCCCGGCTTGCCCAACACTCTCAGCTTGGGATAAGTTTCGACCGCCCGCATCCCCGATATTTGCCTTTGCTCAATATCGCCCAAACCAACGCGAGCGAAGGCTTCTGGTTCAATATTCTGCAAATTGGCGACCTCCAGCCGCTGCTGGCTAGCAATTGCTTCCAAAATATTGACATCAATATAAATGTCATCCAGGCTGACCGGATGGTTAATATCCAGAAGCTGCAAGATGCCGCACTGATTCTGCACTTTCTCGCGCTGCTGCAACCGCACCTGCCCCACTAACCGATCCAATCCCACAGGGGAGAGCGCGACAGGCTTGACTTGCAGAAATACTTCTGGCGGATCAATCGCCACTTCCCGCCAATCGAGATCTAAGACCGTGCAAATCCCTAAAAAAGCCTGCCGATCAACAGGCTGACCGCTAAAAAACCGCCAAATTGGCTGGCGCGTCTTAAGACTGATCTCTCCCGCAAGATTTTCCTGTGTCCATCCTTTCAGAGCAAACGCTCGTTTAGCTTGCTGAATCCCAGCGGATGATGCTTGAAGCGAACGCTTAGCCATAGGCCAGATCTCCTGATCAACTCAAGAAATCAAACAGAGCCGTATCTCCCACACTATAGAAGCTTTTCTTTGTCAATAGCTGTTCTAAAGTTAAATTTATACAAATTACGCAAGCTAACGTTGCATTTATCTCAGCTCAGTGCCATTCTCCTGCGAAATCAAACGCGACATCGTCTTCTCTTTTCTGCTTCACAGAAAAAATTCTGGACGATGAAAGATTTGATGGATGCTGCCTATAAGGACTCTTCAAACAGTATTCTTTGGGAACTGCTGCTACTTCCCAAAAATAGGCTTTTCCTGAGCCGATCGCAATTTTTTCGGTTCACAGCCTCAGCATTCAAGTTTAAAGGTCGCGCTTTCGAGCTTGAACCTCGATTATTCAAGCTCGAAGCTGTAAGTTTCGAGTCCAAAGGGCGAGCGTTCGAGTTCAAAGGTCAATCGTTCGTGCTCAAAGCTTGATTATTCGAGTTCAGAGGTCAATCGTTCATGCTCAAAGGTTGGTTGTTCCAAGCCTGAACTACAACTTTTAGACTCAGAACTTAATGATTCAGATCTACAGCGGCTTGGACAATATCCAGACTGATTTGCCGACGCAATAGCCCTCGCACAATTGCCGCTTTGAAGTTTTCATCGGCAATGAACCGCACCTGTGCCACCGATCACTCCTTACAATGGGAAAATCCTCTCTGCAAGCATAGCGGAATTATGAGCTTCACCATCGCAGTCAGCCCCATTCCCCTCTTTATCAATACCGATGGAGTTGTACTAGTGGGTCAAACTCGCGTCACCCTAGAAACCATCGTCACGCTATACAAGCAAGGAGCCACCGCCGAAGAAATTGCCGAACAGTTTTCATCCCTAGACTTGGCAGATATCTATGCGGTGATCAGCTATTACTTACGCCATCAAAATGCAGTAGAAGCCTATATGCAGGAGCAGCAACAGCGATCTGACCAAATTCGAGCTGAGAATGAGCGGCGTTTTCCGGTTCAAGGGCTGCGCGATCGTTTATTGGCTCGTCGTGCTAGCTCTTAACGCTGGTTTTTCCTGAAGGCTAGCTTTTCTACAGCCGACCGCAATTTTTTCGGTTCACAGCCAGATAGCTACTGAATCTAAGACGAGCCATACAAATCAGTCGTCATAAATCTCTCTACGATGCCCGACCCGATGGATCGTGATAGACATTACCTCGCGCTCAGCTTTGTCATCAAAGGAATAGATGACGCGATAGTCTCCAATCCTCAGCTTGGACAGCCCGCTCAAATTTGCACTCAACCCTTGATGACTGACATCACCAAAATTTTCAGACAGCCATTTAATTTTGCGTAGAATGCGCTCCTGAATCGTTTGCGACAAGTTCGCCAGATCATCTGCTGCTTCAGGCGTGAACTCAACCCGATAGAGCATTACCAGTTCAACCCTAATTTTCTTGCGACTTCCTCTGCCGGAATGCCTCGTTCGCCTGCTTGCGTTCGTCGCAACGAGTCGAGCAACTGTTGCTGAACTTCTGGCTTGATCTGTTTGCCTTCATCTGGATCAAACAGCAGAGCCTGAATGGTTTCAGTCACGGTCTCCTGGATCAACAGCCTGAGTTCATCAATGGTCAAATCTTTGACTTGCATAGGATTGACAGCGCGAAGATGTACCCTTATTGTCACATTTCCCCACCTGAATGAGCTGTTCCAAGCCTCAGGGGTTGAGTTCTGATTTTGGCTTAGTTAGATTGATCGAACAACGAGGGAAGATCGCGTCGACCGCTTACAACTCGGAGAATCTCGATTCCAACGGCAAGCTCAGCCAGCTAAAGAGTCTCCAATCGCGATCTGCCGTCCATCACCGAGCTAACAGCTGCGATACGATGGGCGGCTCGTCTGGAAGCGTAAGCCGCTGCCATGCGGTAAGCCAACTCAGTCGCCGCTCTAGACCGCGAGTGCCGCATCTGTCTGAGTCGAGTTCATGCCTGAATAGACCAGGCCGCGCTGCATATCCAGCGTCAAAATCGTGCCGTCGCGGATAATCTGAGTTGCGTCCTGCACCCCCACAATCACGGGCACGCCCAGCCGCAGCCCAATCACCGCCGCATGGCTAGTAATGCTGTCTTCTTCAGTCACAATGCCGGATGCCTTGCGGATCACGTCTACATGGTCAGCGCTGGTTTTGGAAACAACCAAAATCTCGCCCGGATTGAAGCCGTTTAGCTCAGCCATGCTGTGGGCGACTCTGGCGCGTCCGCTGACGGCTCCCTGACCAATGCCCGTCCCCTTGCCCAGCACCGAAGTCACCAGCTCCACTTTGATTAAATCCGTCGAACCCGCCACGCCCTGCAACGTTCCAGCCGTCATCACGACCAGATCGCCCTGCCGCAGCAGCCCTTTCTCCTGCGCCTCATTCAAAGCCGCCTGAAACGTCTGCCCCGTCGAAGGCAGATTCAGAACCAGCAGCGAGCGTACCCCCCAGACCAGCTGAAGCTGCCGCGCCACGTCCACATGCGGTGTCACGGCCAAGATCGGCTTGGTGGGGCGAAACTTCGAGACGTTGCGGGCGGTAGCTCCGGTTTTGGTCAGCGGCATAATGGCGGCAGCTTGCAGTTGCTCAGCAATCCGGCTGACGGCTTGGCTGATCGCGTTAGGAATTGAGTAATATCCCGGCATACTCTCAAAGCTGCGGCTGGGCTGCGGCTCTCGCTCAATGCGCTCAGCGATCCGCGCCATCGTCTCCACCGCCTGTACCGGAAACTTGCCAACCGCCGTTTCGTTAGAGAGCATCACGGCATCGGTGCCGTCGAGGATGGCGTTGGCCACGTCCGAAATTTCGGCGCGGGTGGGGCGCGGGTTGCTGACCATGCTGTCCAGCATTTGGGTGGCGGTAATCACCGGAATGCCGAGTCGGTTGGCGGTAGCAATCAGCCGCTTTTGCAGAATGGGCACATCTTCAGCCGGCAGCTCTACGCCCAAATCGCCTCTGGCCACCATGACACCATCGCAAAGCGACAGCACCGCCTCCATCTGCTCAATTGCCTCGTGCTTTTCGATTTTGGCAATCACAGGCACGCTCTTGCCAGCACTGGCAATCAGCTCTTTGATCTCTAGGACATCCTGCGGGTTGCGGACAAAGCTAAGCGCCACCCAGTCTACGCCCTGATCGAGTCCAAACATCAGGTCTTCGCGGTCTTTGTCGGTCATGGCGCGAATCGACAGGTAGACCCCCGGAAAATTAACGCCCTTATTATTGGAGAGCGGGCCACCCACCACCACCCGGCAGTGCAGCTCGCGCGCCGCCCGATCAACCTGCTCCACCTGCATTTCTACCCGGCCATCGTCGAGCAAAATCGTCGCGCCAGTCGGCACTTCGTCGGCCAGTGGCTCGTAGGTGACGCAGCTGCGCTCTTGGGTTCCGGGCTGGATGATGCTGGTAAGCACAAACGGATCGCCTTTTTCCAGGACAATCGAGCCAGCTTCAAACTTGCCCAGCCGAATTTTTGGCCCCTGCAAATCCTGCAAAATCCCGACCGGCTGGTTTAGCTCAAACGACACCTGCCGGATCAGCCGAATGCTGCGCTGGTGGTCGTCATGCGTCCCATGCGAAAAGTTGAGGCGTAGGGTTGTCGCCCCGGCTTCGATAATCTGCCGCAGCATCTCTGGACTGCTGGTGGCGGGGCCAATGGTAGCCACAATCTTGGTTCGACGCAGAGCAGAAGATAATTGCATGGGTGCAGTCAAGAAAACGCCTGTAACCGCCAGCATACAGGCAGCGGCAACAGGGATACTAGCATGTTTAGCCAGCTTCACAATCACTAAAGATTCCAGGCGGGTTCCAGAGAGGTTCCAGCCTAGAGCTCAGGTTCGGGCTGAGCAACGGCCAACTCTAAAGGATTGAGGTTGACATATATTGCAAGTTTTGCCGATAATTGGAGATTGTGTGAAGTTTAGAACCCGAAAACACCTTGGCGAACGTCGTTGTAATTGGTGCCCAGTGGGGCGATGAAGGCAAAGGCAAGATTACCGATCTGCTCAGCAATTCAGCAGATATGGTGGTGCGCTATCAGGGCGGCGTGAATGCTGGACATACGGTGGTCGTCAAAGGCCAAACCTTTAAGCTGCACCTGATTCCCTCCGGGATTTTGTATCCCAGCACAGAATGCATCATTGGCTCTGGCACGGTGATTGACCCCAAGGTGTTGATTCAAGAGCTAGACCAGCTTGACGCGCTGCATATCTCAACTGAAAACCTGCTGATCTCCAGCACTGCCCACGTCACCATGCCCTACCACAGGCTGATTGACCAAGCCTCTGAGGAGCGGCGCGGCGATCACAAAATTGGCACCACCAAGCGCGGCATTGGCCCCACCTACGCCGACAAGTCCGAGCGCACGGGCATCCGGATGATTGATCTGATGGAGCCAGAGAGCCTGCGGAAGCTGCTGCACTGGACGGTGACGCATAAAAATGCAGTGCTCGAAAAGCTCTACGATCTACCGCCGCTTGACCCGGAAGCCGTCATCCAGGAATATCTTGGCTACGCCGAACGGCTGCGTCCGCACGTCGTAGATAGCTCGCTGCGGATTCACGAGGCAATCCGGCAGCGGCGCAATATTTTGTTTGAGGGCGCGCAGGGGACATTGCTAGATCTCGATCACGGCACCTATCCTTACGTCACCTCTTCTAACCCAGTTGCAGGCGGGGCTTGCGTCGGGGCAGGCGTGGGGCCGACGATGATCGACCGGGTAATTGGCGTGGCGAAAGCCTATACGACGCGGGTAGGTGAAGGGCCATTTCCCACCGAGCAGCTGAACGAAATGGGCGAGCTATTGCGCGACCGGGGCGCTGAGTTTGGCACCACCACCGGGCGAGAGCGGCGCTGCGGCTGGTTTGACGGCGTAATTGGCCGCTATGCGGTACGGATCAACGGACTCGACTGTCTGGCCATTACCAAGCTGGACGTACTCGACGAGCTGGCCGAAATTCAGGTCTGCGTCGCCTACGACCTCGATGGCGAGCGCTGCCACGAGCTACCCACCGGAGCGCGGCAGTTTGCTCAGTGCCGTCCGGTTTACAAAACTCTGCCGGGCTGGCAGCAGTCTACTGCCGACTGCCGCAGCCTGGAAGATTTGCCCGCAGCGGCGCTCAACTACCTGAAATTCTTGGCGGAGTTGATGGAAGTGCCCATTGCGATTGTCTCACTGGGGGCGAGCCGGGATCAAACCATTATTGTGGAAGATCCGATTCATGGCCCCAAACGGGCTCTGCTCTACGACAGGGCGCAGCCCATCGGACTGCGGGGCGAAGCAACCCACAGCGCAGCTATCCGGGCGATTGAGGTTTAGTTTAAGTTTTCTGCAAGTTTTCCACAGTAAGTTCAAGTAAATTCAAGTAAATCAAAGCTAAGCATATGGAACTCACAGTTGAATGTCAGAAGCGCCCCGAAGGCAGCAAGCCTAACAGTCTGCGACGGGATGGCCTCACGCCCGCCGTGCTCTATGGACATAACGGCACCGAGTCAGTGGCGCTGACGCTGAACACGCGGATTGCCACCACGCTAGTCAGAAAAGCCGTGCTCAACAACACAATGATTGAGCTATCGGTGCCGGAAATTTCCTGGAGCGGCAAGGCGCTGCTGCGGGAAGTGCAGGCGCACCCCTGGAAGCGCAGCCTCTATCACCTCAGCTTTTTCTCGGTGGGCAGCCAGTCCTCAATTGAAGTCACCGTACCGCTGCATATTGTGGGCGAGTCTGTGGGCGTCAAGCGGGATGGCGGCACGCTGGATATTGTGCTGAACGAGGTGGCGGTAGCCTGCGCCCCCGGCGATGTGCCTGAAGCGATTGAGGTGGATGTTTCTAAGATGAAAGTGGGCGATGCGCTGCATGTGCATGAACTCAGCTTGCCCGCTGGCATTGCGGTCTTAGGCGAGGCCGACCGCGTGGTGGTCTCGGTGCTAGGAACCTCTGGCGCTGCGGCTGAAGCGGATGAGGCGGAAGCTGAAGCAGCGGCGGCTGCCGAAGCGTAAGCTCAGCGAGCAGATTGCTCTAGCGATATTGGGTTTGGCCGAGCGCCATGCCGTAACCAGAAGCCGGGGATCTCCCTGGCTTTTTGCTGAGGATTTCGTGAACTGCTTTCCCAACTGTTTTGCGAACCGTTCAGAATAGGCTAAATTTGGCCTTGAGCTGCATCTGATCCAGTCCCCCTCTTGGAAACTCTTGGAAAGCTATTGGAAGCGCCTAAACCCCTATGACCGATTCTCTGTTGCCCGACTTGATTCAGCAGATGCTGCGCCCCGACTTCTATCCGCATCCGGTGCAAAGCTCTAGCCCCGACTCGACCAGCGCCAACACCGTTCAGCTGATTCAGACGCATATTTCTTACGTGCTGCTGACTGGCGAATTTGCCTACAAAATTAAAAAGCCGCTCAACTTCGGCTTCCTCAACTACTCGACGCTAGAGGCACGGCAGCATTTTTGTGAGGAGGAGCTGCGGCTCAACCAGCGCGGCGCGGCACAGATTTATCTAGAAGTGCTGCCGATTACCCAGAGCGCAGAAGGCTATCAGCTGGGCGGAGCCGGCGAAGCGGTGGAATATGCCGTCAAAATGCAGCAGTTCCCGCAGGACACCCTGCTGACGAATCTGTTTGAGCAGGGCAAGCTCACGCCAGAACTCTTGCAGCAGCTGGCCAAAACGATTGCCGAGTTTCACGCCAAAACCGCCAGCAGCGACTATATCCGCAGCTTTGGCGAAGTTTCGCAGATCCGTCAGGCCTTTGACGAAAACTTTGAGCAGACGGTACAGTACATCGGCGGGCCGCAGACGCAGCAGCAGTTTGACGAAACTCAAGCCTACTGCAACCAGTTTTTTGCCAGCCAGACCGCTCTGTTCGAGCAGCGCGTCGCCGCCGACCGGATTCGCGAATGCCACGGCGACCTGCACCTGCGAAACATCGCCTACTGGCACGAAACGCTGCTGCTGTTTGACTGCATCGAGTTCAACGAGTCGTTCCGATTTGTGGATGTGATGTTTGACGTGGCCTATATTGTCATGGATCTCGAAGCGCGGCAGCGCCCAGATCTGAGCAGTCTGTTTCTGAATGCCTATGCTGAACAGACGGGCGACTGGGAAGGCTTGCAGGTGCTGCCGATTTACGTCAACCGCCAGACCTACGTGCGCGCCAAAGTCACCTCTTTTCTGCTGAGCGATCCGGGCGTGCCAGCAGCCGAGAAGCAGCAGGCGCAGGAAACCGCCGCGCTTTACTACCGGCTAGCCTGGCAGTTCTCGCAGCCGCGCCAAGGCAAGCTGATGGTCATGTCGGGGCTGTCGGGTTCGGGCAAGAGCACGACAGCGCGGCAGATTGCGGCTCAGGGCGCAATTCAGATTCGCTCAGATGCGGTGCGAAAGCATCTCGGCGGCATCCCGCTTGAGCAGCGCGGCGACGCAGATCTCTATACGCCCGAAATGACTGAGAAAACCTACGCAAGGCTGCTAGAGCTGGGCTTGGCGCTGGCGGCTCAGGGCTATGCGGTGGTTCTAGACGCGAAGTATGACCGGGTGGCGCTGCGCCAGCAGGTGATTGAGCAGGCGGCTAGCCAGCAGATGCCGCTGCAAATTATTCACTGCGCCGCGCCGCTAGAGGTCTTGAAACAGCGCCTCGACCAGCGCCAGGGAGACATTGCCGACGCGACGGCGGATTTATTAGCCAAGCAGGTGTTCGAGCCATTTACGGCCAGCGAGCAAGCTTACGTCACGTCGATTGATACCACACAGCCGATCGAGCCGCAGCTGCACAATTTGAGCTAAGACAGGTTATAAAGCTATCAGAACAGCAACGGCTGATCAGCCGCGATGCTGGCAGTAGATGAGAACGAACCCATGTACAAATTCAAAACTGAACATGGTCAGGAGGCCGGACTGCGGGTTTGGGTGGCCTTTATTTTGGGCTTCTGGCTGGCCGGGTTTCGGGCTGAACTCTGCATATTTCTGGGCGCGCTTGGCGGTCTTGCCACCTGGTATTTAGTCAGCGCTTGGCGGGCTGAAAAAGCTGATCCCAAACCTGCCGCCCCGCCTGCTGCCCCGCCGCCGCTCTCGCCGCTGGGGAAAGTGTTCCGTCAGCCTGCGGAGCGGTTTCGGAAGCTAGGGCTGAGCCAGCGGTTGCCCAAAATCCCAGAGCTGCCTAAAATGCCGATTCGGGAGCGCAAGCCTCGCAGACGGCTCTAGCTCAGGTTCTAGAAATGCTGTTGGAGATACTCAGACACCCCCAACGCCTCTAGCTGAGTTTGTTTATCTGCGACCATCTGCTTGAGGCTTTGACGGTACTGCTGCACTTTGATCAACAGATCGGGCTGGTGGCAAGCTAAAATTTGCACGGCTAGCAGCCCCGCATTTTGGGCATTGCCAATTGCCACGGTGGCGACCGGAATTCCGGCTGGCATTTGCACAATTGAATAGAGCGAGTCGAGTCCTTGCAGATGCCGACTGACTACCGGCACGCCAATCACGGGCAGCGGGGTCAAAGCGGCGACCATGCCGGGAAGATGTGCCGCGCCGCCTGCCCCAGCAATAATCACCTTGAGGCCGCGCTGATGCGCCTGCTGAGCATACTCGACCATGCGCTCTGGGGTACGATGCGCTGAGATGATGGCGACCTCATGGGGCAGACCAAACTCTTGACAAACCGCAACGGCCTGCTGCATTGTGGGCAGATCAGAATCGCTGCCCATGATGATGCTGATTTGAGGATTTGCTGAAGATGAATGAGGCATAACTAGGGCAATCCGCTTTACAGATTTCTATCCTGCCTCATTTTCAACCGCTTACTGACAAAATACTCATTTCTATTCGCTAGTTTTGGTTAGATATTAGCTGAATATTAAGGTCTAGGTTCAATCCCTGCTCGTTGAGCGTTCCCATCCCCCTGACAGCTTTCATGGCTTCCCCGCCGTGCGTTTGTGAAGCGACCCCAGTGTTAGCCAGTCCGCTCTGCTTGAAGCTGCGCTAGCCTGCGTCGTCGAATGATCTGATAATCTTTGCTGCTCGTTTTGCCTCAACTCCTGCTGCAAAAGCGACAGCCATTTTACGACTGCTCATAGTTTGTAATGATGGTCTGAAGCTCGTCTGTGGCAAGATCACTCTGCTCAGATTTGGAGTAGAGGGTGAGCAGAATGATTCTGGTTTCGGTCTTGATTGCCCGTCAACAGCGGCATTGTTCTGTTTCGGCTTCAGGCGTCGTCCAGCGCAGTAATTGCCCAAAAAGTACTCGCTGCAATCTCATCTCGCAGCGATTGGTCAGGACATTTCAGCGTCATTGAAGATGATTTCATCCGGATGAGAATGTTCTGACCTTACAGAACCCTATGATTGTGCACCCGCCTAGGCAAAGAAGCAAATGACCTGTGCCTAAACGCCTAGCAGGCTCGTAATCATGGGCAGCAGCTTTGTACAAGCCTCAGCGAGCTTTGCGGTGTCGGGCAGCGCGCCGACTAGCCCTCTGAGAAAACCGACGGCCAGCTTGGCGGGCTTTTTGGCGGTTTCGGCGCTGGAATTCCCGGCTGCTGCCAGCTTTGCGGTCTGCTCTAGGGCAAGCGCCTTGTCGTCATCGCTGAGCGCAGGTTCGGTTTCAATGGCGGCTTGCAATTGCTTCAGCAACTCTGCGAGCTGGGTGGCTTCGGGATTAGCGGTTTGGAGCTGGCTGATGCTGTTGGTGACGCTGCCGCTGATTTTGCCTAAGTTGAGGGTGGAGCCGCTGAGGTTCATGTCTCTGCCGACGCTGACATTTTGGCTTTGGTCGCTGCTGTTATTCATAAGCGTATTTTCGGTTACAACGTTGATGGGACGGCTGGCGAGCGAGTTGATCGCTGACCACATATTGGCGCTCTGTTCGCGGTAGATCGTGATTTCACTGTCTTTGGCTTGCAGCTCTGCGTGATATTTGGCTTCTAGTGCTTTGAGTGCTATTTCATAATTTTGGTTAAACTCACCGTGAATTTTGGCCTTGTTGGTTTCGGGTGGTACATTGACTCGCACGACCACCACGCCGTCACCTTTGTTTTCGATGCTCTGAACGCTGAGTTCTGTGCCTTCGTTTTCTACCTGCACCTGCTGGAAAGCAGAGACAAAAGCTTTCCAGTCTACGCCATTGCGGAAAATCAGATCAACGGTGGTCAGCATTTCCTGGAATAGCTTGGTGAATTCTCCGGGCGCAAAGTCTCCACTACTGGGACGGCGTTCTTGCTGGTCGCGCAAGAGATAGACATGCTGACAGTCGATTTCGTCGAGTTTGGTTTTGTCGTCAATGTTCCAAGCTTCAAGACAGGCTGAGGTGAAATACGCATTTCTAAAGTCTGTGCCGAGTGCCAAGACTTCGCGCAAGTTGGCTCCACGCAAATCGGCTTTCTGCAAAATCGCGCCGCTGAGATCTGCCCATTGTAGGTTCGCCAGATTTAGGTTGACTCCAGTGAGGTCAGCGTCTCGTAAGTTGGCTCGAATGTAGGATTTTTTGTAACCATTGCGGCTGATCAGCAATTCCCGCACGGCTGCGTTTGCCAGAATTGAATCACCGACTCTGGCGCGATTGAGCTTGTTAGCCTCTTTCCAGCAAATATGAGTCAGAATCGTTTGCTGCTGGCGACTGTGATTAAAGTTGGTGTTTTTGAGCGTCGCTTTTTCAAAGGTTGCTCCGGTTAAATCGGCTCCGCAAAATGACGTACCGCCCAACGCTCCAAACGCGACACCAACTGTGCGAACTAGCGCAAATTTTTCGTCTTCTTTGAGAGCACGCCAAGCTATGTATAAGCTGAGCAACAAGTTCGCGCCTGCGCCTGCGACTGCGACTGCGCCTGCGCCTGCGACTGCGCCTGCGCCTGCGACTGCGCCTGCGCCTGCGCCTGCGCCTGCGCCTGCGACTGCTGCGCCTGCGACTGCGCCTGCGACTGCGCCTGCGACTGCGACTGCGCCTGCGACTGCGCCTGCGACTGCGCCTGCGACTGCGCCTGCGCCTGCGACTGCGCCTGCGCCTGCGCCTGCGACTGCTGCGACTGCGCCTGCGACTGCGCCTGCGCCTGCGACTGCGCCTGCGCCTGCGACTGCGCCTGCGACTGCGCCTGCGACTGCGCCTGCGACTGCGCCTGCGACTGCGCCTGCGACTGCGCCTGCGCCTGCGACTGCAATTACAATTGTTGTCACCGCCTTAACAGTAAACCCTTGGCGACCAATTGCAAAATATGTAACGGCAACGAAGATAAGTACGGCGATGCCTGGAATAATCGTATATTGCTTAATGCCATCTGGACTTAGAAAAGTTGCAATAATGGCTGCGCTGAATACGGCTCCAACAAAATTAAATATAGCCGACAGCGGAATAGCTAGTAACAACTGAAGCACCATCCAGCGCCTTTGCAGTCCAGCTTTGGCTCCGCTGAAGTTTGCCCCAATTAGCTTGGCGTTGGTGAAATTGGCGCTGCGAATGTCGGCTCCGCTGAAGTCTGCTCCAGACAGATCTTGTCCCTTGAACGACTGTCCTCGCAAGTCAGCATTGCGAAAGTTGCGTTCTCCGTCGGCGTAGCGGCTCAAAACTTCGCTGGCTTTCATGAGGTGGGGGCTTGAGAGAACAGGAAAACTGCTGCGAATCTAGCATGTTCGGCTTGAAAGCGGTAGAAATTCGTAGGTTTTACTATCTATTTCTCCCTTTTTCAAAATCTCATACATCACCCACACTGCATCACCTGCTCAGCGGTCAGTGCCCAATCTGGAAACAGGGTGGAAATGATTTGATCAGCGCCTCGAAATTGGCAGATCTGATATTCTGCGTCCACCAAGCTGTAGACTGTCACAGTAGGCTGCTTCGGGTTGCCAATGAATCTGCGTTCACCCAACGCCGCATAGTCTACAATCCAATATTCCAAAATTCCCAGCGTTTCGTACTCTGCCTGCTTGGTCAAGTAGTCATCTTGCCAGTTGGTGCTCACCACTGCAATCACCATTGGCGGACAGACATAGGCCGCTGCCGGACTAGATTTGCCTTTCATCCGCAGCCATTCAGCTTGATTAAACATTACAATGTCGGGCCTACGGCTTCTTTCGAGTTCTCCCGCTAGCCTCACCTGTTTCTGCCGCTTTGGAACATAAGGCAGCGCATACTGAAGGCAGTGAGCTTTGAGAGCATCGCACAGCGCATCTGCTACGTCTTCGTGGTCGGCGTTTGGCTCCGACAGCGGCATAGGGATTCCGTCAATCAGTTCAAAGCGTCGCTCGCTGCCATCATCCCAGGATAAAAACTCCTCGAATGTCATCGGTTCAGAGAATTTTGAGAGAACTGCGGGTGTCATGGGTCTCTATGCTCCAGATGGCAAACTATGCAGCCTCTTAATTGGCTCACAGGTCATCATTGGTCATAGCTACAGCTCATCGTCATTCCGCTCCGCCACATATTCAATCAAATCGGTAGGCGTACAGCCGAGATGCTTGCAGAGCGCATCAAGCATGTCACCGCCAATCTGGGGCAGATTATCCTGGTTCTTCAAACGTGAAATTGCGTTGGGATGAACGCCCACCAATTCGGCCAACTGCTTGTTCGTCATCCGCTGTCGAGCCATGATTTCCCGTAGTCGCCAACGAATCGCCACAAATACTCATAAGTGTTAGTATAAACACTACGAGTGTGTGTTATTCTACTCGTAGTTAGTTCAACCAGCGCGTCGCAGCGACCAACTCCTCTGCGCTGGTTTTTGTCCCAATTTGCAACAGAGACAAAATAATTATGCCCTATGAGCAATCGCTTCGGCGATGGGTAGTCGTGCGCCTATCGCCAGATTTGCGGCATATCGATGTCGCCCGCTTCTACAAATACTCCGACGCGCTGGGCTATCAGCAGATCCTACGCCGTATCGACCCCAGCCGCCGCTACGAAATCATGTTTGAGGCCAAGATGCCACGCTGAACTAAAGCCTGTCGTAGTCCGGTGGTTCCACATTCGGCACTCGCATCAAAAACTATTGATTTAGAAAAATATATTTAGAAAAATAAACAATTGCTTGAGCCATAACCCGTCTACTCTAATGGTGGTGGGTGTTTGGCTACAACAAACGCTGTTTATGCGATCGCTGCTCTAGTAGTCTGTCAAGCTAAAAATTGTGAGTTTAAGGGAAAATAGAGCGGTTATTCACAGTCAACCTTTCGAGATATCGTGACCACTCACTATGCCCAAGAACTATATTGTCCGGTTAAGTCAACA
>JAESFP010000191.1_pt1 | contig 25129 bp, 12 predicted proteins | sample 9266181 | NCBI WGS metagenome assembly JAESFP01 (sample SAMN14502547, study PRJNA617102) | algae metagenome | isolation source: Pegethrix bostrychoides GSE-TBD4-15B and co-occurring heterotrophs from... | place: USA: Grand Staircase-escalante National Monument, Utah | collected 2006-08-15 | reverse complement strand
CAGCGTTCTCTCTGAGGGCGCCAATCAACCACCGAACTGCAGCTCAGGGGCTGCTGTTTGGTTCAAAAGGGACCAGACGAACATGAAGCGGTACCTGATTGCAGCTGCCATGGCGGCTGCTGCTGGCATAGTTGCAGCGCCAGCTTCTGCAGCGTCTATAATTAACGGCAGCTTCGAACTGGGCACGAACCCGGGAGCGACATTTTCTACGCTCGCCGCAGGATCCAGCGCGATCAAGGGTTGGACGATCGGTGGCGCGGGCGTGGACTACATCGGCGGCTACTGGAACGCTTCAGACGGCCAGCGTAGCGTCGACCTCTCGGCTCTTAGCGCTGGCGGGGTTTCACAGAACATCACCACAGTTGCTGGCAAGACTTATAAGGTGACGTTCGACATGGCAGGTAATCCTGACGGGGGCCTTGGCAGCCGCGTCATGGTGATCACCTCCAACGGCTTCGATCCCCAGATTAACAACTTCACGGTTGGCGCCACCAACACGCGAACGAACATGGGCTGGCAGTCGATGAGCTACACGTTCACGGCTGGACCTGGGACGACGACCACCATCGCCTTCGCTTCAGATGAATATAATCCGTACGGCCCCGCCCTGGACAACGTCAGCATCTCGTCAGCGGTGCCGGAAGCCAGCACTTGGGCTATGATGACGCTAGGTTTTGGTGCGGCTGGCGGGATGATCCGCGGCTCGCGACGGCGGAACGCCTTGCTGCTTTCGTAAGCTTCGCAAACTCATCGAAGGACCGCCGATCTGACGGGGTCGGCGCTCCTTCGTTCAGTAACTCCAAGCTTCACGAGCCTCGACGGGTCGCTTGGCGGCCCACGATCCTTCTGACAACTCTTCGGACAGACGGGGCCGCCTTGTCCTAATGATTGCTCCCGCCGTGTCGCCGGGGCGCATTCAACGCCCTCTGCTCTTCAGAGCAGGATTTTGAACTCACTTGGTGCAGGCCGATTCACCCCTCATTGGCGTTTCCCGGCTTGAGGCCAACCTCGCCACCCCCGCTTATGGGATATGTGGTTCTGGACTAGGGACGTGTAGCTCAGCGGTAGAGCATCCCCGTCACACGGGGAAGGCGTGGGTTCGATCCCTACTGCGTCCAAGGATAAGCCGCCGAGCGTTGCACGAAGGCGCGGCCCGAGCCGCCCCCCGCCTTATGACGCCACTTTCGGTTGCTGCACCTGCTGGTGTCGGCGGCCCGCCGATGCTCTATAGCGCAGCTATGGTTCATCTTGCGCTTCTGCTCATTGGCGCCAACGCCCTTCGCCCACACTGGCGCGTACTCACATTGCTCGGGCTTTCCTGCATTTCGTTAGGCGCTGTCCTGGCGATAGATGTCTGGAACGGCGTCGATGTCTTTACGGTCGACGTCCTGGGCGTCGTTTTATTCGTCTACGGCCTTTGTGGCTTCATCGCCGCGATCACGATCGGGGCCAGGAAGAGCGGCCCTGCCCTAATACGGTCAGGCGTATTCATGGTCGGCGGCGCGGTCGTTTACGACACGCCCTTTGACCACGACCTCACGGCCATGGCGGTCTTCGGCACCGCCTTTCTCGTGGACGGCTTGATCCGCATCCTCACCGCCGCCTTTGTGCGTTTTCCACGCTGGCGCTGGGCGATCGCAGGTGCGAGCTTGGAGGTTGGACTGGCGGTGGTCATCTATGCCGGCTGGCCGGTCGCCCACACACTGGCTGCGCCTTTCACACTGGGCGTGGCCTTGGCCATGACGGGCTGGGCGATGATCCGCATGGCGGTGCAACTGCGCGATCTGCCAGATGGAGCCTCCGTCACCGCCTTGCCCTTCTTCTCAGCCCGCAACTGGCATGCCCGCGACACGCAGCTTTCGTTGGAGGACCTGAGCGACACCTGGAACAGCCAGCAGCCGCTGACGGTGTGCATCTGGACACCTGTACGTTCGGTGGCTGATGCGCAGCGGGCCTTGGTCGTCGACCGCTACGTAGCGGCGGTGGATCGCAAGGGTGTCATCTCGACCGGCCACTCAGCCCTGGAAGTTCGGCCCGACCTTTATGTCAGCCACTACCCCGGAATTGAGGTCGATCACTCCACCCGCGACTTCTCTCGCATTCTACGCGCTAGCGATGAGAACGACATCCCGGGTCGCTTCCTACCGAGCCACGCGGAAGAGGTGGCAGACTGGTGCCCTCCCGACCGCAAGATCCAATTTCACCGGTTCAACGAACCTGCGCTCCGGCGCTTCTGGGCTCACTACAGCACTGATACGACCTACAATCTCACACGCCGCAATTGCTCCTCGACAGTAGCGATGTCGCTCGATGCGGCGATGGAGGGCGTGCTCGGCGAAGGTCGTCCCGTTCGATGCCTGATGCGGCTCTTTCTCGACCCCAACATGTATCTTCTGGCCCTGCTTCGCGGACGCGCCGAGAGCATGACCTGGACGCCTGGGCTCATGCTCGACTACGCGACCCGGCTAGAATTGGTGACCCAGAAGGCCCGGGCGTGAGCCGCCAGCCCTCGCGGCTACTCGCGATCAGCGTCGTCACCGCGACGGCCGCGATCTTCGGATTGACCTACGGCCTAGTGGCCCCGCTGATCGCGCTCAACCTCACCAAGCTTGGGCTGGGCGCCGGAGCGATAGGGCTAAACGCCGCCATGTACGCCTTGGGCGTCCTTCTTGTGGCCGCCCTGCTGCCACGCATCGCCGCCCGCTTCGACTTGCGTACGCTGACCCTGGCGGCGCTCAGCGGCGCCGTCGTCACCCTGCTGGTGTTCCCGGTGGCGCCGTGGATCTGGCTCTGGTTCCCGCTGCGTTTTTTGCTGGGGGTGACGTCCGAGCTGCTGTTCGTGAGCTCGGAGACCTGGCTCAACGGCTTGGCCGAAGAGAAGTCACGCGGCCAGACCATGGCCTTCTACACCGCGGCCTTGTCGCTGGGCTATGCGGTCGGGCCCCTAACCCTCTCATTCATAGGGACCGAAGGCGCAACGCCCTATTGGATCGGCGCGGGGGTGGCGGCCATGGCGCTCATGCTTCTCGCCGTATCCGGGATAGCCGCTCCACCGCGGGAAGCTCGCGGCGAGATCCGGCCTATTTCCTACCTGAAGCTCGCCCCCATCGGTATCGCCAGCACCGCCCTCAACGCGGCGATTGAAACGGCTGGCCTTAGCTTCTTCGCGCTCTACGCCATGAAGTCTGGCTGGACCGAGCCACAAGCGACACGGCTGCTGTCGACCTTGCTTGTCGGCGCCGTGCTCTTGCAGCTGCCGATCGGCTGGCTTGGCGATCGGATGGATCGTCGCCGGCTACTGATCGCCCTTTCCAGCCTCGCCGCCGCGGGCGCGTTCGCCTGGCCCCTGCTCCTGGCCACGCCCCACATAGCCTATCCCGCGATTTTCCTCTGGGGCGGGGTCTTCGTGGGCGTCTACACAATCGCGCTCGCCCATGTCGGAAGCCGGTTCTCCGGCGGGGACCTCGTCGGCATCTACGCCATGATGTCCCTGGCCTGGGGCGTGGGCGCGCTCGTGGGCCCGGGCGCCGCCGGCCTAGCGATGGATGTCAGCAGTGAAGGTCTGCCGCTGTTTGCGGCGGTGGCGTGCGGAGGCTTTGCAATCTTCGTCTGGCGACTGCGAGCTAGCGCCTAAAACCCGACGCCGCTCGTCTGTCGGAAGTGGCCGCCATTCGGGTTTATGTCAAAAACTCGCCCCACAAATGGCAAGACCTGCCGGCTGGTCCCGTTCAGTCTTAGAGGGAGCAAAGGCCCCCCTTCACTCACCCTTGTTGTCGCGTTCCAGGCGGCGGAGATGTTGGTGTCGGGGATCGTCTCCGGAAAAAGATACAGTACTGGCAGGCCGCCAAAACTTGCTCACCAGCCGAAGGGCGCGCGTAGATGTCTCGAATAGTCCAGTATTCGGCCCTAAATATCCTTGCGATTGGCGCCATCCTTGCGGCCGCAGTTACCTTTGGCGCATCTCCGGCCGTTGCAGATGAGCCCTTCTACGCCCCGGCCGCGCGTGAAATTCCCGGCGCGCCCGGCACGTTGATCCGGCAGGAACCCGTCGTGTTTCCCCCGCAGGGCGCGAAGGCCTATCGCATTCTCTACCGGTCGATTGGGATCCACGGCGAGCCGATCGCGGTGTCTGGTCTATTGATCGTTCCGACGCGTCGCCAACAGGGACCAATGCCCATCGTGGCTTGGGCTCACCCCACCACCGGCGTCGCCCAGCCTTGCGCGCCCTCCATGGCCCGCCTGAAATTTCTTGAGATCCCCGGCCTGCGGGACTTTCTTCAAAGCGGATATGCCGTCGTCGCGACCGACTATCCAGGCCTTGGCGTTAAAGGCTCCGTCCACCCCTATCTGAACGGGCAAAGCGAAGGGCGCGCGGTGCTCGACTCCGCACGCGTTGCGGCGGCGATATTGGGAGAGCCGAAGCCGAAGGTTCTACTTTGGGGCCACTCCCAAGGCGGGCAAGCCGTTCTTTTCGCTGCCGCCTTGAGCAGCTCCTACGCTCCCGAGTTGCATATCGCGGGCGTCGCGGCCGCTGCGCCGGCGACAGATCTTGAGGCCCTGCTGCGCGACGATCTCGCAACCCCTGGCGGGAAGAACATCCTGGCCATGACATTGTGGTCGTGGTCACAGCTCTACAACACCTCGATGGACAAGATCGTCGATCCTCGGGCGATTGCCGATGTCCAGACGCTGGCCGCCGCGTGCCTTGAGTCTCCCCTAGACCTCCCGCTGCGCAACGAAATTGGACAGCGTCTTCAAGAACGCTTTCTCCTGGTCTCAGACCCAACGAAGTTGGAGCCGTGGCGCGAACTTATCGAACAGAACCATGCGCCGACGGCGATTGGGCGGGCCCCGCTCTTCATTGTACAGGGCCAGGCCGACACGGTGGTGAACCCAGCGGTGACGGCGCAATACGCCGCGGCGTTGAGCCGGCAAGGTGCGTGGGTCGAGTACGCTTCACTGCCCGGCGTCGAGCATGGCGGGGTGGCCGAGAAGAGCGCTGCTAGCGTCGCAGCCTGGTTTGACCGAGTGCTGGCAGGCGAAGGCGGGAGCAAAGGCCAATGAACACGCCAAGCACCAAGGGAAAGTCCCTAGCTGCAGGCTTGCTCCCGCTCATTGGCGTGATCCTGTTCGTGATCGCGACGATAGTTCAGTTCGCGAGCGGCGCAGGAGGCGACTGGGGACCGACGGTGGTCGTCAACGCCGTGGTCTACATGATCGGCTGGGCCGGCGTCGGCGCGGGCATCTCGCACATCTTCTTCGGACAGCACATTTCCCAGACCATCGGCTTCGACCTCAGCCCCTATGAACTTGAGGTCGGGTTCGCCGACTTCGCCATGGGCGTAGTGGGCGTAATGGCCGCGAGCTTCTCCAAGGACTACTGGCTGGCGAGCATCTTGGTCAGCTCAATCTTTCGCGTGGGCTGCGGGTTCGGACATATCCGCTCCATGGTGCGCAACAAGAATTTCGCGATCAACAACACAGCCATTCTCTTCACGAACTTCGTCGTGCCTGCGTTCTTGCTGTTCGCCTACTTCAACTGGGCGTGTTGAGAGCTCCAGGCCGCTCTTGCAAGGATGCGCTCGTTCAGTTCGGCGAACGCCGCGGCCACCGCCTTCGGGTTCTCGATCCAGGGAAAGTGTCCGGCATTCGGCGCCGAGCGATGGATCACATGCGCCTCGTGAAACCACTCATCGTCCCAGCCCCCCTGCCAGACAATCTTGTCTTGCGCCCCTGCCAGAATGAGCGTCGGCAGTGATTTCGGCCACCAAGCGGCGCGATAGACATGGTCAAAGTGCGCTTCGGACCAATCGACTGACGCGCTGCTGTAGGGCATCCGCGCGAGCAGTTCGCGGCCGCGTTCGACACCTTCGGGTGTGAAGTTCCACTCGGCGGATGCGACGGCGAACTCAGCGATGTTTACGTTGGACTTATCGGCGACATACCGCGCCATGGCGGCGTCCACCGCCGGCAACGGGTGGCGTTTCGTCATCTGCTCGAAGTGGCCAACCCATGAGCAATCTGGCGCGGTGTCCAGCAATGCAAGCCCGCAGATGCGTGCTTCAAGCGCCGCAGTGGCGAGCAAATACATACCGCCAGTCGAGTGGCCGACCATGACGGGGTTCGGCACAGCGTCGGCGGCTTCTACAACCACGTGAGGCCAGTCCGAGAATGGCTCGCGAGCAAGGCCTGGCGGGTTCTGGTTTGACCCGTCTTGGGGAAGGTCGACCAACCAAACTGCGCCAGCCACGTCGATCGCCTCGGCCAATTCCTCCAAGCTGTCTGAACCAATTCCCGGGCCGCCGGGCACCAACAGCCAGTTGAGCTCTCCGGGGCGAGACTTCCGCTTCCGCAACCGCACACCCGAGGCCGTGAACCTGATCGTTTCCATCCGACAATCGTCCCTTGTTTCACTATTGACGCCAGCATGATCCATCTGCCGGAAGTCTTGCCGCTGGTAAGCTCTTGCTGAGGTAAATTGAACAAATGCGGGAGTTTGGTCTTGCCACTTACGCTGCGGCCTCTTGTCGGAAGCCCGAATGGACGCCACTTTGGCAGGTGAGTTGCGTCGGCGGTTCGCGTTAGGGTTTGGGGGGCATCTTGCCGGCGGCTATCTATCCGGAGATCCGCAGGACCAGCAGAGGGACGCGGATGGACGTCGCCGTCTCGCATCCCAACCTTGAGTTTAACCTCGTGATCTCCGGGCGCGGCACGTGTTTCTTTGGCGACCGTCAATACGATCTGTCGCCAGGCACGCTCCTCTGGATCGCGCCAGGGGAGTTTCATCAACTCCTCCGGTCGCCCGATTTCGAAATGTGGGTCGCGATAATTGCGCCGGAGACGTTTCCTGACGAGATGCTCGCCGACGTCGTGGCCAATCCATTGCGCCAGCTGTCCAGCGAGGATGCGCTCGCCCTCGACAGTCTTCTGTCTCACGTCACGCAGGATGCCGATCAGCCGAAGGTTTATCTAACCGGCGCAGATTTCGCGTTCCGGAGCGCTTGGCACGCCACTGTCTCCAGTCCTGGCGTAACCCGCACGGCGATGCATCCCGCCGTCGTTCAGGCCTTGGACATCTTGAGATCAAGCACCGATATGCCGAGATCTGGCGAACTCGCCCGGGCATGTGGCGTGACACTGGGCTACTTGGCCCAACTGCTCGCCGACCAGACGGGACGCGGCATTGTAGAATGGCGCAACCGCATTCGGATCGAGCGCTTTGTCATCGCCTATCCGCACAGCGGCGATCTGATGACCGCCGCGTTCGACGCTGGGTTCGGCAGCTACACGCAATTCCATCGGGTCTTCGCCGAGTTGGTCGGCACTACACCAGGAGAGTGGGCCAAATCCGGAACTGACATCAGCATGGGCTCGCTGGCGTCGTTGGCGCAAACGGTTCGAGGGAGCGACGCGGACGGGCGGCGGATGGTCTGGTACGGCCTTGCCGATCTGACGCTACCGGCCGCAAAGAAGTGGCTCAAACCTAGCTTCGCCGCAGCGATGATCGCCAGCGATCTTGGCGAAGAAAGCCAGGCTCCTGTGCCAAGCGGGATAGAATCCTACGCAGACTTTCGCCAGTTTGAGGGTCAACTCGTCGAGAGCCTGCGAGATTCCAATCCAGAGAAAGCCGAGAAGCTGGAGCGTGCCCTTAGCCGATTGGATATGTTCGATCGGCAGCGCGCCATCCTTGGTCGCTACGGCCTTGGCGTCGAGGATCTCGCCAACATGCTTACGCTCTATATCGGCGTAGGTTGGTACTGCGTTACGACCGCACCTGCGCCTAACCATCAGCACGTGATTGCACTGGCTCGACGTGTTCGAGCCGCGCTCCACCGCGCCGGCAGCTTTCAAGCTGCGAGCCAAGATGACCGGCGAATGGCGACAGCTGCAATCGTCGCCCAGACAAGCCTCCTGTGGAACGCCAACGAGGTCGCCCGTGCGAGCGGCAGTCAGAGGACCCTCACGCGCATGGCCGAGGCGGCCCAAGCAGCGGTTCTCGAGACCACCGGAATAGACGTTGGGGCCATCGACCTTCTAGAACTCAGCCGCTAGCTAGGAGAGCGACCGCACCAGCGACCGCTCTCCCCGCTTCTACTGAAACCTAGGAGCGCCCTCGCCTAGCGCTTGTTCGCGGCGTCGGCAGCCAAGCGAATTTCACTATTGGCCTGCCGGAGCAGTTCCTTGGCCTTGTCGGCGTTGCCGCCAAGCTGATTGGCGTTTTCTTTCTGAGCGAGGCTTAGTCGATCATAGGCTTGGCGAACCAGGTCCTGCGCGGCCGCCAGATTGCCGTGCCTCGACGGATCGATGTTCTGCACCGGTTCTTGCGCAGAAGCGCTACCGGCTACGGCCAAAAGGGTGAGTGCAAAAGCGGTCTTTCCAATAGTCAGCATCGCTTTGGTCCTTCCTCATCGGGGCATGTTGTGACGGCCGGCTCGCCCCTGGTCCGGCCGGTCTGCAAACGGGGCTCAAGGGGCGGCGATTGGGAGCAGCAGTCGCGACGTGGAGTAAATGTTGCTCAGGCAGCTAGAGCCGATACTGGCATGTCGAAAGTTGAGCATAGCTGGCGCCTCGAGGTCTTGGTCATCGCTGGTAAGGACGAGTCTTATGCAGTGGCCGGCCTTAAAGCGACGCGCGTTGGGCGACAGGGCGATGCGATAGGTGGTGTGTTGTCCGACCTCTACGGCGTGGAAGCTGCGACACTGCATGACTGGGGCGCCAGCACGGCTCTCGGCTTGGTCCACTTCACGAAGACCTGCACGCAGATAGCCAGCGGTGACATCGCTAGTGGTCCCGTCCGGCGCGACATCCTGCAAGGTGGCGATCCAGGCGGTGTCCGGCGCGGTGCTTGTGGCGTCCAGCTGAAGTTCGATCTCCCCCACCATGTCCAGATCGGCCAGAAGCGGCGCGCTGTTCCATTGCAGCAAGGCGGGTGGATCGATCTTGCTGGCGCGGGCGCGATTTAGCCCAGCGCCCAACGTCATCATCGGCCGGGCGCCGGCTTCGCCCGGATCGCCCCCTAGCGCGCCGTCGGCCCGCAGCGCGAAAGCCTGATGCCGCTGACCTGGGAGCGGCCAGTTGTTGGCGCTACGCCACTCGTCCGCCTCGGGGAGTGCGTAGCGAATGCGCGGCCCTTCCAGGATGCCCGTTTCACGTCCCTTCAGCCACTGATCGAACCAGGCGAGCGCCTCCACGTGCAGGCTTTCCCACGGCCAGGCGAGGCCGTGCTCGTCCAACAGCGCCACCCTCACGTGCGGACTGTTGGTGAGGCGATTTATGGCCGTGAACGTATGCGGCAAATGCAGCGGGACGTTCTGCCAGTCGCAGCCGAGATAGACTGGAATTTCCACCCTATCGAGCAGCGGCAGGATGTTGCGCTCATCCCACCAGGCGTCACGGAAGGGATGCTCCACGGCCATCGCATTCCACAACTCGTCCCAGGGCCGAGGATCGTGGTGCATCTTCAGCACCGCCTTGAGACCCGCGATGGCGGCCTCGCCATTCATCGTCGCAAATCTTTTGTGGATCGCGGGAGTCTGCAGGATCGTGCGCACGGCTTCCAGCAACTTCGAGCGCCAAAACTTGTCGGGCCGAGCCGACGTCATCCCGATCATCGCCAGAAAGGGCGTAATGAAGCCGCTGCTGAAGAGGCCGTTGTGTGTGGCAGATTGGTAGAGATCAAAAGTGCAGGCGATGGGCATGACAGCCTTCAGATGCGGTGGGCGTTCCACCGCCGCTTCCATCTGCGTGCCTGCGAAATAGCTGATACCGACCATGCCGATATTGCCGTCTGACCAGGGCTGGACGGCCGCCCATTCTACCAGATCATACATGTCCTGGCGCTCTTGCTCGTCGAAGAAGCCGAAGGTTCCGCCCGACCCGCCAGTGCCGCGGCAGTTGACGATCAGGTGGACATAGCCGCGTGGCACGAACCAGTCGCTGGCGCCGGCCTCGATGAAGCCCATCGGCGCGCCCAGGTCCTGGATCTGCCGCGGATAGGGCGAAGCGGCGATCAGCACAGGATAGCGGCCAGGCTCGACGGGGCGGTGGACATCCGCCAGCAGTTCCACGCCATCGCGCATCGGGACGCGCACGTCGTCGTCGCGCGTCATGGCGTGGGTGGGTTGCGAGAGGTTTCGGTAGTCGCGGCCGGTGGTCTGCGGGCCATTGAGGCGGCGCTGGCCTTTTTCAAATCCTGCCGTCAACTCGGCCTCCCTTCGTCTAGAGCGCGGGCCCCGCACCGGTCAAAGCGCTTTGAACGGGATGTTGGCCCGCCGAGGCTCCAGCCTTTTGAGAGAAAACGACTGACGACTTGCTAGTCGTCCCTTCGCCCTCTGCAAGCTGGCTTGCAGACAAAATGGACACGCCGCCCCCTCGAGTCTTGCCACTTCCGAAGCAAACACTTGTCGAAAACCCGAATGGCACGCACGTTATGGGGGCGACCCGCGCCAGTTGTGCGCTCAGAGGTTAGGGAAACTATTGTCGACTTCCGCCGTCTACCCCGAGATTCGTCGGACTAGCCGGGGCACGCTGATCGACGTCGCCGTTTCGCACCCGAACCTGGAGTTCAACCTGGTCATCTCGGGGCGCGGGACCTGCTTCATTGAGGGCCGACAGCACGATCTAGCTCCGGGAACCTTGCTGTGGATCGCGCCTGGTGAATTTCACCGACTGCTCCGTTCCCCCGACTTCGAAATGTGGGTCGCGATCGTCGAACCCTACGGTTTTCCCGCCGAGATGCTTGACGATGTCATCGCCAACCCCCTGCGCCAATTGTCGAGTGAAGATGCGCTCGCTCTGGACAGTCTGTTGTCCCACGTCTCGCAGGATGCAGATCAGCCCAAGGTATATTTGGCTGGCGTTGACTTCCTGTTCCGGAGCGCTTGGCACGCGACCATTTCCAGCCCCGGAGCGCCGCGGGCGGCGATGCACCCCGCGGTCGTACAGGCGCTCGATATCCTGAGATCCAGCACGGAAATGCCCACGTCGGCCCAACTCGCCCACAAGTGCGGTGTCAATCAGGGCTACTTGGGTCAGCTGCTCATTGAACAGACCGGCCGCGGCTATGTGGAGTGGCGCAACCGAACTCGGATCGAGCGCTTCGTCATCGCCTACCCGCAAAGCGGCGACCTTATGACCGCAGCTTTTGACGCCGGATTTGGCAGCTACACCCAATTTCATCGGGTCTTCAGCGACCTAGTTGGAACAACCCCCGGGGAATGGGCAAAGTCCGGAACCGATATAAGCATGGGTTCGCTTGCGTCGGTCGCCAAAGCGGTCCGAGGTAGCGATACTGAAGGTCAACGGATGGTCTGGTATGGGCTCGCCGACCTGTCACTGCCTGCTGCTACGAGATGGCTACAACCAGGCTTCGCAGCTGCGATGGCGTCCGAAGTGGGCGACGACGATGAGCAGCCGGTGCGCAGCATGATCGGCTCCTGGGAAGACTTTCGCCAGTTCGAAGGCCGATTGGTTGAGAGCCTTCAAGGCAGCGAACCTGAGAAGGCTGGAAAGCTTGGGCGCGCTTTCAGTCGGTTGGACATGTTCGACCGCCATCGCGCGATGCTGGGCCGCTACGGCCTTGGCGTCGAGGATGTCGCCAATATGCTGGCGCTCTACATGGGCGTGGCCTGGTATTGCGTAAGGACAGCGCCGGCAGCCAGCCAAAAGCAGGCCGCCGCTTTAGCTCGACGCATCCGATCTGCGCTGCACCGCGCTCGATGTTTCGAAACCGCGACGGACGACGACCGCAGGATGGCCACCGCTGCGATCGTGGCCCAGACGAGCTTTCTCTGGAACGCCATTGAGGTTGCCCGCGCGAGCGGCAACGAGCGGATATTAACCCGCATCTCGGACGCCGCGCGCGCCTCGGTGCTGGCGACAACCGGAATTGATGTTGCGAGGATTGATCTCATTGAGATCGGCCGTCAGGGAACCGGGGCGTAAGCTCCTCAACTTCACCGCTCGCACAGCCCGCGAAACTGGCGGTCCAAAAACGGACCGAGTGAGCGGCAAAAGGACCGCCCTGGCGCACACCAGAGCGGTCCGCAGGCGTAAGCCTGAAGCAGCTCCCTTTTTAGAACGCCACAGAGAGGCGAGCGCCGCCCGTTTGGGCGAGGTAGTCGCTGCCGAACTCAGCACCGTACTGTAGGCTGACGATCCATTTGTCGCCCTTGGCGATATCTGCGCCGACGGCGACCTGGCCGAGCACCTTGGGCAACGGGGTCGAGACCTTGAAGCCATCAGTGCTGTCCTGGCCTTGGAACCAAGCCCGAGCCGCCCAATCGCTGTCGTGCAGATACTCGGCAGCCACCTTGGCGAAGGGCTTGATGCTAAGTCCGTGCTTTGTAGCGTACTCGCCCGAAAGCTTGACCCCAGCTCCCACGGCTACAGCCCAGTTGCTTTGGCTGGAGACCTCAAGATTGAGATCGCCGGCGCCAGCTTCCGCGTAGGCCTCGGAGTGCATGCGCTCGACGTGAAGTTCCCCGTACGGCGAGATCATCATCTTACCTACTGGTTGATCGTAACCCAGCCGAAGGTGGGCGCCGACGTTCCAGGCTTCAGGCTTGGCTTGAGCCTCCGTTGTCAGATCGGCGACCGTAATGCGACGCGCGCTGCGGTATGAACCGCGGCCGGCGTCCACTGAACCCGTCGTCGTCCAGGCTCCCGACCGGAAAGATAGCGCTGCACCGCCAGTCAGGTTCTCACCCTTGATGCTGGAGCTGTCGTGGGCCCCGTTCAGGGTGCTGTCCTCGTAGCCGAAAGCGCCGCCAAGGATTAGATCCGGGGACAGCGCTACTTGGCCGCCGAACTGGACCAGTGTTGCGTCGGTTTGATAGCCGAGAACATCGCTGTTGGTGTCGCGCTGCGTATGGTTGTCGGCGACCTTCACCCAAACGCAGCGCTCGCCGATCATTTCACAGCCATCGGTCATGTTGGCCACAAAGGTCTGGCCTGAGCGATAGCGCATCGCCGCCAGCGCACCCAGGCTCTGTCCCGAAAGGCTATCGAGGCTGGCGGCGTAGCCATCCTGGTCGCTCAGCTTCGCCAGCGCCGTGAAGCCAATATTCATGGACGCACCGGTGTCCCAAACCTGCTGCAGATGGGTCGCCACCTTTTGCTGACCCGCGCCCAGGGCGGATGCAGCTTTGGCGAAGTGGGCGTTGGCTTGTACCTGCAGACTGGAACCCTCGACGCTCAGATCGTTGGTGATGATCGGCTGCGCGCCAGGGCTCGCCTCCAGCGCCGTCTGCAAGATCACCCCGCCGGTCGCGGTCAGCACCGTCACCGGATCGGATTTGGAAATTACCGGAGCGGTTATCTGGACTGCGCCCCCGATGGTGGCCTTGCCGTTGACCGTCATCAGATCGGCCTCACCGGTCGCGAGGTTGGCGTCGACTTGCAGCACCCCCATCGCGCCCTGGACGAAGTCGCCGGTCAGGGTTGTCTTCGCAATGGTCCCCTTTCCGCCGACACTGACCACGCCGTTGTTGGTCAACGTGCCGCCGCCAAGGTCGATGGTGTCGCCGGCCTCGATTGTCCCGCTGTTCTCGATCGCTCCGACATTGCTGCAGGTCGAGCCCCCCGACGCTTTGCATCCGCGGCCAATCTCCCCGGAGATATGCCCGGTAGCACGATTGTAGATGGTGAACGCCTTGTCGCCGACGGTGTAGACCGCCCAACCATCGGCTGCGATGAAGCCTGAATTGTCTACGGTGCTGAACTTTGTGCCGTTCAGCAGGATCGCCCCGACGGCCGCACCTGTGGCGCTGACACCGGCGCCGTTCTGGATGTCGACAAAGGCGGTGCTGGTCGAGACCTTGTTGCCCAAGTTGTCGTAGTAGAACGCGACGTCCTCGGACTGGGCGACGACACCCCAGCTCTCGGGCCCGCTCACCGAAACCGTTCCGGCGGACAAGATGACCTCTACCTCACCGCCGCAATTGCCGCCTTCGAGCAAGCCTGTTCCGTTCTTGTTGCAGGACATGTCTTCACCGACACCGCCGTGGAACAAGACGCCGGTTTCATCTGAACGGCCGATCACACCGGCCGTGCCCGAACCGGACTGTGCGAAGATACCGTGCGCATAGCGACCGGTTGTCGTGATGTCGGCGCCGTTGGTGACGGAGATGGCGCCGCCCATTCCCATGTCCCAGCGATCTTCCAGGGTCGTCCATGCCGCGTCTTCCATGGCTACGCCGTCGAAGCCGTTCACAATGCCGCCGCCGCCGCCAATCGTTTGTGCGACAATGCCGACTGCCCCCGCCCCGCTGGTCGATATCTCCGTCGCATTTGCCGTCGTAACCCTGACAATTCCGCCGTTGTTTTGCCCGTTCGGAGCAAAGCCGCCCGGTTCGGGAGCAAACGCATTCACGGTGACCTGGTTGTTTGGGTCGACCACGACCAGTCCGCCGCCGCCGCCGATGCTCTGGGCCAGGACGCCGAAGGCGTTGACGCCCTGCGTATGGATCAGCCCGGCGGTCAGGTTAGCGTCGACTTCGCCGCCGACGTTGCTCGTGCCGTTGCCGTTGGCGGCCAGCACAGGCTTGATCGACGCGCCGCCGAGCACCTGAGTGTTGCTGATCCCCAGCCCAGTCGATGCATCAAGCGTCTGGCCATTGACGCTCAGCACGCCGCCACCGCCGCCGATCGACTGCGACACCATGCCGGCCGCGTGATTTCCCCAGGTGTAGATAAAGCCAGCACTATTGGTGGTGGCCAGGCCGCCCTTGCCCGAGACGAAACTGTCGGCGTCAGGTCCGCTGGAGCCGATACTGATCCCCATCGGATTGCCGAGGCCTGCGTTGGGGATTGAAGCTCCGCCCACGCCGCCGCCGCCGCCGACCGATTGCGCGAAGAGACCAAAGCTCAGATCGCCCAGGGTTTGGATGACTCCGCCGGCATTGGTGATCTCGACCGTGCCGCCGTCGCCGCCCTTGCCGCCTTTCCCCCCGACCGAAACCGCGAGCTCGATGGCCGAATCGTGAAGCTGATCATTGGAGGTCGCCGGGGCCGAACCGCCGCCAACCCCGCCGCCGCCGCCCACGCTTTGGCCAAAAATTCCGTAGGCCATGGCGCCGTTTGTCGTGATCGAACCGCCCGTGTCGATCGTTACTGAGCCGCCCTTGCCGCCCGATCCGCCCTTGCCGCCGGCGCCGCCGCCCACGTCGATCGTCAGATCGCTGCCTTGCAGCCCGAAGAACTGCGGAGGCTCGGCGGTGTTGAGGCTGCTGTTGATCGTCGCCAGTTCCTTGAGCCGATTAACGTCATCCCAAGCGCCTTTGACGTTGTCTTTCCAGTCCCAGAGGTAGTCGGTCACTTGGGTGAACTGCGTGGGGTTCTGGGCGATGTTGCCCGACGCAAGTTCGACGGCCTGCTTCGGGAATGCATATTCCGGATCGTCGCCACCTCCAGTCACGGCGTTGCCGCCCGTTCCGCCGCCGCCGCCGATTGATTGGCCAAATATGCCATACGACTGCGCCCCGTAGGTCGTGATCGCTCCTATCCCGTTGTGGACAGTGACGTCGCCGCCCTGACCGCCAGCCCCGCCGCCGCCGCCGATCGCGACATTCATATTGAGTTGGCCGTTACCGCCCTTTCCGGACGCGTCGCCGCCATTGCCGCCGCCGCCGCCAACGCTTTGTGCGAAGATGGCCGGCGCCATGTCGCCCTGCGTCAGGACCGCGCCGCCGCCGTAAATATCCCGATTGCCTTGCACCAGAAGGTAGGACGGGTCCTGCGCGTTGCTGGAGATGTAATTGTAAACGGTGACATCCTCGCCATCGCCCGACACCCCGCCCTGGCCCCCAATCGACAAGCTGAGCTCGGCGCTCTTTGAGCCTGCCGCAAGGACGGCGCCCTGGTTGGTGATGCTCGAACCGCCGTCGCCACCGCCTCCGCCCACGCTTTGTGCGAAGATCCCGGTCGCCGTGTCAGCGGCTGTTGAAACCAGGCCACTGTTGTAGACCGAGACGACCCCACCATCGCCGCCGCCGCCGCCGGAGCCGCCGATCGCAGTGGTGACGTTTAGCTTTGCCTGCTGCGCCGCCACGCTGGTCGCCGTCGCATCGCCGCCATAACCGCCGCCTCCGCCCACGCTCTGAGCAAATACGCCATAGGCGTCATTACCCTGGGTCTGCAGCAGACCGCTGTTCATCGCGATGATGTCGCCGCCGGCGCCGGCGACGCCGCCTTTTCCGCCAACGGCTGTCGTGATCGTGATGCTCGGCTCGTCTGGAACATTGAGGCTGTAGCTCTTGGCTGCGGCGGTCCCGCCATAGCCGCCGCCCCCGCCGACCGCCTGCACGAACATCGCATGGGCGTTCGCGCCGCTGGTCTGCACCTGACCAAGGTTCCAGCTGTCGACATTGTCGGCGCTGCCACCCTTGCCGCCGTCACCCCCTACCGCCACAGCGACCGTAATCTGGCTGCTGACAACACGCGACAGCGCGCCGCCGCCCGTGCCGCCCCCCCCGCCCACGCTTTGTGTGAATATCCCCGCCGAATGCGATCCCGAGGTGGTGATGAGCCCGAAATTGGTGGCATGGGCGAGGCCGCCGTCGCCGCCATTGCCGCCCTTGCCGCCGATCGTGACCGCAGAACCAAGCGAGGTGCTGATCGCGTCGCCGCCACGTCCACCGCCGCCGCCGACGCTCTGCACGACCATCCCACGTGAGAAGGTGCCCGTGGTCGAGATAACCTGTCCGGGGTGGAAAGTGCTGTTCGTATAAAAGCCGTTGGTGATCTCGGCGACTCCAGCGTCGCCACCGTTTCCGCCTTCGCCGCCGATATAGACGTTGATGGCGCCCCCGCCGCTGGTGTCGGTGATGTCACCTGAATATCCGCCGCCGCCGCCGGTGCTGATGGCGACCAGCGCATCGGAATCATCTCCGGTCGTGCTGATCATTGGATAGGGGATCATGGGATTGTCATTGGAGACGGAAATCGACGCCCACTGGCCATTGCCGCCGACGCCGCCGTTGCCGCCCTTGCGATAGAATGCGCCGCCGCCGGAATCGCCGGCGCCGCCATCAGCGCCGGCGCTGAGCGCCATCACGCCGACAGCGCCGTACCCGGTCGTGCTGATGACATCGGTGCTGTCCGTCGCCTCAGTGGCCGACATGCTGAGGCTCACAGCCACGTTGCCAGCATTCCCACCGGCTGCGCCATTGCCGCCCGATCCGATGGCGCCATTGACCGCCCCTGCCGCCCCGCCCTCGCCACCCTGGCTTATCGCGATGACGGCGCCGGCCAATAGCGACGTCGCCAAGGGCACGGTGTTCGAACCTGAGAGGGAATCGAAATCGATCAGCTTCCCGGTAGCCGACAGCGCCGGACCCTGCGCGCTAATTGTCGAACTGGTGAAGTTGAGGGTGACGTTTCCGCCAGCGCCGGCCCGCCCGCCGTTCGACCCCTTGGCTGATCCCGAGTAGTTGGACGTACCGCCTCCTGCACCGCCCTCACCGCCGATGCTCATCGCCATTATGCCCGATGCGGCGTCTCCGTCGCCGCCGCTCGAAACACCTCGGATCGCGGCGCTGGCGTCGAGCGTGATGTCCCCGCCAGAACCCGCGGCGCCGCCAGCGATCCCTGCGTAGCCGGCGCTGTCACCGCTCTTGCCACCGGCGCCGCCCTGGCTCAGCAGACTGACTGCCGAGCCGGCGCCGCTGATCGAAGTCTGGAACATCCGTTCGGTCGTCGTATAGGGAATTGTCAGAGAGACGACGCCGCCAGCGCCGCCCGTGCCTCCACCGGCGCCTGAAACATTCGTCGCTGCCTGCCCCCCCCGGCCACCGTCGCCCCCGACGCTGGTCATGTAGATGCCGACGGCGCCTGGCCCTTGGGCGTCAATGGCGCTGACCACGCTATTCACCGGCTCGTCGATGCTTAGGTAAACGCCGCCTGCCGCGCCGCCGGCGCCGCCGTAGGCATTGCCGCTGCCGTGTGACGCGCCGCCTTCAGAACCATCGCCGCCAGCGCTGTAAACGCCCACCAGGACCGGTGCGACCTGTTCGATCCGCTGTCCGACCTGCAAGTCCACAGAGAGTTCCGCGCCGCCGCCGCCAGCCAAGCCGGGCTGATCGTCCTGTGATTGCGCTTGCGGGCTGCTTCCCGTGTTGCTGAAGCTCAACGGCTGAGTGTTGCCGCCCGGGACAGTTTGGGCGTGCAGTGGAGTGGGCTGAAGCCCGGCGAGCGCCGCGACTGATACGAGCGCCGTTGTCAGCAGCAATTGGTGGGGCAATCCATTGATACGGACGCCGGCGCGCGAAGTCAGATGACCCTGCTTCATGACATTATCCCTCGGGGAGCTGATAAGATACAATGAGACAAAGAATTTCCGCCGCGGCACTCTGGAAACGAGCGAAACGTTATTTATCTAAGAAGCGCATTGGCTTGATAGACTTCCCGCTCTGACCACTAATGTCAGTTTGCGAGCGAATTTATTCCTATCGACTGCTTATATTTCGATAGTGCGAGTTTTATATCTCTGACCCAGGAGCGTCTTTGCATCGCAACTGTCGTCTCTTGTCAGAATTCATGATTGGCCATCGCGCGACATTGGAGGCGGACGCTCGCAGCATCGCATCTGAGCTGGCGCGAGCCCCGACGGATCGAAAGCTCCACCCTTGCGCCGCTCGCCGCCGCGTGATTGGCGGCCTCCGACTTCATCATAGGAAGAAGTTACGGGGCGCCGGCCATGGATCCAGAACGCGGGGAATGCCCCAAAGCTGATGGGCGCCTGCCCAGGAAATTATGGCGAAGGGCGTTCCGAGGGCTCGCTGCGGCGCGCTCGCCAACAAGGATCCGCATGAGCGCTGGTACTCAGCCAAAAGGACTGGTCAAGCGCCGCGATTGTCCACTGGATGGCCGCCGCTGAGCGCAAGTGCGTACTCAACGAGCACCTGCCCGGCGACGGCTCATTACTTCGGGTCGAATTCGCGTGCTTGGGGATCGGCGGCTTGAGCGCGCATCAAGGATCTGACGACTGCTTCAAGGATGAGCGTGTTAGGGGCCGACGGCTCGGCCAGTGCGCCATGAAGGTCTTGGACTGGGAGACATGCCACCTTGGCGATCTGCGCCAGCCCACGGGTGCGCGCGACGCTCTCGAACGCCTTGGAAATTGCGGGGCCGTTGCCAGATAGCAGCGCATCGCTCAGCGCCAGGATCTGAGAGCTCTCATCACCAAGAAAAGTTAGCTGGTTTGGCATATCGCTATCGAGTTTTCCGCTTGATACCCGCGATTGGACGAGCGTTCAGGTCGGTAAGGATACCGGAACACCGCCCCGGGCTCCTTTCACAATACGTGTCCTCTCTTGTCGGAATCCGGCAGAATTGGACGCCGACCGGTTGGCTAGACATCCAAACTGGCGGGCGCGGAGGCCTCATTGTCCCTTGGGCCATCGCCTCCGATAATTTCGTTGCGAGAGGCCGAAACCTGCCGCGCTCAGTGCACCACGACCAAATGTGCTGAAGGCGCCAACGACTGAAGTCGCGCCGGCAAATCGCGCGCCCATGTAACTTGAGGTGCGCGGATTTCTCCGCGCACCTGTAGAGGCGTCAGAAGATGATGCTCAGCTGCGCAGTCCCCGAGTGAGAGGTGAAATCGTCGCCCAGCTCAGGTGCGTACTGGATCGAGAATCTAACGTTCTCCGAGCTCAGCAAGTCGGCGCCGATACTAAACCGGCCGAGCGTTTCGGGGCCCGCTGTCTTCAAGTCGAAGCTGCCTCCCTGAGGTAGGTCGGCGAACCGGGCGGTCGTGGTCCAGTCGCGCGGCCTTCCGTATTCCACCGCCACGCTGGCGAACGGGCGCAGCGTGATTTTGGAAGAGATCGACAGCTTCGTGCCCATCTCCAGGCCCACAACCCCGATCACTGCGGTGTCGGCCTGAGCGTCAACCGCCAGCCGGAACGGCGACGCCCCGGTCTCGGTGAACGCCTTGTTCGAGACATGGATTGCGTGGCCCTCGGCGAACGGGCGCAGGAACGTTTCGCGCTCATCCAGCAAGTTGACGGCTGCTCGGATATGCCCCCCCACCTGCGACTGCTCGGGCTTGGCTCTGACTTGCTCCGTCAAGCCCAGGGTGATCGTCCGTTCGGACTTGTACCAGCCATAGGCTGCGTCGACCCCGGCGGAGAACTCCCAACGAGCTGGCGTAAAGAGCAGACCGACGCCGCCGACCAGTGAGTCGCCGCTGACTCGGGCGCTGCCGTCCCCACCGCGGAACTCCGTGTTCTCGTAGGCGACGGAGCTGGTGAGCGCGAGGCTTTCGGAGATCGGCAGTTGCATGCCCATCTGCGAGACGAAGGCGTCGGCGGTGTAGCCCAACTCGTTGCTCCCGGCCTTCTGCGTGACGCCGTTCACCACTATCTGACCCCAGACGCACCGATCTGCAGCTCGGCTTTCGAACTGCAAGTCCTGGCAGCCCCCGTAGAGGTTGGCGGCGAAGGTGCGGCTGCTGTTGAAGCGGAACGCGCCGAATGCTCCCAGGCCCTGCCCTGCGAGAGACTTCAGGCCCGCTGCGTAGGCGGCGTCATCGGCCACACCTAGCAAGCGGGTGAAGGTTGCGTCGGCTGAGGCGCCGCCATCGAACAGCGACTGCAGGTTCGCCGCTAACGCCTTCTCGTTGCGGCCATAGGCCGAGGCCTTGGAGGTGAAATTGGCGACGGGTGTAACGGAGAGCTCATTGCCCTCCACCAGCGTCTTGAAGTCATAGAGGTGACTTTTGTCAGCCGCCGCCAGTGATGGGTCGAGCGTAAGCGCACCAGCCACGGAAAGCAGCTTCACCGAGCGGTTGCTGATGCTCGTTGCGTTGACGGTGATGGCGTCGCCAATCACCGCATCACCCTGCACGATCAGCCTGTCGGACACGCCGCCAGCAAAGTCCGCATCGAACACCAGCGCGCCGTGACCGGCATAGTCGCCGACAATGGTGGTCGTGCCGCTGTTCGCACCGCCGACACTCATCGTGCCGTTGTTAGTAAGCGCGCAGGCGCCCAGCGTGACCTGGTCACCGGAATTGAAATTGCCGTTGTTCGTGAAGCAGCCGCTGCCGCCGTTGTTCAGCAGATGGATGTCGCCGGTCATGTCCTTGTTGTTGATCACGGCGGTGTAGCCATAGGCGCTGTAGACCGCGGTGCCCTCCACACCGCCAATCGATCCGATCTCCCCGTTGTTGGTGACCATGTTCGGTGTCGAGACGCTCATGCCGCCATGGTCGATGTAGATCGCCGGCGTGATATCGCCGTTGTTGTTAAAGAGGGGCCCGCCCTGCACGCTGCCGCTGCTGCCGATGGTAATCCTGATCGGCGAGCTGGACGTCGCATCCCCAACGCTCTGGGCGAAGATGCCGAGCGAAGCTTCCCCCGACACCGCCACCGTGCCGTTGATCACCACATCGATGACGCCGCCGACACCGGCGCCGCCTGCGGTGCCGATATGGGCGCCGTTTTCATTGGTGATGCGCCCACCACCGCCGCCTATGGATTGTAGAAACATCGCCGGCGCATTGCCGCCTTCGGTCTGGATGGACGCGCCTGCCGCCAGGGTGACAGCGATAGACCCGCCGTCGCCGTTCATGTTCGTCATGCCTGACATCGCCCAGAACTGCTCAGAATTGCCGGTGTCGCCGGCGACCCCGCCCCCACCTCCAATCGACTGCGCGAAGACACCGACGCCACCGTCACCTGACGTGGTGATGTCCGCCCCCACATCAATCTCCATGCCTTGGTTGGCGTTGGCGCGGGGCGTAACGCCCGAACCGAAAAAGTCGGAAGCGTTGACGCCCGTGGGGTTGCCGCCGAGCGCCAGGCCGCCGTGGCCGGCGATGGATTGGGCTAGAATGCCATAGCTGTTACGGCCCTTAGTGGTGATCGTGCCACCTGCCGTCGTCGTCACGTTCACACGACCAGCGCCCTGCGCCCCGCCGCCGTTGGAACCGCCGAACTTGAAGTTGATGTCGTACTTAGTGCCGGCGGCGCTTGCCGCGCCGCCGGCGCCCTCCTGGTCGGTGGCAAGCGTCTTCACGATTCCCCCACCGCCGGTGATGGACTGGGCGATGATGCCGATAGAGTCATGCGCCGCGGTGCTGATGGCGCCGCTGTTGTTGATGACGATCTCGCCGGTCGACGAACTGGCGCCGCCGTTGCCGCCCACCGAAATCTGCAGCGACTTGAAGGCGCCGTCATCGGCGTCAGCATCTCCGCTCTTCTTAGAGCTGGCGGAGATAGATGAGGCTGAAACGCCCCCTATGCCCCCGCCCCCGGCGATCGACTGGCCAACGATACCCGCCGACAGCGCGCCCTTGGTGTAGATGTCACCGGTGTTGGTGATGTTGACGGTTCCGCCGGAGCCGCCGCCGCCGCCGGAACCGCCGATCGACAGGTTGCCGTTCTTGTTGTCGTCTGACGCTGCGGTGCTGGCCGCGCCACCCTTGCCGCCGCCGCCGCCGATCGACTGACCGACGATGGCGTCCGCGTGGTGGCCCATCGTCGCCACCTCTCCATCATTGTTGATGACGATGGCGCCCGCGTTACCTCCCGAGCCGCCTTTGCCGCCGACGGCGACGCTGATGTTGATGCTGCTGGAATTGTTGTCGTCGTCCGTATCGCCCTTGGATTTTGTGGTGTCTTCCAGATCACCTTCCGCATCCCCCAACTGGCTGGTGGGCGCGGCGATCGCGAGCAGGCTGTTCACGGCGACAATCGCGCCGTTCAGACCGCCATAGCTGGAAAGCCCACCCAGGCCTGACGCATCGAACGTCGACGACAACGCCGCCATGGTGCTCGACGTACCTGCAGCGTCCCCATTCCCGCCATCGTTAGTGGACTTCTTGGTGGAGATGTTGCTGGCCGATTTGCCGGCCGCTCCGCCGCCGCCGCCGATGGACTGGGCGATGATGCCGTTCGCATCGGCTCCGAACGTCACGATGGTGGCGCCGGCCTTATTGTTGATCGTCACGGTGGACTTGGCGTTGACCGGATCGGCATCGCCGGCGTTACCGCCATTGCCGCCCGAGCCCCCAAGGGTGACCGTCGCGGTGTAGTCGCCGCTCGCCGATCCGGCGGCGCCGCCGCCGCGGCCGCCGCCGCCGCCGATCGATTGAGCCCCAACCCCGAATGCGCTGTCGCCTAGCGTAATGATCGAGCCGGCGTTTGTGGCCGTCACCGTCTGCCCGTCGCCGCCGCCGCCGCTGCTGCCGCCCAGGGTGAGGTTGGCGCTAATGCTGGTGCCGCTGGAGGCGGTGGACTTGCCATCCCCGGCGCCGCCGGCGCCGCCACCGCCGCCGATGGATTGCACCAGCATCCCGTCGGCAGACTCGCCCGTGGTGACGATGAAGCCGTTGTTGGAGATGGTTCCGACGCCGCCGTGGTTTCCTGTTCCAGCCTTACCGCCGAAGGTGAAGCTGGCGGAGATGTTCACGTCTCCACCGGTCGCGGTGGACGTGGAGCTGGCGTCGCCGCCCGCGCCGCCGCCGCCGCCGACCGACTGGCCAATGACTCCGATAGCGCCCGAACCCGTTGTCAGGATGAGGCCGCGGCTATCCAGCGTAACACTATCGCCCTTCCCTCCGCTGCCTCCTGATCCGCCCATCGACAAGGTCAAGGAGAGGCCGGGATAGTTGTCGTCGGAATAGGTTTTCGAGACCGCGGTGGACGCCCCGCCGATGCCGCCGCCGCCGCCGATGGACTGACCGATCACGCCATAGCTATCGGCGCCTTTGGTGAAGATCCGGCCGGCGTTCGTGGTGGTTGCGCCCGTCGCAAAGCCGACGACATTGCCGTCTCCGCCGCTGCCGCCTGAGCCACCGAGCGAGAGCGACGCGCCATAGAGAAGGTTGGTCGACTTGCTGTAGGCCGCTCCGCCGGCGCCGCCGCCGCCGCCGACGGATTGGACGAGAACACCGTGGCCGTGGGAGCCCATCGTCTGAATCGCCGAACCTTGCTGCAGCCGGGCCGATACGGCGGCGCCGTCGCCGCCGCCGCCCCCGGTGCCGCCGATCACCATATTCACTTCGACGCCCGAGCCCTTGGCGTCGCCGCCCTTGCCGCCGCCGCCGCCAATGGACTGCACTGCGATCCCGTCGGAACCAGTGCCCCAGGTTGTGATATTGGCCTGCACATCGACCGAAGCGGAGGCGCCATTGACGCCGTTGCCGCCATCGCCACCCACGGAAAACCAGCCCGCAGAATCCGCGCCGCCGCCGCCGCCGCCGCCGACTGACTGCGCCAGGATGCCGGGCGAATAGCCATAGTCAGTCGGGTCGCCATTGCCGCTCGACATACCGGTAACGATGGTGATGAGACCGCCGCCGGTGACCGCGACGCTGCCGGCTGCGCCACCAACGCTGCCGGCCCCGCCGTTAGGTCCGATAACCCCATGGGCCGCAGCGCCCCCGTCTCCGCCGTTCCCTCCCAGCGACTGAGCCAGAACGCCGACCGAGGCTGTCTGGCCAAAGGTCACGACCTTGCCGCCCTGCAGAGCGACTGTGACATTTCCCGCCGCGCCGCCGGCCCCCGCGGCGCCCCCCGAAGGGCCCTCACCGCCGAGGCCGCCCCACCCGCCATGAGAGAGGACGGTGAGGCCAGCGTCTGAAGACGCATAGGTGCCAAGGCTCGCCGTGCCGGTGACGGTGACCGCGACAGCTTGGCCGTTGCCGCCAGCGCCGCCGCGCCCGCCAATCGCTCCGGTGAAATCTTCAGCCTTACCGCCTTTGCCGCCCCCGCCGCCCTGGCTCATCAGATATGCGCCGCCCTCGTCGCCCACGAAGGCGCCGCGCAGAATGGCCGTAAGCACGCCGCCGTCGCCGCCGGCGCCAGCATAGACGCCGTCCTCGTTCAGCCCGGCTTCCCAATCACGGCCCGCTCCGCCACCGCCGCCGCCGCTCACCGCCTCCAGGGAGCGGGACTGATTGTTGAGATTGTTGGGAAATTTTCCGTCGAGGTCGAGAATCAACGCGCCACCCCGGCCACCCGTCCCACCGACCCCGTTCTGGCTGTCGTCGGTGTTGAGATTGGCCGACGCTCCAGCCCCGCCCGCGCCGCCTATGGTGTAGATGGAGATGCCGGTCACGTTCGCCACGGTCGTGCCGCTCATCCCCGAACCCGTGGTGATGGTGAGATCACCGCCATCGCCG
>JAESFP010000190.1_pt1 | contig 25182 bp, 22 predicted proteins | sample 9266181 | NCBI WGS metagenome assembly JAESFP01 (sample SAMN14502547, study PRJNA617102) | algae metagenome | isolation source: Pegethrix bostrychoides GSE-TBD4-15B and co-occurring heterotrophs from... | place: USA: Grand Staircase-escalante National Monument, Utah | collected 2006-08-15 | reverse complement strand
CTCGTGGTGCCGGGCGGCCCCGGCGTGCGCTTCGACACCATGCTGTTCCCCGGCTACACCGTGCCGGCCTACTACGACTCGCTGCTGGGCAAGCTGATCGTGCACGACACCGACCGCGCCGGCGCGCTGAGCCGCATGCGGCGCGCGCTCGAAGAGTTGCAGGTCGAAGGCATCCAGACGACGATACCGCTGCACCGCGCGCTGTGCGAAGACGCCGATGTCGCCAGGGCCGCCTTCCACACCGGTTTTCTCGAGACCTGGCTCGCGGCCCATCCGCTGGCCGATGCCGCGGCCGCGCCGTTGAAGGAGGCCGCATGACCGCTGCAACCCCCACGCTCCCGGCCCAGGCCCGCTACAGCTTCGGCGGCGACGAGCATGTGTTCGTCGAGATCAGCGAAGAGATGTCGCTGCCCGCCTTCTTCAAGGGCATGGCGATCTGCAACGCGTTGCGCCGGCGCGCCCTGCCCGGCGTGACCGAGATCTGCCCGGCCAATGCGGCGTACCTCGTGCGATTCGACCCCGATGTCATCGCGCCCGAGGCACTGCTCGCCACGCTCAAGGAAATCGAGGGCAGCCTGGGCGATGCCGACCTGCGGCTGCAGACCCGCATCATCGAGATCCCCGTGCTCTACAACGATCCGTGGACGCACGAAACGCTCATGCGCTTTCGCGAGCGCCACCAGGACCCGGGCAGCACCGACATCGAATACGCCGCGCGCATCAACGGCCATGCCTCGGTCGATGCATTCATTGCCGCGCATTCGGGCGCGCCGTGGTTCGTGTCGATGGTCGGCTTCGTGGCCGGGCTGCCGTTCCTGTTCCAGATGGTCGAGCGCGAACGCCAGATCCAGGTGCCCAAGTACCTGAGCCCGCGCACCGACACGCCCAAGCTCACGCTGGGCCACGGCGGCTGCTTCAGCTGCATCTACTCGGTGCGCGGCGCCGGCGGCTACCAGATGTTCGGCGTCACGCCCGCGCCCATCTTCGACCCGGCCCAGCGCCTGTCGTACCTGAAGGAACTGATGGTGTTCTTCCAGCCCGGCGACATCGTCAAGTGGAAACCGATCGACCGCGCCGAGTACGACCGCCAGGCCGCGCAGGTCGAGGCCGGCGACTACACGCTGCGCATGGCGCCGGTGTCGTTCTCGCTCAAGGAATTCCTGGCCGACCCCGACGGCTACAACCAACAGCTGCTGAAAGTGCTCCATGGCGATTGAAGTGCTCAAGCCCGGCCTTGCGACCAGCGTGCAGGACGCGGGCCGCCCCGGCTACTACAACCTGGGCATTCCGCTGTCGGGCGCGCTCGACCAGCAAAGCCTGGTGCTCGCCAACCTGCTGGTGGGCAACGACGAAGGCGCGGCGGTGATCGAGACCACGCTGCTCGGGCCCGAACTGCGCTTCGACGCGCCCGCCGTCGTGGCCGTCACCGGCGCCGAGGCCAAGCTCAAGCTCAACGGCAACGAAGCACCGCGCAACGAATCCTTCGCGGTGAACGCCGGCGACGTGCTGGCCTTCGACTTCATGAAGCTGGGCGCGCGCATGTGCATCGCCGTGGCCGGCGGCATCGACGTGCCGGTGGTGCTGGGCAGCCGCTCGACCTACGGCCTCGGCGCCTTCGGCGGCTTCAACGGCCGCAAGCTGCTGGCCGGGGACACGCTGCCGGTCGGTGCGCCGTCTTCCGGCGCGAAAGCCGGTCGCACGGTGCCGGCCGATCTGCTGCCGGTGCTGTCCAAAGAGGTCGAGCTGCGGGTGCTGCCCGGCATCTACTTTCACCGGTTGCAGGAAGTGTCGGTGCGCAGCTTCTTCGCCGACACCTGGAGCGTGGGCTCCGAGGCCGACCGCATCGGCTACCGCTACAAGAACGGCACGCCGCTGAAATTCCTCGAGCGCAAGCCGCCCTTCGGCGCGGGCGACGACCCGTCGAACATCGTCGACGCGGGCTACCCCTACGGCTCGATCCAGGTGCCGGGTGGGCGCGAGCCGATCATCCTGCACCGCGATGCGGTCTCGGGCGGCGGCTATGCCATGGTGGGCACCGTGATCAGCGCCGACATGGACCTGATCGCCCAGATGCAGCCCAACCACAAGGCCCGCTTCGTGGAAGTCGACATGGCGCAGGCCCTGGAAGCCCGTGCCGCGCGACGACGACGGCTCGACCGCCTGCGGGCCGCGCTGAGCGCCTGAACGGCCTCGGCGGCCTGGGCGCCCACCGCTTCCTCCCGTCCCTTTTTTTTCCGCTGTCACCCAAGGAGTTCTTCATGAACAGCTCGCCCCTGCGCGTTTCATTGACCGTTGCCTCGCTCGCCGCGGCCACCCTGCTGTGGCACGGCAGTGCCTCGGCCGCCGACTGGTTTCCCTACAAGGCCGAGGCCACCGAGCCCGCCTTCTCGGCCGAGGGCGCGAAGAAGCCCATCGACTACACGCCGCAGGCCAAGGCCTCGAAGAAGTGGGACATCTGTGTGTCGTTCCCGCACATGAAGGACGCCTACTGGCTCGGCGTGGACTACGGCGTGATCGAGGAAGCAAAGCGCCAGGGCGTGAAGCTGCAGGTGGCCGACGCGGGCGGCTACACCAACCTGAGCAAGCAGGTCTCGCAGATCGAGGACTGCGTGGCGCGCGGCGCCAACGCGGTGATCATCGGCGCCATTTCGGGCGACGGGCTCAACAACGTCATCAAGGCCACGGCCGCGAAGAAGGTGCCCGTGATCGACCTGGTCAACGGCATCAACTCGCCCGACCTGTCGGCCAAGTCGCTGGTGTCGTTCTACACCATGGGCCATTCGACCGGCGAGTACCTGGCGAAGAAGCACCCGGCCGGCTCGCCGGCAGTGAAGGTCGGCTGGTTCCCGGGCCCGGCCGGCGCGGGCTGGGTCGAGGCCGCGCACAAGGGCTTCATGGACGCCATCAAGGGCAGCGCCGTGGTCGCGCTCGACCCGAAGTACGGCGACACCGGCAAGGAAGCGCAAAGCAAGCTGGTCGAGGACGTGCTGCAAGGCAACCCCGACCTCGCCTACGTGGCCGGCACGGCGGTGACGGCCGAGGCCGCCACCGGTATCCTGCGCTCGCGCGGCCTCGACAAGAAGGTGCAGGTGCTGTCCTTCTACATGACGCCGGGCGTGTACGAAGGCATCCAGAAGGGCCGCATCGTGGCCTCGCCGGCCGACTCGATGGTGATCCAGGGCCGCATCGCGGTCGACCAGGCCGTGCGCCTGCTCGAGAACAAGGAGGTGGTGAAGCACGTGGGCCCGAAGATCTTCGTGGTCGACAGCGGCAACATCAAGACCGTGAAGCTCGACGACATCCTGCCGCCGCCTGGCTTCAAGCCGGTGTTCGAGGTCAGGTAAGCGCGCTCCATGGCTCCCCTGCTGCTGCAAACCCTGGGCCTCGGCAAGCGCTACCCCGGCGTGCTGGCGCTCGACGGCGTCGACTTCGAACTGCGCGCCGGCGAAGTGCATGTGCTGTTCGGCGAGAACGGGGCCGGCAAGTCGACCCTGATCTCGCTGCTGGCCGGTGCCAACACGCCGACGGCCGGCGAGATCCGCATGCGCGGCGAGCCCGTGAAATTCTCGAACGTACACGAGGCGCGGCGCCACGGCATCAGCGCGGTGTTCCAGGAGTTCTCGCTGATTCCCACGCTGTCGGTGGCGCAGAACCTGAGCCTGGGCGAAGAGCCGTGCAGCGGCGGCCTGCTCGACCGCGGCGCGCTGCGCGAGCGGGCCCGCGCGATGCTGGCCGACCTGGGCTTCGAGATCGACTGCGACGCCTCCGTCTCGGGCCTTTCGCGGGCCCAGCAGCAGATGGTGGAAATCGCCAAGGGCCTGCGCGGCGAGGTCTCGGTGCTGATCCTGGACGAGCCCACCGCCTCGCTCACCGACAAGGAAACGCAGCGCCTGTTCGAGCTGGTCGCGCGGCTCAAGGCGCGCGGCGTGGGCATCGTCTACATCTCGCACCGCATGCAGGAGATCACCCGGATCGCCGACCGCATCACGGTGCTGCGCGACGGCCGCCGGATCACGACGGTGGAAGCCGGCCGGACCAGCGCCGACCAGCTGATCGAGCTGATGAGCGGGCGCGCCATCGCGCAGATCTACCCGCGCATCGAAAGCGACCCCGGCGCGGTGGTGCTGCAGGTCGAGGGCCTGTGCTCGCCCAACGGCGTGCGCAACGCCAGCCTTTCGGTGCGCCGCGGCGAAGTGGTCGGGCTGGCCGGCCTCGTGGGCTGCGGCAAGTCGGAGCTGTTCCGTGCCATCTACGGGCTCGATGCGGTGAGCGAAGGCCGTGTGCTGTTCAAGGGCCAGCCGCGCACCGGCGCCAAGGTGCGGCAGCTGCTCGACGAGGGCCTGTTCTACCTGCCGCCCGATCGCAAGGGCGAGGGGCTGGTGCTCGGCTTCAGCTCGCGCGCCAACATCACGCTGCCGCTGGTGCACGGGCCGCTGCGCGGCCGCGGCGGCTGGCTGCGCAAGCGGCTCGGCCGCAGGCTGTCGACCAGCGCCGCCGAGCGCGTGGAGCTGGCGCCGCGCAACCTGGAGCGGCCCGTGGCGCTGCTGTCGGGCGGCAACCAGCAGAAGGTGCTGTTCGGCAAGGGCATGACGCGCGAGGCCGCGCTCTACGTGTTCGACGAGCCCACGGTGGGCGTGGACATCGGCACGCGCAGCGCGCTCTACCAGGTCATCCAGAAGCTCTGCGAAAGCGGCGCGGCGGTGGTCGTGATCTCGTCCGACCTGCCCGAGGTGCTGCACCTGAGCCACCGCGTCTACGTGATGCGCGGCGGCGAGATTGCCGGCGAACTGCGCGGCGACGCGATTCAGGAGACCGCCGTGCTCAACCTGTTCTTCGGTTCCAGCGAAAGAAAACCATGACTCCGTCTTCCACCGTCACCGCCGCGGCGCCGGCTCCTTCCAGCGCGGGCGGCCGCGCACTCGGGCTGCTGCGCGGCCTGTTCCTGCGGCTGGGCGTGCTGCCGTTCATGCTGGTGATTGCCTTCGTGGTGTTCAGCACCTTGTCGGACCAGTTCCTCACGGTGCAGAACCTGGTGAACCTGCTGCGCCAGTCGGTCTACCTGATCCTCGTGTCGCTGGGGCAGATGCTGGCGCTGGTGACGGGCGGCTTCGACCTCTCGGTGGGCACCGTGATGGCCATCACCTCGGTGGTCTCGGCGCTGGCCATGCAGGCCTTGGGCGTGGCCCTGCCCGATGCGACCTGGGTGGTCGTGATCGGCGGCTGCGTCTGCGGGCTGCTCGCGGGGCTCACGGTGGGGCTGGTCAACGGCATCGGCGTGGCCTTCATCGGCGTGTCGCCCTTCATCGTGACGTTGGGCGTGCAATCGATCGGCTTCGGCTTTGCGCTGTACCTCACGGGCGGCGTGCCGGTGTCGGGCATGCCGGGCGCGTTCAGCGACCTGTTCGGCTTCGGCACGCTGCTGGGCATTCCGATACCGATCCTGGTGACCGCCGTGTGCGTGGCCGGCATGGGCGTGCTCATGGGCCGCATGCCGACCGGCACGCACCTGCTGGCCGTGGGCGGCAATGCCAAGGCGGCGGCCCTGTCGGGCATCGACACGCGCCGCGTGCTGCTCATGGCCTACCTGCTGTGCGCCGGCCTGGCCGCCGTGAGCGGCCTGCTGTTGACGGCGCGCGTGGAAACCGGCGAGGCCAACCTCGGCGGCACCGTGGCGCTCGAATCCATCGCCGCCTGCGTGATCGCCGGCGTGAGCCTGCGCGGCGGCATCGGCCGCGTGCCCAACGTGGTGATGGGCGCGATCTTCATCGGGCTGGTCCAGAACGGCATGAACCTGGCCAGCGTCGGCTCCTACCTGCAGATGGTGGTGCTGGGCGCGCTGCTGATCGTGGCGGTGGTTGCCGACCAGATCCGGCATCGCATGGTGGCGCCCGGCGGCCACTGATCGCACACGGCACCCAAGAACGAACCAAGGAAGGAAAACACCCGCATGACCACCGCTCTCGCCCCCTCTTCTCGCCCGGTCGCTGCTGCGGCCGGCGCTGCCACCAACGCCGCCATCGACGCGCGCCGCGTCGCGGCCATGCCGCGCGGCGTCGGCATCGGTTTTCCGGTCTATGCACAGCGCGCGCTCAACGCCGAGCTGTGGGACGTCGAAGGCCGGCGCTACATCGACTTCGGCGCCGGCATTGCCGTGCTCAACACCGGCCACCGCCATCCGCGCGTGGTCGAGGCGATCCGGGCGCAGCTCGAGCGCTTCACCCACACCGCCTACCAGGTGGTGCCGTATGAAAGCGCGGTGTCGCTGGCCGAGCGCCTGAACAAGCGCACGCCCGGCAGCCATGCGAAGAAGACCGCCTTCTTCACCACGGGCGCGGAAGCGGTCGAGAACGCCATCAAGATCGCGCGTGCCGCCACGCGCCGGCCCGGCGTGATCGCGCTGGGCGGCGGCTTCCACGGGCGCACCTTCATGGGCATGGCGCTCACGGGCAAGGTGGCGCCGTACAAGACCGGCTTCGGCCCGTTTCCGGGCAGCGTCTTCCATGTGCCCGCGCCGGTCGCGCTGCACGGCGTGTCGGTGGAAGACGCGCTGCGCGCCCTCGTGCAGCTCTTCAAGGCCGACATCGACCCCGAGAGCGTGGCCGCGATCATCCTGGAGCCGGTGCAGGGCGAAGGCGGCTTCTACGCCATGCCGCCCGAGTTCATGCGTGCGTTGCGCCGCATCTGCGACAGCTACGGCATCCTGCTGATCGCCGACGAGATCCAGACCGGCTTCGGCCGCACCGGCCGATGGTTTGCCATGGACCACCACGACGTGCTGCCCGACCTCATGACCATGGCCAAGAGCCTGGCCGGCGGCACGCCCTTGTCGGCCGTGTGCGGCCGCGCCGACATCATGGACGCGCCGGCGCCCGGCGGGCTCGGCGGCACCTACGCGGCAAACCCGCTGGCCATCGCGGCGGCGCACGCGGTGCTCGACGTGATCGAGGAAGAAAAGCTGTGCGAGCGCGCGCAGGCACTCGGCGACCGGCTCAAGGGCCGGCTGAACGCGCTGCGCGCGACCGTGCCGCAGATCTCCGACGTGCGCGGCCTCGGCGCCATGGTGGCCGTCGAGTTCGCCGGTGCCGACGGCACGCCCGACCCCGAGTTCACCCAACAGGTCCAGGCCCGCGCGCGCGATGCGGGCTTGCTGCTGCTGACCTGCGGCGTGCATGCCAACGTGGTCCGCTTCCTGTTTCCACTGACGATAGAGGACGCGGTGCTCGACGAGGGGCTGGAAATTCTCGCGGCGGCGCTGCAAGCCTGAGATCGGCCCTCGCCGGGTCTCACCGGCTCTCGCGCTAGAACAGCGAGGCCATGCCGTTCGGCCGCGCGTCCTCGATGTCGAGCATGCGCAGCTTCGTGAGCGCGCCGCCGCCCGCCGAAAACCCGCCCGGCTTGTTGCCCGCCGCCAGCACGCGGTGGCACGGCACCACCGGTGCGAAGGGGTTGAGGCCCATCGCTTGGCCGACGGCGCGCGACAGGCCCTTGTCGCCGAGTTCTTGTGCGATTTCGCCGTAGGTGCGCGTCTGCCCCGGTGGAATGCGCCGCGCGATCGCGTAGATGCGCTGGTGGAAGTCGGACACGCCACGCATGTCGAGTTCGATGTGGCACAGGTCGTCTCGCACGCCCTGCAGCAGGCCCTGGATGGCGGCGATGGCGCGTTGCGCCGTGTCGTTCGGCGGGCTTTCGCGCAGCTCCGGAAAGCGCTGCTGCATGCGCGCCCGCGTGGCCGCTTCTCCGTTGTCGGCGGGCAGTTGCACGCCGACCAGTCCATGCGGTCCCCACGCCAGGCCGCACATGCCGATGGCGGTGTCGAACAACGCGAAGCCCGTCATGCAGCCTCTTGCAGCGCATGCTGGCGCGAGGCCAGCACCGCGCCCAGCCACAGCGCCATCGCCGAGGCGACCAGCCCGCGCGCCAGCCCGCCCGCGCCGTCGGAGATCCAGCCCGTGACCGTGGGCCCGACGATCTGCCCCAGCGCGAAGACGATGGTGAACATGCTGATGCCCTGGGCCCAGCGCGCGGGCGGCAGGTTGTGGCGCACCAGCGCAGTGGTCGACGCCACCACCGACAGGAACACGCCGCCGAACAGCACGCCCGACACCAGCGCCACCGGCGCCGAAGGGCTCAGCACGGGCAGCAGCGTGGCCACGCCCAGCAGGCCGTTCAGCAGCGCCTGCGGCTGCCCGCCCCGGTAGCGGTCGAGCAGCCCGGCCCACAGCCGCGACGACGCCACGCAGGCGATGCCCAGCAAGGCATAGAACAGCGTGACGAAAGAAGCGCTGGCGCCCTGCTCGCGCAGCAACGCGATCACGAAGGTCATGTAGCCGATGTAGCCCATGCCGAAGAGCGCATAGCCCGCGAGCGCCCAGCCGAAACGCCGCAGCGCGACGGGCGGTGCCGAGGTGCTGGCCGTGGCCGCGGCCGGCGGCGCCCGGTCGGGCATGGCGCGCCCGGCCCACGCCAGCAGCAGGGTCGCCGCCGCGCTCGCGATGGCCAGCGCCCACCAGGCCCAGGTCCACCCATGCGGCTCGGCCGCCGCCGCGCGCAGCACCTGCGGCACGAGCAGCGCCGACAACAGAATGCCGAAGCCCGTGCCGCCGTAGTAGATGCCCAGCAGCAGCCCGCCGCGCGAAGACCCGGCTTCGCCCAGCCGCGCCGCGAGCAGGCCGCCCGCCACGAACACCCATGCGCTGGCAATGCCCGCCAGCAGGCGCTGCAGCAGCAAGGCCGCCGCATCGGTCACGAAGCCGCTGCCCGCCATGAAGATGCTCGCCAGCACCGCGCCGACCACCAGCAGCCGCGTCACGCCGAAGCGGCGCATCAGCATGGGCGTGATCAGCGCGCCGATCAGGTAGCCCACCGCGTTGGCGGTGTTCATGCCGCCGGCCAGCGCATAGCTCCAGCCCAGGTCTTCGCGCATCGGCGGCAACAGCAGCCCGTAGGCGAAGCGCGTGATGCCGAGCGACACGGCCGCGCCCATCGAGAGCGCGAAGGCCAGCCGCAGCGTGGGCTGCGCGGGGGCGGAGGTGGAAGTGAGCGAGGTCGACATCGGAGCGAGGTGGCCGCTCATTTTGCGGCACCCTGCCCGATCTTGCTTGGCCGCCCCCTCAAGCCGGGCCGGCCGCCGCGTCGCCCTGCAGCAGATGCCGCTCGAGCAGCACGGCCACGTGCACGGCCTCGCGCTGCGCGCCGTCCTCGATCTGGTGGCGGCAGCTGGTGCCGTCTGCCACGACGATGGCGCCGGGCTTGGCGCGAATCGCGGGCAGCAGGCTGGCCTCGGCCATCTGCATCGACACCTCGAAGTGGCTGGCCTCGTAGCCGAAGCTGCCGGCCATGCCGCAGCACGAGCTTTCGATGAGTTCGGGCTGCGCGCCGGGAATCAGCTTCAGCACGTCCATCACCGGGCTCACCGCGCCGAAGGCTTTCTGATGGCAGTGGCCGTGCAGCAGGATGGGCGCCTCGGCCGGTTTCAGCGCCAGCTCGAAGCGGCCGAGCTTGACCTCGCGCGCAATGAACTCCTCGAACAGCAGCGCGTGCTTGGCCACCAGCTCGGCCTTCTCGCCGAAGCCCATCACCAGCGTCTCGTCGCGCAGCGTGAGCAGGCATGACGGCTCCAGCCCGACGATGGGCACGCCGGCCCGTGCCAGCGGTGCAAGCGCATCGATCAATGCCTCGGCCTTTTTCTTGGCCTCTTCGACCATGCCGCTGGCCAGGAAGGTGCGGCCGCAGCAGTGGTGCCCGCCGCGCTTCTCGACCGTGTGCAGCACATAGCCCGCCGCCTGCAGCACGCGCGCGGCGGCGAAGGCGTTCTCGCTCTCGAAGGTGCCGTTGAAGGTGTCGACGAACAGCACGGCCGCCTTGCCGCCGCGCCGCGCGATGGCCAGCACCGCGTCGCGGTCGGTGAACAGGCCGGGCTCGTCGGCCTTGCCGCGCCAGAAGGTGTCGCTGCGCCACGCGGGCAGCGAGCGCTTCGCCGAAAAGCCCAGCAGCCTCTCGCCGAGCCACGCGGCGCCGGGCACGCTGTTGCGCAGGTTCAGCAGCCACGGCAGGCGGCTGGCCTGGTGGGCGTAGTCGGGCAGGTTCGCGACCAGCTTGTCTTTCAGCGTGTGGCCGTGGCGCTTCTTGTAGTGGTCGAGAAACTCGACCTTCATCTTCGCCATGTCCACGCCCGTGGGGCAGTCGCGCTTGCAGCCCTTGCAGCCCACGCACAGGTCCATGGTGTCGTGCATGGCCTCGCTGGTGAAGGCGTCGGGGCCGAGCTGGCCCGACAGCGCCAGGCGCAAGGTGTTGGCGCGGCCGCGCGTCAGGTGCTGCTCGTCGCGCGTCACGCGGTAGCTGGGGCACATGGTGCCGGCGTCGAACTTCCGGCAGTGGCCGTTGTTGTTGCACATCTCCACGGCCTTGGCCAGGCCGCCGGTGCTGTCGCCGCCGGTGCCGGGCGCGGTGGTCGCTTCGGTCACGGGGTCGGCGTTGACGTTCCAGCCCGACCAGTCGAGCACGGGCTTCAGTTCGATGCGGCGGTAGGGCTTGGGCGCGGTGGGCGGCGCAAAGCGGAACAGCGCGCCGTCGTCCATGCGCGGCGGGTCGATGATCTTGCCGGGGTTGAACAGGTCGATGGGGTCGAGCTTGCGCTTGATGGCGCGAAAGGCCTCGTTGATGGCCGGGCCGAACTGCCATTCGATCCACTCGCCGCGGCACAGGCCGTCGCCGTGCTCACCGCTGAACGCGCCCTTGTACTTGCGCACCAGCGCGCTCGCCTCTTCGGCAATGGCGCGCATCTTGGCGGCGCCGTCCACGCGCATGTCGAGAATGGGCCGCACGTGCAGCGTGCCGACCGAGGCGTGGGCGTACCAGGTGCCGCGGCTGCCGTACTTCGCGAACACTTCGGTCAGCGCGTCGGTGTATTCGGCCAGGTGCTCGAGCGGCACCGCGCAGTCTTCGATGAAGCTCACGGGCTTGCCGTCGCCCTTGAGGCTCATCATGATGTTGAGGCCGGCCTTGCGCACTTCCCACAGGTTCTTCTGGCGCGCGTCGTCGGGCATTTCGACCACGCTGCCGGGCAGGCCCAGGTCGCCCATCAGTTCGACGAGCTGCCTGAGTTGCGGCAGCAGCGCGGCCTTGTCGGCGCCCGAGAACTCCACCAGCAAGATGGCCACCGGCTTGCCGATGAGCGCGGTCTCCACCGTGGGCTTGAAGGCCGGGTTCGCCAGGCTCAGCTCGATCATCGTGCGGTCGACCAGCTCCACCGCCGTCGGCCCGAGCTTCACGATGTGCTGCGCCGCGTCCATGGCCGCATGAAAGGTCGGGAAGTTGACGATGCCCAGCACCTTGGCGCGCGGCAGCGGCGCGAGCTTGAGCTTCAGGCTGCGCGTGTAGGCCAGCGTGCCTTCGGACCCGATCAGCAGGTGCGCGAGGTTCACGCTGCCGTCCGCCGTGTAGGGCCGCTCGCTCTGGTTGTCGAAGATGTCCAGGTTGTAGCCCGCCACGCGGCGCATCACCTTGGGCCAGTGCTCGGCGATCTGCTCGCGGTGCTGCCTGGCGAGCCCGCGCACGAACTGCGCAATGCCCGCCCCGCGCACGCCCAGCGAGCCCACCGGGCCGAAGTCGACCAGCTCGCCGTTCGACAGCCACGCGCTGGCGCCCAGCACGTTATGCACCATGTTGCCGTAGGCGATGGAGCGCGAGCCGCAGGAGTTGTTGCCTGCCATGCCGCCCAGCGTGGCCTGCGCGCTGGTCGACACGTCGACCGGGTACCAGAGCCCGTGCGGCTTGAGCTGTGCGTTGAGATGGTCGAGCACCAGCCCGGGCTCGACCGTGGCCGTGCCCTCTTCCACGTTCACCTCGAGCACCTTGCGAAAGTGCTTGCTGTTGTCGATGACCAGCGCCGCGCCCGTGGTCTGCCCGCACTGGCTGGTGCCGCCGCCGCGCGCCAGCACCGGCACCTTCAGGTCGCGCGCGATGTCGATGGCGGTGGCAATGTCGCGCTCGTTCGTCGGCACGAAGGCGCCCACGGGCGTGATCTGGTAGATCGACGCGTCGGTGGCGTAGCGGCCGCGCGAACCGTCGTCGAACAGCACCTCGCCCTGCGTGTCGGCGCGCAGGCGGCGCGCGAGCAGCTCGCAGGTGTCGTTGGGCGGAAGAACGGTTCCGGCTGGCTGCATGTGGCTGGCGGGATCGATGCGCATGGTGGGGTGGTCGTTTTTTTGGGGAAGGCTCAGCTCGACTTGGCCGAGGGATAGATCTCGCCGGCGCGCAGCAGCGCCAGCACGGTGTCGCGCTTGCGCAGCACGTGCGACACCAGCACCTTGCGCATGGCGGCGGCGTCGCGCGCGGCCAGCGCGTCGATCATCTGTTCGTGCTCCTCGACGGCGTGCTTCCACTTCGCCTCGTCCTGGTTGGTGCGAAAGCGCAGCGACTGCACGCGGGCGTTGATGGAGCGGTAGGTGTTCGACAGCACCGGGTTGGCCGCCGCGTCGTTGATGGCGGTGTGGATGCGCGCGTTCAGCCGGTAGTAGCCCGACAGGTCGCGCCGCGAGAAGCAGGCCATCATTTCGTAGTGCAGCGCGCGCACCTCGGCCAGCTCTTCGTCGGTGATGCGCTTGGCCGCCAGCTCGCCCGACATGCCCTCGAGCATGGCCAGCACCTCGAAGGTGTTGAGCACGTCGGCCTCGGTGAGCTTCACCGCCACCGCGCCTCGGTTGGGCAGCAGGTCGACCAGCCCCTCGGCCGCGAGCAGCTTGATGGCTTCGCGCAGCGGCGTGCGCGACACGTTGAGTTGCAGGCACAGCTCGCGCTCGTTGAGCTTGGCGCCGGGGGCGATGTGCCCTTCCACCAGCATGGTCCGAAGCCGCGAAGCAACCTGGTCGTGCAGCGCGAGGCGCGAGATTTCGATGATTTCCGCAGTCATGTTTTTCCCTTTGATTGCATTTTGAATGCAAAAAATGAGCGCCACAACCTCAGATGATCAGGGTAAACCATCAAACAAAAATGCATTTTGAATGCAAAACTAAAAAGCGAAAGGACAGTCCATGCTGCAACTCGACATCCATCCCACCGGTCGCCACTTCCTCCAGATTCCGGGCCCCAGCCCGGTGCCCGACCGCATCCTGCGGGCCATGAGCCTGCCCACCATCGACCACCGAGGGCCCGAATTCGGCACCCTGGGGCTGAAGGTGCTGGGCGGCATCAAGCAGGTGTTCAAGACCAAGCACCCCGTGGCCATCTACCCCGCCTCGGGCACCGGCGCCTGGGAGGCCGCGCTCGCCAACACGCTGAGCCCGGGCGACCACGTGCTCATGTACGAAACCGGCCACTTCGCCTCGCTGTGGCAGAAGATGGCCACGCGCCTGGGCCTGTCGACCGAGTTCCTCGCGGGGTCGGGCACCGACGCGCAACTGCCCAACGCGCCCAGTTGGCGCCGCGGCGTGCAGGCCGAGCTCATCGAGGCCCGCCTGCGCAAGGACACCGAAAAGAAGATCAAGGCCGTGTGCGTGGTGCACAACGAAACCTCCACCGGCGTCACCTCCGACATCGCCTCGGTGCGCAAGGCCATCGACGCGGCGGGCCACCCGGCCCTGCTGCTGGTCGACAGCATCTCGGGCCTGGCGAGCGCGGACTACCGCCACGACGAATGGGGCGTGGACGTGTCCGTCAGCGGCTCGCAGAAGGGCCTGATGCTGCCGCCGGGCATCAGCTTCAACGCGCTGTCGCCGCGCGCGCTCGAAGTGTCGAAGACCGCGAAGCTGCCCAAGGCCTTCTGGGCCTGGGACGAGATCGTCGAGATGAACAAGGACGGCTACTGGCCCTACACGCCCAACACCAACCTGCTGTATGGCCTCTCGGAATCGCTCGACATGATCCTCGGCGAAGGGCTGGACAACGTGTTCGCGCGCCACCAGCGCTGGGCCGCCGGCGTGCGCGCGGCGGTCAATGCCTGGGGCCTGCCCATCCAGTGCGCCGACGCGGCCGTGTACTCGCCCGTGCTCACCGGCGTGATCACGCCCGAGGGCGTCGATGCCGATGCACTGCGCCGACTCATCCACCAGCGCTTCGACCTGTCGCTGGGCACCGGGCTGGGCAAGCTCAAGGGCCGCATGTTCCGCATGGGCCACCTGGGCGACAGCAACGACCTGACGCTGGTGGCCATGCTCGCCGGTGTCGAGATGGGCATGAAGCTCGCGGGCATCAAGCTGGCCGGCAGCGGCGTGCACGCGGCCATGGACCACTTCGCCAACCACACGGCACCGGCCGCGCTGCAGAAAGCCGCATAGGCACGCAGCGCCCTCCGGCGCGCATCGGATTCCTACCTACGACGGAGACAAAGAAGATGCAAAGACGTTCCCTCATCCAGGCCGCGGGGGCGGCCGCCGCCACGCTGGGCGTGCCCCGGCTGTTCGCGCAGGAGTGGCCTTCGGGCCCCGTGCGCATCGTGGTCGGTTTTCCGCCGGGCGGCGGCACCGACGCACTGGCCCGCGTGGTGGCGCAGAAGCTCACGATCATGTGGGGCCAGCAGGTCATCGTGGAGAACAAGGGCGGCGTGGCCGGCGTGCTCGCGGCCGACTACGTGGCGCAACAGCCGGCCGACGGCAGCACGCTGCTGATGGCCCACATCAACAGCCACGCGCTGGCGCCCAGCCTGCAGCCCAAGCTGCGCTACAACGTGGAGCGCGACTTCGTGCCGATCGTGCTGGTGGGCGTCACGCCCAACCTGCTGATCGCCAACCCGGGGCAGAAGGCGCTGACCGTGAAGGACATCGTGGCCACCTGCAAGGCCTCGCCCGGCAGCATCAGCTTCGGCTCGGCCGGGGCTGGTTCGGCGCAGCACCTGGCGCTGGAAATGTTCAAGCTGCAGGGCGGCATCGACGCGCTGCATGTGCCGTACAAGGGCAGCGGCCCGCTGCTGGCGGACCTGATGGGCGGGCAGATCCAGTACAGCTTCGAGACCATGACGGCGGCCACGCCGCATGTGAAGAACGGCCGCGTGATCGCCGTCGCGCAGACACGCACCAAGCGCGCCAAGGGCCACCCGAACGTGCCGACGATGCAGGAGCAGGGCTTCCAGGGCTTCGAGGCGACCACGTGGTACGGGCTCGCGGGGCCGGGCAAGCTGCCGGCATCGATCGCACAGAAGGTCAATCGCGACGTGAACACCGTGCTGGCCATGCCCGACGTGCAGGAGCGCATGGACACCTACGGCGCGGAAGACGGCGGCGGCTCGCAGGACAAGTTCAGGCAGTTCATCAGCACCGAGATCGCGAAGTGGGCCAAGGTGGTGAAGGACGGCAACGTCCACGTCGAAAGCTGAGAAGATCCGAGGCATGAATTCTTCGCTGAACGCCCTCACCGACGCACTCGTGGCCGCGCGCCGCGCCAACCGCACGCTCGACGCCACGCCCTGGCTGGACACACTCGAGACCGCCGCCCAGGCCTATGAAGTGCAGGACGCCGTGGCCGCCGCACTCGGCTGGTTCGACGGCCATGCCGTGGCCGGCACGTGGAAGTCGGGCGGCGGCGCGCGCAGCGCCACGCTCACGCATGCGCCGCTGCCTCCCGCCGGCGTGCGCGCGGACTCGGCGGACTTCAGCGACCTCGTGTTCCACACGCCCGGCATCGAGGCGGAAATTGCCTTGCGGCTCGGCCAGGACGTGACGCCCGCGCAGGCGGCCACGCTCGACCACGGCAACGCCGCATCGCTCGTCGATGCCATGGCCGTGTCGGTCGAGATCGTCGACTCGCGCTGGCAAGACCTGGCCTCCACGCCCGCCCTGCTCCGCCTGGCCGACTCGCAGGTGCACGGCGCGCTGGTGGTCGGCGAATGGCAGCCGTACAAGGCCGTCGACTGGGCCTCGCAGCGCTGCGAGACGAAGGTCGGCAGCACCGAGACCGTGGTGCGCACGGGCACGCATCCGCTGTCCGACCCCGCGTGGCTGCTGCCGATCTGGTTGCGCCACCTCACGCGCCATGGGCACACGGTGCCGGCGGGCACGGTCGTCACCACGGGCTCGTGGGTCGGCGTGCTGCCTTGCCGCCGCGGCGATCAGGTGACGGCCGCGTTCCCCGGCATCGGCGCGGTCCGCTTGAGCGTGTAGCGCCCGCCGCCCACGCCCGAGCAGGCCACCAGAAAGTCCAGCACCGCCCGCACCCGCGCGGGCAGCGTGCCGGCCTTGCCGATGTACACCGCGTGGATCGGCTCGACCTCGCAGGGGTTGAACTCCTGCAGCAGCGGCACCAGCCGGCCCGCGTCGATGTCGTCCTGGATGTGATACAGCGACAGCCGCGCCACGCCCGCCCCGGCCAGCGCGAGCTGCCGCAGCGTTTCGCCGTCGCCCGCGCGCACCGGGCCGGCCACCGGCAGCCACTGCGTTCGCCCGCCGACACGCAGCGGCCAGTCGGGTGAATTGCGCCGGTAGCTCCAGCCCAGCCGGTTGTGCGCCTCCAGCTCCTGCGGTGTGCGCGGCGTGCCGTATTTCTCGAGATAGGAAGGCGCGGCCACGATCGACTGGCTGGTCTCGCCGAGCCGCCGCGCCACGAGGTCGGACGACGGCAGCTGGCCCCAGCGGATCGCGATGTCGGCGCGCTCGTCCATCAGGTCGACGATGCGGTCGGTCAGCGCGATGTCGAGCGTGATCTGCGGGTGCAGCTCCAGCAGGCGCGGCACCAACGGCACCAGCTTGTGGTGTCCGAAGGACACGCTCGCGTTGATGCTCACGCGCCCGCGCGGGGCCGCGCCGGCAGCGGCGCAGCGCTCGGCCTCGTCCATGTCGGCCAGCACGCGCAGGCTGCGCTCGTAGAACTCCGTGCCCTCGGGCGTGAGCTGCAGCTTGCGCGTGGAGCGGTGCACCAGCTGGATGCCCAGGCGCAGCTCCATGCGCGCCACCAGCTTGCTCACGGCCGAAGGCGTCATGCCCAACAGCCGCGCCGCCGCCGAGAAACCGCCCGCCTCGACCACGTGGACGAAGGCTTCCATTTCCCCGGAACGGTTGACGTCGATGCGCGGCATGGCGGGCCTTTCTTTCTTTTGTGACTTCAACTCACAAGTCTGTGTACTCGCGGCATTCTAGTCATCGAGTGCCTTTGTCCCCACAGTACAGGGCATCATGCCAATAGCTCTCATCGCCCTCACCGCCGGTGCCTTCGGAATAGGCACCACCGAGTTCGTCATCATGGGCCTGCTGCTGCAGGTCTCGACGGATCTTCAAGTCTCCATCACGGCCGCCGGCCTGCTGATCTCGGGCTACGCGCTCGGGGTCGCGGTCGGCGCGCCCGTGCTCACCATCGCCACGCGCAGGCTGCCCCGCAAGACGGTGCTGCTGGCGCTGATGGCGATCTTCACGCTCGGCAACCTGGCCTGCGCGCTCGCGCCCAACTACGAAATGCTGATGGCGGCGCGCGTGATCACCTCGCTGGCGCACGGCACCTTCTTCGGCGTCGGCTCGGTGGTGGCCACCGGGCTGGTGGCGCCGGAGCGCCGCGCCTCGGCCATCGCGATCATGTTCACCGGCCTGACCGCCGCCACCTTGCTGGGCGTGCCGGCTGGCGCGTGGCTGGGGCTGCAGTACGGCTGGCGCTCGGCCTTCTGGGCGGTGGCGCTGATCGGCCTGCTCGCCTTTGCGGTGCTCGCCGTGTTCGTGCCGCGCGTCAAGGGCGAGGCCAAGCCCGCGCCGCTGCGCGAAGAGCTCGCCGTGCTGGCGCGGCCGCAGGTGCTGCTCGGCCTGGCGATGACGGTGCTCGGCTTTGCCGGCGTGTTCGTGGTGTTCACGTACATCCAGCCGGTGCTGACGCAGCTCACGGGCCTGCCGGAATCGGCGGTGTCGCCGATCCTGCTGGTGTTCGGCGGCGGCCTGGCCGTGGGCAACATCCTCGGCGGCAAGCTGGCCGACCGCGCGCCGATGGCCGCGATCATCGGCACGCTGGTGGCGCTGGCCGTGGTACTGGGCGCGATGCAGTTCACCATCGGCACGCCGTTCACCGCGGTGGTGTTCGTCGGCCTGCTCGGCCTGGCCTCGTTCGCGACGGTGGCGCCCATGCAGCTGCGCGTGCTCGAGAAGGCCTCGGGCGCGGGCCAGAACCTGGCGTCGAGCCTGAACATCGCGGCCTTCAACCTGGGCAATGCGCTGGGCGCATGGGTCGGCGGCGTGGTGATCGCGCGCGGCCCGGGGCTGCACGCCCTGGGCTGGGTGGCGGCGCTGATCACGCTGGTGGGCCTGGCGATCGCGCTGTGGAGCCGTGCGCTGGACCGGCGCGAACCGCGACACACGCTGAGCGACTGCGCTTCGCAATCGGCCTGAGCTTCCGCCTGGCAGCATTTGCGGGAAAGGCAGAATTCGCCATGCCTTTCCCTTTCCAGGTTCGCCCCGCCCTCGCGGCCGACGCCCATGCGCTGGCCGCGCTGGCCATTCAGGTCTGGCTCGACACCTACGCCACCGCCGGCGTGAACGACCTGCTGGGCCGGTATGTGCTCGACGCGTTCACGCCGTCGGGCTTTGCCGCATTGGCACAGGACGAGCGTGCGGCGCTGCTGGTGGCCGAGAGCGATGCGCACCTGGCCGGCTACGCGCTCGTGCGCTTCGATGCGCCGCAGGCGCTGGCCCCGGCCTCCGATGTGGAGCTGCGCACGCTCTACGTGCAGGCGCCGTTCACGCGCGCCGGTGTCGGCACGGCGCTGCTCGCGCGGGCCCGTGCCACGGTCAGGGAGCGCACGGGCGGCGATGCACTGTGGCTGTCGGTCAACACGCGGAACCGGCGCGCCTGCGGCTTCTATGAAAAGCACGGCTTCGCCCGCATGGGCCAGACCTGGTTCACGCTGGGCGAAGCGCGCCACGAGAACCACGTGCTCGCCCTGCCCTGAGCTGATTGATTGATGCGCCCCGCCGCCGGCGGCGGGCGCCCTCAGTGCGCCTTGGCCGGCGTGTCCAGCGCCATGCTGGCGGCCACGAAGAACTCGAAGCGGTTGCGTCCCGCCGCCTTCGAGTTGTAGAGCGCGGCATCGGCCCGCGCCAGCAGCTCGGCCGCCGTTACCTGCGGATCGGTGGCCCGGTGGAACGCGATGCCGATGCTGGTCGTGACATCGATCTGCCGCCCCTCGATCTCGAAAGGCGGGTTGTTGATGCGCTCCAGGATCTTGCTCGCGACGGTGGCCACCGCGTCCTGGTTGCCCAGGTTCTCGAGCACCAGCACGAACTCGTCGCCCGCGAGCCGCGCGACCATGTCGGTGCCGCGCACGCTGCCCAGCAGCCGCCGCGCGTACTCGACCAGCACCGCGTCGCCCACGGCATGGCCGAGCGTGTCGTTGATGCCCTTGAAATGGTCGATATCCAGGAACATCAGCGCCAGCGAATTGCCGGTGAAGCGCCCGCGCAGCACGGCGTCGGGCAGGTACTCGTTGAAGGCCAGCCGGTTCGGCAGGTTGGTGAGCGTGTCCAGCCGCGCCAGCTCGATGAGCTTGTGCTCCACCACCTTCAGCGCGGTGATGTCCAGCGCCAGCGAGAAGATGCCGTGCGTCAGGCCGTCGGCGCGCACGTCGGGCACGTAGATCACCTGGGTGATGCGGTCGTAGCCCTTGCGCTGGGTACGCGCCTCGAACTCGACCTTCTCGCCCGCCAGCGCGCGCGCGATCATGGGCTGGCGCGACAGGTAGACCTCGCGGCCCGCCACCTCCTGCACATGGCGCCCCAGCACCTGCGTCGGGTCCAGGCCCAGCCACTCGCGGCTCGTGGCGTTGGCGAAGGTGATCTTTTCATCGCGGTCGATGTAGGTGATCAGCGCCGGCATGCTGTCGGTGATGGCGCGCAGGCGCAGCTCGCTCTCGGCCTGGCGCAGCTCGGCTTCCTTCAGCGCCGTGATGTTGAAGGTCATGAGGTAGAAGCCCACCACCTCGCCGCGCTGGTTCTTGTCGGGAATCAGGTTGACCTGGAAGAAGCCCTCCTTGCCGCGCATGGGCGCGCGCACCGAGAAGCGCACCTTCTTGCCCGAGAACATCACCGGCAGGTAAGGCTTGTGCTGCGCGTACATGGCCTCGCCGATGGCCGAGCGCAAGGTGGCGCCCACCAGCGAGCCGTCGTTCACGCCCGCCATCTGCCGCGCCCGGATGTTGCCGAACAGGCAGTTCTGGTTGCGGTCGAAATACCCGACCAGCGCCGGAATGCTGTCGGTCACGTCGCGCAGCCGCTTCTCCTGCTCGGTCAGGGCCTTGCGGATGGTCACTTCCTCCGTGATGTCGAAGGTCATGGAGAACACGCCGCGCACCACGCCGTCGGCATCGACGTCGGGAATGTAGTGCGCCTTGAAAGTGCGGTTGCCGATGCCCAGCCCGGCGTCGCCCGGCTTCTCGAGGATCACGGTTTCGCCGGCCAGCGCGCGCATGAAGTACGGCTCGACGATGGAGAAGTCTCTTGTACCGCGCACCTCGGGCATCAAGCGGCCGACCAGCGGTGCGTGGTTGTGCAGCGTCCGGATGTGCGCGTTGACGAAGGTGTAGCGCAGCGACGCGTCCACGTGCGAAACCATCGCCGGGATGCTGTCCGCGATGGTGCGAATCTGCGCCTCGCTGTGCGCCAGGCTGAGTTCGCTGGCGCGGCGCTGCTTCATCAGCTCGTCGAAGGTGCGGGCCAGGTCGCCGATTTCGTCGGGCGCGTAGCGCATGGGCGCCGTGGCCTCGGCGGGCGACTGCTGCGCCACCTGCATGTGCCGGTGCAGGTCGGCCAGCGGCCGCAGCTGCCGGCGCGCCACGCCCAGGGCCAGCGCGCCGGCCGTCAGCGCGAGCAGCAAGGCGCCGACCCAGGCGCCGCGCTCGATGGCGTCGATGCCGGCAAAGGCCTCGGCGCTCGGGTACATCGATCCGACGATCCAGTTGGTCTGCTCGGTGCGGTCGAAGGCGTAGAGGCCGGGCACGCCGCCCTCGTCGACGCCTTCGCTCGTGCCCTCGAAGCCGGCCATGGCGCGCAGCAGCTGCGGGCTGGCCGCGCCCTCGGACGGCACCTGGTTCAGGATGCGCGAGGTGCGCGGATGGTCGATCACGATGCCGTCGGTGGTCGTGATGAACAGGTAGCCGGTCTTGCCGATCTTGACCTCGGCGAGCGTGCCCAGGATGTTGCGGTCCTTGAGGTTGATCGCGCCCGAAATCACGAAGCGCACCTGCCCCGCGTTGTCCAGCACGGGCTCGGTGATGGCCACCTGCGCGAGCCCGTTCAGGCGGTTGCGGTAGGGCTGCGAGATGATGCCGGCCTTGGACGCCACCGTCTGCTGGAAGTAGGCGCGGTCCTTGAGGTTCACCGTGCCGATGGCGGCCCGGCCGTTCTGGTTGGCCACCAGGTCGCCGGTCATGTCGATGAGCGCGACGTTGTCGAAGGCCAGCTTCAGCGCCGCGTGTTTTTCCAGAAAGGCCTGCAGCGGCGCCGCGTCCGCGAAGTCTTGCGCTTCCACGCTGTCGCCGAAGGTCTGCAGCAGGATGCGGCGGCTGCCCAGTTTCTGGTCGATGGCGTCCGCGATGGCGGACACCCGTGCCAGCTGCTCGCTGGCGATCGAGGCGCGCATGTTGCCCTTGACGAGGTGCAGTGCGTAGGTCGCGATCGCGAAGGTGGCGGTGAGGACGACAGCCGCGACACCGAGGCTGAGGCGCGTGTGCAGACCGAAGCGCAGTTTCGAAGGGCCCGAGGAATTCATTGGTCTTGTTCAAGCAGCCGGGGCATCGCCGGCGGGAATCTCCATGGACAGTATCGTGGCGATCGGCATGCCGCGATATGGCGAGCGCACCACATCTTGCATGCCTCAGGCCTTCGGCGCGGGGGGGCGGCGCTCGGCCAGCGCGCGGCTTTCTTTCTTCAGCGCCTTGGACACCGGGCACACCGCCTGCACGAAGCCGGTCAGCGTGTTGGCCAGGCTCTCGCGCTGCAGGCTGTAGAAGACGAACTGGCCCCGCTTCTCGGCCTTGACCAGCCCGGCTCCCTCGAGAATTTTCAGGTGCTTGGACAGCGAAGGCTTCGACATCTCGAAGCGCGTGGCGATGTCGCCCGCCGAAAGCTCGGCTTCCGACAGGTACGCCAGGATCTTGCGCCGGGGCGTGGATGCCAGCGCTTCGAATACTTTTTCCATCGACCGATTTTACGCCGGGGGTAGTCAATTCTCTAATTAGTTATTTAGGCATTTAGCTAAATGAATGGCACAATCGGCCGCACAGGAGCCGACATGCCAGAACCCGCCGAAGCCATCGAAGCCGCCGCCCCCACGACCGTCTACTACAACAGCGCCTGCCCGGTCTGCGACGCCGGCGTCTGTGCCATGCGCGACAGCCTGCCCGCCGCGAACGTCGAATGGATCGACGTGCACGCCCGCCCGGAAGTGCTCGAGCCGCTCGGCCTGCGGCTGGAAGACGTGCGGGAGCGCCTGCACCTGGTCGACCCCTCGGGCGCCACGCGCATCGGCGCCGATGCGCTCGCCGGCGTGTTGTCGCTGTCGCCGGCATGGCGCTGGCTCGCCCGCCCCCTGCAATGGCCCGGGCTGCGAACGCTCGCCGCCCGGTCCTACAACCGCTTCGCGCGCCTGCTCTATCGCTGGAACCGCGCGCGGGGCCACTGGTAACCCAAGGAGAAACGCATGCGCACCGCAAATTTCGATCCCGCCGAGCTGGCCAAATTCCAGGCGCTGGCCGAGCGCTGGTGGGACCCGCTCTCCGAATTCCGCCCGCTGCACGAGATCAACCCGCTGCGCCTCGAATGGATCGACAGGCTCGCCGGCCTGCGGGGCCGCAAGGCGCTGGACGTCGGCTGCGGCGGCGGCATTCTTTCCGAGGCGATGGCCGGACGCGGGGCCGAGGTGCTGGGCATCGACCTGGCGGACAAGCCGCTCAAGGTGGCGGCGATCCATGCCGGCAAGAGCGCCGCCACGGTGGCCTACCGCGCCGTTTCCGCCGAAGACCTGGCCGACGAATGCGAGGCCGCGTTCGACGTGGTGACCTGCATGGAAATGCTCGAGCACGTGCCGTCGCCGGACGCCGTCATCCAGGCCTGCGCGCGCATGGCCAGGCCGGGCGGCTGGGTGTTCTTCTCGACCATCAACCGCACGCCGTGGGCCTGGCTCATCGCCATCTTCGGCGCGGAGCGGGTGCTGCGCATCCTGCCGCGCGGCACGCACGACTACGCCAAGCTGATCCGCCCGCACGAACTCAAGGCGGCCGCCGCCAAGGCCGGCCTCGTGCTGCACGACCAGCGCGGCCTGGGCTACAACCCGCTCACGCGCAACTTCCGGCTCCACGCCTCGCTGCGCGTGGGCTACCTGCTGGCGATGCGCAAGCCGGCCTGAGGCGCGACGACAGCCGCAGGTTCGCGTCAGGCAGCAGCGTGCGAGCGCAACAGGCGATCGACCAGCCCGTCCACGCGCTGCTCCGCGCGCCGCATCGACTGCGCGAGCTGTTCGCCGCCGAATTCGTCGGACTCCACCGCCGCTTCGAACACCTCGGTGATGCCGATGTAGCCGAGGGCCGAGCGCACGCTGTTCTCGGTGTGGTTGAGGTGCGCGACGCGCCCGCCGGCGTCATAGCCGTGATCGCCGCGCGCGCCGAGCAGCACCACGCGCTTGCCGGCGTCCGCCAGCAACGGCCAGTACGGCACCGCGCCGCGCGAGCGATCGAAGCCGAAGGTGCGGCCCACGCGCACGATGTTGTCGATCCACGCCTTGAACTGCGCGGGCACGCTGAAGTTGTACATGGGCAGGCCGACCACGATGACGTCGGCGGCCACGAGCTGGTCGACCAGCCGGTCGCTTTCGGCAAGCGCCTCGGCCATCCACGGCTCGCGCGCGGCCGGCGGCGTGAAGGCCGCGTGGATCCAGCGGCCGTTGACGTGCGCGGGCGGCTGCTGGCCCACGTCGAGGTAGTCGATGCGATCACCGGGCCGCGCGCCGTGCCAGCGCTGGACGAAGCGCGCGGAAAGGCGCCGCGTGTGCGAGCCGTGCGGGTCGGTGTCGGAACGGCCCGGGCGGGCGCTGGCGTCGATGTGCAGGAGGTTCAATGCTTGGGTCATGATGGATGAGCAGGTCTGTTTCGTGAAGCGCTGTCAGAATGACCGCGCAGGCCTTGAATCTATGGACACGGGCCTTGACTCACAAACGATCATTTCTCCTCGCATGCAAGAGATTGGCTCATCCATCCGCCCTGCCCGCAAGCTGCCTGCGCTGCTGTCGCTGCGCGCGTTCGAGGCGGCCGCCGCGCACCTGAGCTTTCAGCGCGCGGCGCTGGAACTCTCGGTCACGCCGTCGGCCATCAGCCACCAGGTGCGCGCGCTGGAAGACACGCTGGGGCAGGCGCTGTTTCGCCGGCTCACGCGGCAGCTGGCGTTGACGCCCGCCGGCCAGCGGCTGTTCGACGACCTGCGCCTGGGTTTCGACGCGCTCGAGGCCGGCGTCGACAGGCTGCGCCAGCCGGCCGCCTCGCAGTCGGTCACGCTGACCACCAACACGGCCTTTGCCGCGCGCTGGGTGTTGCCGCGCATGGTCGCGTTCCGCAAGGCCTGCCCTGGCATCGAGCTGCGGCTGCACGCGAGCGACACGCTGACCGACCTGGCGCGGGGCGACGCTGACATTGCCGTGCGCTCGGGCAGCGGCAACTGGCCGGGCCTTGTGGCGCAAGAGCTCATGCCGGAGCGCTATGCGCCGCTGTGCAGCCCGATGCTCGGGCTGAAGCGCGTGGCCGATCTGCCGAAGCACCAGCTGATTCATTGCGACTGGCAACCGCAGGCGCTGGCGCCGGCCGTGTGGCCGCGCTGGTTTCGCGAGGCCGACATCGCGCCGCCACGGGGCCGCGCGATGAAAGCCTCGGGTCTGTCGTTTTCGGACGAGACGCACGCCATGCTCGCGGCGCTCGGCGGGCATGGGGTCGCGCTGCTGAGCCTGACCCTGTCCGCGGAAGAACTGCGCAGCGGCGCGCTGGTGCAGCCCTTCGGGCCCGTGCTCGACACGGGCAGCTACTTTCTGGCAACCGCCAGCGGGCGGAAGAACGAACCGGCCATTCGCGCGGTGTGGGCGTGGATCGCATCGCAAGGCGGGCCCATGTGAAAAAGCCTCCCGAGCAGTCTGTGTAAATAGTCTGCGTTGAGTCCGCGAGATATGCCCTTCAGGCGTTGCCTGAGGGGCATTTTTCATTGGGGGCTGGCCAATGGGACATCGACACGGGCAGGATCGTGGACAGGC
>JAESFP010000189.1_pt1 | contig 25866 bp, 28 predicted proteins | sample 9266181 | NCBI WGS metagenome assembly JAESFP01 (sample SAMN14502547, study PRJNA617102) | algae metagenome | isolation source: Pegethrix bostrychoides GSE-TBD4-15B and co-occurring heterotrophs from... | place: USA: Grand Staircase-escalante National Monument, Utah | collected 2006-08-15 | reverse complement strand
TCGAAACAGTCCGGAAAACTCCGAACCCATCCAAACAACCATCTCAGGTCTGCGCTAGGGACACCGCCCCCAGGCTCACCAAAACAGCCCGGTCAACACCGCTCCTCACAAACCTTTCCGAAACAAAATCAACGACTTGTCCGCCGCCAACCCCGTCTCCGTCCGGCCCGTTTCCGAGCGAGGGCGGCTTCTAACCGGGCCCTCTCCGGTGCGCAATAGCCGATGACGTTTCGGCGACATTTTATTGCGGAGAACTCGCCGAACCCCTTGTGGCTCAGGCCTCCTCGTCGGCGATCGCCGCCGGGTCGATGGCGTAGACGCGCGAGCAATACTCGCAGGTCACCCGAATCTGGCCGTCGTCCTCGACCATCTCGGCGCGCTCCTCCTGACCGAAGGACTTGAGCACCGTCTCTATCCGCTCCTGCGAGCAACGGCAGAAGGCCTGCAGTTGCTTGGGCTCGAACACCCGCACCCCATCCTCATGGAAGAGACGGAACAGCAGGGTCTCGGCCGAGATGGTCGGATCCAGCAGTTCGTCCTCGCCGATCGTCTCGAAGAAGGCCTGGGAGCGAACCCAGGCTTCGGCCGTCGAGCCACGCGCATCATCCTCGGCGATATTCTGGATCAGCATGCCGCCGGCGCGCCAACGCATCCCCTCGCCGAGATCGGCGCGCCCGACCGCCAGGCGCACCCGGGTCGGCGTCTGCTCCGACTGGGCGAAGTACTGCTCGGCGCACAGGGCGAGCGTCTCGCCCTCAATGGCCGTCACGCCTTGATAGCGGTCCATGTCCGGGCCTTGGTCCACGGTCATGATGAAGACCCCCTGGCCAAGCAGGCTCTTGGCGCCCGGACGCACGAAGCCGGTTGCGAGTTCGGCGACCTTCTCTTCATCGAAGCGGCAATAGCCGCGCAGCGACCCGGAGGTGTCGTAGTCGGCGACCACGTAGCGCACCGGCCCGTCGCCCTGCGCCTGGACGATCAGCCGTCCATCGAACTTCAGGCTGGAGCCCACCAAGGCGGCGAGCGCGCAGGCTTCGCCCAGCAGGTTGGCGACCGGCTCGGGATAGTCGTGGCCAGATATGATCTCGTGGACGGCCGCGCCCATACGAACGAGGCGGCCGCGCACGGACTCCCCTTCGATCTGGAAGGGGGCGACGATGTCGTCGGGGGCGATTTGAAGCGTGATATCGGACATGGTGCGGGGATATAGGCGCGCCGTGGCTCAGTTGCGAGCTTCAGCGTCCCTCCCCGCCCCGCAGCCGTCAGCCGATCGCGCCAAAACACCAAGCCAGGATCGACTTCTGGGCGTGGATGCGGTTTTCCGCCTCATCCCAGATCACCGAGCGCGGACCGTCGATGACGGCGTCGGTCACCTCCTCCCCACGGTGCGCGGGCAGGCAGTGCATGAAGATGCCATCCTTGTCGGCGAGCGACATCAGGTCCTCATCGACCTGATAGGGCTCCAGAGCCGCCAGGCGCTCGTCATGGTCGGTGTCGCCCATGGAGACCCAGGTGTCGGTCAGGACGCAGTCGGCCCCGCGCACGGCTTCGCGCGGGTCGTCGGTCGTCATGATCTGGCCCTGCAGCTCGGCGGCGCGCGCCAGGTCCATCAGATCAGGATGATAAACGGCCGGGCTGGCGATGTTCAGCTTGAACCCCAGTTTCGGCGCGGCGTGGATGAAGCTGGAGCACATGTTGTTGCCGTCGCCGATCCAGGCGAAGGTCCTGCCCGCCACCGGACCGCGATGCTCCTCAAAGGTCATCAGGTCGGCGATGATCTGGCAGGGGTGCCCCTTGTCGGACAGTCCGTTGATCACCGGCACGCTGGAGGCGTAGGCGAGCCGCTCCACGTCGTCGTGGCTATTGGCCCGCAACATGATGGCGTCGACCATCCGCGAGAGCACCTTGGCGGTGTCCTCGATGCTTTCCCCGCGACCGAGCTGCATGTCGTTGGCGGTGGAGATGATCACGTCGCCGCCGAGCTGGCGCATCGCCGCGTCGAACGAGAAGCGCGTCCGGGTCGAGTTCTTCTGGAAGATCATCGCCAGGGTCCGCTCGCGGGCGGGGGCGTCGCCGTCCACACGTCCTTGCGGCCAGCCACGGCGCGCGGCCTTGCGGGCCTTCGCATCATCCAGGATCGCGCGCAGGTCGGCCGGCTCGAGCCGCCAAAGGTCGACGAAGTGTCTCGGAGATTGGGTCATCGAATAGCTCCAACTCCGGTCGCCTCGATCGTTGATCGGGGCCCCAGTTTCCGCTGGAAGGACCGGAGAGCTTGATGTGGATCGCAGCGTCGCGCCGGATCGAACGGACTTAGGCGGCGGCCTTGGCCTTGGCGCGGGCCGCTTCGCAGGCCTGCTCCAGCTTGCTTACCGCTTCACGCGCTTCCTCGAGGGTGAGGTTGAGCGGCGGCAGCAGGCGCACGCAGTTGTCGCCGCCCCCGGCGATCAGCAGGTGCTGGTCGCGCGCATGCTGCATGAACTCGCGGTTCGGCGTCGCCAGCTTCAGGCCCATCAGCATGCCCTTGCCGCGGATATCGACCACGACGTCGGGATAGCGGTCCTTCAGACCGTTGAACTGCTGGGTGAAGTAGCCCGAGACCTCGCGGACGTGGTCCATCAGCTCCGGCTTGGCGAGCTCTTCCATGGACGCCAGCGCCACGGCCATCGCCAGCGGATTGCCGCCGTAGGTCGAGCCGTGCGAGCCCACCGTCATGCCGGCGCCGGCTTCGGCGCTAGTCACGCAGGCGCCGACCGGGAACCCGCCGCCGAGCGCCTTGGCGAGCGCCAGGATGTCCGGCTTCACGCCGTCGGCCCACTCATAGGCGAACAGCTTGCCCGTCCGGCCCAGGCCGCACTGGATCTCGTCGAAGATCAGCAGGGTCCCGGTTTCGTCGCAGAGCTGGCGCAGCGCCTTCAGGCTCTGCTCCGACAGCGAACGCGCGCCGCCCTCGCCCTGCACCGGCTCGACGATGATCGCCGCCGTGGTCGGGCCGACCGCCGCCTTCAGGGCGTCCATGTCGTCGAAGGGCAGTTGCACGAAGCCCGGCATCCGGGGGCCGAAGCCTTCCAGATAGGCCGCATTGCCGGAGGCGTTGACCGCCGCCAGCGTCCGGCCGTGGAACGAGCCCTCGAAGCCGATGATGTCGATCCGCTCAACGTCGCCGCGCGCCCAGTGATACTTGCGCGCGGTCTTGATCGCGCACTCGATCGCCTCGGCGCCGGAGTTGGTGAAGAACACCTCGTCCAGCCCGGTCAGTTCGGTCAGCACCTTGGCCAGCTGTTCCTGGCCCGGGATCTTGAAGACGTTCGAGACGTGCCAGAGCTTCTCGGCCTGGTCCTTCACCGCCTGCACAAGCTTGGGGTGGGAGTGGCCCAGCGCGTTGACCGCGATGCCGGCCATGCAGTCGAGATAGGCCTCGCCATCCGTGGTGAACAGTCGCGCGCCCTCGCCTCGTTCGAACGCCAACGGAGCGCGATTATAGACGCCCATGATGTGGTCGTTGGGAACGGTCGCGGCTTGATGCGCGGTCTTTTCGGTCACGGGGATGGCCCTCCGGAAACGTAAGCGTCCCCGCAGCAGGGCGGCGGGGACTGGAAGGCTTTGCGTTTTCCGCTTGGAACGACGGTCTGTCAATCGTCGGTTATGTGACATCCCATGGACGCCCCAACGCTGTGGGTTCAAGGTCACGCGACCACAGCAAGGAGAAGTTGGATATGGGTCTGCCGCAGACGCTCGTTGGCCTCGCCGCACTCACGCTCGCAGGATGCACATCCATGACTTCATCGCCCCCGCCGGCTGCGAAGGCCGAGGTCACCGGCTCAGTGTTCTATCGCGAGCGGATCATGCTGGCGCCTCCGGGCGTGGTGACAGTCACCCTGGCCGACACCTCGCTGATGGACGCACCAGCCAAGGTGATCGCCACCCAGGTGATCCCGAACGTCACCGCGCCGCCGATCAATTTCGCCCTAGCCTACGATCCGGCCCAGATCATCCCGAACCACACCTATTCGGTGTCGGCGCGGATCGAGGTCGATGGGAAGCTGCGCTTCATCACCGACACCCACTATCCGGTCATCACCCGCGGCGCCCCGAACCACGTCGAGATGCTGGCCGTCGGCGTTCCGCAAAACTGAGGCCGCGAGGCCGGCCTCAGGTCTTCAGCTTGTAGCCGGTTTCGAACATCCACATGCACAGGCTGGCGAAGGCGATCACCAGGCCCGCGGTGACGCCGACGCCGGCCAGCAGCGAGCCCTCGGCGTGGCCGATGAAGCCGTAGCGGAAGCCGTCGATCAGATAGAAGAACGGGTTGTAGTGGCTGGCCGTCCGGAACGGCTCGGGCAGGCGGTCGACGAGATAGAACGTGCCCGACAGGAACGTCATCGGCATGATGATGAAGTTGGTGACCACCGCCATGTGATCGAACTTCTCGGCCCACAGCCCGGCCATGATGCCCAGCATCCCCAGGATGAGCGCGGCGCTGATCCCAAAATAGAGGACAGCCCAGAGATGGGTGATCGGCAGCGCGGCGAAGGGCAGGATCGCCGCGAAGGTCACCGCGCCCACGACCACGCCGCGCGTCGCCGCACCGAGCGCGAAAGCCAGGACCTGCTCCAGCGGCGTCAACGGCGGGGTCATGAAGTCCCCCACCAGACCGTTGAACTTCGCCTGCAGCAGCGAAGAGGACGAGTTGGCGAAGGCGTTGTTCAGGATCTGCATCATGATCAGGCCCGGCGCGACGAAGATCGCAAAGGGCGTCCCGTGGATCGGCGGGGCGGCGCCCTGCACCGCCACCACAAAGACCATCATATAGAGTAGAGCCGTGACCACCGGCGCGGCCAGCGTCTGCATCCCCACCTTCCAGAACCGGCGGATCTCGCGAAGATATAGAGTGGTGAAACCCGCCCAGTTGAACCCGTGATAATCGCGGGGCATCGGCGGGATGACGGCTTCGGCGGCAGGTATGTCCTTCATGCATGCCGATGTGCGCCCACGGGGTTCAGATCGCAAGCGCACCGCGCTCCCCGACACGTCGAAACGACCAAAACAAGCCTCGAAACGCCCCGCCGCCCACCTCGCCTGTGGAGCGAATTCCGAATCAACGACGCTACATGTGGTTTCTGTGGACGAAGGAAAGGGCGCCTATTGTGGCTCTTAGGGAAGTTGTTACGATATCTAGTAGTTGAGGCGGTCAGAAATTGAGACCGCCACAAGATGTTGATCCTGGCCGCCCGCGGGGGCGGCGCCGGGGCGTGTACACAGCGGTGGAGGCCAGACATGGGTTGGACTGACGAGCGCGTCGAGAGCCTTAAAAAACTCTGGCAAGACGGCCTTTCGGCCAGCCAGATCGCTAAACAATTGGGCGGGGTGACCCGCAACGCCGTCATCGGCAAGGTCCACCGGTTGGGCCTGTCGGGTCGTGCGACGCCATCGAAGCCGGCGCGTCCGGTCTTCAAGGCTCCGCGTCCCGCGCGTCCCGCCGCGGCTCCGGCCGCGCCGCGCCGCATCGCCGAACCGGCGGTGGCCGTCGCCAGCGCTCCGGCGCCGGCCCCGGTCCGCTATGTCGATGAAGCTCCTGGCTCGGCCACCGTGCTGACCCTGGGCGCGCACATGTGCAAGTGGCCGATCGGCGATCCGTCGAGCGACAGCTTCACCTTCTGCGGCCGCCGCCAGGACGAAGGCGTCTATTGCCTCGAACACGCCCGGGTCGCCTATCAGCCGGTGCAAACCAAGAAGCGTTCGGGCGCCAACGAACTGGCCCGCTCGCTGCGCCGCTACATCTAAATCCGGGGGGATGGGGTCGGGGCGCCATGGCGACGGCAGCGACTGTCGACGTAGGCGCCCCGACTTCCCCTAAGTCTCGCCCGACAAGCCGCCACGCGGGGGTTTGGGTTTGAGCCGCCCGCCGCTATGTCTGCGCACATGACCGACGTTGCGCCCGACACCGACTCCAACGCCAAGGCCTATTCGGTCTCCGAACTCGCCTTCGCGCTGAAGCGCACGCTTGAAGACGCCTACGGCTTCGTCCGTCTGCGCGCCGAGCTATCGAAGGTCACTCACCACTCCAACGGCCACGTCTATCTGACGCTCAAGGACGAGCGCTCGGCGATCGACGGCGTGGTTTGGAAGGGGTCGGTCAAGAACCTCTCCGTCCGGCCCGAGCACGGACTGGAAGTGATCGTCACCGGCAAGATCACCACCTATCCCGCCGGCTCCCGCTACCAGATCGTCATCGAGACCATGGAGGTCGCCGGCGTCGGCGCCTTACTGGCCCAGCTCGAGCGACTGAAGGCCAAGCTGCATGGCGAGGGGTTGTTCGATCCTTCGCGCAAACAGCCCCTTCCGACCATGCCCGCGACGATCGGGGTGATCACCAGCCCGACCGGAGCGGTGATCCGCGACATCCTGCATCGCATCCGGGACCGCTGGCCCTGCCGCGTCATCGTCTGGCCGTGCGTCGTCCAGGGCGAAGCGGCCGCCGCGCAGGTCGGGAATGCGATCCAGCGGTTCAACGCCCTGCCCCTGGACGGGCCAGTACCGCGCCCCGACATCCTGATCGTCGCGCGCGGCGGCGGGTCGGTGGAAGACCTCTGGGCCTTCAATGACGAGACCCTGGCGCGCACCGTCGCGGCCGGGACCATCCCGCTGATTTCCGCCGTCGGCCACGAGACCGACACCACCCTGATCGACTTCGTGTCGGACCGCCGCGCGCCGACGCCGACCGCCGCCGCCGAAATGGCGACGCCGGTCCTGCCCGAGCTTCGCGCCTATATCGCCGACCTCTCCAGCCGCCTGCACCGCTGCGGCGGCAGGGCGGTCGAGGATCGGCGCGGCCGGGTCGAGCATGCGGGCCGCGCCCTGGCGCGCGTGCCGGACCTGGTCGAGATGGCGGCCCAGAGGTTCAACCTCGCCTCCAGCCGGCTCGGCGCGGGCCTCTCGCGCAACGTCGCGGCGCACGGCACCGATCTGGTCAAGGTCTCCTCGCGGCTGTCCCCCAGTCTCCTGCAACGCCCCCAACAGGTTCACACCGAGCGGCTGACGCGTCTTCTGGTGCGGATGAAACCTGCCCTGGATCGGAAGATCGAGCGAAGCGCCGAGCGCCTGACCAGCCTGTCCAAGCTCCACGCCTCGGTCGACCCCAGCGCTCCGCTGAAGCGAGGCTTCGCCCGCGTGCATCGCCTCGATGGTTCGCTGGTGCGCGAGGGCGCGTCCCTGATCAGCGGCGAAGGCGTGAGCCTGGTCTTCGCCGACCAGTCGCGAGACGCGGTGATCGACGGCCCGCCGACGCTCGCGCCGCCCACACCGGCCCCGCCGCCCGCCAAGCCGGTCCGCGCGGCAAAGCCGATATCGCCCCCATCGAACCAAGGCGATCTGTTCTGATCGGCTTTCGCGCGCTAAACTGCGCTCATGAACGCCCACGACCGTGACCTCACCGGCTCCGACATCGCCTCGCTTCACTATGGCGACGGCGAGTTCGTCGTTCTCAAGCCGGGACGCTATGTGATCTGCGCCGTTTCCAAGGTGAAGATCCCGGTGGAAGCCCTGCGCTACTGGAACCCAGCCCTCCAGGAAGCCTACGCCACGCCGGTCGAAGCGTTGGCGCGGTGGAAGCAGATCAATCCCTGACCCCCGTCTGAGCCGCCGCGCCGCGGCGCTCGGGCTGGCCTCGTTCGCACTGACCAGTCCGGCCCGAGCCGGGCAGGATCTCGCCTTGGCCGGCCGCTACCAGCAAGGCGGCTTTGCGATTGGACGCACGGCGCCGGGCTCCAAGATCCTGCTCGACGGACAATCGGTCACCCGCGCCTCGCCGGCCGGCTTCTTCATCGTCGGCTTTGACCGGGACGCACCGTCCAAGGTCGTGCTGCGGGTTTCCAGCCTGGGCCCCGACACCAGCCGCACCCTCGACATCGCCAAGAGCGACTTCGACATCCAGCGAATATCCGGTCTTGGCTCGCCATATCGCGGCAAGGCCAGCCCCGAGCTGGAAGCGCGCATCGCTGAGGAGAACCGGCGCAAGGCTGCGGCCTTCGCCAGCCGCCTCGACCGCGACGACTTCCGCGGCGGCTTTTCCTCGCCGTTGACGGACTTTCGGGTCAGCGCCCGGTTCGGCGGCCAAAGGATCGTCAATGGCCTGCCACGCCCCCCGCACTACGGCATCGACCTGGCCGCGCCACGCGGGACGGCTGTTCGTTCGCCGGCCGGCGGCGAGGTGTTGCTGGCCGATAGCGGCATGCTGTTCGAAGGCGGCCTGATCATGATCGATCACGGCCAGGGATTGGTCACCGCCTATCTGCACCTCAGCGACGTCGGCGTCGGCCGAGGTCAGAGCGTTCGACGCGGCGAGCGCATCGGCGCAGTCGGCGCCACCGGCAGGGCCACCGGCCCGCATCTCTGCTGGCGCATGAAATGGCGCGGCCGACACATGGACCCGATGCTGATGGTCGGCGCCCGAACGCCGGCCTAGCCGCTACACCTCAGCGCGAGCGCTTATAGGTGTCGCTCGGCCAACGCTTGTGGGTCCAGAACCACTCGGCCGGACGCTCGCGGACGCGCTCCTCGATGAAGGCGTTGACCTTGTGCACGCCGGCCTCGATGTCGGCGGTCAAATTGCCGGTGTGTTCCAGATGGATCGGATCGTGGACCACGACGCGGAACCGCGCCTTGTACCGACGCTGCACCGACATCGGTTGCAGCACCGTGTTGAAGCGCAGGGCCAGACGCGACGGACCGGGCGCGGTGTGAGCCATTACGCCGAAGATCGGCGCGGCGACGCCGCCGTTGAACTTCTGGTCGTTCATCAGCGCCACGGACTCTCCGCGCCCCAACGCCGCCAGCAGCTCGCGCGCGCCATCGCCGCCCTTCGGCGCGAAATAGCGAACGCCGTAGCGGAAGCGGTAGTCGCGGACCCGCTTCTCGACGTGCGGATTGTTCATCGCCCGATAGGTGATGTGACACTGCACCGGCGAATTCACGATGGTCGCCGGCATCACCTCGAAATTCGAGAAGTGCCCGGAAACGAACACCACCGGTTCCTGCCTGGCGGCGATCTCGTTCAGTCGGTGGCCGTTCACCACCTCGACCCGATCATGAGAGCCAATGATCCGGTCCATGATCAGCAGCTCAAGGAACGTCCGGCCCGTATTGTCCCATTGTTCGACCAGCAGGCGGGCGATCTCCGCATCGGACGCATGCGGAAACACTATTCGCAAATTGGTCTCGGCGACGTTGTGGGCGCCGGTCAAAGGGCCAAAGGCCTTGAAGAACCACGAGCCGAAATCGGACACGACATCGACCGGCAGCATCCTGGCGAACAGGATCACCACATCGAAGGCCAAGGCCTCCAATCGCCACAAAATGTCCTGCGCCACCGAGGGCCTAGCCTGCGTCATGTCCCTCTCTAGTCGCCTCTTTCCCTGTCGCGCAACGCGAACGGCGCTCGCTTGGCGCGCGACTTGCGAAATTCCCGGTGAGCCGTCTCGCTTTGGGACGGAGGCACGCAGAATAGCGAGGGGGCGATGGAACCCATGGGCGACAGCATCGACGTACACCTGGGCAAGCGACTCCGCCGGCGCCGGCGGCTGCTCGGACTAACCCAACAACAACTGGCCGGCGCATGCGGCGTGCGCTTCCAGCAAATTCAGAAATACGAGTGCGGCGCGAACCGCATCTCCGCCGCCCGCCTGTGGCAACTGTCCGAGGCCCTGGAGGTTCCGGTCGGCTACTTCTACGACGGACTGACCGAGGCGGCTCAACGACAGCACTGCGCGGTCGAAGGCGAAGCCGGTGGCGAGATGTTCGCCCAGAAGGAAACGCTCGACCTGATCCGCGCCTACTACCAGCTCGGCGAGCGGCCGCGCCGGCGCCTGCTCGACCTCGCCAAGTCGCTGAACGGCGACCACGAGATCGCCTGACGGCTCGCCTCCGTTCGGCTTTCACAGGAGCCAGCGGCGAGGTAAAGCGGGAGCCATGCCCGCCTCATCCCTCGCCGCTGGCCGCCTGGCCGAACTCGACGCGTTCCTGATCGAGCTGAACGCCGCCTCCGCGCAGGTCATCCTGCCGCTCTTTCGGGCCGATCACGGCCTGGAGGACAAGGGTGGAGCCAAGGGCTTTGATCCCGTCACCGCCGCCGACAAGGGCGCGGAAGTTGCGATCCGCAAGCTGATCGCCGAGCGCTATCCCGATCACGGGGTGATCGGCGAAGAATATGGCGAGGACCGCCCCGACGCCGAGTTCGTCTGGGTGCTCGATCCCGTCGACGGCACCCGCGCCTTTATCGCCGGCCTGCCGCTGTGGTGCACGCTGATCGGACTGCGGCATCAGGGCCGCCCTGTCCTAGGCTCCATCGGCCAACCTTATCTGGATGAGATATTCCTCGGTCACGCTGGCGGCTCGCGTCTGATCGCGCGCGGCGAAACACGCAGCTTGCAGGTCCGCCCCTGCCCCAAGCTCACCGACGCCGTCATCGCCACGACCGACCCGGAGGCCTGCTTCGACGGCCCGGAGCTGGGCGCCTGGACCCAGGTGCGCGCCGCCGCACGCCTCGCGCGGCTGGGCTGCGACGCCTACGCCTACGCCATGGTGGCGATGGGCAAGATGGATATGGTGATCGAGGCTGGACTGAAGTCCTGGGACATCGAGTCGGCCATCCCGCTCATCGAAGGCGCGGGCGGCATGGTCACCGACTGGCGTGGCCGGCCGGTGGGACAGAATGGCGGCCAGATCGCCATCGCTGGCGACCAGGCCTGCCTCGATGAGGCCCTGGTCGCCCTTCGACGTTCTGCGAAATAACTAGGCCTTAGCGGCCGGCGCCTTCTTGGCGGCCGGCTTGGCCGCCGCCGGAGCCTTGGCCGCGGCAGGCTTGGCAGCCTTGGGCGCAGCAGCGGGCTCTGCGGCCGCGGGCTTGGCCGCCGCCTTAGGGGCGGCCTTCGGAGCTGCGGCCTTCGGAGCAACAGCTTTGGGAGCAGCAGTCTTTGGAGTCGCGGCCTTGGCGGCCGTCTTCGGCGCGGGCGCAGCCTTGGGCGCCGCCGCCTTCTTGGGCGCGGCCGCCTTCGCGGCTGGAGCCGGAGCCTTCTTCGCCACGGCCTTAGCCGGCGCGGGCGTCACGGCTTCGGACTTCTTCGGCGCCGCCTTCTTGGCGGTCGCCGGCTTGGGCTCGGCTTTGGCGGCGACCGGCTTCGCTGAGGCCTTCGGAGCCGCAGCCTTTTTCGGAGCGGCCTTCTTGGCTGGGGCCTTCACTTCAGCAACCTTGGCCACCGGCGCCGGGGCGACCGCGAGCGGCGCCACAACGGGCTCTGCGGCAGGAGCCGGAGCCGGAGCGGCCTGCGGCGCAGCAGCCGGCGCAGGAGTAGGCGCAGGAGTAGGCGCAGGAGTAGGCGCGACAGACTTCACTTCAGGCGCAGGAGCGTTCGCCGGCTTGCCCAGGAGGGCGTCGAGCGCACGCAGGAAGATATTCCGCATAGTGTCGGTCTCCATCAGAATTTCGTGGTAGGCGCCGGGAACATTGATGAACTCGCCCTGCGGCAGGTTCTTCGCAACGGCGCGTTGGGCGCCGTTGTCTACAAGCTTGTCTTGTTCTGCCGAGACGATGACGACCGGAATCGTCACGCTTTTCAGATTTCCGCCCTGCGAGAGGTAGGCTGTAGCCCGGAAGGCGAAGTCGAGCCACCCCCAGGTCGGTCCGCCCAGGGCAAGATCAGGCGCAGCCAGGATTTGCGCCTTGGCCCGCTCATATCTTGTGCGGTCATGGGTGAGCACGTTGTTCTCGAATGTCTCGGCCACGCCAGGGCCGCGAGCAGGTCGCCCGGCCCGACCCAGCGTGACATTGAGAGCCGCCAGGGCGCGCGCCATGATCAGCGGAATCCCGCCAGTCTGGAGGCCGAGCATCGGCGCCGAGAGGATCGCCCCCTTGAAGCGCGAGGCCTCCCCATGCGCCAGGGCCAGCAGGGTCAGACAGCCGCCCATCGAGTGGCCGATGGCGAACCAAGGCTTGGGCAGTCGCGTCTCATAGGCCGCCAGCAAGGCGCGGTAGTCGGTAAGGAAGGCCTGGTATCCGGCCGCGTGCCCCGCCAACCGATCTTTCAGCTCGCGGTGCGACAGGCCCTGGCCGCGCCAGTCGTGGGTCAGGACGACATAGCCCCGCCCCGTCAGATCCTCGATGGTCTCGAAATACTTCTCGATCGCCTCGGTCCGGCCGCCGCTCAAAACGATGGAGCCGCGAACGTCGCCCTTGGCGGGGAACAACGCGGCCCGCAGCCGGGCGCCGTCGGCGCCTGTGAACCACTCGGCCTCGCCCCCGTCGGGAACGGGCGCGCCTCGGATGGAAATGAGCGGAGCCGCCAAGCTGTCTATCCTAACTTCGAGAACAGAGCCTGCATCTGAGGCTGCAGCGACATGGCGAGCCCCATGTCAGACACCTTCAACCGCCCGGTGATGACGGCGGTCATGGGGTTGAGTTCGCCCTTGCCCAGCGCCTTCAGATCTTTCTGGCTGATCGAGACGGTCAGGTCGGCGGGCTTGTCGTCATTGGACACTGCGCCGCCTTCGATATGGATGAAGCCTTCGCCGCGCAGGTCCACCTTGAACGATTTACCCAATCCGGAGTCTACGCCCACGGCCTCGGTTACGCGTTCGGTCAGTTCCTGCAGGGTCGTCATCGGCACGTTCTCACATCAAAGTGAGCGGCACCTTCGCCTCAAGCGTGAGTCAAGTAAACGGCGCGACTAGAGTTTGAGCAGCGTTTTCCGGGCAATAGCTCAATCAACTGGCGGCTTGCGGCGCTGGGCAGGTGTCGCTGATGCGCTTGGCCGTGGTCGTGGCGCGGGCGCTGAGCGGGAGGCCGGCATAGACGGTGCTGATGTCGGCGATCATCGTGAAGGTGGTGGGGGAGTAGGTCCCGGTCGCCTGCAGCGCCGCCTTGCTGCCGTTCTTGGTCGCGCACTGGCCCTTCAACGCGATCTTGCCATCCTTGAAGACCCGGGTGGGATAGTCGCATTTGTAGTGGCGATTGGACGGCCCCATCACAAACTTGGCGACCTCGGCCGGCGTAATGCAGCGCCGCTCGGTCTTGGTCTGGCTAATGATCGCCGAGACCTTGTTGGTGACTTCCCAATAACCCGGCTGGATCGTGGTTTCCTGGGCGAGCGCTGGCGAAGCCAGCAAAGCACAGGCTGGGATCAGGGCGAGGGCGGTCTTGCGGATCATCACGTACCTTTACCGTATGGCTTCGGCGCCAGACTAGCGGCTTCAAGCTGACTGGCGCCTGACCACGCCGGCGCCGGCCCGTTCATCTGGGGTGACAAGCCCCTGGTTCAAGCTCATGGTTGAGAACGCTTCTTAACAAGGAAGCGCCCACCTTGGCCCTGGGGAGAGCGCCGTGAAGACACTGGAACTCGCTGACATCGACGGAATCTATCGGGCGCCGGGGCAGCTGGTTCTCGACAAGGTGCTGGATCACGTCGAGAAGCATGGCCGAAGCTTCATCGCCTTGTCGCCGTTCTGCGTAGTCAGTTCGGCCGGCCCGGACGGCGGCCTCGACGTCTCGCCGCGCGGCGGCGAACCGGGCTTTGTACATGTCAGCGAGGACGGCAAGACCGTGTTCCTGCCGGACAGGCCGGGTAACAATCGGCTCGACACAATCCGCAACCTGCTGGCCGGACCAGGGCGGATCGGGATGATGTTCATGATCCCCGGCTTCGACGATGTCTTCCGGGTCAACGGCCGGGCCAGCGCGACAGACGACGCCGCCCTGCTCGCCCAGTTTGTGGAGTTCGGAAAGACGCCGCGGCTGGTGATCAGCATCGCGGTCGAGGAAACCTTCTTCCACTGCCCCAAGGCCATCATGCGCGCAAAGCTGTGGGAGCCGGACGCCCAGGTCGATCGCACAGCCCTCCCCTCGGGCTCCGAAATGGTCATGGACCAACTCCAGCTTGGCAAGCCGAAGGTCACCAATGAGGCGATCATCGAGAGCTACAAGACCCAGCTCTGAGCCATCCTAGACGGCCGGCTTCACCAGCCGCAGCGTCATGCGGTCGCTTTCGCCGATGGCGTCAAACTTGGTGCGGTCGAAATTCGGATCAGGAGCCTCGCCGCGCGGCGAGGTCAGCCGCACGGGCGGCAGGGTCCAGACGCCGAACGGGTGGTCGCGCGTGTCCTTCGGGTTGGCGTTGATCTCGCTGACCTTGTCCAGAACGAAACCGGCCTCCTGGGCCAGCCGGATCGCATAGGCCTGCTGCACATAGCCGTCGGCGGCCAGGGCGTCCTGCACGCCGCCCGGCGCGGCCCGATGTTCCTCAACGCCCAGCACGCCGCCGGGCTTCAAGGCGGCGAAGGCGTCGTGGAACGCCTTCTCGGCGATTCCCGCCGCCATCCAATTGTGCAGGTTCCGCAGGAACAGCACGAGATCGGCGCTCCCGGCCGGTGCGACCGGGCCGCTGGTGGCGCCGAACGCGGTGATCTCCACCTGTCCGAAGAGCTTGGGGTTGGCCTTCAATCTCGTCCGATAGGCTTCGACGATCTCGACGGCGGCCGGATCGGTCGGCTCCAGGTCCGCGGCGATCAACTTGCCGTTGTTGGCGGCGAGATACGGCGCGAGGATATCCGTAAACCAGCCGGCGCCAGGCCAGAACTCCACCACCGTCTGTCCCGGCTTCAGCCCCCAGAACTCAAGGCTCTCGATGGGATGACGCCACGCGTCGCGCGCCTTGTCGGCGGGCGAGCGCCAATCACCGGCGACGGCCTGGGCGATGGTCATGCCCTTGGCGGGGCGGCTGATCGCCGCCGGCTCGGGTGAAGCTTCACCCTTCTTGCCACAGGCCGCGAGCGCCAGGGCGCCGACCAAGGCTCCGCGCCGCGAGAACGAAATTGTCGAAGGTGAAAACCGCATACAGATCCTAGAAATCGCCCCAGGCCGCGTAGCGTGACCTGGGACGATGGTCAAAGCATGGCCCTACGGCTTGACGAACCGCAGCGTCATACGATCGCTCTCGCCGATGGCGTCATACTTGGCGCGATCGAACTTGGGATCGACCGGCGCGCCGCCCGCAGAAGAACTGCGCACCGGCGGCAAGGTCCAGACGCCGAACGGGTGGTCCTTGGTGTCCTTCGGATTGGCGTTGATCTCCGACTTGGCGTCCAGCTTGAAGCCCGCCTTCTCGGCCGCGGCGACGACGAAGTCGGTCGCGACATAGCCATCCTTGGCGCCAGGAACCTGGTCGCGGGTAGGATCGGAGCGGTGCTCCTCCACGGCCAGCACGCCGCCCGGCTTGAGGACGTCGTAGAAGTCCTTGAAGACCTTATCCATCATGCCTTCCTGCCCCATCCAGTTGTGGACGTTGCGTGCGGTGATGACGACGTCGGCCGAACCCGGCGCGCCCAGCGGCGCGGACACCGGACCAAAGCCGACATAAGTGATCTTTCCGAACTTGGCCTGATCGGCGTACTTCGCCTCGAAATCGGCCCGGCCCTTGCGGCCGGCGTCCGAGAGCTTCGGATTGGCCGTATCGGCCACGCCGGCGACATAGGTCCCACCGGTGGCTTTAGCGTAGGGCGCGAGGATTTCGGTCCAGTACCCCGAGCCGGGCGAGACCTCGATCACCGTCTTTTTCGGGGCCACGCCCCAAAAGACCAGGGACTCGTAGGGATGGCGTGCGGCGTCGCGGGCGACGTGGGCCGCGCCGCGCTGGGGTCCGGCGATGGCGGCCTTCAGCGCCTGGTCATCGGCCGCGGCCGCGGGCTGGGCGATAGCGACCACGCTGGCGAGGGCGGCGAGCAAGGCGAGTTTGCGGTGGGACATCTCTGGCGGAGCCTTTGTTTTGTTTCCTGGGCGGCGCGAGCCTAGAGGCGCTCGCGCTGCTGGCAAGCCGAGTTGAGCAATCAACACCAGATGCCGATGAAATTGTCCTGCGTCGGGGGTCTTGAACCTGGCTCTGCGACTCCCACCTAAGCATTCGAAGGCGCTGGACACCCGGGCCTTCCAGGCAATGCACGAGGCCGATTTTGGCTCGCGCGCCGTCTGACCCAACGCAACCTTGCTTAAGCCAAGAAGGTACATGACATGCGTACGATCGACTTCTCCCCCCTCTACCGCTCCGTGGTCGGTTTTGACCGCCTGGCCTCCCTGCTGGAAACCGCCAGCGTCGACGCCGCGGCCGGCTATCCGCCCTACAACATCGAGCGCACCGACGAGAACGCCTACCGCGTCGAGATCGCGGTCGCGGGCTTCCGTCCCGAAGAATTGAATATCGAGGTCAAGGAAAACCTCCTGACCGTACAAGGCCGCAAGGCCGCCAATGACGACCAGCGCAAGTTCCTCCACCGCGGCCTGGCCGAGCGCAACTTCGAGCGCCGGTTCCAGCTCGCCGACTACGTGGTGGTGACCGAAGCCGCGCTCGCCGACGGCCTGCTCTCCATCTCCCTCAAGCGCGAACTGCCTGAGGCCCTGAAACCCCGCCAGATCGAGATCACCACCTCGGTCCAGCCCAGCCTGATCGAAGGCGAGAAGGCCGCCTAACCTCCCCCCCGAGGCGGCTTTTGCCCTCCAGGGGGTGGCGCTCGGCGCCGCCCCCTCCCCCTTTCCTCCCCCAAGTAGGATCCTGGGCGGCGCCACAAGCGCCGCCCTCTTTTTTTGCTTCGCCGCTGACAGCACGGTGGCAGCAGCCGGGCGTTAGATCCTTCACAGGTTCACGGCGGAGGAAATGAGATGACCCTGAAGGGAAGCTGCCATTGCGGCGCCACCCAGTTCGAGGTGACGGACGTCCCGGCCAGCGTGACCAGTTGCAACTGCTCGTATTGCTCCAAGCGCGGCGCGCTCTGGGCCTATTACTCGCCCGATCAGTTCAAGCTCACCACCGCCCGAGACCGGGTTTCGACCTATCAATGGGGCGGCTATTTCGGCCAGCACCACTTCTGCGGCATCTGCGGCTGCACGACCTATGGCGAAAGCCCGAGCTGGGTGGATTACCAGCCCGACTACGCCAACCCCAAAATCGGGGTGAACGCCCGGCTGTTCAATGATTTCGATCTCTCCGCCGTGCCTGTCGAACACATCGACGGCAAGAACGCGTGGTGATCAGAAGACCCCGTGCCGCCCCTGGCCGGAGACAAAGCGGCTCGCGCCTTCCAGCCCCTCGCCCGTTCGCAGCGTGGCGCGGCCCAGCTCGATCTCTAGGCGCGTCGCGGCGTCCCAATCCAGCGACCACTGGCCGATAGCCGAGGCGCGATCGTTGCGCAGGCAGGTCTGAGGGAAGGCCGAGAGCTGGGCGGCGAGCTCGAGGGCGACGCTCAACGCCTCACCCTTCGGCGCCAGCCGGTTGGCCAGACCGATCGAATAAGCCTCCTGCGCCTCGACCGGCCGGCCCGTCAGGATCAGATCCATCGCCCGCGAGTGACCGATCAGCCGCGGCAGGCGGACGGTCCCCAGATCGATCAGCGGCACCCCGAAACGTCTGCAGAAGACGCCGAACACCGCGCCCTCGGCCGCAACACGCATGTCGCACCAAGCGGCGACCTCCAGCCCGCCGGCGACGGCGTGCCCCTCGACCGCCGCGATCACCGGTTTGGACAGCGACAGCCGCGTACATCCCATCGGCCCGAGGTCGCCCTCGCCATGCACTGGATTGCCGCGGCCTTCACTGACGCCTTTCAGGTCAGCTCCGGCGCAGAAGCTTCCGCCCCGCCCCTGAAGGACGGCGACATCCAGAGCTTCATCGGCGTCAAACGCCTTGAAGGCGTCGTAGAGCGCCTGGGCGGTGGCGCCGTCCACGGCGTTGCGACGGTCGGGACGCTCGATGGTGACCACGGCCGTGCGACCGCGAGTTTCGACGCTGACAGTATCCATGAGTGGCCTCCTCGGATCTGAAGGCCAGAATAACGAGGCGCCGCCGCGTCAGATGAGCTGAATTCGACGCGCGCGCGGATCTTCCAGGCCGACGACCGCCTGCAGCTGGGCGTCCTTGAAACTCGCGTTTTCCAGATAAGCGCCGGTGAAGTCCGCGCCCCGGAGGTCGGCGCCGTCCAGCACCGCCCCGGTCAGGTCGCAGCCCTCAGCGTGAGCGAAGCGAACCTGGGCGTTGGCCAGATAGCCCGGCGTCATCCGATCGGCGCTGATGGGCAGCGGCGCGAACACTGCATCGCGCAGGTCAGCGCGGACCAGATTGGCCTGAGTAAGACGAATGCCGCGAAGGTCGGCGTCGGCGAAACAAGCGCCGCGCAAGTCGGCGCCCTCGAGATTGGCGCCCTGCATCTGGGTTCCGGTCAGATCCAACCCGACCATGATCGCGCCCTTGGCGCTGCAGGCGCTGAGCCGCAGGCCGCGCAGCTTGCCGCGCAACGGGCGCAGGTCTTCGCCATCGAGATTGGCAGGCTTGCCCTCCCGGCCGCCGCTTTGGCACCAGAGGTGGTTGGCGTGCAGCATGGCCAGCAACTGCGGTGCGCGCGCCAGCGCCTCCGGCGTCGAGGCCGCGACGATGCCGGTCACGTCGGTGCTCGAGGAGGTCCGGGCCGCACTGAGATCAACGCCGGTCAGCACTGCATATGAGAGATTGGCGCCCTCGAAGTTCGTGCCGCCCAGATCGGCGCCGTCGAAGATCGCGCCGGAGAGGTTGGCGTCCTTGAAGTTCGCCCGCGATAGCTTCGCGCCTTTCATCGAGCAGTCGGTGAAGTCAGACGCGAAGGCGGTGACGTCTTCCATCTGCGACTGGTCAAGCGTCGCACCCGCGAAGGTCGCGTTGTCGAGCTGCCCCTGGCGATGCTCATGCGACGTCGCCGACAGTCCCTTGACCGGATGCGGCACAGCGACCTGACCGATCCGAAAGTCGGCCTGGGTGAGATCGGCTTGGGTGAGGTTCGCGCCGCGCAGACACGCCCCCCGCAGATCGGCGCGGACCAGACTCGCGCCCGTAAGATCGGCTCGGCGCAGGTCCGACCCGAAAAGCGTGGCGCGATCGAGCTTGGTCCCGACCAGCTTGGCGCCGTCGAGGATCGAGGCTGAGATGTCAGCGTCAGCGAGATTGCGGCCGGATAGGGTGCAATCGGACATGTCGACGAAGCGTAGAGAGGCGCGCTTGCCGCCCGGCCGTCCCGAAACAAATCGCTCGTGGGCGGCGACTATCATGTCGACCTCGCCCTGCGAGAGTTTTCGTCTTCCGAGTAATCCGGCACCGCTCACGACAGCAGCCTCCTTCCAGATCGAATGGAAGTCGCTGCATAACAGCGTAATGCCGACTGAACAGTTAAGCTTACCGCAGGGGCAGGCCGCTCTTAGACAAAGTCTTCGAGACCACGAACGCCCCACTTCTGAGCGTTTGTCAGATTGGCCTGGCGAACCATGGCGTTCGTGAAGTTGGCGCGCGAAAGGTCAGCGTCGACGAAAATGGCGTGACGGCAGTCAGCACGGGCCAGATCGGCGTTCTTAAGCTTGGCCCCGGTCAGATTGCAGGGCAGCGTGCGGTCGGCCCCCAGCAACAACGGCCCCATCTGGGCGTCGCGAAGATCAGCTCCCGAAAGCTTGGCGCCGATCAGCCGAGCCCCACGCAGGTCGGCCCGCCGCAGATTGCAGTTCCGCAGGTCCGCGCCATCCAGCTGGGCGCCCTGAAGCTGCACACCCTCCATGTCCAAGCCATAGAACACCGCTCCCTTGGCCGACAACGCGGTGAGGTTGAAGCCGCGAATGGTCTCCAGGGCCCGCAGGTCGGCGTTGTCGAAGACCGAAGGAGTGCCTTCGGCGCCGCCGGTTTCGCACCACCTGGCGTGGTCGCGGATCATCACCTTGTAAGGCAGATCTTCCACCGACTTGCCGGAAGGCTCGTCGGTCAGCACGCCGCGCATATCGGCTTGGCTGACGTTCCAGGAGAAGGTCTTGGCGCCCACCAGGATCACGTCCCGCAGATCGGCGCCGGCAAGGTCCGCGCCGGACAGGTCGGCGCCCGCCATATTGGCGCCCGACATGTTGGCCTGCTTCAGGTTCGCCCGCACCAGCTTGGCGTCTTTCAAGATCGCGTCGCTGAAGTCGGCCTTGACCGCCATGATGCCCGATAGCCGCGAGCGCTCAAGGTTGGCGCCGGCCAGAATGGCGCCGGAAGCCTCGCCGACGCGGTTCACGTGTTCCAGCACCCGCAGACCCTTGTCCCGGTCGCCGACCGCAATAGCGCCCTCGCGCAGGTCGGCTTCGAACAGGTCGGCGCCAGTGAGATTGGCGCCCCGCAGGCAGGCGGCGCGCAGATCGGCGCGGCGCAGCGAGGCGTCGGTCATGTCGGCGCCCTGAAGGTCGGCCCCGAAGAGATTGGCATGGTCGAGCCGGATGCCCTGCATCTGGCAATTGGCGAGAATGGCGCCGGTCAGATCTGCGTCGCAAAGGTTCTTGCCGCGCAAATCCAGCCCCGTGAGATCCTTCCACGAGAAGACGGCGCGGGCGCCGCCCGGCTTCGAGGTCCACAGTCGGTCATGCTTGGCGCAGACCGCGTCAAGCTCGTGCTGATCGAGCTTGCGTAGCTCCTGGACAGGCGCAGGCTGGGCGGACATGCGGAACTTGGGACTCCCGTATCTACGGGTCGATCCTAGCGCCTCCGCAATTAACGCGGCCTTTCCGCAACACCGTTTTGCTATGGTAAATTGCGTCGCGGCGAGTAGTCGACATAGAGGGGTCCGGCCTCTGCCTCCAACACGCCAAGCCGGACCTTGATGCCCGCGGCCAGCAATCGCTCCGCGCCCTGTCCGGCGGCGAGCGCCGACGCATCCTCGCAAGCGATGACCACTTCGGCGACGGCGCTGGTGATCAGGCGGTGGGAACACGACGGCGCGCCCGAAGAACGGATCCCGCACGGCTCCAAGGTCACGTAGGCGATCGCGCCGCGCGCCTTTTCACCCGCCTGATCAAGCGCTTGCTCTTCGGCATGCGGTCGGCCGCCCACCGCTGTCACCCCCTCGCCAACCACGACGCCGTCCTTGACGATGACGCAGCCGACACTGGGATTGGCGCCTGTCTGGCCGAGATGGGTCCGCGCCAAGGCAATGGCGCGGCCCATGTACTTCTGGTCTTCCGACCCGATCATGCCGCCTGCGGCAGGGCGGTCGCGCGGCTCTCGTCGAGATAGCGCGCCGAGACCGGCTTAAGGTTAGCGTCGAGCTCGATCAGCAGCGGATTTCCGGTCGGAATCTCGACGGCCATGATGCCCTCGGCGCTGAGGCCGTAGAGCAACTTCACGATCGCCCGCAGCGAGTTGCCATGCGCGGCGATCAGGAGGGTTTCCCCGGCCGAAAGGTGCGGCGCGATCTCGGCGTTCCAGTAGGGTTCGACCCGCTCGAGCGTGGTCTTCAGGCTCTCGGTGTCCGGCAGGACGGCCCCGGCGTAGCGGCGATCCTTGGAGAAATCGAACTCGCCGCCCGGCGCGAGGGGCGGCGGCGGAGTGTCATAGGACCGACGCCAGATCTTGACCTGATCCTCGCCGTGCTTGGCGGCGGTCTCGGTCTTGTTCAATCCGGTCAGCCCGCCGTAGTGGCGCTCGTTCAGCCGCCAGTCCTTGGTCTCCGGAACAAAAGCCTGACCGGCGGCGGCGAGGGCCAGCCACAGGGTGCGGATCGCGCGGGTCTGGACTGAGGTGTAGGCGCGATCGATCTGCAGGCCGGCGGCCTTGATCAGCTCCCCGCCCTTGCGGGCCTGGGCCTCGCCTTCCGGCGTCAGATCGACGTCCACCCACCCGGTGAAACGGTCTTCAAGGTTCCATTGGCTCTGGCCATGGCGGAGAAGGATCAGGGTCGGCAAAGCGCTGCGCTCCTTTGAGGGGATGCGAGCGGGCTAAGGTGCAGGGGCCCCAGCGTCAAGGTCCGCTGGCCCCCCGGGACGGCGCCCGCTATATGAACCGCAATGACCGATCGTCTGTTCTTCCCCCTGCTCGCGGCTCTGTTTGTCGTCATGGTGGCCCTGGCCGCCGTGTGGCCCCAGGGCCTGGGCGACCGCTCCCCGCCGCCGTTCGGCCATCCGCCGATTCAGCAGACGGCGGCGGTGAAGGCGGCGATGGATCGCGAGACCCAAGCCTCCGAACAACGGCTGAACGCGGCCCGCAACGCGGTGGCCGACGCTCAGACCCAGGCGATCTCGCCGACGAAATGACCGCCTCTGTCTTCAGGATCACGGGCCAATGACCGACTTTGACGCCATCGCCGTGGGCCGCCGTGTGCTGACCGCCGAGGCCGACGCCTTGAGACTGCAGGCCGACACCCTCGGCGAGGCGTTCGTCCGGGCGGTCGACATCCTGTTCGCCGCCAAGGGCCGCATCATCTGCACCGGCATCGGCAAGTCGGGCCATGTGGCCAAGAAGATCGCCGCGACCTTCGCCTCCACCGGCGCCCCGGCCTTCTTTGTTCACGCCAACGAGGCCAGTCATGGCGACCTGGGCATGATCGCCGACGGCGACGTGATCCTGGCGCTTTCGAAGTCCGGGCAGAACCAGGAGCTGGCCGACATCCTGGCCTATTCCCGGCGCTTCCACATTCCGCTGATCGCCCTGACCGCAGCGCCCGACAGCCCGCTCGGGCAAGCCGCCGACGTCGTGCTGCAACTGGCTGACGCGGCCGAGGTGACCGCCGAGGTCAAGGCCCCGACCACCTCGACCACGCTGCAAATCGCGCTCGGCGACGCCCTCGCGGTTTCGCTGCTCGAGCGCCGCGGCTTCACCGCCAAGGACTTCAAGACCTTCCACCCGGGCGGCAAGCTGGGCGCCATGCTGCGCACGGTCGGCGACCTGATGCATGGCCGCGAAGAGCTGCCGCTGGTCTCGCGAGACACCCCGATGACCGAGGCGCTGCTGGTGATGACCAGCAAGGCCTTCGGTATCGTCGGGGTCACCGGCCCCGACGGCGCCCTGCAAGGCGTGATCACCGATGGCGACCTGCGCCGCCACATCGACGGCCTGCTGGTCCATACCGCCGGCGACGTGATGACGCCTGGCCCGAAGAAATCCGCGCCCCCCGGCATGCTGGCCTCCGAAGCGCTGGCCCTGATGAGCGACCCGCTGCCGATGGTGACCGTTCTGTTCGTCATCGACGGCGGCAAGCCTGTCGGTATTTTGCGCATTCACGACCTGATCCGGGCCGGCGTCTAACGCTGTCACGAAACGTAAACTCGTCACTCGCGTTCGCTTGGCCTTAAGGTCCCGACCTTAAGAGCGAGCCGCACTAGAGATAACGGAGTTATAATGTTGCCTGTCCCGCGCGCCGACCTCGTGCCCAACACCTTCGACTACGAAATCACCCCGCTGGTGAAGGCCACCGGCTTCCGTGAGTACGACGCGCGCTGGCTGTTCGGCCCGGAGATCAACCTGCTCGGTATCGAGGCGCTCGGCCTTGGCCTCGGGACCTACATCCAGGAATTGGGACAGACCAAGATCGTGGTCGGCCACGACTACCGGTCCTATTCCCTGTCGATCAAGCAGGCGCTGACGGTCGGCTTGGTCGCGGCCGGTTGCGAGGTCGTGGACATCGGCCTGGCCCTGTCGCCGACCGCCTATTTCGCCCAGTTCGCCCTCGACGCGCCTTGCGTCGCCATGGTCACCGCCAGCCACAACGAGAACGGCTGGACCGGCGTCAAGATGGGCGCCCAGCGGCCCCTCACCTTTGGCCCCGTCGAGATGGGCCGCCTCAAGGAAATCGTGCTCGGCGGCCAGGGCGTGGCCAAGGCGGGCGGCTCCCTGACCCATGTGTCCGGCTTCCAGTCGACGTTCATCGCCGACGTCTCCAGCCGCACCAAGATCAAGCGCCCGCTGAAGGTCGTCTGCGCCTGCGGCAACGGCACGGCCGGCGCCTTCGCGCCCCAGGCCCTGCGCAACATGGGCGTCGAAGTCATCGAGATGGACTGCGATCTCGACTGGAATTTCCCCCGCTACAATCCCAATCCGGAAGACCACGAAATGCTGATGGAGATGGCGAAGGCCGTCCGTGAGCATGGCGCGGACCTGGCCCTCGGCTTTGACGGCGACGGCGACCGCTGCGGCGTAGTGGACAACACCGGCGAAGAGATCTTCGCCGACAAGATCGGCTTGATGCTGGCCCGCGACCTATCGGAGCAGCACAAGGACGCGACCTTCGTCGTCGATGTGAAGTCGACCGGGCTGTTCGCGACCGATCCCGTCCTCAAAGCTAACGGCGCAAAGACCGTCTATTGGAAAACCGGCCACAGCTACATCAAGCGCAAGACCGCTGAGCTCGGCGCTTTGGCCGGCTTTGAAAAGAGCGGGCACTTCTTCTTCAATGACCCGATCGGCCGCGGCTATGACTGCGGACTGACCGCCGCCGCGGCGATCCTTGCGATGCTTGACCGCAACCCAGGCAAGAAGCTGTCCGAGCTGAAAGACGCCCTCCCGGTCGCCTACACGTCCCTGACCATGTCGCCGCACTGCGCCGATGAGGAAAAGTACGGGGTCGTGGACGACGTGGTGGCCGAGTACGAACAATTCGCCAAGGATGGCGGCACGATCCTCGGCCGCAAGATCGTCGAGGTGATCACCGTCAACGGCGTTCGCGTCGCCCTGGAGGACGGTTCGTGGGTCCTGGTCCGAGCGTCGTCGAACAAGCCGGAGATCGTGGTCGTGGTGGAAAGCACCCGCTCGGAGGACGACATGCGCGCCCTCTTCCGCGAAGAGGTTAAGCCGCGCTTGGCCAAGCGACCGCAGGTGGGCGCATACAATCAGGAAGTCTGACTTTCGCGCCCGCCAGTCTTGCGGCGGGCGCGTCTCTTGCTGCAATGCGAAATCAATGTGCCGTTCTGGATCGGCGCGCGATGGCTGGGGCTGTCGCGGCGTGGTGAAAAGCGGTCGCGCGAACGGATCTAAGGGTAATCCATGCACGTCACGATGATCGGCACCGGCTATGTGGGCCTGGTGAGTGGGGCTTGTTTCGCCGACTTCGGCCACAGCGTGACCTGCATCGACAAGGACGCCAGCAAGATCGAACGGCTGCGTTCGGGCGGCATTCCGATCTTTGAGCCGGGTCTGGAACAACTGGTCGCCAGCAACGTCAAGGCCGGCCGGCTGTTCTTCGACACCGACGCCGCCGAAGCGGTGCAGAAGGCCGACGCAGTGTTCATCGCGGTCGGCACGCCGTCGCGGCGCGGCGACGGCCACGCCGATCTCTCCTATGTCTACGCCGCCGCCGAGGAGATCGCCGGCCTGCTGGACGGCTTCACCGTGATCGTCACCAAGTCGACCGTCCCGGTCGGCACCGGCGACGAGATCGAAAAGATCATCCGCGCCAAGCGGCCCGACGCCCAGTTCGCGGTGGTCTCCAATCCCGAATTCCTGCGCGAAGGCGCGGCGATCGAGGACTTCAAGCGTCCTGACCGCGTGGTGGTCGGCATCGAGGACGAGCGCGCCCGCCCGGTGATGACCGAGCTCTATCGGCCGCTCTATCTGAACGAGACCCCGATCGTCTTCACCGGTCGCCGGACCAGCGAGCTGATCAAGTATGCGGCCAACGCCTTCCTGGCGATGAAGATCACCTTCATCAACGAGATGGCCGATCTTTGTGAAGCCGTCGGCGCCGACGTCCAGCAGGTCGCGCGCGGCATCGGCCTGGACAAGCGGATCGGCGGCAAGTTCCTGAACGCCGGCCCCGGCTACGGCGGCTCCTGCTTCCCGAAAGACACCCTGGCCCTGGTCCGCACCGCGACCGACGCCGGATCCCCCGTCCGCCTGATCGAGACGACGGTCCAGGTGAACGACGATCGCAAGAAGGCCATGGCTCAGAAGGTCGCCGCGACCGCCGAGGACCTGAAGGGCAAGACCGTCGGCGTCCTGGGGCTGACGTTCAAGCCCAACACCGACGACATGCGCGACGCGCCCAGCCTCGACATCGTGCCCGCGCTCCAGGCGATGGGCGCCAAGG
>JAESFP010000188.1_pt1 | contig 25876 bp, 21 predicted proteins | sample 9266181 | NCBI WGS metagenome assembly JAESFP01 (sample SAMN14502547, study PRJNA617102) | algae metagenome | isolation source: Pegethrix bostrychoides GSE-TBD4-15B and co-occurring heterotrophs from... | place: USA: Grand Staircase-escalante National Monument, Utah | collected 2006-08-15 | reverse complement strand
GCTGTGCGACGAGTATCACAGAGGTCGGCAAAGGCTTCGACGATAGCAAGTTGAGGCATCGAGGTCAGGGTTTGAGAGATGGCCTAACTACCATATCAGTTTCACAATTGGAATGAAATAGCCCTGCTATCTCCCCACCTCCCTATGACTCAACACCCCCTCTATGGCCCCACAATCCCCATCTGTTGTCGCAGATGCGGACGGAGTTGGTGTGGGAGGGCAAGTATGACGAGTATGGGCAGCGCTGCGAAGTGGATATTGCGGGCTGTGCGATGCCGATGCAGAAAATTTATCACCGATTAAATATACAACCTCAGCTCGACTTTATCCATTTTGAATCCGGGGTGATCTTGGGTGTTGGCTGGATTGTAGACAGACTCTCAAACTTTTCAGATATCTAGCGTTGACACTGATATCAAGAAAAGTCTAGAGAAAATATGACAGCCTACAACTGTTATCCATTGGGGGTTTCGGAAAATGGATAAAGTCGAGAAGTAGGTAGGATGATAGAGCGGCTACGGTTGCGTTTCTTTCTGAATCAGAATCTGCTTAAGGCAATATGAAGGCGATCGCTCAGGTTGTATCTGTGCTAGTTGCGTCTGTGCTTAAACTTTTGGAAAGCGGCACTGAGCCACCAATCAAGCCGAGATCCTGCTTAAGCTGCATCAGCATTTCGCCGTCGCCCTGCTGCGAATAGAGATCGCTGGCCACAACGAGCTGGCTGATTGCCTCGGTGATGCGGCGCAGGTTGGCTGTGGCGCGAGCGCGGTTATGCTGAGCTTCGGCAAACTGTGGGTCGAGCCGCAGCGCCTCCACAAAGCGGGTGACGGCTTCACGGTACTTGCCCGCCCGATACTGCTCGCAGCCCTGCTCAAACTGAGCCGCGGCTTCAGGGCTGAGCGTCGGGATGGGACTCGGCGCAAGCGGTTCTGGAAACATCACCGCAACACTGCCTCGCCCCCAGTAGGCCGAGATCATGGCGCTGAGGCCGAAGCCCGCAATGCCAGTCAAGACACTGAGCCAGATCCAAAAGCTGATATCCACAGGTTGATCCAATCGCATGAGTTACACCCAGTCTTCGTCGTCTGGACTGGCCGGATTTCTAGGCGGAGTCTTGTCGGACGGCTTGACGGGATCCTTTGGCTCTGGTTTTGGCTCTGGCGCGGGTGGTGTGGAGCTGTAGGGTGGAATCAGCACCCGATATTCGGCATCGTAGACTTCTTTGGGCTTGCGCGGTTCCGGGTTGCTGCTGCGGCTAAACCCAGTTTGCTCCAGCGGCGTTTGGCGAGAGTTCGGTCTGCCTGCGTCTGGTCTGCCTGCGTCTGGTCTGCGATCGCGGATATCGTCCCGAACTGGGCTGCGATCTGGGCTGCGATCTGGACTGCGACTAGCAGCACTTCCAGCAGCACTTCCCGACTGCGGCTCTGCCCAATCGTCCCAGTCTTTGCTGCGCTCCCAGCCGTCTTGAGCGCCCGACGCAGATTTGCCCGACGCAGTGGCGGCACTTTTAGGCTTACTGCCCTGAGCGCCCGTCCAGGGAGATGGAGTTTTGGTTTCGCGCTGAGCCGATTTCCGCACCGCCGCATTTTTGGACATGCTAAAAAATCCGCTTAAGATCAGCGTTGTCAGAGCGCCCGCCGCTAGAAAGCTCAGCACCCAAACCGACAGCGGCAGCGCCAGCGTCTTGACACCCAAGACCACCAGCGAGACAGGCGCAAGGTTCTGGAGCGCAAACGCGACGAATCCGCCAGCAATCAGCAATAGCAATATTAGGTTTACCATAAGGCGATCTCCGAGGTTAGAGCATGCGGTCAGAGTTTGCAGCTAAGCGTCATGCGGTGGTAGATGACCCTGCCAGCGCTGCAGCGGCACGCAGTCAATCTCAAACTGATCCAGGGCGCGGGCTACCACAAAGTCTACAAGGTCTTCGATAGTTTGCGGATGGTGATACCATGCGGGGATCGCAGGCACAATCCGCGCTCCGGCTTCGGCTAAGGCCGTCAAGTTCCGCAAATGGATCAGGCTAAACGGCGTTTCGCGGGGAACTACCACCAGTTTACGCCCTTCTTTGAGCTGCACGTCGGCAGCCCGCTCTAGCAGATCGGAACTCAAGCCTGCCGCCAGCTTCGCCACCGTACTCATGCTGCAAGGCATAATCAGCATCCCCAGCGTCCGAAACGAGCCGCTGGCCAGCGTTGCGCCCACGTCGCCCCAGGGATGACAGTAGAGCTTGCCGCTGGTCTCCACGCCCGCTTTTTGTCGCCAAAACTGCTCCTGCTGCGCCGACTCTAGCGGCATGCGGATATTTTCTTCAGCCTGCCAAACCATGTAGGTTGATTTGGAGGCGACCAGCTCAATCGCATAGTCAGCCTCCAGCAAAAACTTCAGCGCTCGCACGGCATAAATCAGCCCCGATGCGCCCGTGATGCCCAAAATGAGCGGCTTTGAGCGAGCCGCAGAATTAGTCACAGACTTCGATACCTCAAAGATTGGGCTATCTCTAATGATTACAGATCGTTGATTACAGATCGTCTAGGTCGTCATCGCCGTTCAGATCGTTGAGGTCATCGTTGAGGTCATCGTTGAGGTCACCATTGAGGTCGTCCCTCAGCGCGTTGGTTTCTTCGAGGTCGTCCTCATCCTCCGAGGCTTCGCTGCCACCGCCAACCGCGACGAGATCAATCTGCTGACGGTAGTAGTCCACGCTCTTCACCTGCACTTCCACGCGGTCGCCCAGCTTATACTGCCTGCGGTTTTTGCGCCCCACCAGCTTTTGCTGTCGCGAGCGGTACTCGTACCAGTCGTCTTTGAGTGAACTGACATGCACCAGCCCTTCTACCAGCAATTCCTCAATTTCCACAAAGAAGCCGTAGGACTGCACACCTGTAATCAGGCCGTGAAACACCTTGCCCGTATGCTGCTGCATGAACTCAGCTTTTTTCAAGCCTTCCAGATCAGTTTCAGCTTCCTGCGCCAGCTTTTCCCGCTCGGTCAGGTGGATCACCGTGGCGTTGAGCGTTTCCTCTAGCTCCGTTTGGACTTCTGTGGGCAGGACGTTCCAGCTGATCTGGCCGTGACAAGAGCTGTGGCGCAGGTCTACTTTTTCTTTGGAGCGGCTGCTGCGACGGTCGCGGCCATGCTCAAACACGGCGTGCAAAATGCGATGCACTAGCAGATCTGGATAGCGACGCAGCGGCGAGGTGAAATGCGTATATCCAGCGTCCAGCGCCAGACCAAAATGCTGCCCTGCGGTGGTGCTGTAGATTGCAGGCTTGAAGGTGGCCAGCAGCAGATAGGTCAGCACCTTCTCAGTTTTGGACTCGGCAAACTGCTCGACTAGGCGCTGGTAGTCTCTGGGCTGCACGACCTCCTCCTGCTCCAGATGCGCCTCAATCTCCATGTTAGTGACCAGCTTTAACAGCTCCTGCACGTCACTAGGATCAGGGGCACGATGCACGCGGTAGATGGCGGGAACTTGCAGGGCCAGCAGATGCGAAGCCACGAGCTGATTGGCCAGCAGCATCAGCTCCGTCACAATCGAGCGGGCGGGCAGCAGCGAGGAGACCACCATGGCACCTAGCGTCCCCTCATCATCGTACTGAAACTTCGTAGAGAGAAACTGGCTCAGCTCGGAGTTGGCTTCGTCGGGGAAGATCTTTTCGGGCAGGTTGAGGTCGAACGCGCCGCGCTGGAGCCGTTGGGTATGGATGGCATGGCTGAGCGCAAATAGCTGATCCAGCATTTCAAAAATCGGCTGGAATGCTTGCAGCTCGTCTAGGCTGGGCAGCGGATAGACCGGAGCGGGGCTGTCTGCGTCGGGCGCGTCGTGGCGCTGCACAATCACCTGTGCCTGCTGATAGTCGAGCCGATGATCGACCTGCACCACCGTTGGCTGTAGCTCAAACTCCACCACCTGCCCGCCCGAAGTCAGCGTCAGCAGCACCGAGACTGCCAGCCTGTCTTGGCCAGCTGCTAGCGAACAGCAGTCATGCACCCGCTCTGGCAGCATCCGCAGCGCGTTTTCGCCTAGATAAATGGAAGTGCCGCGCCGCCGCGCCTCTACGTCCAGCAGCGAACCTGGCTCAATGTAAGAAGAGACATCGGCAATGTGAATGCCCAGCCGCCAGTGGTCAGAGCCGAGCTGCTCCAGCGTAATCGCGTCGTCGATGGCCGGGCCGGTGGCGTTGGGTGGCCCGTCGATGGTGATGGTGGGCAGGTGACGCAGATCTAGCCGCTTCTTCAGGTCGGCTTTGCGGAGCTTCAACGGCAGGGTTTGGGCTTCTTCCAGGACAGCTTCGGGAAACTGGCGCGGCAGATCATGCTTGCAGCAGACGATATCGAACTCAGAAGCCGCCTGCGCGTCACTGCCCAGAATTTGGGCGACGCGACCTAACGGCGGACTGCCGCCCAGCGGATAGCGCAGAATCTCAACATGCACCAGCTGATCGACCGCTTCAGCCAGATCAATGCCGTTGGGCCTCAGCTCCACGTCAAACAGCAGGCGGTCATCTAATGGCGTGGCCTGATAGATTGCTTCGGCCTGCTTGACGCGCGCCAGCACCGAGGAATTGGCCCGGTCGAGAATTAGCCGCACTTCGCCCTCCGGGCTGCGGCGGCGCGTTCCTTCTTTGGTGATCCGCACTAGCACGCGGTCGCCGTTCCAGGCCGTGTTGAGCTGGCTCTCGCGGATGTAGATATCTTCGGAGCCTTCGACATCTTGAATCGCAAAGCAAAAGCCTTTGCTGGAGCAGCGCAGCTTGCCTTCCACCACGCTTTCTTCCGGGACGCGGCGGTATTTGCCCCGGTCTCGCACCAGCAGTCCCGTTTTCTCTAGCGCGTCCAAAGCGATTTGGAGCTGGCGCTGGCTGGCTTCATCGCGGCAGTTGAGCTTTTTTTCGAGCGCTTTGGGAGCAACCAGCTTATCGTCTGTGAAATTGACCAGGAGTTCGGCGATCGAAAATTCCATGTAGCGATTAATCCTTTAAAACGCTGAGCCATTCAATTGGAGCTGAGTCGGAGCTGAGTCAGAGTCAAGCCAGAGCCACCGAAGCGCCGTCTACGAACCTCTTGCGAACCTCTGCTGCGGCAGCAGACAGCCTGCTGGGATCTGGCGGCAGTAGCGCATGGGCTTTGAGGCAACTGAACTGAAATGGCTTGGCCTAGACCCGCATTCCGCTCCTCAAAGGCAACTCGGCTGTTCGGCTAAACAAATGACATCTGAAGCCATCTGAAGCAGTGCAAAACTCTACATTTTTTGCACTCACCCATTTTATTAACATTTTTTGGTCAGAAATTACCGTAAAAAATGTTTTTTGTCCAAAAAGCATAAAGCTTATTGAGGATTCTCTAAGTTTTATCGTTGTCCGGTGACGATATAGGCCACTCGCTTGCCAATATTGGTAGCATGATCTGCCATTCGCTCCAGATGCCGGATTGCCAGCACCAGCAGCACGATTGGCTCAACTGGGCCAGGGCTGTGCGAGGGTTTGACCAGCAAACTGTAGAGCGATTCGTAGTCAGAATCCACCGCGTCGTCTTTGAATTTGATATCTAGCCCCGACTCGGCATCTAGATCAGACAACGCCGCCAATCCCATCGCCAACATGGCGCGGCAGCGATCCATCATCATCTGGACGCGCTCGATGCAGATCGGCACGGGGTAGGGGAACAGCTTGACCGAAATTTCGCCAATGTCCTCGGCATAGTCGCCAATCCGCTCTAAGTCTCGGATCAGCTGCATCAGCGCGCTCAGCAGCCGCAGATCTTGCGTGACCGGGGCTTGCAGCGCCATCAGATTCACGCAGTCGGTTTCGATTTGGCGGTAGAGCCGATCGATCTGCTTGTCTTGCAGGGCAATCTGACGCGCCGCATCCAAATCGCGTTCGCAGAGGGCTAGGCGCGCCAGCCAACAGGAGTTTTCCACCAGCGCGCCCATTCGCAGCACGTCGCGTTGGACACGCCTGATCTGTCGCTCAAACTGCATTCGAGTGGGTCTGGAATCTTCCAATGATTGAGATGCTCTTCAGCTAAATGAGAGATGCAACAAGCATGGATTAGCAGGGCACGACTGAAAATCCCAGCGGCAACCTGTCTATTCGCTGCCCCTGAGGTTCTTATCAGGATAACCTTGATGCCAGATTTCCGCTGTTTGCCTGATTGCAATTGGCGAATTGTGCTGGGTTTTTGGGCTTTTGCTTGGGCGCTGCGTCTTGAGCGCTCCAGCCTTGCCGATTTGCGTTTGTTCTGATTTTGTTACGTCATGTAAAAAAAAGTTCCATCAGATCAGGATTTGACTGACAGTTATGAAGACTGGCGCAGATTTGCTGAACTGCTGGCTTTAGTTTTCAGTATGGCAGTAGCGCCTGACAACCCATAACGTTACTCGACGGAGCGCGCTAAATCATGTCTCTATCAGATACCCAGGTCTATATTGCACTGGTCGTGGCTCTTATCCCGGCTGTGATGGCGTTTCGCCTGTCTACCGAGCTGTACAAGTAGCGCCGCAGCGCCCAAGCTTGTGAGCGGTTTCACGGGATTTGGCCCCACGGAAGCTGTTTGTAAAACTGTTTGATGTAGAAGAGTGATAGGAGTCGGTGACTTGTCGTTGCCTGACTCTTTTTTTATGGATTTTTTATGGATTATGTGAATTCGCTCAATTCTGCTTCATAAAAAGTGGATTCCTATGCAAGAATAGCGAAACCCGCTGAGCCTCTTCTGACTTGGGACGACAGGTTTTCCGGATAGATTCCCCGGATTCACCGATAAATCTCTAGGCAGATAAATCTCTAGGCAGAAAGAATATTTGCAGCCAAACGGGTATTTTTGAGTTAACCTCTTGTTGCGAGCAGTCCGGTTGGGTTGCTAAACGCGCAACAGAGGCTCCCAAAATAGACCGCTTAACGGCCTGCCAAGTCAGGATTTGACCCCTATGAACGCACTGCAACCTCAGCATGACCCCGCCCCCCGGCGACTGGCTCGCTCGCCCCAAGTCAAGGCTCAGCCGCAAGTCACGTCTCGGCGACGCAGCAGAACTCGCAGCAGGCGGCAGTCTTCGCACCAGGCCGCAGTTCTAGAAGTCAGCCTGAAACTAACGGTCAACCTGATTTTGGTGGCGACGGGCGTTTCAACGCTGGCGCGGCTAATCCCCTACAACATGAGCCAGCAGAGCGATCTGGAGCGGCTACGAACCGAGGTGAAAGAAGCCAGCGCCAAAGTTGGCGGTCTGCAAGAGGATTTTGATCGGCACTTCGACCCGCAGCAGGCGCTCAACGTCATGCAGGAGCAAAATATTCGCTTCAACCCCCGCCAGAAGCAGGTGGTTTGGCTGAAGCCGGATGCCCAGCCAGAAGCCGCTCCCAAGTCGGACAGCACTTCTGAAGCGAACGCCGCTCTCGATTAGGCTCGCCTTCGCTCTTCAATAGCGCTCTTCAATAGCGAATGCGCGGATCGACATAGGCATTCAAAATATCGATGGCGATGCTGGCGACGGCCACAATCACTGAAAAGAACACCATAATTCCCTGCACCACGCGGTAGTCGCGCAGCGAGATGGCCTCATAGAGCCGATTGGCGAGTCCCGGCCAGGAGAAGGTCACTTCGGTGAGCAGCGCTCCGCCCAGCAGCGACGCGAAGGTGAGTCCCAGCACAGTGATCACCGGAATCAGCGCGTTTTTGAGCGCGTGAGCGTAGAGAATTCTGGCTTCGGGGATGCCGCGCGCTCTAGCCGCCTCCACATAGTCAGACTGGAGCGTTTGCTTCAGGTTTACCCGCACCATGCGCTCAAAAATACCGCTGAGCAGTAGGCCAAGCGTCAGGCTGGGCAGCGCCAGATAGTAGAGGCTGGTAAAAAACTGGCCGAAGTTGAGCTGCAACAGGCTATCGAGCACGTAGAGTCCAGTGGGGCCAGTCGGCGGCGGCATCGAGAGCGGAAAGCGCGTGCCGATCGGGAACCAGCGCAGCTGCACGGCGAACACGAGCTGGAGCAACATGCCAAACCAGTACATCGGCACAGCGTAGGTAATGATCCCAAACAGCCTGCCGCCCAGATCAAAGCCTGTGTTAGGGCGAGAAGCCGCCAGCATCCCAACTCCCACGCCCACCAGCACAGCCACCAGCATACTAAATAGCGTCAGCTCCAGCGTTGCCGGGAAATGCTGGCCAATAATCTGCCAGACAGTCTGCCCCTGACTGGCCAGCGAACTGCCCAAATCCAACCGCAGCAGGCTGCTCATATAGCTGAGGTACTGCATCCAGAGCGGCGCATCCAGGCCGTTTTCGGCGCGCCATTCGGCTTTGGCGCTGGCGGGCGCGCGCGGGCCCAGCATCACGTCCGCCGGGTCGCCAGGGGTGAGCCGCAGGATGATGAAAATTAGCGTTGTGATCGTCCAGATCATCAAGGGCGCAATCAGCAGCCGCGAGTAGATGTAGGTTTGCAGGGCTTTGGAGCGGGACATAGAGCCTACTTTTGCATGGTCGAGAACAAGAACTGCTGGCTGGGCTGGATTTCAACACCCTTGACGTTGCCTTGGGCAAACACATAGTCCTTGTTCTGCCAGAGCGGCACGTAGGGTACATCTGTAGCCAGCAGCTTTTGCAGTTCGACAAACTGCTGCTTGCGCTGGGCTGGATCGCTCTCAGCCCGCTGCTGCTCGACGAGCTGATTGGCCTTGTCGCTGTAGTAAAACGAGCCGCCGATTTGGCTCTGGCCGTCCTCGCAGCCCTGCTCTGGCGAGCCTTTGGTGCAGGACATGAACGGCTCAATGAAGGTATCAGAATCAAAGTAGTCGGGATACCAGTCGAGGATCACCGAGGGATAGGTGCCTTTGCCGAGATTGTCGAACAGGGCGCTGGAATCGACATCTTTGGGTTCGATCACCGCCAAGCCGCCCATCTGCTTTTCGACTGCCGCCTTCAGCGTGTTAGCGACTAGACCGCGCACGGTGGAGCCAGAGGAGTACCAAACTTCGAGCGTTAGCGGCTGGGATTCGGTGAATCCAGCCTCGCTTAGCAGAGCCTTGGCCTTTTCGGGATCGCCATCGCCGTACTCGGTCTCAAACACGGGCTGGTAGTCGGGCGATCCTGTGGGCAGCAAGCTGTAGAGCGGCGTGGCCTGTCCTTGAAAGACGCGCTCGTTCAGCAGGCTGCGGTTGATCATCGCGGCTACGGCTTGGCGAGCTTTCACATCGTCGAGCGGCGGTGTTTTCTGATTTAGCACCAGATAGTTGGTGACATTGGAGCCTGCTTCGATCACCTGCCAGCCGCCGGACGAGCTGTTCTTTTCTAGATCCCGAATCTGGTCAGGATCCAGCGTCTGGTACGCGATATCTAAACCGCCTGTTTTGAAGGTGTTGTAGAGGTTGGCGGCGCTGGCAATCACCTGAATATCAACGCCCTGATTGGCGGGTTTGTCGCCCCAGTAGTCGGGGTTGGGGTCGAGCCGGATTCTGTCGCTGGAGAATTCGCTCAGCTTGTAAGGCCCCGTGCCCACAAACGTATCAGGCTTGAATTTGCCTTCGCCGCTCTCGTAGGCTTTGGGAGAAACGGGGGTGGCGCCAGAGAAAGCCAGCACCGACGGGAAGGCGGCAAACGGCTGCTTGAGCTGGATCGTCAGTTCGGTGGGGCTGCTGGCGGTGACAGACTCGATGCGATCCGAGAGCAAAAAGGCTGGACGACCGCCGCTTTCCATAAAGCGCTCAATCGAAAACGCCATCGCCTCAGCGTTAAACGGCTCGCCATCGTGAAACTGGACATCCTCGCGCAGCGGAATCTTGTAGGTGAGGCCGTCTTCGCTGACTGCTGGCAGGGCGGTGGCGAGCTGCGGTACGAGTTCGGTGGTTCCAGGCTTGTAGGTATAGAGGCGGTCGCCCAGATTTTGCAGCAAAATGCCGGGGAAGATTTCGTAGGCATCGGCGGGGTCCACGGTGCGGGCTTTCAGCGTGGTGCCAATCGTGATGCGGCTGCTGTCGCTGGCGGCAGGGCTAGCTGCACCGGGCGAAGATCCGGTCTGGCCAGCAGTTTGGCTAGTCTGACTGCCGCCACCACAGCTCACGGTTAAAAACAAACAGAGACTAAACAGCCCCATCCACCGCAAAATCCGGCGACGGGGCTGAAGTGGGTTGAACCATTGAGTTTCTCGAGTTCTGCCCTTCATATCAACCACCAGGATTGTTAAAGACTGAATTCAGCAGCTATGTCTGAACATATAGAACTTTACACCCTGTTAGCTGCTCAAAACTCAATTTTGTGACTCGATTTTGGTTTAGACGCTGGCCAGCTCGAAGGTAACGAAGTTTCTCTGACTCAGGCTGTCCGCCTCGATCCCCTGCAAGATCGCTAATCTGTCTTGTCCCAGAGTAATGCGGGTGTCGTCACCCACCTGCTCAATCGTCAGGCGGTTAAACCGGATGCCTTCACTCAAGGCCAGCTTGTCGCGGTTGTCTTGGCGGCGGCTGAAGTCTTGGATTAGATCGACACCACTGCCAATTTCCAGCACAAACAGATCGTTGCCACCACCGCCGTTGAGGATATCACTACCCAAGCCGCCGACTAGAGTGTCATTATCAGCATTGCCGCGCAGGGTATCTCGACCTCGGCCACCCATGAGCAGATCATCGCCTTTGTTGCCGACTAGCCGATCAGCGCCAACGCCGCCTTCTAGCTCGTCAGCGCCAGCTCGCCCTCTGAGGCTGTCTGAGCCGCCACGCCCTAGCAGCGTATCGTCTTCTAGCGTTCCGGTGAGATTGTCGGCATCGCTGCTGCCCTCAATCAAGCGACCGCCTTGCAGCACTGTATCGCCGCGAACTGCAATGTTCTGAATCCGCGTATCTTCAGCGGCAGGCGTATCTGCTTGCATAAAGGTGCCAGTTTCAGCCAGATATTCGGCCAATGCATCCTGCTCGCTGCCCGTTGCCGCAAAGGTAAACTGGCCAGCCGGAATTGCCGCAGGCGCGTCAATCACGCCGTTGCCGTTGAGGTCTACAGTGGTTTCGCCCGTCAGGTCAATCCGGTTAGCCAGCGTTGAGTTCTCACGCACAAATCGGGCAAACGGGTAGCCGTCGCCGCCTGATGTGGTGGTTGACCCCGCCAAAAAGTTCAGCGTCACCATCCGATAGCTGCGGCTCGCGTCGCCCACCAGCGCTCCATTTTCGACCACCGTATCAATGATCCGGCCTTTGTCATTCACAATCACCAGCGACTGAATCCGCGAGCCGGGAGTCGTCACCGTGCCGTCGGCAGCTAGCACCTGCGCGGTTTTGGTGGCATCAAAGCTAAACCGCAGCCCGCCTACCTGCGGAAAAGCGCCAGGGGTAGCGCCTGCTCTCACGCCCGACACGCCATTTTCTAACAGCTCTTTGAGCTGGCTAGCAGTGACGGTAATCAGGCTGAGGCCATTGTTGAAGCGCAGCGAGTTTTCGATATCGAGCTGCGAGACATCGCCCACCTGCTTATTGGGAGCCAGCGGGTTGGGCTGGGGCGGCAGGGTGGTGAAATCGTCAGCGCTCGTGCCGCCGCCAGAAGCCGAGATCGAGCCAATGTTGTCCCGAATGCCGCCGCCGTTTTTCAGCGATAGCGTGACCGTCGGGTCGATTTGCCGCACATAGGATATGTTGGCATCGGCAGTGAGGTTGCCCAGGTTGGTCTCCTGACTGCGGACATCAGTGCGCGTGCCGTTGAGGAAAAATTCGGTGCTGCCAGTAATCGTGTTGTCTTTGCTGGAGATGACGCTCTTGAGACCATCTGAGATCGCGACAACGTTGGGGTTGGCCACATCACGCGGATTCACGTCTAATCCATAGACCCGATCAACGCCTGCTTCATCTGCGGAAAACGCACCGTTTACCACGTTATTCAGCTTGGTTAGATCAATCAATCCCTGATCGTCAAACTCCACGACCAGCCGTCCCAGATAGCGGTAGTTCGCGTCAGTATTCAGCACCAGTGTCGTTTGGCCTGCCGCATCCTGCCGCACCACGGGGTAGCCGCGCGTAATTGCGTTGCCGCCATCTGTGCGCCCAATGTCGTTATCGTCTAGCAGTGGCGTATGCGACCCACCTGCGATGATAATATCCACGTCGCGCAGACGCGGAGCTAGCTCGTCGCGCTCAATATTCAGCTGCTGCATATGCGCCAGCAGAATAATTTTGTTGATGCCGGTAGCCTTCAGCAGATCGACGCTTTTTTGAATTTCGGCGGCGAGCGCTACATAGTCCACCGGATTGGCGGGTAAGATGCCGACATCTCCCGGCGAGGAGATGCTTCTGAGCGTTGGTGTAGTCGCCCCGACAATCCCGATTTTTTCGCCGCTGTCTAGCGTGATCACCGTGCTTTCAGCAATCTGGTTTTTGAGCGTGCTGGCTTCTGCGGTGTTGGGGTTGGCGGCGACTAGGCTGCTCAGGTTTTCGTCAGTGCTGAAGTCGAGGTTGCTGCTGAGGTAGGGAAAGTTGGTGCCCGGATTGCCGCTGCCGCTGCGGAGCAAGTCCCGCACTTGGCGAGTTCCTAAATCGAACTCATGATTGCCAAACGCCGAAGCCTGAATGCCAATCGCGTTGAGAATGCCAATGTCGGCGCGGCCAATGGTGGGCGCAGAACTAGAGGTGAGGCCACCAACACCGTTGAGGCTAGGGTCGCTGGAGGCGTTGAAGAACGGACCGGGCAAGAAGTTGTCACCCGAAGAAAGAATCAGCGTATTTTCAACGGTGGCGGTAGGAATGCCAAACTGCCCCGTGCTGCCGAGGACTGGATTACTGAAGTAGTTGACCAGCGCCGAAAATCGAATGGAGTCTTCGAGAGCTGGAATACCTGCCTCAAAGTCAGAGGCATGAAGAAGCTGAAGGGAGGTAGGCATAAGGACGACAGGTAAAGGTATATGAAGTTACTTTCAAGGGCAGTCCTCACGAAAATCGCATGGAGAGATTAACTGACTCTGATCATTGAATTAAGCTTGTTTAAGGTTTGCTTAAGCCCATACTGTTCTCTGTCCTGAGGCAGAATCTCCAGGCAGAATCTCCAAGCGGAGTCTCCAGGCAGATCTGCAATCAAAAACCCCGCTGCAAGCAGACGGGGTATGGACAGCCAAAACCCGCACAGGATTACACTTACGCCTCAAGGGGCGGGGAATGTACCCATGACATGATTCAAAGCCAAAAAGTTTGAAGTCTTGGCGGATGGCTTAGCTATGGTTGCGAACAGTTCCCTGAAGCTGCCCTGATTTAACCAATATCGATGTCAATCGATCGCTGACAATGCTCTTGACCAAGGCAATAGCTTGCAGATAAAATCCGGCAGACTAGGACTGCTTGACCCGCGTCCAGGCTTCCCGGTAGCTGAGATACTTTTTGACGTTGCCGGAGGGCGACTGCGCGGGCGGATCAGATTTCAGCACTGTAAACCCTCAGCACTATAGACCCTAATCCTGGCTCAACCATTGCTGATAGCGAGCTTGCAGCAGCGGATCTTCAAATTGCAGCTTAACATCCGCGCCGCTAAATTCTGGGTTTTGAGACAAGTAGATTAGAATCTTGGTTGCCTGTGTAACTGGAATAACTTGCAGGCTTAATCTTGAGCTAGAGGAGTCTAAAAGCTGGCCTATATCACTATTTGTATTAGTCTCCAGATTAGCATCTTTATCTGTATCTACATCGTTACTTGTATCGCTACTTATGTCGTTATCTATATTACTGGGAGGATGAAGCTCTACAGCTTTGAGCTGGCTCAAATCAACGGCTGCAAGCTGTTGGTATGTAGGGCTGATTTGCTCAATTACTAGCTTTTCGCGTCGCACAGGTATTTCAATGATTTCTGTTTCTATCACCTTGCGAACGATCACTTCGCCCAGCTTGCGCTGCTGCATATCCACAGCAACGCGCTCTTCAAACAGTTGGATCTGGCCGAGGTCATCTACTTTCGAGTAGGAAGCAGTCTCTGCGAGTTGATTGCTTGCGGGTTGGTTAATTACAGGTTGAGCAAGAGCTAGTTGCTCTGGTTGCTCGGCTGTTGACAAAGCTAAATCGGCAGCTAGAGGCTCTGCCAAGACCTGACCCGGCACCAGCTCGACAGCGCGGTAGCGATCAGCTGAGGAGATGCTAATTTGCTGCTGCTGTGACAGCAGATGATAGTCCGTAAGCGGAATAGCAAGCTCTCGACGCAGTAGCCAAGATCCAACCTCAGCAGCTAGGTAACATTGCCCAAACTGGGCTAAGCTGCCGATAACTTTGCCAACTCTGTCGCCCTCATGGGTGAAAATCTCAAAGTGATGAACATCAATATCACCAAACCAAGACTTGTATACCTGATCCTGTGGGGTCAACTTTGAGAATTTCATGTTTAGTTTTCATCACAAACTGTAATCAAACAGAGTCAGTAGATCGCAAATTCACGATTCCTGTTCAAGAATTCTCGATCGATCCCCCTAAATCCCCCTTAAAAAGGGGGACTTTAAGAAAATTTAGCTTGGTTCCCCCTTTTTAAGGGGGTTAGGGGGATCAATTGTCAGGATTTGTGATCTACTGAGAATATCCTGGTCAGACAGAGCGCCAACCCGAACCGGACTGACGCTCTGTGTATCTGGCAATGCAGCATCGCTATCCTAGAAGCCTCTATCTAGTCGAGATAGTCAACGTATGGCTACTAGATCAACAAGCTAAATTACCGATCGAGGACGTTTGTATCACCACTGCGGTCAACGTCCAGACGCTCTTTGCGAATGGTTCCGTCGGATTCTACGCTGCTAGTTTCGGTTTCTTTGCGCACCCGCACCTCTTCACGGACAAAGGTTTCCTTGCGGATGTCAGGTGTCTCTTCGTAAACCTCTACACGCATCACTTCACCCTCCTGAAATGGTGTCGTGCCAGAAGCAACTGCGCTATCGGTCGGGGTAACGTGCTCGACCACAACTCGCTCCTTTTCGACCGGCACCGAAACCCGCTGCTTCTCGGTTTCAGTCCGCTTGCCGACCGTGACATCCCCTGATTTCTGGCGGGTTTTACCAGCGACCAGCCGCTCTTCATAGAGTTTCAGCGTCTCGTTCTGCTCACCTAGCTCATACAGATCTGGGTCGTAGTCGTAGCGATAGTCGTTTTGCGTGTAGCTGCGCTGATTGGCAATGGCCGCAACGTCAACATCCTGCTCCAGAGATTGCCCTGTTTCTAGAGGGCGGTTGGACATTGCCGTGGAACCAAGCCCCGCAGAACCAGATGCATTACCAGCCACACCGGAACGATACGAGCCACGCACCTGCTCTTCGTAGTCATAGTTTAGGACTTGATCAGGGTTGTACTCAGGCAGATCTTCAACTTGCTCACGGGTGAGGCGAGTTGCGTAGACTCGCTTCTCGTTGTAGTCGAACTGAGCTTGGCCAATCGGCATCAGCACCTTTTTACCAAAAATCCAGGCGCCAGTATTGACAACTAGGTAGCGAAAGCGTCCTTCGTCGTCCACTAGCAGATTGTCTACTGAACCTACTTTGTCACGGTTTTGCCCTGCGTAAAGGCTGAAAGACAGCAGATCGTGATCGCCGAACTGCTCGTTGTAATCAGGATAGAAGTCCTTAATCTTGTGAAGCGTCATATGATTACCTCTTGTGTTCGTCTATTGGTCTGTACTTTCGATGGTAGACTCCTGACTCCTTGTGCCCCATCCATCCTCAGGGCGAGCTAGCTGCTATCTTTTGAGAGAGTTGCAAGTGAGAGAGTCGTAAGCTCGCTTAACATTCCTTAGCATTCTTATGACAGCGTTCTAAGCTAAGTATCTGAACTCCTTCAGATGAAATAATTTCATATATTTATCGTTAGTTTGGTAGAGTCTCTCTTAAGACAGGTGTAGAACTGCTCTAGCCGCTCTATTGTTTGAGCAATGGCAGATTCACCGTTACATCTAAGAGGTATTGAAGAGAAATGGCTTACACGAATGATCCAAACAGTCCGATCAATCCGGTCAATCGCGGCATAGACCGAGTTGCTGTGGCTACGACAGGTGACTATCACGATCGCGTGCGTTGGGGGCCGATCTTCGCAGGTTTGGTGACCGCTATCAGCGCTCAGCTTGTCTTGAGTGGTATTGGTGCAGCCATTGGTTTAACAACAATTGCCAACTCTGGCGCACCTCGATCCAATGCTGATGCGGTGGGTTCAGCAGTCGGGATTTGGTCGATCATTAGCTTGCTAATTGCTCTATTTTTGGGCGGTTGGATTACGACCCGCGCCTGCGGCCCAATGAATCGAGGCACTGCATTACTGAATGGTGCCATCCTTTGGGCGACAACGCTAGCAATCAGTGCTTGGCTGCTTTCTAGCGGCGTTTCTGGTGCGTTTGGAATTGTCGCCTCAAATGCAGGTGAAATTGTGAATCAAGCGCAAGTTGATGGCGCAACAGTTCCAGGCACTATCCCTGAAGCAATCCCCAATGCTACTGCTGATCAAGCACGAGACTTCGCGGGCAATGCAGCGACGGTGGGCTGGTCGTTCTCGCTAGGTTCTCTGCTAGGCTTGGTTGCAGCTTTGGTGGGGGCAACGATAGGTGCTCGTAGTCCGCGCGCAACGACGACCGTAGTCGAACCGCGTGCATAAAGTCCGTAAATAGGTCGCGCCAAAAACGAGCAATTTGGATAGTGAGAAGAGTGCTTTTGGTCATGTGATCAAAGCGCTCTTTTGCTATAGCGAAAGAAATCGTCTCACGACCCAACCTGAAATTGGCTGGCCACCAGAGGATTGATACGTGATATGTGCCCAAATTTCACCATCGCCCTCTGCTGTTGCGCCTGTAACCTGCACTTCAGGAGAGTTGCAAGTGATCCTTAGAACAACATCCCCAGATAAGCTGGGCGACTTCCGTACATTTAGACATTTATGGTTTGATAGACAGTGAGTATGTATGCTAGGCGTAATTTGATTTACGATTGTAATTGTAACCGGTGATGGCGACGGTGACGGTGGCGATGCCGGTGGCGGCGACGGCGGGCACGGTTCTTGACATACAGCTGGAGGAGTAACTGAACTTAGAAACCCAGAGATGAACGGTGTCAAAATTACAGCTCCTGACAACAATAATAATGCTGGCAATAGGTATCTGGTAGAATTAGATATGTTGTCTTGAGTGATGGATGTCCTCTCGATTGATCTGGAGATTTCGCGAATGCTTTGAGATATTTCACCAGGAATTTCTAAATTTACAGGTGGTATGGTGATACTTGCTATCGCGCTAGGAATAGAATTGATACTGCTGGAGATATTCCTTAGTTCACTTGCTTGGCTCTTCTGCTCGACAGTATACTGATTTAACGCATGGGAAATACTGCTTAACTGCGTTGTCTGGGCAGCTTGACCATCCGAAATACTGCCTAACGAACCAGAGAGAGCTTTGATATTCTCAGAAATCCTTTCTATAGCCTCCATTTGGGTAGCAACGCGACGAATTTCTTGAGCAATATGAGTCAGCCTTTCCCGGTCTTTTCTATGCAGCTTAATGACCTTTGGATGGCTGCAACTGCAACTGTCACTTTTGCAATCGTTGCAACTGCATTTACTGCACTTCTTACGTTCATCATTACACTCGCAGTCTCGGCTACATTTTGACATAGTAACTCACCTATAGCTGGGATTAGGGTTGAACCAGAATAGTCATCAAGGGAAGCCAACGATTAAGTATGAAATCAGACCCGCTGTAAAACTAGGCTCCGTATTAACCGCGGTGGCAATAGCTATTACAACCCGCTGTAGACTCACTCCGGACTGTTTGTCTCATCGATACTGTGAAAAATCGTGGGTCTTCCAGAGATTTCCTGTTACTCCCTACCAATAGGCTCTACCGGAAATTACATATGCAGCCCTGCCGGATTTTGGGGCGCAATATCCTCCTCCATCATGTGCTACCATTGCGGCGAGATCGTCAGCTTGGTGAGCAAAAGGCTATGCAACCCAAAATTGATAAACCTAAAACTGATCAAAGGAACCAGTCGGGTCACGGTCAGGCGGGTCACGGTCAGTCGGGCGGCAGATCAAGCGGGCTGGGGCTATTGCTGATTGCGATTGTCAGCGGGTTAGTCGTCAAAGTAGTAGGCGATCCGCTGGTAGAGGTGATCAGTCCGCCAATTGAATATGCGGCCAAAGACATCAGAGAATTTATTGAAGATCAGCGGTGGGATAAAGCCTGGAATCGACAGTGGAAACAGTGGCGTAGACAGTTAGAGGATTGGCAGGAAGATAGTGCAGAGTAGGACAGGGAGTAGGGCAAAATCATCAACCCTAAATCTGACAAAACGCCTGGATTTCCCGCCAGATCTGCTCCTGCACGTCAATCAATTCATGATCACTTTCGAGTTCAACTAGATTCACGCTGGCGCGACGCTCCGCAAACCGACGGCTTGCCTGGATTGGTATCACCTCGTCTTGCCGCCCATGCAAAATCAGCGTTGGCAGAGCGCGCTGGATCTGTGTTTCGTCGTACTGCTGGAGATCTCGGACAAACTGGTAGTGCAGCGGCAGCATTTGCCGTTCGCCGTGGTGATAGACTAACAGCGGCTGCTGCTGCCACTGCTCAAGCTGGTCAGCGAGCCGAAGCTGCCAGTGCTGCCAAAATTCAAAGGCAGGAGCCAGCAGCACCAGTCGCCTGACTTGGCAGGAGCGCTCAGCCAGCCAAGCCGCAGTGAGACCGCCAAAGCTAGAGCCAATCAGCGTCACGGGTGCAGGCGAGAGATCCTGCAAGAGCGCCTGCACCTGGTTGATTTGCCGCGTCAGCGTCAGGTGGCAGAAATCGCCGCAGTTGAGGTCTGGAATTTGTAGCGATAGATTTGCTGCGCTAAAGCAGTTCTGAAAATACTGGGCTTTAGCCGACTTGGGGCTGGAAGCAAACCCATGCAGATAGACAAACTGCTCTGTCATGCTTTACCACTCTTTACGCACCCGACGCGCGAGGCTGGGTGATGCAGCCTCCTTGCTGTCTGGTGCTGTGCCACGCGGAATTTCCTCATTGACATGCAGCAGATCCCAGAGCTTGTAAGCCACCTCCCCTTTGACCGACACCACTTCGCTTTTTTCAGTGCCGGTTAAAAACACCGAGGCCGACAGCTCACCATCTTCTGAATTCACTTTCCACTTGACTTTGACAATGTATTGCGTGTTGGCGGTCAGCAGTTCGTTGAGTCGAATAAATGCCATGAGACTGAGTATAAGCTGCTAAAAAGACTGAGTTCCTAGCATAAAGCATAGCGTTTCTGGGATGCTACTCTGGCTCAGCTCATCCCAGCTCAAATGTCGTGATGCCAAAGATCTGATCTAACGGCAAATCGGGCGATCCGCCGCTATACATACGGGCTGTCTCAAAGGCCACAACCATCTGATGCCGCTGCACCAGATCAACCGCTGCCGCATTGACTGCGGGGATATCTAAGAACACTGGCTCAGCTGCTGGAACCTGGGCTTGAAGCGTCAAAAACAGCTGCTCTGCCAATGCTGGGCTGTCGGCAAACAGCGGCCCCAGCTTGTAGCCAGAGCGACAGGGACGGATCACGCCATAGCCCGCTAGCCGCTGGTTTTGGCAAATGGCCAGCGCCTTAGCCTGCGGCTGTGCGATCCAATGCTGCAAAAACTGCTGCCGACAGGCTGAGAAAAACCCTTGGTCGTAGGTGCAGAGTTCAGCAAACGGAACTTTGGATAGCTCAAGCATCTCGGCATCCGGTTCAGCACGAGCTTCGAGATGGGCTTGAGCGCCGCTGCTGCCTTGATAGCGGACGTTTTGATGGGCGAGCCTGAACCCAGACTGTCGATAGTTCGACTGCTGATCGACCACGCCATCTAGGCCAATCGTCCGCCCTACCAGCCGAGCCAGTGCCGCATTCCAGATCTGAATGCCGTAGCCCTGCCCGCGATATTCTGGCTTGACCATGTAAAATCCGATGAAGCCAAAAGACTCGCCGTACTTCACCGCTGAGATCATGGCAATCGGCTGATCATCCAGTAGCCCCACTAAAAACCCCTTTGGATCAGCGGCATAGAAACAGTCTGCATCGTGCAGACCAGGGTTCCAGCCTTCTATCGCGGCCCAATCAAGCGCCAGATCGACTTCTGGCCGCGTCATCGTTCTAATCTGGTAGCTACCTGCCATGAGTCTCCCGCCCTACTTCGCGGCTTGGCGGCATCCTATCGCGCCTCTTGGCAGCAGTCGCAAGTCCCTTGAACTGTAACTTCATAGGCTTCAACTTGCAGTCCCCGACGGAATCCACTCAGCGTTATCCCCTGGATCTGATCCCAGGCAATATCTTCAATTCGCCCACAGCAGCGACAGCGAAAATGATGGTGAGGCTGCATGTTGGCATCATACCGACAGACCCCTGCCTCTAGCAACACTTCCCGCACCAATCCTACGTCAGCGAGTGCCTGAAGCGAACTATAAACCGTTGCCTGCGAAGAGATGGGGGCATTCTGATTCAGCTCGCTTAAAATATCCTCTGCTGTTGGATGATCCATTCGATTCAGCAGATTCGCATAGACTGCAAATCGCTGCGGCGTGACGCGCAATCCCTTGTCTTTCAGCGCTTGAATAATCTGATTAACCTGTCGTCCCTGCATATCTCACGATTCTGTTGAGTTCTGCGGCATCTTGGATCTAGCTGATTCAGAGCTAGCTGACGTAGATATCTTCCGGAACTCTGCCCCTAACTCTGAGCAGAGCCATCCACAAATCACCCTGAGAATTTGCTTAACAGCATACCACTGAAACTTCAAATAATTCTGAAGTCTGATTTTTTGCAATCAATAAGCAATTATTACTATTGACTTACCCTTAAGTCGGAATTATTCTGACTTAGGTAATCCAGATCGCCTAACTCTACAGCGAGGTACAGTATGCCTGTTATTGAACGAGTTCCAAATGTAACCTTCAAAACCCGTGTGCGAGATGAGTCTATCCCTGGCCCTAATCCCTACCGCTGGCAAGACCTGACCACCGCCGAGATCTTTGACGGTAAGAAGGTTGTCGTGTTTTCCTTGCCGGGAGCCTTTACGCCCACCTGTTCGTCCAACCACTTGCCGCGCTATGAAGAGCTATACGACGAGTTTAAGGCGCAGGGCGTAGACTCAATTATCTGTATCTCAGTCAACGATGCCTTTGTGATGTTCCAGTGGGGCAAGCATGTCGGCGCGAAAAACGTCTTTTTGCTGCCTGATGGCAACGGTGAGTTTACTCGCAAAATGGGGATGCTGGTGAACAAGTCGGATATTGGATTTGGGATGCGGTCTTGGCGCTATTCGATGCTGGTGGATGACGGCAAAATTGAAGCCTTCTTCCTAGAGTCTGATTTTGGCGATAACTGCCCAATCGATCCCTTTGAGGTTTCTGATGCAGACACCATGATGGCGTTCCTCAAGGGCGTTGAACCAGCCGGAGTCTCTGAGGCTCGCTTTGCCTTTGTCGGCTAGTGAAGCAGGCGGGCTAAGCAGGCGGGCTAAGCAGGCGACTTAAGCGGGCTAGCGACAATCGGCTCAGCTCATGCAAGATATCTATAAAGTTCAAGAGTGAATCTCAGAAGACTATCTCCAACCGATCCAGATAGCCTGCGTCGTTTGTGGATAGTCTGTATCTGCGTCGGGATGCTGGTCTACTTCACACAGATCACGGTGCTGTTTCCAGTGCTGCCGCTTTACGTGGTTGAGCGCTGGCCAGAAGCACCCGTTGGCTTTGTGGTGGGGGCAATGGCGGCGGGGTTGCTCTGCTTTCGCCCCCTGATTGGTAAACTGCTCGACTCTTGGGGACGCAAACCCGTGCTAGGGCTGGGGCTGGTGATGCTGCTGGCGATTTTGCCGCTCTATCTCTGGTCGCCAACTCCAGGCTGGCTAATGGCGGTGCGGGTGCTGCATGGCATCAGTCAGGCGGCTTTTGCGACTGCCTCGCAGACGATGCTGGTTGATTTGGTGCCGCCGCATCGCCGCACGGCCATGTTGGGCTACTTGGCCATGTCCAACACGATTGGCTTTTCGCTAGGGCCACTGCTGGGGATGCTGGTCTGGGCGCAGGCTGGGTTTGGGGCAGTCCTGCTGCTGATGGGCGGCTTGACGCTGTTGGGGCTACTTCTCAGTCTGCCGCTGCCCTGGCGGACTATTCCATCTGGTGTTCTATCTAATATTCCATCTGGTCAAGCTGTCGCTGCTGACAAATTTCCCTGGTCGGTAATCCTGCGATTTCCGGTGCGGGATGCGACGCTGCTGTTTTTTATCGGCTCTTTTTTGCATGGCGCGGTCGTAACTTTTCTGCCGCTGCTGCTGCCCAATGCGGCCTTGTTTTATAGTCTGAACGCGCTGGTTGCCGTCCTGGTCAGATTTGGCTTGGGTCGATGGGGCGGCCAGATTGCCCAGCGCTGGGTCGTTAGCCTCGGCATTTTCTGTTCGGGCACAGGCTTAATTGGGCTATCAATTGCGCCGCAGTTCTTGGTGCTGTGGTCGATCATTTACGGGTTGGGATTCGGCTCGCTGTTCCCAGTGCTCTCGGCGATTGTGGCAGCAGCGGCTCCCGGCACGGCACGCGGGCGGGTCTACAGTGTTTTTCTGGCGGGATTTGATGGCGGGATGACGCTGGGTGGTGCAGGCGTGCAGCCCTTGGTGCAGGTGATGCCGCTGCGGACGATCTTTTTGCTGTTGGGTGGCGTTGGCTGTAGCGTCAGTCTGCTGGCACTGCGGCAGTTTGCTCAGCCGATTCGGGCAGCTAAATCGCCTGAGTAAAGGCTCGCTTTGACGGGATGGGGGGCGGGTCGATGCAATACGCAGAAATTCTGAAGCCGCTTGAGGATCGCGGTCTTTGAGGGTATAACGGATGGGATGGCCGCAGTTGAGGCGGTTTGCCTGTTGCCCTGAATTCTGTAAGAGGCGCTTGGCTAGATGGTTCAGCGGCTGGATGAGTTGTTGCAAGCTTGCACGGTAAAAATTACGGTTCCGGGTCAGGGCTGGGGCACGGGATTTTTGGTTGCGCCGGGGCTGATTTTAACTTGCGCTCATGTGGTGAAGAATTTGCGGCCAGATGCAGCGGCTGAGTGCTGGCAACAGCAGGAAGGGTTTGCTGAGGCGACGGTGGTTCAGTTTCTGCCTGAATTGGATCTGGCCCTGCTGCAATTTGCGCCGCCGATTGCGGACTTGCCTTGTGTCTACCTGGATGCGGAACTTGAGCCAGGGCATGAGCTGTATTTTTTTGGCTACCCGGATCAGGACTTTGACAATGGCTGTCCGGTAACGGGGAGCTGTGAGGGTTTGACGGGCGATCTGCCGCCCTTGATCAAGTTCAAGCAGGCTCAGGTGCGACCGGGGATGAGTGGTTCGGCGCTGCTGAACTTGGAGACGGGGAAGGTTTGCGGCATGGTCAAATTCACGCGAGATCGTTCGATTGATCTGGGCGGTGGGGCGATTTCGGCGCAGGTGATTTTCCAGCAGTTTCCTGAGCTGCGAGCGCTTCAGCAGCAGTTTCATCAACAGGATCAGCGCTGGAAATTGCTGATTCCAACGCTGCCCGATACTCACACAATCAACCAAATTCAAACGGGTGCTGATAATAACGGAGATAACGTAGCTGGAGACAAGCTGGGCGGCGATAAGGTAACTGGCGACCAGATCGCAGGTGACAAGCTAACAGTAAATATCTATACGAACGGGACAAACGCCGTTCCTGCACCGCCCAAATTTGGGATACCGATGCCGAGGGTGCGGTTGCCAGAGAACTTTGTGCCACGACCAGATGCTTTGAATGCGGTGAAGCAAAAGCTGCTATCGGCAGATGGGCGGACGCTGGTGGTGAGCGCGATTTCGGGATTGGGCGGGCTGGGCAAGTCGGTGTTGGCGACGGCGCTGGTGCTGGATGCGGAGGTGCAGGCGCGGTTTGTGGATGGGATTTTGTGGGTGACGTTGGGGCAGAATCCGGATTTGCAGACGTTGTTGGGCGATTGGATTCGGGAGTTGGATAAGTCGCGGGAAGCGTTTAGCGCCAATACTTTGGAGTCGGCTTCGCGGTATTTGGATAGTCTGCTGGCCGAGAAGCGAATGCTGCTGGTGGTGGATGATGTTTGGAATGCGGCTCATGCGGACTGGTTTCGGGTGGGGGGTGCGGGCTGTCGGGTGTTGGTGACGACGCGGGAGGCGCAGATTGAGGGGGCGGACAATTACCCGTTGGATCTGATGTCGGAAGCTGAGGCGATTGATCTGGTGCGGCAGAAGTTGGAGCAGCAGTGGAGCGAGGCGCAGGAGGCGGAGGTGAAAGCTTTTGCCAAGCTGTTGGGCTATTTGCCGCTGGCGTTGGATTTGGCGGCGAATCAGGTGCGGGATGGCTTGAGCTGGGCGGATTTGCGAACGGAGTTTGAGGCGGAGCGGCGGGCGGTGGCGCTGGAGGTGCTGGATTCGTCAGAGGCTTGGGACTTGCTGGATGAGAAGGAGCAGCGCCGCTATAGTTTGCGGGCTTGTTTTAACTTGAGTTTGAAGCGGTTGCAGCCGAAGCAATTGCAGCAGTTTGCTTGGCTGGGGGTGTTGCCGGAGGATGTGAGTTTGAAAGCATCTGTAGCGGCGGTGCTGTGGGATGTGCCACTGTTGCAGGCGAAGAAGGGGTTGATTGACCTGCGGCGGCGTTCGTTTCTGACGGATGGGGTCGCATCGAGTGAGGGTGAGCTGACCTATCGGGTGCATGACTTGATGCATGACATGGCGCGAGGGTTGATTACAGCTTCTGCCAGCCCTGAAGCGGGAGCATTGCAGGGGTTAGGCTGTACATTGGCGCAGGCGCATCGGCAGTTTTTGGAGCGGTATCGAGAACATGCTGTTGATCATTGTTGGAATCGATTACCCAATGACGGCTATATTCATCGGTACTTGACCTGGCACATGGAGCAGGCAGATTGGGCTGATCAAATCCACGCTCTGATGGCGATGAGTGATGAGCGGAGACGGAACGCCTGGTTTGAGGCTTGTGACCGGATTGGACAACCTTCAATTTTTGTGGAGGATGTAGCACGGGGATGGAAGCTTGCAGAACAAGTATACGAATCGGAGAATTCAAAGGCGATTGTGCTGCAATGTCGCTATGCATTGATGCAGGCGACGCTTAACAGCTTGATTGGCAATTTGCCAATTGGCGTGATGGCGGAGTTTGTGAAGGACAACTTTTGGACAGTGGAACAAGCTTGGGCGTATGTGGAGCAAATGCAGGATGAGCAGAAGATCGCTGAAGCGATTCGAGCGTTGGCCCCATATCTCTCCAAATCATTGTTTCAGGTTGCAGTGGGCAAGGCAAAGGCGATTCAGGATGAGGACAGTCGGGCCAGGGTTTTGAGCGAACTGGCTAAACTCGATGGAGCCTACTTCGCTGAAGCCTTGGAGGCGGCCAGGTCGATGCAGGATGAGGACAGTCGGGCCAGGGTTTTGAGCGAACTGGCTAAACTCGATGGAGCCTACTTCGCTGAAGCCTTGGAGGCGGCTAGAGCAATGCAGTCTGGTCGGGTCAGGGTTTTGAGCGAACTGGCTAAACTCGATGGAGCCTACTTCGCTGAAGCCTTGGAGGCGGCCAGGTCGATGCAGTCTGAGTACAGTCGGGCAGATGTTTTGAGCGAACTGGCTAAACTTGATGGAGCCGATTTCTCTGCCCTGTTGGAGGCGGCTAGGTCGATGCAGGATGAGTACATGCGGGCCAGAGTTTTGAGCGATCTGGCTAAACTCGATGGAGCCTACTTCGCTGAAGCCTTGGAGGCGGCCAGGTCGATGCAGGATGAGTACATGCGGGCCAGAGTTTTGAGCGATCTGGCTAAACTCGATGGAGCCTACTTCGCTGAAGCCTTGGAGGCGGCCAGGTCGATGCAGTCTGAGTACAGTCGGGCAGATGTTTTGAGCGAACTGGCTAAACTCGATGGAGCCGATTTCTCTGC
>JAESFP010000187.1_pt1 | contig 25938 bp, 19 predicted proteins | sample 9266181 | NCBI WGS metagenome assembly JAESFP01 (sample SAMN14502547, study PRJNA617102) | algae metagenome | isolation source: Pegethrix bostrychoides GSE-TBD4-15B and co-occurring heterotrophs from... | place: USA: Grand Staircase-escalante National Monument, Utah | collected 2006-08-15 | reverse complement strand
CTTTGCTCATCCTATTGATCTATCCACCGCCCGGCGGACGAGGCTTCTGGGTTGAATTTTCAGTTGCGCTTGGCTTTATTGGCCTAGCAATGATGGCAGTGCAATTTGTGATCACCGCTCGCATCAATCGCATTGAAGCATCGTATGGGATTGACATCCTGCTGCAATTTCATCGATTTACCTCACTCACAGCATTTTTCATGGTGCTGCTGCATCCAGTCATGCTGTTCATCGTGCAGCCCGAAACGCTGCAATTGCTCAACTTTCCGGAAGCTCCCTGGCGGGCCAGACTGGCTGTACTCGGTACAATTGCCTTCATTGCTTTGGTCATAACCACAATTTGGCGCAAACCCCTGCGAATTCCCTATGAACCTTGGCGCACGTCTCACACTGTGCTTTCGGTGCTGGCGGTTGGCTTGGGGCTAGGACATGCCATCGGGGTAGGCAACTATTTAGGACTGTTTTGGAAAGGCGTCCTCTGGGCGGCGATGGCGCTGATTGCTCTCTGGCTGATTGTCTATGTACGGTTGGTGAAACCCTGGGTAATGACTCAAAAACCTTATCTAGTCGAGGATGTAATCGCTCAACGAGGCAACGTTTGGACATTGGCGCTGCGTCCGTGGGGACATGAGGGCTTTCGCTTTCAGCCCGGACAGTTTGCTTGGCTAACGCTAGATATTACGCCTCTGAGTATGCGAGAGCATCCCTTCTCGATGTCTTCGAGCGGTGAGCATCCAGAGCGAATTGAGTTTGGCATCAAAGCGTTAGGTGATTTTACAAGCACAATAAAAGATATTGAGCCAGGCACAAAAGCCTATTTAGATGGTCCCTATGGTGTATTCACCACCGATCGATACGAAGATACAGCAGGCTTTGTGCTAATTGCCGGAGGGGTTGGGATCACGCCGATGATGAGTATTTTAGCAACGGCAGCAGAGCGTGGCGATGAGCGGCCTTACCTGCTAGTCTACGCAGGTCAAACCTGGGACGATATGACGTTTCGTGAGGAGCTTGAGGCTTCGCAAGATAAATTAGATTTAACGATAGTCCTTGTCCTGCGAAACCCACCCGACGCATGGACAGGTGAACAAGGTTATGTTGACCAAGAGCTGCTGGCTCGCTACATTCCCAATCATCGTGGCTCTCGGCAGTATTTTATCTGCGCTGCTCCCAAAATGATGGAGCAGGTAGAACGAGCCTTGCATCATCTAGATGTGCCTATCACGAATATCCATATGGAACACTTCAACCTGGCTTAAACACCACTATTGCTTTAATTTTAAAATTTCACCATGCGCTACAGTATCATGCTTCAACTTGTCGGGCTGATTACGCTGATTCTATTTGGGACGGCAGCTTTTTTTGCTTGGCTTCAAAATCGTCCAGCCTCTAACCAAAGTAATGAGGTGACAATGAGTCAGGTTCAAGACAGAAGATAACACAGGCATTTAGGAAGAAATTTGGGTAGTCCTGTTGGTGAGAGGATCGAGACTCATCATTAATTGCAGAAGTCTGGCCTGACAAAGCTTGCAAAATCAGGCTTTTTCCTCTCTTTTACGCCTCTCTTTTACAAAATAGCACGACCCGAAATAGCACGACCCCCGCGAGTGCCAAACTGCCGCTGGTTGAGACGTTAGCCCAGCGTCAGGTTCAAACCCGCCAAGCCCAGCAATGAGTTCAGAATTGCGCTCAGCCAGCCGTTGGAATGCCGCTTGGATTTGGATGGTTTGACGGGCGGCAGCGGCTTCAGTAACCCAATGCAGTCCATCAGGAGTTGCTGACGACGCGCCCAGCACCACCAACCAATTTGGGGAAATGTGGGCAAATGCCCTTTGGCGGCCTCCAGCGAAAAGTTGACGAACTGATAGTCAATCCAGATATCGTTGCGCCGCCAGTCTACGCGCCTGCCGAATCGCTCGGTGAGCTGACCCACGACTTGATCATTGAGGTCGGGCAGCGTCAGGCTGCTAAACTCCTCGCGCCAGACTTCAAGCTGAGCCAGAAAGCCAAATCGACCGCTGCTTGCCTCAGCCCAGAGCAGGTCAATGCTCTGTAAATCGACCAGCGGTATGCACTGCAAATCAATCCGCTTGGGGTCGCGCTCAGCAGCAGCATTATTGTTCTGCATGAGGCGCAGCGTCTCTTGATTGGCACCTCGCCAGTCTTTCCGCTTTAGCAGTCTCCAAAGCGTAATATAGTCTGTCCCTCTAGCTGTCCAGAGCCGATTCGCAGGCGGAATTTCACTGTCGGCAATTTCGAGCCAGCGCTGAAGCAGCCGCAGTTCGACCTGGCTGGTGAGGCTCAGCGGCGTGAGGTCGGGCTGATGGTGGTCAGGAGAAGGGCGGCAGTCTTGCTGAATGGCCTGCCGTAAAGCTGCGTCATAGCGGGCAATCTTGGCGGGGTCGGCAGATGCTGCTGTGGCAGATGCTGCGGATGGCGCAGGCGGCAAGATTACTTGGTTGATGGCCTTAGCTGTAGCGGTCATCAGCCCTAGTCGCAGCCGCTCCTGTTCTAATATGATCTGGCCGACCAGCTTAATTTTTTGATCTCGAATCTGTATCGCTACCTGTAAATAGCTGTACAGATAGTGGCAGATTTCATGCTTCAAAACTTCGGCAGTCTCGTCGAGACTATAGCGCTGAAACCGTCTAGTCAAAAAGTCTTGAGACTCTCTGGGAAGTCCCTGAGCGACAAACTGCTCAACGTCAAGCGCACGTCCAGCTTTAAGCAGATTGATTAGGGCGTTGCAGTAGGATTGTTCGAGGGCTTCGCGGTATTCGCGGAGCAAAATAGTATCGAGGGGCATTGTGTTTAGTGACGAAAATGGGGAACAGAATTGGGAGGGATCAGCCTCCTTAAAACGCAATAGCGACGCTGCTTGCAGAGATATGCAGATCTACAGCAGCAGTCCTAGCGATTCCGGTACTGCCCCAAGCTGCTTCAGATGGCTGCTGAGATTGAGTCTGTATAGATCGAGATGCTATTGATTCAAGATGCTACAGCCGAAACGAAGCCAGATCGTCGTCGGTTTCAGCGTCGATTCCAGCTTCAGCTTTAGCGCCAGCGCCGTTAGACTGACGCAGCAGATCGGGATTGGCTTCGCGGGTCAGGTCAATTTGAGCCACCAGATCTTTCCAGGACACCTGCTGATTCTGCTCCAGCACCGAGAGCAAGTCGATAAAGGCTTTAATGGTGTTGCGCGGCGTGCGGAAATAAGCATCCCCAATCCGCTGCGAACAGTGCGCCATGAACGCCTGAATTCCTGCGTCGGGCAATAGATAAGCCGCCGGATCGCCGGATGCAAACACATGCCGGATCTTGCTGAGCAGCACAAACAGATCTTCGGGGCTGAGGTTGCCCAGACGCAAGACCGGGCTGTTGTAGTCTACTAGCCCATTCACGGCAAAGCTGTTTTCAGCCAGACGAGACTGCAAGGCTGCATAGCTGTAGAGTCCGCGTCGGGTGTCCATCAAAAAGTCGGGCGTGCCGCCCATCAGGAAACCCAGCCCCACCGAAGCGCCCTGCAAGCAGTCGTTGAGAATTCGCAGAATCTGCTCGTAGTTGCTCTTGCGCGCCTGCGTGTTGGCCAGCTTATATAAATTCACCAGCTCGTCTAGGCAAATCAAGAAGCCACTGTATCCGGCTAGCTTCACAAGCTGGGTAAAGAGCTTGAGCTGGTCATATACGTTAGAGTCATCGACAATCGTTCTAACACCCAATGCCTGTCTTGCATCTGTGCGGGTAGTAAACTCGCCGCGCAGCCAGCGGATTGCGCTCTGTTTTAAAGTTTCGTCACCGTTGTCATGGCCGTTCCAGTAGGCGGCAATCACCTCGGCAAAGTCATATCCGCCGACCATCTCTGAAAGATGCGCCAAGCGTTCGCGGATGACAACATCAGGATTTACGTCACGTTCACGAGCTTCAGTGACCGCTAGGGTGACAAAGCGTTCAACAATGCTGGGCAACGCTCCGCCTTCAGGCTTGGTGCGAGTCGCCAGGTTCTGCATCAGCTCGGCATAGAGAGCACGAGCCTGTCCGCTCGTCGCGTGGAGTCGACGGTCGGGCGTCAGATCAGCGTGAGCCGTCACCAGCTTTTTTTCTAGGGCAATCGAGCGTACCAGCGATAGAAAAAACGTCTTGCCAGAGCCATATTCGCCAATCACAAACCGAATTGCCGAACCGCCATCCGCCATCCGGTCAAGATCACGAATCAGCGCCTTAATTTCTTCAGCCCGCCCCACCTGAATCAAATGCTGGCTGCGTCTGGGCACAACCCCCGACTGCAAAGACTGAATCACCGTATCTCGATCTTTGGCCTTGATTAGCTCACTCATCCCAGCAGCTCCTGTAATACCGTTTGGTTCACCTCGATTTCGTCCTCGCCCTCGGTTACAGGTTCATCTGTGCGCTCAAATGCCAGCTCGTTGATTACTTCTAGCGCACCGTCCAGCATCAGGTCAAGCCGACTGGCCAGTGCGACGAGCTGCTGACGCGGCCAGATTTCCTGCTGCCCCAGCGCCCGCAGCAATTCTGAATGGGGCGCATCCAGTCCATCCACGAGAACAGGACGCGCCGCAGGTTTTTTAGATTTTTTGGCTTTCGACTGGTTTTTCGACTGGTTTTTCGGCTGGTTTTTCGGCTGATCAACTAGCTGGGTGGGCGCATCAGACTCGGTAAAAATATTGGCTAGCAGTCCAGAAATCTCCTGCGATTCAGCAATTTTGGACTGCACCAGGCTCATGTCCAGTCCGGCTTGAGAGCGAGCCGGAATTTTATGGCCTTTGCTGCGTGAGGCTTTGAGCACCGTCACGGGCTCATGCAAGGGTTCATGCAAGGGTTCATGCAAGGGTTCTGGCAGCGTGCTCTGGTCGTGAATATCGCTGTAGAGCTGCTGCGGATCGAGTTCGAGCAGCTTGTAGGCTTTTTCAAGCAGCTTCACCTCGTTGGGGTTGATTGGCGCGTCGGCTGCCGCCACTCGCAGCAACAGCTGAGGCACCGTCGCTCGGTTTTGGGGATGCATTCGCTGAATCCGGGCTTTCAGGTTTCGCAGGGCAGGAGCCTGATGCAACAAGAGCTGGAAATGCGCCTGAAGCCGGATGCGTTCGGGGTCGCTCAGGTTAGGGAACTGAGCGATTTGGCGCTGCAAATACTCCTGCTCTGACGGGCTGGCTTCTGTGTCACCATTGGCGACCGCCAGCGCCATCTGGACTTGCAGGATGGCATCTAAATAGGGCAGCGAAAGGCTGTCTGGATGCTCTGGCGGCCAGGGAAACAGCACGAAGCTATTTTTGGCATTTGGCAACGCGCCGCCAAACCGAGGGTCGGGTTCTAGGCCATAGCCGAGCTGTTCCAACAGCTTGGAAAGATTGTGAGCTTCGCTGACGGTCAGCTTATCAGGATGACTGCCTGACCAGTGCTTCAGCAGTTCTTGCCCGGAAATCAGCGGCATTGGCGCGGCAGCAAACTGCTTCTCCAGCCAAGCTTTCAGCGACTTCAGCGTTTTGCCCCCATGCTGCTCCATCAAATCGGGCGGCAGCAGAGCAATCGCGGCGGCGGTGCCTTTGGCGCTGGCATTGCGACCCAGCAGGCGGCTGAGCGGCTCTAGCTCCATGCGGCAGGCGTAGATCAGCTCGGAGATCTTGTTGAGCTTGGCGGTGAGACGAGACAGATCGGGCAAATCGCCCACGGGCACATCTACGAGGCGGCCAAAGCTGGGGCTGGAGGGAAAGTAGCCGACGCTTAGCTTCGCCTTGCCCGGTTTAACCACCATGCCCGCACCGTAAGCTTCGTGGTAGCGCCGCTCAAACAGCGTCTTAAATTCGGCAGGGCAGCGCTGGGCGGCAGTCGGCAGCGGGTTGTTAGCCAGCTTTGCATACCAGGCAAACGCCCAATCAGCAGGCAGCGGCTGCTTTTGCTTGACCATCTGTCCCAGGCCAATCTGTAAAGACAGCAGCGGCGCTTTGTCGAGATCAGCGGACAGAGCGCTTTGCCCGGACGACAGCAGCAGATCGCAAATTTCGAGGAGGGCGGTGGACTTGTGATCGAACGACCAGTTGGCGACCGGATTGCCGTACAGCTTCTTCAGCCGCTTGATTTCAACCGCAATCTGTCGCAGTTCGGACAGCCAGCGGTCGTCCTGCTGCTGCTTGAGCAGGTCATGCAGCAGCCGACGCTCCAGTCCATAATAAAAGAGCCAAACATAGCTGCTGTGGGCTTTGGGATCGCAGCGTCCGCCCGCTGACCAAGCGAGATAGGCAGCGCGGTCGGCCTCCCGCATCTGCGTATAGGAGGGGTTGTAGGCTGCCGGGGGCTTACTGTAGTCAGACTTGCGGCGGCTGACGTTGAGGCAAGGGCGAATTAGGCAGGGTTCAACGCCGTGATGTCTCAGAGATGCCAAGTTATCGCCGACATAGACCATGCCGGGAATCTCGTAGCCGCCCACCTCAACCGTCTCGCCGAAGGGTATCCAGCAGTCCCGCGCTGGCTGCATCTGTGGAGCGAAGCAGGCGGAGCGGATTTGTGACTCAAGCTGTGACTCACCCTGTGGAGCATCTGCGGTCAGGCTGGCGAACTCTTCAATCGCCGCCATCATTTGCAGCGCCCCCATCAGATCGAGCATTTCTTGGGCAATCTGCTCTTCAGCTTCCCCTGCTGTAGAAGACGGCCTCCGCCTGCTGCGGGTTTTGCGGGCTTGATTGCGAGTAGCGGGCGGTTTTCTGAGCCTATCCGGTTCGGGCAACTCAATGCCCATCTGTTCCAGCAGCTTCCAAAAGGGTGGAAATTCCATTGCGGCAGGCGGGGGTTGAGCAAAATTTGGACAGATTTGAACAGTTTACCGCTTTATGCTGCTGCTGGCATGAGCTGGCTTAAGTCGCCTGAGTTCTCCCTCTCGGCAGATGGCGGTTGCCTAACTGAGTGCTATCGTTTGCTGAACTGCTAAAGCGCCAAAACTGCTAAAGCGCCAAAGTTATGAAGGTTATGAAGCAGCAGCGGCAAGGGGTTTCTGGGAGTAAGGAGATATGACAATCACAATAGAACGAGCTAAAGCGCTGAAGCAAGCGCTGAACGACTTTGTGCTGGATGCAGAAGACGATCTGGCAACGGCGCTGGAATCCTTTAGCGCCGCGCAGCTTTCGCAGGCCAAGCAGACCGATCTGAATCGCCGCGATCTGGTGGTGGATCGCTTCATCACCGAAGGGCGCGTGAATGACCAAACGCCAATCGAGCGCTTTATCGCCGCCGAATCTGATTTAAGCGCCGCTGAGCAGTCGCTCTTGCAGGGCTGGCACAAGAGCTTTATCGGTCTATTTGCGGTAACGCAGCTGTTTGACGACGGCCTAGAGCTGATGAACTGGACAACCGCTAAGCACTATCGCCTGCTGCTGAACGAGAGCGAGCAACAGGTTGCCATCAAATTGAAGGCCGGAGATATTTTGCTGGCTCAAATTGGGCGACTGCACCCAGCATCTGACCCGAATCCAAGCTGGATGCTGCTAAGCAAATGGATTTCGCTGGGCAGACTGGGCAAGCCGAAGTTAGCGGTCGCCATTGGCAACTTTAAGCAGACCTATCGCGACCATCTCTACAGCGACGCGCCAGAGCTATTAGTCGAAGCTTGGCAGTCGGTGGAAACCTATCATCAGGAGTTTGCCAACTTTTTTGGCGGCAGCGAGGTGACGCTGCCGGGATATCAGCTCGCCAAAAAGCTCTCCGAGTTTCAAACGCTTACCGCCGAGAAGCAGCTAGCCAAATCTGGGCTAGATGGCTCTAAGTCACTGCAAGATGTAGCTGAAGAAACGGGTGTCTCTGAAGCTGAGCTGCAAGCTGAGCTGGCAGAAGCCGCCGCTGCCCTGGGTGCTGATGCCAAGAGGATGGCGCAGGTGATGCAGAGCAAGCAGCCTGCCGCCATGGTCAGCCCCAAAGTTGAGCTGCCGCCACATCTCAAAAAAGCCGAGCAGGTGACGATTCTCACCCATCCGCGCTGGGGGCAGGTTTTTCTCACCGACTACGCGCAGCTCCAGGCGACCATTGCCGCCGACAGCGACATCCAGCCCTATGTGCAAAAGTATCTGCAAGATCCAGAGATCCCGACCTTTGTGCTGCAAGCTCTAGTTCAACAGCATCCGCAGCAGATGGAAACAGCGCTGCAAGCCGTCTCACAGCGCTCTGACTTTCAGATGGACAGCGATCTAGAGGATTTGCTGCGGGCGCAGGGCAAGTCTCTCACGCCCGAACTTCCCGAAATTGCCAGCGTACCGCTGCATTTGCATCATCTGTTTCAAGCGGCGGTTGTAGAGGTGAGCAAGGACAGGCCGAAGAAGCAGGCTAAGTCAAAGGCAGCGGGTTTCGGGCGCTCGTGAGCAGCGAACTCTAGCCGAATATGCAACAGGTTAATTTTGGGTTAATCGAAGATTGATGCTTAAACAGGCTCAATCAAGAGCGTTGTCGCCGTCTTTTGGCCGATGACGCGCACGACTTCTCCTGGCTTGAAGTCAAAAGCCTGCTCAGCATCTGCGAACCAGTCTGTGGCGCTAAAGTGAACCCGCCATTTTTTGCCCGGTCGCGCTTGGGTCATGGATGTAATTACGCCGGTCAATTCGCGGCTAGTCGTAAAAATGCTGTTCATGGGACATGCTCCTTGACTTTTAGAGAGTACCGATGGGCTATCGATCTCGAATCCAAGGTGAATCTAGGTAATACAACAAAAGATCACTCCCACTCGTATTATTAGCGATCGGATGGTTGAGGATCGGATAATTCAGCCAGGGGACGTAGACTGTGATAAATCTGGCGAAGATGCTTGATGGCTCGCTCCTTTTGCTTGCGTAAGGCTGATTCTGAGACGAACTTGCCCTCTGTCTCCAGCAGGCGTTTGATCTCTGGACAGCTCAGCCCGCCGAAAATATTCAGCTGTAGCAGCCGCTGCTCCTCAACCTCCAGCTCTCGAAAGGCGCGGTTCAAGATTGCCAAATCGGTTTCTAAAGCCAGATGCTCCAACAGCGAGGGCTGCTCAGAGGGCATCCAGCTCTCCTCCAGCGACAGACATTTCTGCTGCTGACGGCGCAGCTCTTGGATATAGTGGTAAGCCGTTTTGCGAAGCCAAGCCCGTGGGTAGACGATTTCTACGCCGCCGCCAACCACTAGGTTGAAGCCGCGCAGCATGGCCTCGGCCAAAATCTCATGCTCGCTGTAGCCGCTGAGCCTAGCCTGTCTTAGCTCTCGCTTAATAAAGGCGGTTAGAGAGAGGCCGGATGGATTGCCCGGTTTCAGCAAGGCTTCTACTTCGCTGCGGAAAGCTGCCCACCGACGGTCACTGTCTCGTATCGGCTGCGGGACGGGCTGCGACATTGTCATGATTACTGCTCCTAAGAACTAAATACTTGTACAGAATTAGTGAAGTAGACTTGCAGATCGTGACATCATAAAATGAAACTAAACTGTGAACAATATTCCTCCTTGAGCAAAATTTTCATCCGACAGAATCAACTGAAATTGGATAGCTTCCACTTCAAGCCTAGATTTTCTAAGCGCTCACAACCTTAAGGGGTCGCTGGGTTCAAAATGAAATCAAATAATGAAAGCATGTCATGGAGTCAAATATAGCTTTCTTTTTTGCTGAAGACAAGCGGGGTTATAAAGTTTTGGCCTGAATATGTTGATCTTTCTATGAGGTATAGGCCAATGTGGTGATACCTTATTTTGATGTCGGTAGTATGATTTATAAGGATTAAAGGTCTACAGCTCCAGTTCCTTCTGTTGATTTCTGGCGGTTTAGGTTAGACGGGTTGAGTGTTCTGGCACGTATCAGGGCAGATCAGGGCAAATTTAAGACAAATCAGGGGCGAAATGCGTTTGGGCCAGCGGTTGACCTGAGCGGATTTGGACATCTACATAAAAAGCGAGTCGTGTATGACCGATGACCAGATGAGTTTTTCGGGACAGCCAGTTGGCTGGCCTGGACTAGGGCAAAACACAGGCCGAACCGGACAGCCCGCTAAGCGGCGGCGCGAACCGACTACGCCACGGGAACCGATTCAGGAACCTAAGGTCTATGGCATCAATCAGCGCTCTAAAGTAGCCTTGAAACAGCTCTCTCTGCGAATTGATGAAGGCACTCATGCCAAAATTTCTCAGGCGGCTCAGAAGGCAGACAAGAGCATTAACGCCTGGATGGAAGAAGTTTTGAGCATGGCCGCAGACGATACACTTGGCTCGGAAGGCGAAGGTGTGATCGATTCTGCTGCAATTCGGCATTTAATCGAAGATCCAGGGTACGCTAGGCGGCTGATTGAGCTAATTGAACCGAATCTGCAAGACAGCAGCTTTGCCGCCATTTTTCAGTTCAGCCACCCGCTTCGCAAGCTCTTAGTCGGCTGGGATCGGATTAAGCCGCTGCTGCCGCCCTCAGGCTTGCTGGCCGATCTGCCCACCGCATCGGGTTTGGATCCAGATTCAGATTCAGCTCCAGATTCAGCTATTGTCAAATTGACCGACGCGATTTTACCCTGTCTGCCTGCCATCAATGCAGTGGATGCTGTGGCCGTGATTCAGTTTAATACGGCGCTAAAAAAGTTTTTGCTGGGGCTAGCTGCGGTGATGCCTTTTATGAAAGCAGACAGGAACCACAGCTTGCTGGCGGTCGTAAAAGTCGTGGAACAGTTGGTGCACGAAATTGAAACGGGAGCAGCTAGGTAGGTTGATCTAGATAGGCTGATCTAGATAGGTTGATCTAGGTCAGTAGTCAGTTGATAGTAGATTAATATCGGTTGTGTTGTGTATCACAGACAAACTCTAAAACCAAGCTCTAAATTCTAGGCAAGGCTGAAAAGCTGACCTGCGTTGGGCTGCATATGCTCGAAGCTGCGGCAGCTAGGTGGTGAGGAGACCCAGTATCACGGCTTGGAGTGAGTTGGGGGCTGCATCAACCCTGAGGCAACAGAACTAATTACATGCCATTGATCTTCGGTGTTCTCTCGGCTCAATCCATTTATGCTGTTCTAGATTGTCCAATTCCGGGCTGGCGATCGGCTTGCGTCGATCTAATAGATTCCGCAGCGCAGAGTCAGCGCAATTTTGGCTATCGCTGGATTTTTCTGGAACCGTCGCTAAAGCAGGTGCTGCGCGGCCTAAATCTGCCTGAATCTGCTGCGGAACAGTGGCAGAAAATTAGAGCGCTGGGCTTTGAGATTATTGATGACCCAGAAGTTCAGATTGCTTTGGTGGCAGTTGGTGGCGATGGGGCGCTACTCGAAGCGTACTATGCCGGATTTCACCAGATTCCTGTGCTTAGCCCCTTCCCAGAAGTCTTTCAGTCGTTTGTAGATCAGGTTCATCAGGCGCATGGCATCCTGGCTGAAGTCTGGGAGCAAGAGAGTCTGGATGCTGATTTGAATCTAATCGAGATTGAGTCGCTGCCAGTCGTGGAGACCTTTGAACCCGCATCTGTAGCGCAGAGTTCGGCCTCTCGCCTGCCGCCCAGTGCCAGCATCTTGACGGCGATTCTGCCCTGGCTGCTGGCTCAGCTTTTGTTCTTGGCTCGGCATTCTGACTTTAACTCAACCACACAGTCAGAAGAACAGCCCGTTGCGGCAGAGCTGGATGCCGCCTTAGATGTTGTCGTCGCTGGCTTGCGGGAGGCTGTGCGAGGGCTGACTGAAGTGCTGCCCGCAGCAGCCAGCTCTGTAGAACCTCAGACTCAAGAAACTGCTGCAAATCCAGGTTCCGGTCTAGACTCCAGCAGAAACGCTGGCCAAAGCACTGGACAACTCCTCCGCGCAGAGTCAGAGAGTCGGCCATCTGCTGAAATTTCCCAAACTAACAGCAGCTTGATTGAAGCTCAGCGTCGGGTGGCTGCGCTGGAGCTTGATCTAGAGATTGGCACTGTGGCTCCAGAGATCATACAGATTGATTTGCCAGTCAATTTAGCGGGCTTATCCGCCGCAGCGCTCGTAGCAGCTCTAGATTCAGCGGATAGCAACGTAATCGAACCTCTACCTGTCCTTGATCAATTTGCTGATCCTGATTTGAGTGACTCTATTCTCTATCCTGTTACCATTTTCACTCCCGATCCCATTTCTGATATCAAACAGCCCGATAGTTCAGATAGCGATGAAGATGAGACACCACAGCCTGTAGAACCGGATATATCAACTGACCAATATTTACTAGATTTACAGGGTTTCCCGATCTTTGCAGAGGTTCAGCCCCAGATTCAACTGCCAAATGAAAGCACACTGTTTATACCGCTTGATCAAGATGCAGAAGCAAATGCAGCAGTAGAAGCTCCTGCTCAGTTAGAAACTTCAGAACCTCTAGAGCCATCCGAACCGACAAATCCCGTAGTGCCTTTAGATCCCATAGATCTCGATAAACCGACAGATCCCATAGTGCCTGTAAATCCGACAGATCCCGCAGATCCCATAGTGCCTGTAGATCCAACGAATCCTGTAGATCCGACAGATCCGACAGATCCTGTAGTGCCTGTAGATCCAATAGATCCCGTAGTGCCTGTAGATCCAACAGATCCCGATAGCCCTACAGTCAGAAGAATAGATGGCCTGGATCAACAGCGCATCGATATTTTGCCTGAAGATAGGCACGTGATCATTACTAATTTTGGCGGTGTTGGGACAGGAACAGCCCCTTCACAAGAAACGATTAATGACGTCAATACGCTGAACTTTATTGACGGCGGATACAACGCTCGGCATATGTTGCTGACGCAAGCTGATGGAAATTTGATCATTCAGTTTGAGCAGATGGAACTAAAAATTACGCTGAAGGAATTCGATCTAGAAAACCTAGATAACTTTCAGCGTCCGCAGGCTACGGTTGATCTGTTCAACATCCTATTTGTGCGACAGCCTTCAGATAGCCCTGATCACTTTGATGTATTTGATGCAGACTCCCCGCTCAATCAGGTATTCAACCGCAACACGACAACTTTCCTCAATCAGAACGCCAACTACGTCACAGGATTTGAAGACTCAGCGGACGTAATCAACGGTCAAAACGGCAACGATACGCTGCTGGGGCTGAGCGGTGACGATGTTTTGCGGGGCGAGGCGGGCGATGATTTGCTGATAGGCGGTGCGGGGACTGATCGACTAGTGGGCGGCGCGGGAGCCGATACGTTTGTCCTGCCGACTGATGGAATCAGCGTCGTGGATGATTTTGAACCCGGCGTCGATCGGATTGGCCTGCCCAGCAATATTCGCTTTGAGCAGCTTCAGATTGTTCAAGGCAGCGGCTCAGAGGCAAACGACAGCTGGATTTGGCTGGACGGCGTTGCTCGCATCCAGATTAAAGGGCTAGCGGCTGAGCATCTGACCGCCGACCGATTCGTGAGCGTCACTTCGGGCACAGACGGCAGGTATCATCTCAGTTGAGATATCAGAATTTTCTGAGAATTTTCAAAAGTGATGTCACAAAAACCAACAGCGCGTCACTAACCTAACGTACATCTTGAAACAACTTTTAGCGCTATGAGATCTCTGTCGCAGTTGCTCTGCTCCTGTTCTTTGCTTCGGCTGGCTGGCTACCTGGCTGGCTACCTGACTTAGCCCCGGTTGGTTCAGCCCTGTTTTGCTCGGCGATAGCTTGACCGTAATAAGCCAGACGGCGCACCGAATTTATATTTTTAAGGAGTGAGAAATCACAGTGGAAGATCTGACAACATTATCAACCTCAGCAACGCTTAAAACCGCTCTAGAGTATGGCGACTTATCAACCCGGCCATCGCTCCTAGACTCTGAGGTGGATCGGATGAAGCATATTTTGACCCAGGCCAGCAATGATCCGGTACTGAACTTTTGGATTGATCAAATTGACTACTGCCTGGGATATCAGCTGGGGTTACTGCGTCCAGAAAATCAGGCTGAAGACCAAACCCAGCAGATTATGCTCAGTAAGCATCTGGCCAGCTTGCTGAATGGGATTGGTCAAGATGACCCCCAGCGCGACCAAGAGCTGATTGATCAGGCGCGTTTGAGCGTTCAGGCGCTATTTCGCTGAATCTGGACGCGAATCTGGACGCTGAACCTGCTGCAAATCTGCGGGTGTATTGCAGTTGAGCAACATGGCCGGGGCATGAGCGGACAACACCTGCACCGACTGCTGGTTCAGCCAAGTTTGGAATGAGCGCCCGCCCGCATCTACAAACGCTTGGAGCGAGGCTTGGCACTGGCTGCGATAAAAGCCACAGAGCGGTTCCCACCCGCCCTCAGACTGAGGCAGTACCGCCATCACGTCGGGGGGAACCTCGGCTAGCTGCATCCGCCAGGTTTGCAGCACCTCAGCCCGCAGATTGGGCAAATCGCAGGCCAGCAGCAGCAGCCAGTCGGCCTGCACCTGCGTCAAGCCCCGCAAGAAGCCGCAGATTGCTCCTGGGGGCATTGACTCCAGCGGCTCTGGAATGAGCTGGATCTGAGCCTGCTTGCAAAGATCACGATAGCGTTCAGTCCAGGCCGTCACGACATAGACTGCCTCTGCCACCTGTTGAGCCACCGCCGCCACCCGCAGCAGCAGCGGAACGCCGTCAATCTCAATCAGGGCTTTGTCTCTGCCCATGCGAGAGCTGAGTCCGCCCGCCAAAATGATTGCGGTTACGGTGGGCTGAGATGGCGGCTGAGATGGTGGCTGAGATGGCGGTTGAGACGGCAAGATCACGGCAAGCTAAGCCCCCTCCCGCAGCTTGTCCAGCACCGAGCGATCTTCCAGCGTCGACGTATCGCCGGAAATCTCTTCGCCTGCCGCCAGCGAGCGCAAGAGCCGCCGCATGATCTTGCCTGAGCGCGTTTTGGGCAGCGCATCTGTAAAGCGGATCTGTCCCGGACGCGCCAGCGCCCCAATTTCGGCCACCACATGCTTTTTCAGCGCCTTGTCTAGGTCTTCGTTGGGCAAATAGGCATCTTCCAAAATCACGAAAGCCACGACTTCCTCACCCTTCACCTCATCCGGCTTGCCCACCACTGCCGCCTCTGCCACCGCCGGATGCGACACCAGCGCCGACTCAATTTCCATCGTGCCCAACCGATGTCCGGCGACGCTAATCACGTCATCCACCCGCCCCATCACCCAGAAATAGCCGTCTGCATCGCACCTTGCGCCGTCCCCAGCAAAGTAGAGATACTGACCGTCCACTGGGGCGATATGCTCCCAATAGGTGCGTCGGAAGCGGTCATCGTCGCCGTAGACAGTTCGCATCATGCTCGGCCAGGGATGCCGCACCACCAGATAGCCGCCTTCGCTGGCGGGAACGGGGTTGCCGTTGAGATCCACGACGTCCGCCAGAATGCCGGGGAAAGGCCGGGTGGCAGAGCCAGGTTTGGTAGCAATCGCACCCGGTATTGGCGTAATCATGATGCCGCCCGTCTCGGTCTGCCACCAGGTATCGACAATGGGGCAGCGCTCTTTGCCAATGATCCGGTGATACCAGATCCAGGCTTCCGGGTTAATCGGCTCGCCCACCGTGCCTAGCAGCCGCAGCGACGACAGATCCCGTGCGTTAGGCAGATGCTCGCCCATCTTGATAAATGCCCGAATCGCCGTGGGAGCCGTATAAAAAATCGTCACGCCGTATTTTTCAATCACGTCCCAGAAGCAGCCCGGATTAGAACTGCGGGGCGCACCCTCATACATCAGCGTCGTGGCTCCGTTCGAGAGCGGCCCGTAGACAATGTAGCTATGCCCAGTGATCCAGCCGACGTCGGCGGTACACCAGTAGACATCCGTGTCGCGCAGGTCGAAGATCCATTTGGTGGTGACGTGGGTGTAGAGGTTGTAGCCGCCCGTCGTATGCACCACGCCCTTTGGCTTGCCCGTGCTGCCGCTGGTGTAGAGAATAAACAGCATATCTTCGCTGTCGAGCGGCTCTGCCGGACAGTTGGCCGAAACGCCCTGCTGCAGGTCGTGCCACCAGTGGTCGCGTCCCGGCTGCATTGAAATATTTTGCTTGGTCCGCTGCACCACCAACACGTTTTCGACCGAGGGGGCGCTGTTGTTATTCAGCGCTCTATCGACCTGCTCTTTCAAGGGCACAATCGCATCTTTGCGCCAGCCGCCGTCTGCGGTAATCACCAGCTTGGCCTTGCCGTCGTTGAGCCGGTCGCGGAGTGCCTCAGCGCTGAAGCCACCAAATACCACCGTATGCGGCGCCCCAATCCGAGCGCAGGCCAGCATCGCAATTGCCGCTTCTGGAATCATGGGCATATAGATGCCAACAATATCGCCTTTTTTGATCCCCAGCCCCTTCAGCACGTTGGCGAACTGACAGACCTCGCGGTGCAGCTGCGCGTAGGTGAGGGTGCGCGAGTCGCCCGGTTCGCCCTCCCAAATCAGCGCGGCCTTGTTACGTCGCCAGGTGGTGAGGTGACGATCTAGGCAGTTGTAAGAAATGTTAATTTTGCCGTTGACGAACCAGCGAGCGTGCGGCGGCTGCCAGTCGAGAATTTGCTCCCAGGGCTGAAACCAGTGCAGCTCCTGCTCCGCTAGCTCTGCCCAAAACGCTTCAGGATTGGCCTTTGCCCGCTCGTAAAGCGCCTGATACTCTTCGAGGCTTTTGAGCTGCGCCTGTTCTGAAAATTCGGCGGGCGGCGGAAACAGGCGGTTTTCTTGCAGGATGGATTCAATCGTGGGGGAGGTCATAGGGCAAAAAGTAGGGCAAAAAGTGAAGTTAAACGAGCGGCAGCCCAGCGGAGGCCGACACCAATAAAACCCTATCGGGTTGCTGGCCCAATTGTATAGAGCTTTAGATTTCGTTTTGCATCAGAGATCCGCATAGCGATCCGCATAGCGATCCGCATAGCAATCCTCAGGCGAGCTTCTGCCTAGCGAAAGAGGAAAGCCAGCGGCAGATCTGCCTATTCTGTAGCGTAGATAGCGTAGGCAAAGATCCAACGCCAATCTTAATATTCATATTCAAAAAATCGCGCTAAGAGGTGAATTACGATGAACGTCTCCAAAATTAAAGAGCATTTGATGGTTCATGCCAAAGGCGAAGGCGAGATGAACGGTGCGTCGGGTGTGCATATTGGCACAGTGGATCGAGTGGAAAATAACCGCTACATCAAGCTGACCAAAGATGACTCGCCCAACGGTCAGCACCGCTGGATTCCGCTGGAATGGGTGGAGTCAGTGGATGACAAAGCAGTCTATCTGAAAAGAACTGCTGCCGAAGTCCAGGCTGCCGTGACCGATCAGCATCCCGAAGCTGAGGCGATTCAGCGAGCTGAAGCAGAGCGCGATCCGGTTTCAGGTTCGGGCATTGGCTAGCTGCTGAATTAGATTTCCTCTCAGCCTGAGCTGTTGTGGTGCAGCTCAGGCTTTTTCACGCCCAATTCTTCTCTACAATGGGATCGAGGAAATTTCTGAATCGGGTCAGAGCCAATGGAAGAATTTTTAAACAATATCTCGCGCTATCCGCGCTACTTAATCAGCTTCACGCTGGGTATTTTTCTCACCGCAATCAGCCCACTGCTGCCGATGATGAAGCGTCCGACAACGGCTATCGCAGCGGTGGCGTTTTTAGTTTCGGTATTCGTGTTTCTCAGCTTTACGCTGCGAGCCATGCTAGAGCTAAATGCGGCTTGAGGCGCAGAAATGCGACAATCTGGCTAGAGCAGCAGTACAGGAGGCAGATATGGCAACAGATCGACGAGTGGCGCGAGTGGCCGAACTGATTAAGCGCGAGGTGAGCCAGCTCCTGTTTTCAGGCATCAAGGACGACCGGGTGGGCACAGGCATGGTCAGCGTCACGGACGTGGATCTCGCAGGAGACTTGCAGCATGCCAAAGTCTACGTCAGCATTTACGGCAGCGACGAGGCCAGGGCTGAGACCATGGCGGGTCTCAAATCGGCCACCAGCTTTGTGCGAGGCGAAATTGGCCGTCGCGTTCGCCTACGCCGTACCCCCGAAATCACCTTCCTGGAAGACCGCTCCATCGAGCGCGGCACGCAGGTTTTGTCTTTGATCAATCGCCTCAGCGAAGAGCGTCAGCCCGAAGTTGCAGAGCCAGAATCCCCAGAGCTTGGCACCGACAGCAGCCCAGATGTTGAGCCAGCCTAAACCCATGCAGCTTGACTGGCAGCAGCTCTCTTTGAGCGAACAGATTGCCCAGATGATTGTGGTGCGGGCTTCTGGGCATCTCTTTGACCACCAGATTCAGTACCCCGTCTGGGAGCCAGCGGCAGCAAAGCTGGAGCATCTGCTCAAGCTGGGCGTAGGCGGCGTGATTTTGCTGGGCGGCAGCGCTGTTGAGGTGGCAGCTCGCACAGAGCAGCTTCAGGCATGGGCAACGATTCCGCTGCTGATTGCGGCTGACATTGAAGAAGGAGTTGGCCAACGATTTGCAGGTGCAGTCTGGTTTCCGCCACCCATGGCCGTTGCCGCAATTGCTGAATCAGATCTGCCCAACGCCTTGACCTACGCTGAGCAGATGGGAGCCGCCACTGCCCAAGAAGCCCTGGCCATCGGCATCAACTGGCTGCTGGCTCCGGTCGTGGACGTGAACAATAATCCAGCCAATCCGGTGATCAACCTGCGAGCCTGGGGCGAAACTGCCGAAACCGTCACCCAGCTCACCCAGGCTTTTTTAAAAGGCACAAACCAGCATCCAGTGCTGACTGCCGCTAAGCATTTTCCAGGGCATGGCGACACGGCTACCGACTCACATCTGGAGCTGCCGATTATGCGGCATGACAAAGCTCGCCTGGAAGCCGTGGAGCTAGCGCCGTTTCGAGCGGCAATTGCGGCGGGGGTGGATGCTGTAATGACGGCTCACCTGAAGCTGCCCGTCTGGGATGCTGAAGCGCCGGCCACCTTTTCGCGCGCCATTGTCACTGACCTGCTGCGACAGCAGATGGGATTTGACGGACTGATTGTCACAGATGCGCTAGTGATGGGCGCAATTACGCAGCAGTATGGCGCAAATGAAGCCGCAGTGCTGGCGGTCGAAGCCGGAGCTGATGTTTTGATGATGCCCAGCGATCCAGAAGGAGCGATTTTGGCGCTCGCTGCTGCTGTCGAGTCAGGCCGGATTCCACAGGCTCAGATTCAGGCTTCGCTAGCTCGAATCTGGCGCGCCAAGCAGAAAGTTCTGACTGCGCTTCCAAACGTGATGCAGCTCGCACAGCCCCAGACGCTGAGGCTAGTCAATCAAATCCTGCAAGCTTCCCTGACGCTGCATCAGCCTGTGCCGCTAGCTGCTCCGGATCAGCCGCGCAACCTGATCCTGACAGACGATGCCCTCAACTGCGCTTTCTTGAACCGACAGGCTCCGGCGATTGCGCTGCCGCAAGCCGCAGGCTACAGTTTGCAGGTGGTAGATAGCTATTCACCGCCGCTAGATTGGCAGGCAAACTGGCAGACTGCTTCTCCCCCAACGCTGCTCCAACTCTTCATTCGCGGCAATCCGTTTCGCAATAGCGCTGAGCTAGTTCGGCTGGCTGAGCATTGGCTCAAACATCTCCTTGACGCTCATCAGCTCTTGGCGCTAGCAGTCTACGGCAGCCCTTACGTGATGAAGCAGTTTCAGCGCTTGCTGCCTGCCGATTTACCTTACGTCTTCAGCTACGGCCAGTTGCCGACGGCGCAGGCGGTCGCGCTGAAGGCATTGTTGTCTGACCCAGCCCCAACCATCCAGACCCGCGAGTTTACAGATTAGCTGTTCCCAGATTAGCCGTTAATAGGTGGCTTCCTCGGTCGTCGTCGCTCCAACTTCAATGGTGCTGCTAGGTGACTGGACTGGACTGGGGCGCTCTGGCTGTGGCGCTGTTGGCGGTTCTGTGGACAATTCTGGATCTGGCAATTCTGCAACAGGTGGCCGCTGCATCGGGTACTCAGGGCGCTCGGGAAGCTGCACCGAAGCATCGGGGGAGAGATGCGGGCGAGGAGGCGGAAACCCTGGGTGTGGCTCTGGATGCGGCTCTGGATGCGGCTCTGGATGCGGGTGATGGGGATGCTCTGGCTTGACGGGCACCGGCACGGGCACTACTTCACGGATCACTGTTGTTTTACCCGGAACTTCAACAATCTGCGGCTGAGGCGTTTCGACATAGCGCGTTTTGGTTTTGATAATCACCTGCGGCGGCACGGTTAGCGTTGCCACAAAAGCCGGAGCCAAACGCTCAGTCGCAAACTTGATGTAAGCATCCCGATTCTGGGCATAGTCGCCTCCTACCGCAGAACCATAGGCTTGATCAAACTGGCTGCGAATCTGCCAGTAGTCGCTGCCAGCCTCCAGCCAACCTGCCACCTGCCGCCCGATTGTCAGCCGTTCAGAATCGTTCAAGCGCCGCTGCTCAACGGACTGCAACGCCTGCGACAAATCGTAGAGGTAGTCGTTCTCAGCCTGCGTCAGCGTTACTGTAGTTTGGGTGACGGGTGTTGTGGGTTGAACGACTGGCTGAGCCAGCTGAGCCTCTCCCCGTGGTGTTTGCTGAAATGCCGACCAGCCGCCAATCGAACCTGCCGCCAAACCTAAACCAATCCCAACCCCAGCTATCAACTGCCTAACCTGCATGAGTCAAAATCCTTGAAGCGCTTCATCGATACTTTACAGACCGCTCAGCCGCATTTCAGGATAGCCAGTGCAATTCACGCACAATTTACTTTCTGCAATTTACTTTCTGCAATTTACTCTTCTCAATTTACCGGCGACTCTCTTTCAGCATGGCCTCTGTCATGGCCTCTGTCATAGCCTCTGTTAAAGTGACGTTGAGCTGCGCTCCAATTAACAGCGCCAGCGAGCTGAGATTCAGCCAGAGCAGCAGCAGAATTCCGGCGCTGAGAGTGCCGTAGGTCAGGTTGAGCCGGGAGCCAAAGTAAGAGATATAGATCCGAAAGCCCAGCGAGATAATCACCCAAAGTGCCGCGCCTGCGACTGCCCCCGGCAGCAGCGACATCCTGACCTGCCAGCGGCTAGGACCAAAGCGGTAGAGCACGCCAAAGCCAAATACTAAAATACTGAAGGCAATCAGCCAGCGCAGATTCAACCAGGTCTCCCAGATATCGATCTGAGGAATGGTGAACCGACTGGTTAAGAACCGAACGGTCAAGTCGCTGACGAACACCAAAAACGATGCGCCTAGCAGCGAGGTGAGTGTGCCAATCGTCAGTAGGATGGCGACCAGCCGCGACTGCCAAAAGGGTCGTCTTTGTGAATGAGGAATCTGATGAATTTCATCCATGGCGGTAATGGCGACACTAATGGCGCTAGAAGCTGTCCAAATCGTGATCGCAAAGCTAATTGAAAAAACTTCTTCGCTGTTCTCTAGCTGAATCTGCGCCAAAAAACCGCTAATCAGCGTCACGATCTCTGGCGGAGCAACCTGCAACCATTCTTGAGTAATGGGGCTGAGACGCTCAGGCGAAATCTGCAACGTCCCGACCAAGGTCAGCAGGCCAATCAGCGCCGGGAACATGGCCAGTGCGTTGTTGTAGGCCATCTCAGCAGCGAGTCCTGTCAAGCGTCGGCGCAGAATGCTCTGGATCAAATGGCGAACCGTTTTGAAATTGAGGTGGCGCAAAAATCGGAAAAACCGCATAGGACGGGAGGTTGCTGGAGGTTTAGACGGGTTCAGCCGCTGGGAACCTGCTGGAAACCAGGCAAAATCCCAGACAGCTGAGCCATTCTCATTATCTACTGCTCTGGATCTACCGCTCTGGCCTACCCTAACGCTGCCACCAGGAAGCAGCACATCAGTCCTGACGCAGTGCTGCTCCTGCCGCTGCAAGAGTGACGAGCAGCACTGCAATCATTGCCCGCAGCGACAGCGTTTCTTTGAGCAATAGCCAGCCCATCAGCGCAGCGGCAACTGGCTCCAAGCTCAACAGAACTCCAAAGACCTGGATGGGCATCCAGCGCAATGCCTCAAGCTCTAGTGAATAGGGCAAGACGGAGGAGAGCAGCGCCACTCCAAAGCCCAACAGCAGCAGATTGGGAGACAGCGCTGAGAGACCGGCCCAGAGGCCAACAGGCAGCAGCAGCACCGCCCCAATCGCCATGGCCATCGCCAAACCCGCTCCGCCCGGTATCGCTTTGCCTACCTTTGCCGACAGCAAGATGTAGCAAGCCCAGAGTCCGCCTGCAATCAGAGCTAGCAGCAGCCCGGTTGGATCGAGCCGCACGCTCTCTGAACTGTTGCCCAGCGGAGCCAGCAGCAAAATTCCGGTGGCGGCCAGCAGCACCCACAGCCCGTCTAGCCAGCGGCGGGAGTTGAGCACGGCGAGTCCTAGCGGCCCGACAAATTCTAAGGCGACCGCAATCCCAATCGGTATCCGCTCAATGGCTAGATAAAACGTCAGGTTCATCAGCGCCAGCGCCAGCCCAAACCCGACGAGCGCTGGATAGTGCGCCTGCTCTACCTGCCGCCAGCGCGGTCGCCAGAACGCCAGCAGCACAATGGCCGCAAACCCGACGCGCAAAAACACGACGACGGTGGGATTGATCTGTGTGAACAGGCTTTTGGCCACCGCAGAGCCGAGCTGTATTGAAATCACGGAGAGTAAAACAAATGCAGTGGAAGAATTAAATCGCATGATGCTGACATTAGCCTGCAAAGTTGTGGCACAAAGATGGTTTATGAACGAACGAATGAGTCTGGCTTTTACGGCTCTTCAAGGCAGAATAATTTTAACTGATTTTGATAGTTGGTCAATTGCTGTCTGGGCATACCTGTTGACATCATTGCGTAAGCGTAGTGGATGCTATCAGGCAGATATTTAAACCTCACGACTTTAACGAACCGACTATAAAATTGTAGATAAATTTGTAGATTGATCAAGTTTCTGGCTTGATACATTTTTAGCGATATCGATGAACTTCTGCAAGATTAATGATGCATGCTCCTGTCGCCGCACAATAGTTAAGGGATTGGCGCTTGCCTCTTCTTGAATTGGGCGATAAGTGACGCCTTCGCGTCGAAGGTTCTGCACGCTGGAGGGCAGTATACTGACACCCATTTCGCCTGCAACTAGCCCCAAAATCGTAACCATAAAGATCGCTTCTTGAGCCACCTGAGGCACAAATCCTGCTTGAGCACATAAAGCATAAATTTGCTCTGACAAACCAAACACAACGGGACGGAGCGGCATCACAAAATCTTCTTTCGCTAGATCAAGTAGCGAAATTGTAGATTGGGTTGCTAGCGGATGGTGTTGGGGTAAAACAGCCACTAGCGTTTCTTGGGAGAGAAGTGTCACTTCTAGATCCTTGGCTTCAATTAGGGCAGGAGCTCGATAGGCAAAAATGATGTCGGTCTGGTGATCACGCAATCCCTGAATTTGGGACCCACTACTGGCTTCCCGTAAAATCAGATTTGTCTCTGGATACTGTTGCCGAAAAATCCGCAGAACATTGGGTAAGACACCATTAGCCATTGAGCTAGTAAAGCCTACGGTCAAATGACCTAATTCCCCTTGATCGATGCGTTGTGTTTTGCGTATCGCTTGTTCTAGGTTTGTTAGAGTCGAACGCGCTTCTTCTAAAAATGCTTGTCCTGCCTGCGTTAACTGAATCGGGCGTTTGTCTCGGTTGAAGAGTTGAACACCCAATTCGGCTTCTAGAGCTTGAATTTGCTGACTCAATGGCGGTTGGGCAATCTGCAATCGTTCTGCTGCACGGCTAAAGCTCAGTTCATCGGCAACTGCAACGAAGTAACGAAGATGACGAAGTTCCACGGCAGCACAAGCTATACTTTAAAAGTATAATATCATAAAAAAATAGAGCTTGAAATATACTATAAGTTGGTTTATCGTGAGCAGGACGGGCAGGAAGACTTGAAGGCCCCATGTCTCTAAGGGAGGTTTTCTATGATGTCAGGCTTAATTCGACGAGTTGTGATTGTTGGTGGAACCCATGGAAACGAATTGACAGGGATTTACCTGGTCAAGAAGTTTCAGCAATACCCACATTTGTTACATCGGCAAAGTCTCGAATGCGTCACTTTATTGGCAAATCCCAGGGCGATTGCGGCCAATCGACGTTATATCGATCGTGATTTAAATCGTTGCTTTGCCAACGAAGATTTGGCGAATCCAGCGTTAACGAGCTACGAAGACAGCCGTGCTAAAGAAATTGCTGCCCAACTAGGGCCAAAATCCCAGCCCCAAGCTGACGTGATTATTGATCTTCACAGTACGACTGCGAATATGGGTTTGACGGTTTTACCATCCAGTAAAAATCCATTGAATTTGCGATTAGCAGCCTATCTGAGCACACTGAACCCATTGGTTCGCGTTTGTTGTGGGGTGCAGTGCAATCAAAATGCTTCAGTGTTGCGATCGCTCTCCCCCTTGGGCTGCACGCTTGAAGTTGGTGCGATCGCCCAAGGTGTACTCAATGCTGATTATTTGCAGCAAACAGAACAATTAATTCATGCCATTTTGGATTATCTCGATGCCCTGAATCAGGGAGAGGTTTTGTCTGTGCCATCGAGTTTAACTGTGTATCAGATCATATCATCTGTGGACTATCCCAGAGATTCATCGGGTGAACTACAAGCCGTCATCCATCCTCAACTTCAGTTTAAAGACTATGAACCTTTATCCGATGGCGAACCGATGTTTATTAAATTTACAGGAGAATCAATTCCTTACCGAGGAGAAGACACTGTTTACCCCATCTTTATTAATGAGGCAGCGTATTACGAGCAGAAAATAGCCATGACATTGACTTGCAAGCAACAACTTAGTCTAGAAACTCTGTAGCGCAGGAAGTGGGTAGAAATTGGTTTACGGTCATTTTTAGAGTGTTCAGGAGCAAATCATGCATCATCTTTAGAAAAACAAGATCACGACTAACTCGATTAATTCTCAGCGCTAGGAATCCCAACAGTCCGAACTGTATGCTCAAATTCAAGCGTTCGCAATTGAGCATCCTGGTGTTTCCCTCGCCTTCAGTCAACGCTTAGCAAAAGACCATCAATGGTCGTTGATCTACACTCAGCAGGTGATTGAAGAATACAAAAAATTCTTATTTTTGGCGATTGTTGCAGACCATCCTGTTACATCCTTAAATGCAGTGGATCAAGCATGGCATCTTCACAGAACATCTCCTGCCATCGACCCAGGAATGCTTGCCAACTTCCAAAACAATCGTCAATTAATTGAGTGGGTGAATCAACAGCCTCTGGCTTACCCTGCTGTCTGTCTCGGTGATATGCCATTGGTTTGGGGGCAGTAGAGGTGTTAGCCCATCGCTGTGCCTATCTCAATGGGTTGATTGGTTCACAAATTTTATGCAGTCTCTGAGGATGATGGCTCATCGCAAAGGTGACATGCTCCCGATTTAAATGGCTGCAAATCGCCGAATGATTCATCTAGGCGTTACCGCTCGACATGACTTGCAGGTTTCTGTAAATCTGCATACGGTTCAGGGCTATCTGATCTATGCAGATACAGCAGTTGAATTTGCACCAAGCCTAATTGGCGCTTATGGCAATTTTTTCTATTCTCGAAGTATCAGATAAATCTGATTCGGGAATTGACCAAGTAATTGAAAATCAGCAGTTTATCATACGTTATCGGAGATGTGCCATGAACAGTATTTACACGACTATTGTGCGGCTCAAACAAACAGACGGAGACAATCTGCCGCCTCCGTAGGTAGTGCTGAAGGGGCAGCAGGACTCAGCTGGAGGGGCAGTCATGCATCATCACTAGCTCGCCGTTGGGCAGTCGGTATACGCCCTGTGGCTCAATAATCGGGTCTCCTGGCTGCCAGCCTGCTTCAGTAGTGGCGCGGACGCTGTCGGTGGGGTAGGGCGAGACTGGGGCGCTGCCCGGTCGGTCGGGGCGGAGTCCGCCTGTGCCGGTAATCAGAAACGTGCCGCCGTTCTCGCTGCGGGCAATGCAGCTGTTGGCCAGCAGGTTCTCGGTGTCGATGCCACTGGCGGTGAGGTCGGCTAAGCTGTTTTGGATGAAGCTGGTGTCGGGGGTCT
>JAESFP010000186.1_pt1 | contig 26310 bp, 27 predicted proteins | sample 9266181 | NCBI WGS metagenome assembly JAESFP01 (sample SAMN14502547, study PRJNA617102) | algae metagenome | isolation source: Pegethrix bostrychoides GSE-TBD4-15B and co-occurring heterotrophs from... | place: USA: Grand Staircase-escalante National Monument, Utah | collected 2006-08-15 | reverse complement strand
GGGCAGAAATTCTTTCGGTAGCAAGTTCATCAGGAGAAACCAAATAACGCTTTCCTGATTTTGCTACCTTTCCTACTCTCAAAATGGATAAAGTCGAGATTAGAGAACTTCAATAATCACGTTGGGATACTTGCCCTCTTCTTCCCAAACTGCCCAGCTCTTGCGCGGTCGGCGTTCAGTGCCCAGCACCACAAAGAAATCAGGGCCGCGAAACTGCTCTGACTTGCGTTGGTTAGGGCTGTAGTAAATGGTGAGATTGCCAAAGGCGTAAAAGTCTTGGCGGTCGCGCCAGAGCCATTCTAGGGTGGCTCATCTCTAGAAAGTGTGCAGGGCAACAAGTGAGGCAATGAAGCCTGGATTCAACCGCTTCAGATTTCGGTTAAACTCGAAAATGCTCATATTGCTTCCATCCTTGAGAGGAATGAATTAAAATAGGAGCGGTGAAACTACCGGATATTCCAAATCTGCGGAATAGGAATAGGCAATGACCACCTGTAATTCCCATCCAGCCGCTAAGCAAGCCAACTACTGAATTGAGCGAGTCTAGTGTCAGTAGACAAATTAGATAGGAGCGTGAATCCATGACGACCATCCTAAATCTAGAGCCGATTACTGCCCTCACTCGCACAGAATTTTATCAGCTCTGTCTGGTCAATCCAGCTCTGACAATGGAGCGTACCCCCAATGGAGAGTTAATGATCATGACCCCGATGGGTGGAGAAGGTGGAAATCGAGAAGCAAATCTGATTATTAAAGTTGGGATCTGGAACGAACAAACCCAGCTCGGCGTTGTCTTCAGCTCCCAGACAGTGTTTAGCCTACCCAAAGGCGGCGACCGTTCGCCCGATGTCGCCTGGGTGAAGCAAGAGCGCTGGCAGCAGCTCAGCCCCGCAGAACGACAGGGGTTTCCGCCCCTCTGCCCGGATTTTGTGATTGAGCTACGCTCTCGCACTGACCGCCTCAAGCCGCTGCAAGACAAGATGCAGGAATATCTCGACAGCGGCTTAGAGTTGGGCTGGCTGTTCAATCCGCAGGATCAGCAGGTGGAAATCTATCGGCAGGGGCAAGCCAAACAAGTCTGCGCCTTACCGACTCAGCTTGCGGGTGAAGCCGTGCTGCCGGGATTCGAGTTGCAGGTTGAGCGGTTCACAGATTGAGCGCTCGCGCCTACCGCATCAGCAGCGTCATATATTGGCCAGGAGCGAGCGGAGCTGGAATCAGCGGGCTAAACTGGCTGCGGTCGGTGATCACTTTTTTGACATAGAACTCGTTGATGATGTGAATCACCTGCTCGCGGCTGCCCACGACCCAGATTTGTGGCAAATCGCCACGCGGAGACTGCAACAGTTCGTTGAACTCTGATGACATGATAAGTTCCTCTATTGGGTTTGAAGGGCTTAAGGCAGCGGTATAACCCAACCACGTATGAACAAGGTGTGCGAAAATCAGCACAGCCTAGCGCCCCGCTGTATACGGAGCCTTAGGTTAGCTGGCTAGCGGTGTTACAAGCACTTCTAGTCAGCGACCTCGCCTCAAGCCCAGGTTTTACTGGGAATATAATTCACCAGTTTGAAAAGCATACGGCACAGAGCAGGATTTGCACAAGCCCAAACTCAGAAAATCTTCAGCTCTAGCAATCATATTTGAGAGGACTTCAATAATCACATTAGGATATTTGCCCTCTTCTTCCCAGCCCATCCAGCTTTTGCGCGGTCGGCGTTCGGTATTCATCACCACAAGTAGTAAATGTGAGATTACCGGCTGCAAAGTAGTCAGTTCGTTTACGTTAATGCCACTCTAGACAGGTGAGCAAATGGATCAACTGACGCAGGTGGCAACCATATGACACAGCTCAAAATGACACAGCTCAAAGCAGTCCAGTCATTACTACTCGCTCAGACCGATCCACAAAGCTGCTTGAGCGTTGCCGTAAAGTCTGGGTAAGAAACTGCCGCCGCTTCCGCCCGTCCAATCACCGTGCTGCCGCTGGCTGTCAAGGCCGCAATCGCCAAGCTCATAGCAATCCGGTGATCGGTATCGCTGTCTAGCTCAGCCCCATGCAAAGCTGTACCGCCCATAATTTCCAGGCCATCCGGTAGCTCGTTCACCTGTGCGCCCATGCGGTTGAGCTGAGTTGCCATCACTGCTAATCGATCGCTCTCTTTGACACGCAGCTCAGCCGCATCCCGAATCACGGTTTTGCCGCTGGCCTGCGTGGCCGCAACCGCCAGAATTGGGATCTCGTCAATGAGGCGTGGGATCATGTCTCCGGCAATTTCGCAGGCTTTGAGCTGGCTGGAGCGCACCCGCAGATCGGCCACGGGTTCTCCGGCCACGAGCCGCTGATTTTCCAGCGTAATCTCAGCCTCCATCAGCGCCAGCGCCTCCAAGATGCCAGTGCGCGTCGGGTTGACTCCGACGTTTTGGATCAGCAGTTCCGAATCTGGCAAAATTGCTGCCGCCACCAGCCAAAATGCCGCCGAGCTGATATCTCCCGGCACAATCACCCGCTGGCCGCGCAGCGTTGCTCCGCCCGTCACCGTGGCGCTGCAAGTTTCTGGATCGACCGTCAGGTTCGCGCCAAAGGCTTGCAGCATTCGCTCGCTGTGGTCGCGCGACAGGGCGGGTTCGGTGACGGTAGTTTGGCCTTCGGTGAGCAGTCCGGCCAGCAAAACGCAGGATTTGACCTGGGCTGAGGCAATGGGCGAGCGAAAATGTATGGGTTGGAGTGCCTGTCCCTGCACCGCCAGAGGCGCGTAGCCACCAGAGCGACACCAGATTTTGGCGCCCATCTGCTGCAAGGGATGGATCACTCGCTTCATCGGGCGAGCCCGCAGCGAGGCATCGCCTGTGACCGTAAAAAATCGGCGCGGCTGCGAGGCCAACAGTCCCAGCATCAGCCGCATCGTGGTGCCAGAGTTTCCGGCATCCAGCACCGTGACTGGCTCCTGAAGCTGCCCTAGTCCAATCCCCTGCACCGTCACCTGCTGCGAATTGAGATCAGAAATGACGGCACCCATCGCCCGAAAGCAGGCCGCCGTGCTCAGCGGATCTTCGCCCAACAGCAGCCCTTCGATCTGGGTTTCACCCTCGGCAATTGCGCCCAACATCAGCGCCCGATGCGAGATTGACTTATCGCCGGGAACCTGAGTTTGGCCGCGAACTGAAGGGGCTGAGTCAGAGCAGATCGTCAGGGCTTGATGATTTTTGACAGATTGCAGCGTAACTGTAGGGCTTGCCATTGGGTATAGACTGACAAAGGATAGAAAATGACCCGAATCATTCAGATCGCCAGATCGCTGGAAATTACAAGAATCACAGGGCGCGTTTGTCATCCTACTCTGTTCCCGTGCATTTTGCTGCCTCATATGCTGACTCAACATCACAAGCCTGTTTCGCTCTCCTTCACTGCCTTTGATCTACCGCTCTGGTCTATTGTTGAGACTAACGCCACGCTCTATCAGCGCGAGCCAGAGCGGTTTCATCTGCTGCTGACGGAGCCGCTGGTGCAGGGGCATCGTCAGGAGGCGGCAGTTCCGGAATCGATCACCACGCCGCGCCTGCTCTGGCTAGAGATTTCGCCGTACCGTGTGATCATGACCATGCAGGGCAACGGCAAATTCAGCTATCGCCATTTTTGGGAGCGCGGTGTATATGGGCTGAGCCGCTACTGGCTGCAAGATGCCGAGGTGATCGAAAACCGCCAGATCCAGCTCCGCAACTTTACCCGCTGCCTGGATTTGAAAGGCAAAGGGCTGCCCAGCCACCTGCGGGTCGAATATGAGCTGTGGTCAAACGACCTGCAAATTGGGCATTACGTGATGAACGTCGAGATTGACCTGTAGCTAATTTTCAGCCAATCTGTTTTAGCTAATCTGTCTCAGCAATCTGTAGCCGACTTGGAGAAATGGCCGTGCGGCCCGTCCGCTAGTTTCGCAGGGGCTGAAGCGGGCGATAAACGGGCAGCGTAAAGTGGAAGCAGCTGCCCCCCTTGCCCTGCTCCACCTCTGAATCCACCCAAATCTGGCCGAAATGCGCCTGCACGATCCGCTTGCAGAGCGCCAGCCCAATCCCGTAGCCATCCTGCGCCTGATCGCGCTGGAGCCGAAATCGATCGTCAAAGATCCGTCCCTGATTCTCAAGCGGCACGCCAGGGCCGGTATCCCCAATGCTGACCTGCACTTTTTGAGTCGTGCGATGCAGAATTGCTAGCATGATTTTGCCGTCAGCAGGCGTGTACTTGCAGGCATTGTCCAACAGGTTGACAAGCACTTGGCGGATGCGATCAGGGTCAGCGTAGACGCAGGGCAGGTCGCTGGGAAAATCGGTCTGGATCTGCTGCGACTTTGCCTGGAACTGCTCTTGCAGGCGCGCAATCACCTCCAGGCAAAGCTCGGCTAGATCTAGCTCCTGGGGCTGAATCCGCAGCTCGGCTCCTCTTTCGCGCGCTACCTGCAAGATGTCGGTAATCATCCGATCTAGCGCTTTGGCCTGAGTTCGCGCCTGACGCAGCATTTGATTCAGCAGTTCGGGGGTCATGCGCGGGTGCTTCACCTCGCGGGTCATGCCCATTTCCAGGGTTTCTAGAGCAATCGAGAGCGTAGTGAGCGGATTTCGCAGATCATGCGCCAAGATGGCAATCAGCTGGTCTTTGAACTGAAGCTGGGCTTGCAGCTCAGCCTGCTCCCGCTGGAGTTTAAACACCTCGTCCGAGAGCCGCAAAAACTCCGCCGACTGCGCCACCGACTGGATTTGTGGCTTGCTGTCCCCATTTGCCGATTGGAGTTGAGGAGCAGCCTGGTACTCTTCGACCGCCAGCTGCCAGCGCGGCCACCAGGTTTCAATTTGAGCGATCAGATTGGTGCCCGCTAGCACCTGGCGCGGCTGAGGATGAATTTTAATCAGAGAAGGGGTAGCCATCAGCTTAAAATGCTCTGCAAGGTGCGGCTGTTCGCTCACGTCAATCACTTGCAGCTCATAGGCATCGGCATTCTTGGCTAGATCTTTGAGACTGGTGCGAATCTGCCGGATGCGCTCATTGGAGCTAGGTCGCTTATCTACAAACAGTAAAAGCTGAAGCACTCTGTCAGATATGGGCTGCTGTAGCGATGCCTCCATTAGAGTCTAGTTATCCTAAAGAACGGTTGAAAAACGGTTGAAATCTAGAGAATCCAGGAAATCTAGAGAATTGTGACAATGAGAAACTTAGAGAAACCTAGAGAAACTTAAATTTAAATGTTTTATAGCTTTCTTAATCATTTTGACAGATTTGCTAGGGTTTATTCTGTTCTAGAAACCGAAGAGCGTCAAGTCAGCGTCAAGCCAGCCTCCAGATCGAGATTGGAAATCTGGCCAGACCAAATCTTTAGCGATCTTTGGGTTTGGGACGTTTTCGGCGCAGGGGCAATAAAATTGAGCTGTATCAAGTGGTGAATTAAGCGATCGAGATGTATTGAGCCGGGGTAGAGTCCATGAAAATTCTGGTGCTAGCTTGGGAGTTTCCGCCCCGGATTGTGGGGGGGATTTCTCGTCATGTAGCAGAGCTATACCCGGAATTTGTGAAGCTGGGGCACGAGGTTCATCTGCTCACCGTTGAGTTTGGCCATGCGCCGCACTACGAAGTCGTCGATGGGATTCAGGTGCATCGGCTACCAGTCGGAGCCAGCCACAACTTCTTTCACTGGGTCACCAACATGAACGAGAGCATGGGGCGACAGGGCGGCAAGCTCTTGCAGGAGAAGCCCTTTGGCATCATTCATGCTCATGACTGGCTGGTGGCAGATGCCGCAGTCGCGCTCAAAAATTTGTTTAAGGTGCCGCTGATTGCCACGATTCACGCCACCGAATATGGCCGAATGAGCGGGCTGCACAACGAAATCCACCACCATATCAACAGCAAAGAGGCGTTTTTGGCGGCTGAGGCTTGGCGCGTGATCGTCTGCACTGACTATATGCGGCTAGAAGTCGGTTGGGCGCTCTCCTGCCCCAGCGACAAACTCGACGTGATCTATAACGGCATCTGCCAGGAGAAAAAGCAGCCTCGGCGCGAGTTTGACTTTTGGAAGTTTCGGCGCAGATTCGCAGCAGACCAAGAAAAAATTGTCTACTATGTCGGGCGCTTGACCTACGAAAAAGGGATTGATTTGCTGCTGAGCGCTGCGCCCAGCGTCATCTGGCAGATGGGCGGACGGGTCAAATTTGTGATCATCGGCGGTGGCAATGCGGATGCGCTGAAGCGGCAAGCCTGGGATCTGGGCATCTGGCACAAGTGCTACTTCACGGGCTTTATGTCGGACGAGGAGCTGAATCAGTTTCGGCGGGTGGCCAACTGCGCCGTATTTCCCAGCCGCTACGAGCCGTTTGGGATCGTAGCGCTAGAAAACTTTGCCGCTCGAATTCCGGTGGTTGTCTCTGGCGCGGGCGGACTGCCAGAAGTGGTGTTCCATAGCAAGACGGGTATTGTCACCCAGGCAGGCAACGTCGATTCGCTGGCCTGGGGCATTTTGGAAGTGCTAAAGAACCCAGACTACGCCGAGTGGCTGGTCGGAAATGCCTACAGAGATCTCGACGAGCGCTTTAGCTGGACAGAGCTGGCCAAGCAAACCGAGCAGGTCTATGAGCGCGTGGTGCAAGAAGGAGCGGAGCAGGACTGGTAAACCCAGCGAGCCGCGCTAAAGTAAACCCATGCTACCCACCGATTTGCTGATCCATCGCCAAAACGGCGAAGAGCTAACCCCCAAACGCCTGCCGCTTCAGTCCGGCAATTTGCAGATGGCCGAGCAGCTCATCGGCATCTTCCAACAGGCGCAGGGCGAAACGCAGGGGGAACTGGACCGCAGGCTGCTGGCCCTCGAAGGCGACAGCACCGACTACCGGATCAAGCGCGGGCTGTCGCATCTGCTGCGAGCCGAACGCTTCAGCAAGTTTGAAATCGTCAGCCCGCTGGAGCCGCCAGAGCTGCGCCAAAAGGCATTTGCGCTGGCCAACCAGGCTGCCCCTTCGCCCCAGAACGCTGAACAAGCCATCGCGCTGCTAGCCGAGCAGCTGAGCCAGTCGCTAGAGCGCGAGGTGCTGCCGCCGCAAATCCGCGCCGGACTCTATGCCGACCTGAACGAAAACCGGATTCTCACCCAGTTTGAGCCGCCGACTGCTGCCGAACTGCTGCATCGCTACAACCTGTCGCAGGTGCAGGGAATTTTCTATAAGGCCAGCCAGATCCGCATCCAGGCGCACCGCAACGATCCGGGCGAGTACAAGCTGCTGTTTCGCTATCTGAAGCTCTTTGGCCTGATGGCCTATATCGAAGGCGATGCCGACCACGGCTTCACGATTATCATCGACGGCCCCACCAGTCTGTTCAAGCCCAGCACCCGCTACGGCCTGGATATTGCCAAGCTGATCCCGGCCTTGCTGCATGTGACCAAATGGAGCCTCAGCGCCGACCTGCACTGGCGTGATCCCTACAGCAAGCAGGAGCAGCACAAGCGCTTCAGCCTGGAATCTACCTGCGATTTGGTCAGCCATTATCCACCCGGCAAAGCCTATGACAGCTTTTTGGAGCAGGCGTTTGCCGAGCGCTGGGACAGCCTCAAAACCGACTGGCGGCTAGAGCGCGAGGTCGATCTGGTGCCGATTCCAGGCAGTGTCATGATCCCCGACTTTCGGCTCCTGCATCCGGACGGGCGCAGCTTTTTGCTGGAGATAGTGGGCTACTGGCGACCCGAATATCTGCGCAAGAAATTTTCTCAGGTGCAGCAGTCGGGGCGGCAGGATTTGATTTTGGCGATTTCGCAGCGCCTGAACTTGGAAAAAGCCGGGGTAAACTTTCACAACACGCCCGCGCAGCTGATTTGGTTTAAAGACAAGCTGCTGCCGAAAGCCGTGCTGGAGGTGCTCAACCAGGCCAGCCAGGATCTGGGTGCTGCTGCTAGTGAAAGCTAGTTGCGCTCGCCAATTCCGCGCGTCAGCTCCCGGCATTTGGCCTCTGCGGCGTGGTGAGCCTGCATATAGTCTGAGCCGCCCAGCATGACATCGCCATAGTATTCGTAGGGCATGGCTCCATAGATCGGCAGCGGGTCATCGTCCGGGTAGTCTTCTTTGGCCTCCTCAACTGCCGCCTTCAGCTGCTTGACGCTCAGCCGCTGCGCCGCGAAGTAGTTTAGCTCTGCCGCCTGTTTTTTCAGGTGCGGAAAATTGGGATCGAGAATTGCGCCCTCCAGCTCCAGCCAAGCATGTTCAATCAGCCGATAGGGCTTGCTGGCATAGACGACAAATCCCTGCACGTAGGCGGCACCTTCGGTAACCAGCGCCGCCCGATAAGCATTGTCAAAGGGCTTGCGCGCCTTGCTTTTCACCTGCTCTGCGAGCTGTCGAGAGCGGAGTTCATCCAGCAATTGATCCATCAGGTCAGCTCCAAAATGCCACAATGCTGAGTATAGCGGCTGAGTATAGCGGTAGTCCCCAAACCCGATCCGAGACGAGAGCAAGATTTGGCAAACTTAGGACAGCTCAGAGTACAGATTTTAAAATACAAATTTCACAGTACAGATTTTCAGAGTACAGATTTTCAGAGTACAGATTCTAAAGTACAGCTCATGCAAGATCCCCCTAGCCCTACCCGTCTCACAGCCAGTCCATTGCTGCCGCTATTGACGCTCGCCGCCATTCTGGGCACCTTTGCAGTCAATATCTGGTCAAATTTAGCGCCGCCGGGAGGGCAGACCATTGGCGAAATCTCAAACAGTCGGTTTGCTGAGGTCCAGATCACGCCCGCCAACTATGCCTTCGTGATCTGGGGCGTGATCTATCTCGGGCTGCTGACCTTTGGCTATCACCAGCTCTTGCCCGCTCAGCGCCATGATGCGCGGCTCAGCGCTGCCCGTCCCTGGCTGATTCTGGCCTGTCTAGCGCAGGCGGTTTGGGTATTTTGGTTTCTATCAGGTCAGATTTGGCTGTCGGTGCTGGCGATGCTGACAATTTTGGCGGCGCTGATTCAGGTCTATCGGTATCTCTATCGACCTTTAGAGATGGGTCACGCCGTTAGTCGCAGCGAACGCTGGCGAATACGGATTCCGATTGGCATCTATCTGGGCTGGATTAGCGTGGCAACGATGGTGAATATTGCCGCAGCGCTTTACAGTCAGAACTGGAACGGCTGGGGAATTTCACCCCAAGACTGGACGGTGATTCTGATCTGGATTGCGGCGGCGCTGGGTCTGTGGATCAGCCTGCAAGGTCAGGATCGGGCGTTTCCGCTGGTAATCAGCTGGGCGCTGCTGGCAATTGCGGTACGGCATTTGGGCAACCCCGCCCTGGCGATTCCGGCGACGATTTGGGCGCTCAGTCTCGCGGGTTTCGTGCTGCTGCGGCAGGAGGTGAAGGCAAGCCGCTAAGCGGTTTAGACAACGCCTATTCAACGAACCGCAGCACCCGGACTTTGAGCTGAGGGAGTTGGTCAGGCTGTTGGGCAGACTGTGCGGCGTACTCTGCGGCGTACTCTGCGGTGTACTGTGCGGCTCGCGCTTCGATGGCTTGCAGCTGTCCCAGCGCCAAACCGCAGGGCCGGCCATATTTGGCTTGAACGCGATCGCTGGCGATGGTAAGCGCGCTGCGCGAGCGTTCGACAAAATCACTCAGCTCGTAGTCGCTGTCGGGCGAAAAGTATTGTTTGACCACTAGAGAAGGCGAGTAGCAAAGCTCCTGAGTACCGTCGCACCATTCAATTTGAAAGCGAATTTCAGGCATAGCAATCACGTCAGTAGGAATAAATTAAGTCTGCTCAAAGGCTAAGCAACTATAGCAATCCTAGATGATTTGTGCGTAGTACTATTCGCTTTTTGCCTCTGTCTGCTGCCCCAGATCTGCTAATGGATGCCCAGGCAGGATATCGAGAAGCTGCTCTAACTTCTAAATCTTCAACTGCGTCTTGAATCGCTCTAATGTTCACGTCTAAATTATTTCTTCAGCTTTGTCTGGTTGATCCAGCGCTAAATATCCGGCTGCAATGCAGTCTTCAATCACCTGCTGCACATATGGCCAGAGATCGGGCGCACCCGTTTGAATCGGCGCAACGCGCTGCATCACCTGATCGCGGCTGATGCCATGCTGCTTCCAAGTGCCGCCCTGAGTCTGCTGGTTGTGCAGCATTGGCTGTAGCCGATCGAGCGCGGCGGCAAACTGAGCCGTCTTGCTTTTCCTAGCTTCAAATTCATCCCAGAGCTGTCGAAACTCATGGCTCAAGTTAGGCGGCAGCAGGCCAAAAATTCGCTCAGCCGCCTGCTGCTCGCGATCTGCCTTATTGAGATGGGCAGCGAGATCATAGCAAAAGGTGTCGCCCGCATCGATTTCGACGAGATCATGGAGCAGCAGCATCTTCAGCGCTTGGGGAATATCTGTGCCCGTCGGCGCATATTCGGCCAGCACCATCGCCATGATTGCCAGATGCCAGGAATGCTCAGCGCTGTTTTCGCGGCGCGAACCGTCTGTCAACAGCGTCTGCCGCAGAATTTGCTTCAGGCGGTCAATTTCGAGAATGAACTGAATCTGCTGGCTGAGACGATTTGGCTGGTGATCGGGCTGTGGGAGCAACATGGCGGCTGGAGTGAGGGTGTAATCGGGGTTGGAGATTTAGTTCGGTTCTTGTTACGGAGCAACACCTAATGAGTGCCGCCATCTTGGGCCAGCAACTGCTTGAGCTGGCGCGCCAGAACTTCTAGCCCGGTATCTTTGGCAAAATAGCTGTCTGCGCCGGGGCAGATTTCTTTACCGCTCACAGCCAGCTCGTTGCTGCTCATGTAGGCTGTCACTAGCACAATGAGCGGCTGGCTGGGCAGAGTTTTTCTGAGCCGATCAACGATTTCTATACCGTTGAGGTAAAACTCATGGCGAGCAGGCGGTAAGGAAATATCAATCAGCAAAGCGTCACACTGATTGAGCAGCTCGGATTGCCACATGAACGACGAGATGGATTGGTACGTATCGACCGAAAAATCTTGCCGCAGAAAGCGCTGAACGGCCAAACACCAGTCTAAGTCATCGTCCAAAATTGCTAGCTTGTACATGAGCTTAGGGTTTCCTATTGAACTGCTGATCGAGCTGGGACATCACCGCCAAGAACGCCTCGTAGTCCGTGACTGGCTTGAGATAGCAATAGTCAGCCCCAGACTGGCTGAGCAGGGCTTGCTGCTGAGTCGGCAGACAGTAGGCTGTGACTATAATAATTGGAACCTGAGACTGAGCTTTCAAGTAGCGGCAGAGCAGCGCCCCATCCACCTTTTCGCCTTTCCAATAGGCTCCGGGCAGATTGATATCCATAATCACCAGATCTACAGCTGCGGTTTCGCAGTGGCGAAAAATGGCGGCAGGATCACTCAGGATCACCACCTGATGACCGCCCAAGCGCTCTAGCAGTCTAGCGGTGCCAACTGCGAGCAGATGATCGTCTTCAACCAGCAAAACTTCCAAATTGGCCCCTAGATAGGGATTTCTAGACAGGAGGAGACAGCGGCAGCGTAAATGAAACGGTGGTGCCTTGCCCCGCCCCCAAACTTTCAATCCAAATGCGTCCGCCCATCAGCTCAACCAATTTGCGGCAAATCGCTAGCCCCAGCCCTGCGCCTTTGTAAGCGCGTTGGGGAGAACCATCGGCCTGGATAAACGGCTCAAACAAATGCTCTGCGTTGCTCATATCAATACCGATCCCAGAGTCAATCACCGAGATCTGCGCCATGCTGCCCGTGCCATCTAGGGTTGCCCGCACTTCTACCTGACCCGTTGGGGTGAATTTGAAGGCATTGTTCAGCAGGTTGGTCATCACCTGATGCAGTTTGATTTTATCGGCATAGACGGTTTCAACCCCGCAGTGCAAGGTGAGCGGCGTGTGCTTGGAGCGGCTTTCGGCATCCACCAAAAAGCACTGCTCTTGCAGCAGCTTAGGCAGCGACAGCGATTCTAGCTCCAAGATCACATGCCGAGATTCGATTTTGGCAATATCCAGCACGTCATTGATGATTGTCACCAGGTTGCGAGTTGATTGGTAGGCACCTTCAATGTACTGACGCAGCTCGGTTTCATCGTCATAGAGCTGGTCTTTGAGCAGCTTCAGATAGTTCAAGGTCGAGGCTAAGGGCGTTCGCAGCTCGTGGCTCGTCATGGCCAGAAAGTTGGTTTTCAGCCGATTGATTTCCTCAGCCGCCGCCTGAGCTTGGGTTAGCTGCTGGTTATGCATCTCCAGCACGAGCTGCTGCTGCTGGTCGCGCTGGTGTAGCCAGCTCTGCATCACCGCAATCGAGAGATGCAGGTTGAGCGACTGAATTAACTCCATCTCCTCCAAGCTCCAGGGCAGAGCCTGATCGCGCTTCAGCATCTGCCATTGCCCCATCGACTGCCGAGGCCGCTGCTGTCTGGCATCGGTCGAGTCATAGCCCAGCCAGAGTGTCTCTATATCGATTTGATCGCGAAACAAGGTGAGGCAACCCAAAAACTCGTTGCCATAGGACAGAGGCTGGATCACTAGCCCCCGAATTGTCGTAGTTTGGAACTCCTCTAGCAACGGCTCCAGCTGCGGTTCTTGCTGAAGATTGACTACGACGCGCATGGGCAGATCAGGTGCTTTGAGCGTTTCTAGATCTGCATTGAACATCTCAGTGGGCCGCCAGAGCGGATGTTCCTCCAATGAGGCGTGATCGGCTGGATGCGCGGGCTGATTGCCGTAGGTGTAGAGATGAATTGGCAGGGTGCCATCCGGCGAGGTGAGATAGAGTCTGCCGCCAGAGCTGCCGGAGGTTTTGACCGCCTGCTCCAGCACCGTTTGCAGAATCTGTTCGGGGCGACGGGTGGCGTGCAGCAGCGCCGCAATTTGACTGACAATGGCCTCACGCTGGGCGCGCTCCTGGGCTTGCGTCAGCAAACTGGACTGCGTAATCGCCAGCGAAACCTGATCGGCCAAGAGCTGCACCACCTGGAGATCGGCTGCGGCAAAGGCTCTCGGCTCGGCGTGATGAGAGATTAGCAGCCCCCAGAGATCTTGCTGGAAGAGAATGGGCACGACCAGAGAGGACTGCACGCCCATTTGAGTGAGGTATTCGACGTGGCAGGGATCGACCGGACGGCTGAGGATCTCTGCAAGCGGGCTTTGCAGCACTGCTTCAACGCTCAAGTCTTGAATCGAAGTTGCCTCTGGGGCTGAGCTGAGCCAAATCTGCTGCTGCGGCACGTCAACAATGGTTCGCATCCGCGCCCTGACAAACAGCGCCCGTGCCTGGGGCGGAATGTCTTCTGCTGGATAGTGCAGCCCTAGCAGCGACGGCAGGCGATTTTTGGCGCTGGATTCGGCGATCACATGCCCATGTCCATCTGGGTCAAACTGGTAAACTTTGGTGCGGTCGGTTTGCAGAAAAGCGCGCAGCTCGATCACCGTCGCATCCAGAATTTCTTGCAGATCTAACGACTGCCGAATCCGGCTGGCCATGCGGCTGAGCAGCATCTCTTTACTGTAATTCAGCGGGCTGTTGGAAGAGCTGAACTCATGATTGATAGTCAAGACAGATTTCCTAAGCTTTACTCTAATTTTAGTGATTCTAGCGATCCCTCAAGCGATGGGCAACGCGCGATCAGTTGAGCAATCGTTTCAACCAGGGCAGCGGGATTAAACGGTTTAACGAGATGCTGATCAAATCCGGCAGCTAGGGCTTGCTGGTGATCAACTTCGCTCGCGTATGCCGTCAAGGCAATCTTGACAGCGGGATTGAGTGCCAGCGCCCGCATCTGCTGCATCAACAGATAGCCGTCCATGTCTGGCATGCCAATATCGCTAACCACAACATCGGGCCGAATCGACTCAAGCACCTGAAGCGCTGCTTGCCCGGAAGGCACTGCTACCACTCTGGCTCCGGCTTCCTTCACCACAAAGGCCGCCAGCTGGCGCGAATCTAGATCGTCATCCACCACCAAAACTCGCAGCCCTTCTAAGGGAAGATCAGCAGCAGCTGATGGCTCAGGTTGAGGGCTGGGGCTAGCTAAGCGGGCAGTTTTTTCTAGCGGAACTGTGACAGTAAAGGTTGCTCCCTGCCCGTCTCCAGCACTCTCGGCGGCGACTGTCCCTCCATGCAGCTCCACAATCTGCCGCACAATCGCTAGCCTCAACCCCAAGCCACCAAATTTGCGGGTCGTGGAGCCATCCTGCTGCCGGAAATATTCAAACACATGCGGCAGAAACTCGGGATCAATGCCTCGACCACTATCGCGGACTTGCAGCTGCGCCGCTTGCCCCACCTGAGTCAGCTGAATCTCAATCTCGCCGCCCGCAGGCGTAAATTTGACCGCATTCGAGATCAGATTCCAGATGACTTGCTGGAGCCGGGTGACATCGCCCCTTATAAAGCAGCAACCGGGCGGCGCATCGACCCGCAGCCGCAGCTCTTTAGCTTCAGCCGCCAGCCGGATGGTTTCTAAAGCGGCAGTTGTCACCTGAGCCAAATCGACCGAGACGGGCTGCAAGTTGAGTTTGCCCTGCAAAATCCGCGAAATGTCGAGCAGGTCATTAATCAACTGCACCTGGAGCTGGGCGTTGCGCTCAATAATTTCTACAGCTTCCGCCGTTCGCTCTGGACTCAGCCTGCCGCCGCGTAAGATCTGTGCCCAGCCTAAAATTGGGTTGAGCGGCGTGCGAATTTCGTGAGACAGCACGGCTAAAAATTCATCTTTGATGCGATTGGCCTGCTCGGCTTCAGCACGCGCCCCCTGCTCCCGACACAAAATCTGATCGCGCTCGGCTGCCAGTCTGACCCAATCGGTTACGTCCTCGGCCACACCCGCTAGTCGGTAGAGTTCTCCCGTCTCGTCTCGCACCGCAAATCCCCGATCGCGCACCCAGCGGATCGATCCATCTGGGCGGATGATTCGGTACTCTTCCTCATAACTGCCTTGTTCTCGACATCGGGCTGGCGCTGACTTAACTCGTTCTCGATCATCCGGATGAACGAATTCAATCCAACGTTGAAGATTGCCGTAGATCTCAGCGGCGGAACGTCCCCAAATCCGTTCGTAGGCCGGACTGATATAAAGTAGCTGCGTCGGGTTGAGATCCACGAGCCAAAAGACGCTAGAAACTGTTTCGGCAAGCTGACGCAGCCGCCCTTCGCTCTCGCTGAGAGCAGACTGGGATTGCTGTTGTTTCTGCACTTGCCGCGTGGTTTCCAGCACCGTTACCAAAATGCCACCTACCGTCGCCCCTTCGTAAATCGGACTGTAGCAAAGCGTGAAGTAACAGTCTTCTACATGCCCATCGCGCTTAACTGGGTAAAGCTGATCTTCAAGATACGTGACTTGTCCTTCAGTCATCACGGCCTGATAGATCGGCTCGTTAAACTGCCAAACTTCTGGCCAGCAATCTTGGGTAGGTTGCCCCATCGCTCCAGGATGTTTCGTGCCCAAAATCACCCGGTAGCCGTCGTTGTAGATCTGCGTCAGACTGCTGCCCCAGAGAATCGCCATCGGAAACCGCGAGGGCAAGCAGAGCGTCACAGCTGTCCAGAGGCTCTGCGGCCAAGTTTCGATTGCGCCAATTGCGGTTGTGCTCCAGTCAAACGATTGCAGTAATGCTCCAACTTCTCCAGAGCTGGCCAGAATATGTTCTGGAATAGTAGATTTCGCCATTTCGGCTCCTCAAGTCCTCTCAACCCGGCGAAATCGATCACAATCAGGTGAAATCTGAATCTAGACTTCTAACTTTATCTTGGATCACACCGTCTTACATTCTGGCGTCACGCTGGCGTTACGGTTAGCAATGGCAAAAACCTATCACAGGATAAAAGAGAATTCATGCCTCTGAGGTCAGAGAAGATGGCTGTTGAAGCTATCTGTGTTCACATATAGCGCTCACGAACAGCGCTCACACAGAGCTTTTAACTCTCTCTTTTGAACGATGTTTGTTTGAGCTGAGTCCGCTTCAATAAACGCATAGCGTTCAATTACAGAGAGACAGAAGAATGCGTAAGTTAAACATTGGCTTAACCGAAGAGCAGCGTCGGGGCGTGGTTGAATTGCTAAACCACGATCTTTCTGATACATACTTGCTACAAATTAAGACTAAAAAGTATCACTGGGATGTTGTAGGCCCCGCGTTTCGGACGTTGCATGAGCTGTGGGAAGAGCAGTATCAAGCACTCAGCCTCAACGTTGACAGCATTGCTGAGCGCGTCCGTACCTTGGGCGGCTTTCCAGTGGGTACAGCCGAGGGGTTCCTGAAAATGGGTTCGATCAAGGAAGATGCGGGTCGTGTGCCCTTGGCGACCGAAATGGTTTCCAACCTAGTTGACAACCATGAGCAAATCGTCCGTAATCTACGCGAGCATATTGATCAGTGCAGCGAAAAATTCCACGATGAAGGCACCGCTGACTTTTTGACGGGTCTAATGGAGCAACATGAAGAAATGGCCTGGATGCTGCGCTCCTTTATTGAAGGCGAGGAGATCATATCTGACGGCAGCAACGAAAACGTCAAGCTGAAAACTCCCGTTGGCGTATAGTCTGCGTTCCCACTTTTGATTCCTAGAGCTTAGGGCTGCCATGTTGATCTTGGTAGCCTTTTCATCTGGGCTAGCGGTGGGCAGCTAACCCTGCAAAACCTGCCAGCAGTCGCGCGCAATCGCCCAGTCTTCCTGGGTATGCACCACTAGCACCTTGACCGTCGAGTCCTCCGTCGAAATCACCTGATCGCGCGGGCGGGCATTGTTCTGGTCGAGATCGAGCTTTAGCCCCATGTAGCCGAACGCCTCGCAGGCTTCAGCTCGAACCTGCGGCGCGTTTTCGCCCACGCCCGCTGTAAACACCAGCGCCTCCAGGCCACCTAAAACTGCCACCATTGCCCCAATAAACGCCTTCAGATCATGCATATAGATCGCTTTCGCGAGCCGGGCACGCGGGTTACCTTCTGCAATGGCTTTGTCGATCTGCCGCATGTCGTTGGAAACGCCTGAGACGCCCAGCAGCCCGGAAGCCTGGTTCAGTATCTGATCCAGCTTGTCGGCACTGTAGCCTGCTTCGCGGATTAGGTAGATCAAAATGCTGGGATCGATTGATCCGGCTCGCGTCCCCATCATCAGCCCGTCGAGCGGCGTGAAGCCCATGGTGGTAGCGACGCTGCGACCGTTGCGGATTGCGGCGAGCGATCCCCCGTTGCCCAAGTGGCAAGTGACGATACGTAGCGATGACAGCGGCTGCTCTAAAATTTCGGCGGTGCGCTCAGCGCAGTAGCGGTGGCTAGTGCCATGGAAGCCATAGCGACGGATGCCTTGCTGGCTCAGCTCGTAGGGGATCGGGTAGATGGCAGCCTGATCGGGCATCTGGGCATGAAAGGCAGTGTCGAAGACGGCAACCTGGGGGACTTGCTCTCCCAAAATTGTCTCGATTGCTCGGATGCCTTCCAGATTGACCGGATTATGCACAGGCGCTAGAACGGAAAGTCGGTCGATTTCGGCGGTGACTTCGGGCGTGATTCGCACACTGTCGTGGTAGTGCTGTCCCCCATGCACGACGCGATGCCCAACTGCATCGACCTCGGCGGCGCTAGAAATTACGGGCGAGTCGCCACTCCAGAGGGTGCTCAGCAGAGTTTCAATGACCGGCAGGCGTTCTTGAAACGGCAGGGTCTTAATCTGTTGGCTCTGGTGGGTTTCAACTTTGATTTCGGCAACGCCGGGTTGATAGGTCCAGTCGATTTGGGCTTCCCAGAGCGGTTGAGGCGGCTGGTGGGGCGGCTGGTCTGTAATCTCGTAGAGGCAGCTTTTCTGACTGCTCGATCCAGCGTTGAGAACCAAAATTTTCATAGTTCGCCTTACCCTTACCCTTACTTATGTTCACCCGACTTTGTTCGCTTAGCTTGCCAACTGCTACTTGCCAACTGCTCCAGTGTGACGGAAATTTCACCAGAGATAAAGTTTGCTAGACTGCACCTGATTACCGAATTGACCCATTGATCTAGACAAAGATTAATTTTGATGCCGGGTTTGTCGTTTTGATCCCCGTTTTTTGGTAAGAATGCTGTTTGAGTCTTGCAATTTCTGAGTTTTTAAGGAGATAGCGAATGAGTACAGCTCTACTGGCCGTGGCTGCAAGAATGTCAGACTGGTCGCCGAATGTTGGGTTGATTATGGTGGCTTGCAACGTGCTGGCGATTGTGTTAGCGCGAGCGACAGTGAAGTTGCCGAATGTTGGCCCGCAGATTCCGGTCTTGTCAGATGTGGCAGGGCTGAGTCTGCCTGCTTTGCTGGGCGCGACGAGCTTTGGTCATATTATTGCCGCCGGGGTGATTTTAGGATTGACGAATATGGGGACAATTTAGCGGTCAGCCCGGAGCGGGTTGGGTTTGCTGAGAGATCTGGACGGCGAGCTGTAATATCTGGGGGCAACCGCCCTCCAGCGTTTCGGCTCGGAACCCAGATCTCTCCAACTACCCCAAAGCTCTAGAAGCTCTATCTACAAACTCAGCCGCTAGATAGCCGCCATATAGCCACCATAGCCACAAAACCCAAATACCAAAACCATCCCCCCAACCCCCAATGGACTGGCTAGAAATCGGTAAAATCGTCGCCGCCCAAGGCTTAAAAGGCGAACTTCGCGTCTATCCCGACACCGACTTCCCCCAGCGCTTTCAAACACCCGGCAAACGCTGGCTGCTCCGCCCCGGCCAAACCGAACCCGAACCCATCAAACTCACATCAGGCCGCTATCTCGACGGTAAAGGACTCTACGTGATCACGCTCTCCGGCATTACCAGCCGCGACCAAGCCGAAGCCCTACGCGACAGCCGCATCCTCGTCCCTGCCACCGATCGCCCCCGCCTCGAAGCTGGCGAATTTCACGTCGCCGATCTCGTCGATTTATCCGTGTTTGACCAAGCCAGCCAGCAGCAGATCGGCAGAGTCACTGACATCCTGCCTGCCGGTCACGACCTCCTAGAAGTCGAGCTGCTCAACGGCAAAAAAGTGCTCATTCCCTTCGTCGAACCCATTGTCCCGATTGTCGATCTCGCCAACCGCCGCATCGAAATTACCCCGCCCGCCGGTCTGATCGAGTAGCCGCAGTCCCGCCGTGGGCAGATGCGCTCACAAGAGATCCCAAGATCCCAATCGCCAGATCTCAAGATCCCAATCGCTGCAAAGTTGGCGCAAAGTTAGCGCATAATTTCGATAGGCTAACCCAAGAAAAGTTAACTCCAATAGATATTGCTTGCAGGAGGGCGTGATGGAAACCCTAGACAGCCTTGTGACCTATGCCTATGACCTAACGCTGGGCGGCGGTGCATTCTACATCGGCGGTTCACTGATTCTCTACCTCACCAAACGCTGGCAGCAGCTAGAGCCAAGATCCAAAACAGCCATCCAGATTCCGCTAGCGCTCAAAGCCCAGCAGACCGAAGCCCTAGCGCTGGAGCTAGAGCCGCCTGCGTCAAAGCTAGAAATGGCTGAACCCCTTCCCGCCTCCCAGATCGCCGCCCCAGCCGAGCTAGAGATCTTAGAAGATGCTGACTAGAATCTGGGTAGAGCCTAGATCTCTGCCGATCCCAGAGAATTAGCTTGATCTCAGCCAAGATTGAGTAAGATGAATCATCGCATTGACCTTTAGCCTGTTGTCCAATTCAGGGTGAGTTGTGCTTCATACGCCTAGCCAGCCTATAACACTGAGATGAATATGAGATGAATATTCCTCAACTGGTGATCAGATTGCTGATTGCGATTGTTTGCGCCGGATTAGCCGATCTGCTGGTGCCGCGTCGCGTACCGGGCGGCCTAGCGGGTCTAGTTCTGCTAGGACTCGCAGGCATCTGGTTTGGCGAATGGAGCTTTGCGCTGCTCAAGCAAGAGTTTGGCCTCAGTTTTGCCTTCCTCTACTGGCAAATTCAGGGCGTGCTGATTGTGCCTGCTGTGATTGGCTGCGCTATTTTGCTCTATGTCGTGACGGCCTTCATCCAGTGGGCGCGCTACAGCTGAACCGACCTGGCCCCGATCAGGCTCAGCCTGTTTCTATCAGCCTACTTCAGCACCCCCGAATGCCCCGGAATCTCGCCAATCGGCTCACAGCAACCGCCCAGATACTTCGCCAAAAACGCCTCGGCAATCGCGTAAAAATGCAGCCGATTTTCGGGACGCGCAAAGCCGTGGCCTTCGTCTGGGTACAGCACATATTCGACCGGCTTATCCGCCTGCCGCATCGCCGCCACAATCTGGTCGCTCTCGGCCTGCTTAACGCGCGGGTCATTAGCGCCCTGGCCAATCAGCAGTGGCTTCTGGATGCGGTCAATCAAAAATAGTGGCGAGCGCGACTGGAGAAACTCCGGCTCACTGTCCATATTGCCAATCCGGTGATACATCTGGGCTTTAATCGGCTCCCAGTAAGGCGGAATGCTCTGCATCAGCGTGATGATACTGCTAGGGCCAACAATATCAACCGCCGCCGCAAACACCTCCGGCGTGAAGGTGAGCGCCACCAGCGCCGCATAGCCGCCGTAAGAGCCGCCCATGATCCCAACCTTGCTGCGATCGGCAATCCCTTCCGCCACCAGCCACTCCATGCCGTCTAGCAAATCATCATGCATCTTGGCCGCCCATTCCCGGTTGCCTGCATTCAAAAACGCCTTGCCATACCCCGTCGAGCCGCGAAAGTTAATTTGCAACACCGCATAGCCCCGGTTGGCCAACCACTGCGCCTCCGGGTCATAGCCCCAGGTATCGCGCGCCCAGGGTCCACCATGCACCAGCAGCACGGCCGGTAAATTCTCGGCAGGCAGATCAGCCGGAGTCGTTAGGTAGCCGTGAATCGTTAGGCCATCTCTGGCGCTATAGGAGACGGGCTGCATTGAAGCCAGCGTCAGGTCTTCTAAAATCGGCTGGTTGCTGAACAGCAGCTCGGTGGTCTGAGTCGCTCGCTCGTAGCGGTAGTAGTAGACTGGCCCATCGTCGGTCGTGTAGGCCACCAGCCAAACATCGTCAGCTAGCGTGCGGCTGTTGATGCCAAATTCGCCGGGACGTAGTTTGGCCAGCGCCTCAAAGTCAGGTGCAATGCTGGAGTCGAGAATTTGCCAGCTCAGCTTGTCGCGGTAAAAGGCGACAGCTTGCAGCTTGCGGCTCGTGGGATGCGTCATCACGCCGCCCAGGTCATACTGCTCATCTGCGGCGATTACGGTTTCCTGTCGCGTCTTTAAGTCTAGCGCCAGCAGCCGTTGGGCATTCGCGTCATGGCTTCCCACAATGTAGAGCGTCTGACCATCTGCCGAGAAGCTGACTGGATAGCCCTCGTCATCTGGCCCCCAGTGGCGCAATAGCTCCCAGTCCGCTTCCACTGTCTCTCGATAGAGCAGATCGGAGCCGCCGTCAGGCGTGGCAGCCACCGCCACCCGAACGCGAAACTCTGGATCGACCAGCCAGCTCATGATATTGCCGGGATTGGCCGTATCAAACTCAATCGTACCGTCGCTCAGCTTCACTCGATAGACATCGAAGACCTGCGGATCTTTCTGGTTCATGCCAACCAAAAACTGATCGGGATAATCGGGGTCTAGCTCAATCGGGTCGGCTTTCACCCCCTCAAACGGAGTTAGATCGCGGACGCTGTTGCTGTGGATATTGACCGCATAGCAGTGGAAATTTTCGTCGCCGTCAGCATCCTGCATGTAGATCAGGTGCTGAGCATCGTAAGTCCAAAAGTAAGCGCGAATCCCTCGCTTGGCATCTGCCGTCAGCTGGCGATCGCCCTCTGGCGTTTTCAGCCAGACCTGAAGCACGTTTTTACTGTCTGGGGCAATGAAGGCTAGATGCTGCCCGTCGGGGGAAAGCTGCGGACGAGCGCGTTCGGGGTTGCCAAACAGCGTGGCGCGGGGAATCAGCGGCAGACGGGTTGAGGTAGTTGATTGGCTCGGCATAGGGCTGTGAATTTAGTTCGCTATGAGACACTTTCATAGGCTAACAAGTTCACAGACCTTTTCGCGACTGAGTTCGCGGCTAAGCTGAGGTTGCCAATTCAAGTCTGAACTGCACCACTCCCTAAATGGCTCCAGAATACCTCAGGGGAAGTTCGATAGCCTTAACGCTTTCGCTCGCTGATTGATCAACTTCACTGCCTTGTCTACTTCCTTTTGGCTCACTTCCCTAAAATCGGTTTCCTTGGGCAAAAATTGCCTCAACAATTCATTCGGATGCTCATTCAATCCGCTCTCCCATGAACAATAGAGATTGGCATAGCAACAGCTCGCATCTAATATCCGCGCTAATGCTTCATGCCTGCTAAATTCTTTCCCATTGTCAAACGTTATTGTTTCTACCTGATTGTCTCTACCTTTTCTTTCCCGATTGCTTTGATTTCTTAAGTTGAGCAGATTTTCGAGGCGAGCTAGAAGATGCATCCTACTTCCAGCGCCAGCGATATTGCGTCAACAGAATACTCACCAGCATACAGAGCAGCGAAGCCGAAACAATCACGTCGGCCAAATAGCTGGGCAGGTTGGCGGCGCGTCCCATTGCGTCTGCCCCGACGTAGATTGCCGCCACAAATACCGATGCGGCTAATACGCCCAGCGGGTGCAGCTTCGCCAGCATTGCCACAATGATCCCGGTGTAGCCAAATCCTGGCGACAGGTCGATGCTGAGGTAGCCTTTGAGTCCGGCGACTTCGCTGACCCCGCCCATCCCAGCCAGTCCACCGCTGAGCAGTGCAGTCGCCAGAATCACGCGATTCACCGGAATTCCAGCAAAGCGAGCCGCCTGTGGGTTGAAGCCGATTGCTCGCATTCGGTAACAACAAGGTCAGGCTCACGATTAGTAATGAGTACGTAGAGTGTATTACCAAATCTGGTCAAATCGCCTTGCCAGGTTGCGGCGTATCGTGAGGCGCATTCTATGGGTTTGACCAATATCTGGGGTTGGCAGTCTGAGGAGTTTTATCTAGCTGGCGCTGCCGAGGAAGTGACCGAATCAGCAGCGCCAACGCATTTTGATTTATCGAATCAGCACGCTCATGTATTTGCCCTGAGCGGGTGCAGGAATCATGGGCGAAAACTGGCTGCGGTCGGTAATCATCTGCCGCACGTACATTTCGCTGATGATGTGGTTGACCTGCTCACGGGTTCCGACAATCCAAATCTGTGCCTGCTCGCCAAGCGGCTCTCTCAGACATTCGTTAAACTCTGTAGACATGATATTTACCTCAATTTTGGGTTACTGGGTTTGAAAGCCTAAGGCGTTGAGTCACCTGACCACATGCGTGAACGAAGCGAGCGCGATGTAAAATCGACTCAGCCTTGCTTCCCGTGGCTATCGGGGAGTCGGGTCAGCTGGCTAGCGGTGGTGCAAACACTTCTAGTCAGCGACGCCTTAAGCTTTTGCGTGTCCTGACTGCTTCACGCAATCAGTTGGAAAATCATAAGCCGAAACCCGGCTTTGCACAAGTAGGGATGAGAGAAATTTTACGTTTGGTGAGCTTTGGCTGAGCAGGCAGCCCATTTGCAGCGATCTTGCTTCTGAGACAGAGGGCAGTCTACCTTTAGCTTCACCTGTAACGATATGCGGAAAACTTCTGCCTAACGGGGCAAGGAAGCGTATTATACGGAAAGATTCTGCCTAAGTGGCGAATCTGGGGTGTTATGCCGACTCATTCTGCCTATTCAGCTACTGCGGGATCTTAGGCGGAAACTTTCAGTCTATTATATAGTTAGGGGGCTTAAAGATTCTATTGAGACAGTAGCCTTGAACACATCTGTAGGATTTGAAAGATACTTACTCAGGAGCCGTTGTGGAACGATACCTCAATAATTAAGCCCTCTTATACAAGGCAAGGAATTGGTGCAGTCAAGTTTAAATATTCAGTCCATAATATGAATGTGTGTTTTGAGAAATTATTACCATGACAGGGATGGAGCCATTTGTTGAGCCAATAGCAGGTGGTCTTGTTGGAATTGTTTTCGATATAGCTGCTAAAGTTGGCGGAGGGGTTGCTGAGGTAATCAGCGATCGTCGTCAAGCTGCACAAGCATTAAAACGGTACGCGGAAAAATATTTGGCTCGCTATGGCACGTTAAAGCTTTTGGGGATGCAAAAACCAATTAAGCTAGAAGAAATTTATACTAAGGTAAGATTTTTAGATGAGTTGAGTATTCGGCAGTTTACTTCCCTTGAAGCATTAGAGCGAACTTATCGTGAGGGACAAAAACGCCGATTTCAAGTTCAAAAGTCTACATTTGATGGTTTTAGTGTTGCCAATGAAAATCAATACCTTATGGTATTGGGTAGCCCTGGAGCAGGTAAATCAGTATATTTGAGGCGAATTGGTGTGGAAGCCTTGAAAGCTGATTCGGGCGGATACCAGCATCGCTGTATCCCAGTAATGCTAGAGCTAAAACGCTTTAACTCAGGTAAAGTTGATTTCATTCAAACTATAGCCGATGAATTCTCTAGCTTTGGATTTCCTTCCTCCCCAGACTTTGCCGTTAGAGCTTTGGAACAGGGCAAGTTATTAGTATTGCTTGATGGTTTAGATGAAGTTCCTAGACCAAACTTCAATTCTGTTGTTGACTCAATTCAAAATTTTGTTAATCAATACGATCAAAACCGTTATATTGCCTCTTGTCGTATTGCTTCTCATCGAAGTACTTGGACAAGATTTCGCGATATCACTATCGCAGATTTCGATGATGACCAAATCTACCAATTTATCCGAAATTGGTTTTCCTCTGAGCTTGATCGACAAACAAAAACTGCAGAACGCTTTTGGGAAAATCTCAATGGCCCTAAAAACGCCGCTGCAAAAGAACTAGCGCAAAAGCCATTAATACTTACGTTTCTCTGTTTGGTTTATGATCGCACTCAAAATCTTCCTAATAACAGAGCAATCCTTTATCGCAAGGCTCTAGACATTTTGTTGGAAGAGTGGGCAGCCGAGAAACGTATATTGCACAATCAAATTTATCAAGGACTAAACGTTGATTTAGAAAAAGTGTTACTTTCAGAAATTGCATATAATGGATTCGTTAAAAATCAAGTTTTCTTTACCGAGCAAGAGCTAGTCAATCAAATTAAGTCGTTTTTAGCAGACACAGTTGACAAGCCAGCTTATTTAGATGGTAGGGCAGTTCTAAACGCAATTTCTGAACAACAGGGAGTTTTAATAGAACGAGCAGAGGGTATCTACTCATTTTCGGATTTAACCTTTCAAGAATACTTAACTGCTCAGTGCATTGGTGATGATTCTGAGCGACTTAGGATTTTAGTTGAGAATTACTTGACTGACCAGCGTTGGAGAGAAGTTTTTTTGTGCGTTTCTGGTTTAGTCCGTTCGGCTGACAAATTACTTGACCTGGTAAGTTCGTCAACTCAAAAATATATTTACACCTCAAAGCTAAAATCTTTATTCATGTGGGCAGATCAAGTAACTAGTAGAACAGAGAGTGATCCTCTCCTGCCCGCGAGGAGGGTAGTAGCTCTGTTCCTTGCTCTTGCTCTTGCTCATGCTATAAATCCTGCATTTGAACTTTCCTTAGCTATTTCTTTAAGTCTTGATCTTATCAAATCCTTAAAGCTAGATTTAGATTTAAGTGTACTTTTAGCTTGCTCAATTGACCTCGATTTCAGTCCTGATTTATATCTTGAGCTTGAAAAAACAAAGATCTTTAGTGGTATTGATTCTGTTTCATTGATTGCAAGACTAAAAGGGCTTCAAGCGAGAGTCCCTGACAGCAGCCAGCCTGATCAAATACAGCAAGCTTTTGCAACACGTATTTATCAAACTTGGTTAGATGCACTTCGACTTCAGCGAGATTGGATTGAATTATCTTTTGAAGAAACAGAGGCATTGACTAATTATTTGTATGCCTGTGAATTGATGGTTGAGTGTAAGGAAGCAGCAGTGAGACTTTCAGAAAAGGTTTGGAAAGGTATTGAAAAACAGATAATCGCCGTTAAACCAACAGATATCACCTAACATAAGCTCAGAGGTGGACGGAGTCAAGTAGGGGTTGAAATCTTGCTGTTCATCAACTCCCGCTCTCATTAACTGCTCAAGTCAACTTACCTTGTCATAGTCATAGAAAGAAAGTTATTCTTATCTATATTCTCTTTTTTAACTAAATTTAGTAACTGCATACTCTTCGTTTACTGCTTGTTGTCTATAGTCTTCGCGATTGGTGAGAACCCTTGCGCTCTAGTGCCGCTACATATTTCGCTTCATCATATAGCTCTCCCTTCTGCCAGCAGCGAAACAAAATCCGTATCCACTTAAACGCTAGCGCTCGCATCGCCGCTGGATGGCTATTCCCCTTATCCCGCT
>JAESFP010000185.1_pt1 | contig 26424 bp, 24 predicted proteins | sample 9266181 | NCBI WGS metagenome assembly JAESFP01 (sample SAMN14502547, study PRJNA617102) | algae metagenome | isolation source: Pegethrix bostrychoides GSE-TBD4-15B and co-occurring heterotrophs from... | place: USA: Grand Staircase-escalante National Monument, Utah | collected 2006-08-15 | reverse complement strand
GCAGGCTCTGACCCAGTTGCGCGATCAGTTCGGCTTCGAGCAGTTGATCGATCTCTGCGGGGTCGACTATCCGGACCGTGTCCAGCGGTTCGACGTGGTCTATCACCTGCTGTCGCTGACCAAGAACTATCGGATCCGCCTCAAGATCCAGACGGACGAGGACACGCCGGTCGCCACCGTGACCGGGGTTTATCCCTGCGCGGACTGGTTTGAGCGCGAAGCGTTCGACATGTACGGGATCTTCTTCGAAGGCCACCCCGACCTGCGCCGGATCCTGACCGACTATGGCTTCCACGGCCATCCGTTGCGCAAGGACTTCCCGATGACGGGCTATGTCGAGCTGCGCTACGACGATGAGCTCAAGCGGGTCGTGTACGAGCCGGTCAAGGCCGTCGAATATCGAAACTGGGACTTCCTCTCGCCGTGGGAAGGCGCCGACTACGTCCTGCCTGGCGACGAGAAGGTGGAGGCGAAGTGATGGCTGACGACGCTTCGATGCCCGTGACCATTCCGGAAACCCCGGTCCGCAAGTTCAACATCAATTTCGGCCCGCAGCACCCGGCGGCCCACGGCGTTCTGCGCCTGGTCCTGGAGCTGGACGGCGAAGTTGTGGAGCGGGTCGACCCGCATATCGGCCTGCTGCATCGCGGCACTGAAAAGCTGATGGAGTACCGGACCTACCTCCAGAACATCCCGTACTTCGACCGCCTCGACTACGTGGCGCCGATGAACCAGGAGCATGCGTTCTGCCTGGCCATCGAAAAGCTGCTGGACCTCGAAGTTCCGATCCGCGGCTCGATCATCCGGGTGATGTTCTCGGAAATCGGCCGGGTTCTGAACCACCTGCTTAACGTGACGACCCAGGCCATGGACGTCGGCGCGCTGACGCCGCCGCTGTGGGGCTTTGAGGAGCGCGAGAAGCTGATGGTGTTCTACGAGCGCGCTTGCGGCGCTCGTCTGCACGCCAACTACTTCCGTCCGGGCGGCGTCCACCAAGATCTGCCCGAAGCGCTGGTCAACGACATCGGCGACTGGGCCGACGCGTTTGCGCGTCCGATCGGCGACATCGACAAGCTGATCACCGGCAACCGCATCTTCAAGCAACGCAACGTCGACATCGGCGTGGTCAGCAAGCAAGAGGCGATTACCTGGGGCTTCTCGGGCGTGATGGTGCGTGGCTCGGGCATCGCCTGGGACCTGCGCCGCAATCAGCCCTACGAGTGCTACGACGACTTCGAATTCGACATCCCGCTCGGCGTGAACGGCGACTGCTACGACCGCTATCTCTGCCGCATGCAGGAGATGCGCGAGTCCGTTCGCATCATCCAGCAGTGCGTGGCGCGACTGAAGAAGACCCCCGGTCCGGTGATGACCGAGGACAACAAGTTCGCACCGCCGCGTCGGGGCGAGATGAAGCGTTCGATGGAAGCGCTCATTCACCACTTCAAGCTCTACACCGAGGGCTTCCGGACGCCGCCGGGCGAGGTTTATTCGTGCGTCGAGGCCCCCAAGGGCGAGTTCGGCGTGTTCCTGGTCTCGGACGGCACCAACAAGCCTTATCGCTGCAAGATCCGCGCGCCGGGCTATCCGCACCTGATGGCCATGGACTGGATCAATCGGGGTCACATGCTCGCCGACGTCTCGGCGATCCTCGGGTCGCTGGACATCGTGTTCGGGGAGATCGACCGTTGAGCGCGCCTGCCTGCATCAGCCCGTTCGACGTGGCCGAGGCCCAACTCGAGGCCTACAACGCCCAGGATCTTGACGGTCACTGCGCCTGCTTCGCCGACAACATCGTGGTCGCCGATCTGAACGGCGCGGTCACGATCAGCGGCATCGCCGCCTATCGCGCCAAGTACGAGCAGGTTTTCGCGGACTTCCCGCAGAACCACGCCGAGCTGCTGAACCGCGTCGTGGTCGGCAACCACGTCATCGACCATGAGCGGGTCAAGCGTTCGCCGGACGCCGATCCCTTCGAGGTCGCCGCCATCTACACCATCGCCGACGCCAAGATCGTCCGCGTCGACTTCGTGAAGTGAGGATCGCTTGAGCGTTCGCCGCCTCTCCCCGAACCAGCCCGCGAGCTTCACCTTCTCGAAAGAGAGCCTGGAGCAGGCGCAGTGGTGGATTTCGAAATATCCGGCCGGCAAGCAGCAGTCGGCGGTGATCCCGATCCTGTGGCTGGTCCAGAAGCAGGAAGGCTGGGTTTCCGAGCCCGCCATCCGCGCTGTCGCCGAAATGCTCGGCATGGCCCAGATCCGAGTGCTGGAGGTCGCGACCTTCTACACCATGTTCATGCTGGAGCCGGTCGGCACCCATGCACTGGTGCAGGTCTGCGGCACCACGCCGTGCGCTCTGCGCGGCGCGAACGAACTGCTGGCCCATTGCAAGAAGCGTCTGGGTCCGAAGGATCACCGCTCGGCTGACGGCAAGTTCTACTGGCAGGAAGTCGAGTGCCTGGGCGCGTGTTCGAACGCGCCGATGGCGATGATCAACGACTATTACTACGAAGACCTGACGGTCGAGAGCTTCGACAAGCTGCTGGACGAGTTCGCCGCTGGCCGCACGCCGGCGCCGGGTTCGGTCACCGGTCGTCAAGGGTCGGCGCCTGAGGGCGGTCCACTCGTACTCATCGATCCGTCGCTCTATGACGGCAGCCGCGCCAAGCCCATCAAGTCTCTTCCGAACGCGCCTAAGCCTACCAAGGGCGCCAAGGAGCCGGCGGCGTGAGCAGCATGATTTTCGTCGCGGGCGTTCGCCCTGCGCAAAAGGGAGTGTAGGGGCCTTGGTCGGCATCCTCGAAGACAAGGACCGCATCTTCACGAACCTCTATGGCGTCCATGATTGGGGCCTAGAGGGCGCGAAGGCGCGCGGCTGCTGGAATGGCACCCGCGAAATGCTGAAGCAGACCCCGGAGTGGATCTGCGACCAGATTAAGGAATCGGGCCTGCGCGGACGCGGCGGCGGCGGTTTCCCGACCGGCTTGAAGTGGACCTTCATGCCGAAGGCCGAGAGCGAGCGACCGCACTTCCTGGTCGTCAACGCCGACGAGTCCGAGCCGGGCGCCTGCAAGGACCGCGAGATCATCCGCAACGATCCGCATCTGCTGATCGAGGGATGTCTGGTGGCCAGCTACGCCATCCGCGCTCACACGGCCTACATCTACATCCGCGGCGAATACGTGCATGAGCGCGAACGCCTGGAAGCGGCGATCAAGCAGGCCTACGAGGCAAAGCTGATCGGCAAGGGCAACGTCCACGGTTGGGACTTCGACCTTCACGTCACCCACGGTGGCGGGGCCTACATCTGCGGCGACGAAACCGCGCTGATGGAGAGCCTGGAAGGCAAGAAGGGCCAACCGCGCCTGAAGCCGCCGTTCCCGGCCGGCGCGGGCATCTATGGCGCGCCGACCACCATCAACAACGTCGAGTCGATCTCGGTCGTCGGCACCATTCTGCGCCGCGGCGCGGACTGGTTCGCCGGTTTCGGCCGTCCGAAGAACTCTGGCATCAAGCTGATGGCGGCCTCGGGCCACGTCAACAAGCCCTGCGTGGTCGAAGAGGCCATGTCGATCCCGATGCGTCAGCTGATCGAAGACCACTTTGGCGGCGTGCGCGGCGGCTGGAGCAACCTTAAGGCCGTGATCCCCGGCGGGATCTCGATGCGCATGATCCCGGCCGAAGAGGCCGAGGTCGCGCTGATGGACTTCGACGACCTAGCCGGGCGCCGTTCGGGCCTGGGCACCGCCACCATGATCGTGATGGACAAGGACGCCGATCTCGTCCGCGCCATCGCGCGTGCGTCCTACTTCTACAAGCACGAGAGCTGCGGACAGTGCACGCCGTGCCGTGAAGGCACCGGCTGGATGTGGCGGGTCATGGAGCGCATGGCGACCGGCGAAGCCGAGATGAAGGAGATCGATCTCCTGCTCGACGTCGCCAGCCAAGTCGAAGGCCACACCATCTGCGGTCTGGGCGATGCTGCGGCATGGCCGATCCAGGGCCTGTTCCGCCACTTCCGCCACGAGGTCGAAGAGCGGATCACCAACTACCGTATCGGCAAGCCGCACGTGCAGGGCGCGACCCTGGCGGCGGCGGAGTAACGGCATGCCAAAAGCCACAGTCAACGGCGTCGAGGTCGAGTTCGAGCCCGGTATGACGGTTCTGCAGGTGGCGGAACTGGCCGGGGAAGAGATCCCGCGCTTCTGCTACCACGAACGTCTCAGCATCGCCGGCAACTGCCGGATGTGCCTGGTCGAGGTGAAGCCTGGTCCGCCGAAGCCGCAAGCTTCGTGCGCGCTGCCGGCCGCTGAAGGCAACGAGATCATCACCAACTCGCCCATGGTCAAGAAGGCGCGGGAAGGGGTGATGGAGTTCCTGCTGATCAACCATCCCCTCGACTGCCCGATCTGCGACCAGGGCGGCGAGTGCGATCTGCAAGATCAGGCCATGGGCTATGGCCGCGACGACAGCCGTTACGCCGACAACAAGCGTGCGGTCGAAGAGAAGTACATGGGGCCGTTGATCAAGACGGTCATGACCCGCTGCATCCAGTGCACGCGCTGCGTCCGCTTCATCACCGAAGTGGCCGGTGTGCCGGAAATCGGTCTCATCTCCCGCGGCGAAGACGTTGAAATCACGACCTATCTGGATAAGGCCGTCACCTCGGAATTGTCCGCCAACGTGATCGACCTCTGCCCGGTCGGCGCTCTGACCTCCAAGCCCTACGCCTTCAACGCCCGTCCGTGGGAATTGAAGAAGACCGAGAGCGTGGACGTCATGGACGCGCTCGGCTCGGCCATCCGGGTCGACAGCCGTGGTCCGGCCGTGCTGCGGGTGCTGCCGCGCCTGAACGAAGACATCAACGAAGAGTGGATCAGCGACAAGACGCGCTATGCGGTCGATGGTCTCTCGCGTCAGCGCCTGGATCAGCCGTTCCTGCGCAAGGGCGGCCGTCTGCAGCCCGCGACCTGGGCCGAGGCCTTCGATCTGATCGCCTCCAAGGTGAAGGCGACCACGCCTGAGCGCATCGGCGTCATCGCCGGCGACGTGCAGGACGCCGAGTCTATGAAGGCTGCGCTCGACCTGTTCGGCGGTATGGGGGTGAAAAACCTCGATTGTCGTCAGGACGGCATGGCGCTGGGCGCCGGGCCGCGTGAGAGCTGGCTGCTGAACTCCACCATCGCCGGCATCGAAGAAGCCGACGTCATCCTGCTGGTCGGAACCAACCCGCGTCTCGAGGCGCCGGTCTTCAACGCGCGCCTGCGCAAGCGCTGGATGGCGGGGGCGCTGCGCGTCGGCGTCATCGGCGAACAGGCCGATCTGACCTACGGCTACGACTATCTCGGCGCCGGGCCGCAGACCCTCTCGGGCCTCTCGCGCGCCAAGAACGACTTCGTCACGGCCCTCAAGGGTGCCAAGAAGCCGGCGATCATCGTCGGCGCCGGCGCTTTGGCGCGGGCTGACGGCGGGGCCGTGCTGGCCGCCGCCGCCGCCGCCGCCAAGACCTTCGGCATGACCTGGAACGTGCTCCACACGGCAGCGGCCCGCGTGGGCGGTCTCGACCTGGGCTTCGTCCCGGGCGAGGGCGGCAAGAGCGCCGGCGAAATGGTGGAGAAGGGCGCGCTCGACGTCCTCTTCCTGCTGGGCGCCGACGAGATCGACGCCAAGGGCTCGGACGCGTTCACGGTCTATCTGGGCACCCACGGCGACGCTGGGGCGCACCTGGCCGACGTGATCTTGCCGGGCGCCGCCTACACCGAGAAGGACGGCATCTACGTCAACACCGAGGGCCGGGTTCAGTTCGGCTATCGCGCGGTGTTCCCGAAGGGGCAGGCCAAGGAAGACTGGTCGATCCTGCGGGCGCTGTCCGAGCGTCTCGGGGCCAAGCTGCCCTTCGACACCCTGGCCCAACTGCGCGCCAAGCTGTTCGCCGATCACCCGAGCTTCGGCCAGGTCGACTACGTGGCCGGTCCGGCCGCCGCCGCCTCGCTGGACTTCGGTCTGCTGGGCGCCAAGGGTGAGCTGTCCGACGCGCCGTTCGCGAGCGTGGTGAAGGCTTTCCATCTGACCAACCCCATTGCGCGCTCCAGCGTGACGATGGCTGAGTGCGCCGCCGTGGCTTCCGGCGCCGCCAAGATCGCGGCGGAGTAGGGGCATGGACGCTGTCGCCAACACCTTCTGGACCACGCCCGGCGGTTGGACCCTGATCACGGTCGCCCAGATCATGGCCGTGATCCTGCCGCTGCTCGTGGCCCTGGCCTTCTTCATGCTGGCCGACCGTAAGATCTGGGCCGGCGTACAGATGCGCAAAGGCCCCAACGTGGTCGGGCCGTTCGGCCTGCTCCAGTCCTTCGCCGACTTGATCAAGTTCGTGCTGAAGGAAATCGTCATCCCTGACGGGGCCGACAAGTTCGTCTTCCTGCTGGCTCCGGTGCTGACCTTCACCCTGGCCCTGGTGGGCTGGGCGGTGATCCCGTTCGCGCCCGGCTGGGTGGTCGCCGACATCAATGTGGGCGTGCTGTACCTGTTCGCGATCTCGTCGCTGGGCGTTTACGGCATCATCATGGGCGGCTGGGCTTCGAACTCGAAGTACCCGTTCCTGGGCAGCCTGCGCTCGGCGGCGCAGATGGTTTCGTATGAAGTCTCGATCGGCTTCGTGATCGTCACCGTGATCCTGCTTGCCGGGACCATGAACCTGCAGACCATCGTGCAGCAGCAAGCCGGCGGTTTCTGGAACTGGAACGTCTTCGGCGGTCCGGGCCTGCACAATCTGCCATTGGCCTTGGTGATGATCCCGATGGCGGTGATCTTCTTCATCTCGGCCCTGGCCGAAACCAACCGTCCTCCCTTCGACCTTCCCGAAGCGGAGTCGGAGCTGGTGGCCGGCTATCAGGTCGAATACTCGTCCTCGCCGTTCCTGCTGTTCATGATCGGCGAGCTGATCAACATCGTGCTGATGTGCGCGCTGATCTCACTGCTGTTCTTCGGCGGCTGGCAGGCGCCGATCGACTTTGGCTTCGTCCATGCCTGGCCTGACACGGTGCAGAGCTTCTACGGCCTGATGTGGTTCGTGCTGAAGATCTGCTTCGTCTTCTTCCTGATCGCCATGGTGAAGGCCATCGTGCCTCGCTATCGCTACGACCAACTGATGCGCCTGGGGTGGAAGGTGTTCCTGCCGACCTCGCTCGTGGCGGTCATCCTGGTCGCGGCCTGGCGGGTCTTCGGACCGGGCGGCGCATGAAGATCCTGATGTCCAGCCTCCTCCTCATTTCCCTCTCGGCCTGCGCCGGGCCGGCCGGCGGACCCGATCCGCTGGGCGGCGTGGCCAGCTACGATGCGCTGAAGAACGCGCGCGCGGCCTGCACCGCCAAGGGCGGCGAGTTGGTGCGGGACGACCTGAACTCGGGCAAGCGCATGTCCGACTTCGCGTGCAAGAGAAAGTAACCGCGAGATGATGCAGCGGATTTCACAAGCGGTTCGGGGCGCGGCCCTGATGGACTTCGTCGGCGCCTTCGGGCTGGCGATGCAGTACATGATCAAACCGAAAGCGACCGTGCAGTACCCGCACGAGCGCGGCCCGCAATCGCCGCGGTTCCGCGGCGAGCACGTGCTGCGGCGCTATCCCAACGGCGAAGAGCGTTGCATCGCCTGCAAGCTCTGCGAAGCCATCTGCCCGGCGCAGGCCATCACCATCGAGGCCGAGCCGCGCGACGACGGCAGCCGCCGGACCACCCGCTACGACATCGACATGGTGAAGTGCATCTACTGCGGACTGTGCCAGGAGGCCTGCCCGGTGGACGCCATTGTCGAGGGCCCGAACATCGAGTTCGCGGTCGAGACGCGGGAAGAGCTCTACTACGACAAGGAGCGCCTGCTCGCGAACGGCGACCGCTGGGAACGGCAGATCGCTAAGAATCTGGAACTGGACGCGCCCTACCGGTAAGAACCCGGGCGCGATTCCGAGACGAACCATTGTCGTTTTCGCGGGCCTTCAGCCGGCGCAGGCGACTTAAGTAACTAAGGGGCTGAGAAGAGCCGTCATGGCCTTGGCGATCGCATTTTATCTGCTGGCGGCGGTGACCGTAGGCGCCGGGTTCGGGGTGATTTCATCCCGCAACCCCGTGCACTCGGTGCTGTTCCTCATCCTCAGCTTCTTCTCGGCCGCGGGCTTGTTCGTGACCTTGGGGGCCGAGTTCCTCGCAATGCTGCTGGTCGTCGTCTACGTCGGCGCGGTGGCTGTGCTCTTCCTGTTCGTCGTCATGATGCTGGACGTCGATTTCGCCGCCCTGAGACAGGGCTTTGCACGCTACATGCCGCTGGGCGGCCTGGTGGCGGGCATCCTGGCGATCGAGATGATCGTGGTGGCGAGCGCCGTGGCCACACAGGGCGCGACCAAGAACGCGCCGATGGTGCATAGCGACGTCTCGAACATCGAGAGCATCGGCCGGGTGCTCTACACCGACTACATCTACTTCTTCCAAGCCGCGGGGCTGGTGCTGCTGGTGGCCATGATCGGCGCCATCGTGCTGACCCTGCGCCATAAGCCGGGCGTTCGCCGCCAGGTCATCATGGATCAGGTCGCCCGCGAGCCGAAGACCGGCATGCGCGTCGTCCAGATCAAGTCGGGCGAGGGGATCGACCAATGAGCATCGGGCTCACCCACTATCTCGCGGTGGCCGCGATCCTGTTCACCATCGGGGTGTTCGGGATCTTCGTGAACCGCAAGAACATCATCGTCATCCTGATGTCGATCGAGCTGATCCTGCTCGCCGTGAACATCAATCTGGTGGCCTTCTCGGTCTATCTTCACAATGTCACGGGGCAGATCTTCGCGATGTTCGTGCTGACCGTGGCGGCCGCTGAAGCCGCCGTCGGCCTCGCCATCCTTGTCACCTTCTTCCGTAACCGCGGCGACATCGCCGTGGACGACGTCTCAATGATGAAGGGCTGACGGACCTAGATATGACACCGCAGTCTCTCATCACCACCGTGGTCTTCGCGCCGTTGATCGGCGCGATCGTGGCTGGCCTGTTCGGCCGCCGCATTGGGAACATGGCGTCCCAGACCCTGACCACCGGCCTGCTTATCCTGGCCGCCGTCCTCTCCTGGACGATCTTCGCGCAGTGGACTTGGGGCGGCCTGGAGCCGTTCACGATCCAACTTCTGCCGTTCATCAATATCGGCGACTTCCAGTCGAACTGGTCGATCCGGCTCGATGGCCTCTCGGCCGTCATGTTGGTGGTCGTGACCAGCGTCTCCTGCCTCGTCCACGTCTATTCGTGGGGCTACATGGCCGAAGACGACAGCAAGCCGCGGTTCTTCGCCTATCTGTCGCTGTTCACCTTCGCCATGCTGGCCCTGGTGACCGCCGCCGACTTCATGCAGCTGTTCTTCGGCTGGGAAGGCGTGGGCCTGGCGAGCTACCTGCTGATCGGCTTCTGGTTCAAGAAGCCCACGGCTAACGCCGCCTCGATCAAGGCCTTCGTGGTCAACCGCGTGGGTGACTTCGGCTTTGCGCTCGGCATCATGACCGTCTTCTGGATGTTCGGCACGATCCAGTTCGCCGAGATCTTCCCGAAGGTTCCCGAGTTCGCCAACCAGGGCTGGTGGTTCGCCGGTTCCTACTGGCATGCGGTGGACCTGGCCTGCGCACTGCTGTTCGTCGGCGCCATGGGCAAGTCGGCCCAGTTCTTCCTGCACACCTGGCTGCCGGACGCGATGGAGGGCCCGACTCCGGTTTCGGCCCTGATCCACGCCGCAACCATGGTGACCGCGGGCGTCTATATGGTCTGCCTGCTCTCGCCGATGTTCGAGTACGCGCCTTACACCAAGCAGATCGTCACGCTGATCGGCGCCGTCACGGCCCTGTTCGCGGCCACGGTCGGTCTGGCGCAGAACGACATCAAGCGGGTCATCGCCTATTCGACCTGTTCGCAGCTCGGCTACATGTTCTTCGCCGCCGGCGTCGGCGCCTATCAGGCGGCGATGTTCCACCTGTTCACCCACGCCTTCTTCAAGGCGCTGCTGTTCCTCGGCGCGGGCTCCGTGATCCACGGCATGCACCACGAGCAGGACATGCGGAAGATGGGCGGCCTGTGGAAGTACCTGCCGATCACCTACGTGGTCATGACCATCGGGACTCTGGCCATCACCGGCTTCGGCATTCCGAGCCTGCATCTCGGCTTCGCCGGCTTCTACTCGAAGGACACCATCATCGAGAGCGCCTTCGCGGCGGGCCAGCAGTTCGGCGGCGTCGCGTACTTCGCCTTCGTGATCAGCCTGTTCGCGGCCGGCCTGACGGCGTTCTACTCCTGGCGTCTGGCGTTCATGACCTTCCACGGCACGCCGAAGTGGGCCCATGACGATCATGGCCACGATCACGGCCATGCGGCTGACGACCACGCCAGCGCCGCGCAGATCGAGACCCACGACGAGCCGCTGCCGAACGGTCACGACGATCATGGCCATGGCCACGATCACAAGCCGCACGAGAGCCCCTGGATCATGCTCGTTCCGCTGATCCTGCTCGCCTTCGGCGCGGTGGCGGCCGGCTATGTCTTCGTCGACCACTTTGTGGGCGAGGGCTGGAAGGACTTCTGGCGCGGCGCGATCTTCAACGGCGCGGACAACCACATCCTCGAGCACGCTCACCATTCCCCGACATGGGTGAAGTGGGCGCCGCTGGCGGTGTCTGCGGTTGGCTTCGGGATCGCCTACTACGTCTACATCATGCGCGAGGGCCTCGGTGCGGCGCTCGCGGCTCGGAAGGGACCGCTTTGGACCTTCCTCTACAACAAGTGGTTCTTCGACGAACTCTATGAGGCGACCTTCGTGCGTGCTGCCAAGTTCCTGGGCGACCTGTTCTGGAAGGGTGGCGACCAGAAGATCATCGACGGCCTCGGCCCCGATGGTGTGTCGGCTCTGTCCTACAAGCTAGGGCGGCGAGCTGGCCGCCTGCAGAGCGGTTACGTTTACCACTATGCGTTCGTGATGCTGCTCGGCGTGGCGGGACTGCTGTCCTACGCGCTCTGGGCCTGGGCTTAAGGGGAGGGCGATCCAATGACCGGCATTCTCTCCCTCATCACCTACTCGCCGCTGATCGGTGTGGCGGCGATCCTGCTGCTGCAGGCGCTTCGCCCGGCTGACGATCCCAAGACCGTCAACGCGGTCAAGTGGATCACCCTGGTCACGACCCTGGCGACCCTGGCGCTCTCGGTCCTGCTGGTGGCGCAATACGACCCCGCCAATCCTGGCTTCCAGTTCGTGGAAGACCACGCCTGGTTCGCGGGCCTGCACTACCGCATGGGCGTCGACGGGATCTCGATCCTGTTCGTCCTGCTGACCGCGTTCCTGCTGCCGATCTGCATCGCGGCCTCGTGGAACTCCATCGAGAAGCGGGTGCCGGCCTACATGGTCTGCTTCCTGGTGCTCGAGACCCTGGTGATCGGCGTGTTCTGCGCGCTGGACCTGGTCCTGTTCTACCTGTTCTTCGAATTCGGCCTGGTGCCGATGTTCCTGATCATCGGCATCTGGGGCGGCAAGCGTCGCGTCTACGCGGCCTACAAGTTCTTCCTCTACACCCTGCTGGGTTCGGTCCTAATGCTGGCCGCGATCCTGCTGATGATCGGCGTCTCGGGCACCTCTTCGATCCCCGAGCTGATGAACTACAAGTTCGATCCGCACCTGCAGACCTGGCTGTGGCTGGCCTTCTTCGCCTCGTTCGCGGTGAAGATGCCGATGTGGCCGGTTCACACCTGGTTGCCCGACGCCCACGTCGAGGCGCCGACGGCCGGTTCGGTGATCCTGGCGGGCATCCTGCTGAAGATGGGCGGCTACGGCTTCCTCCGCTTCAGCCTGCCGATGTTCCCCCAGGCCTCGGACTACTTCACGCCGCTGGTCTTCGCCCTCTCGGTCATCGCGATCGTCTACACCTCGCTGGTCGCCTTCCGTCAAACCGACATCAAGAAGCTGATCGCCTATTCGTCGGTGGCCCACATGGGCTTCGTGACCATGGGCATCTTCGCCGGCAACGCCCTTGGCGTGCAGGGCGCGATCTTCCAGATGCTGAGCCACGGGGTGATCTCGGGCGCGCTCTTCCTCTGCGTCGGCGTGGTCTATGACCGGATGCACACCCGCGAGATCGCCTTCTACGGCGGCCTCGTGAACCGCATGCCGTGGTACGCGGCGACCTTCATGCTCTTCACCATGGGCAATGTCGGCCTGCCGGGCACTTCGGGCTTCGTCGGCGAAATCACCACCATGGTCGGGGTCTATGAGATTTCGACCTGGACCGCGGTCGTGGCCGCCACCGGCGTCATCTTCTCGGCGGTCTACGCCTTGACCCTCTATCGCCGGGTCATCTTCGGCGAGATCACCAATCCGGCGCTGGCCGACATCACTGATCTCGACTGGCGCGAGGTGGCGATCTTCGCCCCCCTGATCGCCATGACCCTGTACCTCGGCGTCTATCCGGCCGCCGTCTTCGATCTGACCCAAGCCTCGGTCGACAACCTCGCCGCGGTCTACCGCGCGGCCATCGGCGGGTGAGGGACCTGTAAAGTCATGATCTTCACAAACGACCTTGCTCTCGCCGTCCCCGAACTGATCCTCGCGATCTCGGCGCTTGGCCTCCTTGTCGTCGGCGCCTTCGCGCCGCGGCAGACGGGCGCCTTGGCGCTGGCCGCCATGGGCGCTCTGGCGCTGGCCGCCTGGGCCGCCGCCGTCGGCCCGATCGGCCGCGGTTTCTCCGGCGGCATGATCTCCGACCAGGCCTCTGCCTTCGCGAAGGTGGCGATCTATATCGCCAGCGCCGTGGCTATTCCGCTGGGCCAGAAGTGGTTCGAGCGGAAAGCGATCCGGAACTTCGAATTCCCGATCCTCATCCTGCTCGCCGCGCTCGGCATGGGCATGATGGCTTCGGCCGGCGACCTGATCTCGCTCTATATCGGCGTCGAACTGCATTCGCTGGCGCTCTACGTGCTGGCCGCCATGCACCGTGAGGACGCCAAGGCCTCGGAAGCCGGCCTGAAGTACTTCGTGCTCGGCGCGCTGTCCTCGGGCCTGCTGCTCTATGGCTCCTCGCTGATCTACGGTTTCGCCGGCTCGACCAAGTTCGACGACATCGCCGTGGCGGTGCAGGCGGGTGCCGGCACCGGCGTTCTATTCGGCCTCGTCTTCCTGATCTGCGGCCTGGCTTTCAAGGTCTCGGCCGCGCCGTTCCACATGTGGACGCCGGACGTCTATGAAGGCGCCCCGACCCCGGTCGTGGCGTTCTTCGCCGGCGCGCCGAAGCTTGCGGCCATGGTGCTGCTGGCCAGGGTGCTGTCGGAAGGCTTCGCGGGAGCCGCCGATCAATGGCGCCAGGTCCTGGTGCTGATCGCGCTGCTGTCGATCTTCGTCGGCGCCTTCGTCGGCCTGGCTCAGACCAATCTCAAGCGCCTGTGGGCCTATTCCTCGATCGCGAACATCGGCTACGCGGTGCTCGGCCTTGCGGCCGGTAACGCCGAGGGCATGCAGGCCATGCTGGTCTTCATGGTGCTCTACATGGTCGACGTGACCGGCTTCTTCGCCTGCCTTACCGCGCTGTCGCGTGAGGGCCGTCCGATGGAGACGATCAGCGACATGGCCGGCCTGTTCAAGGAACGTCCAGCGATCGCCCTGGCGATGTCGGTGTTCTCGCTGTCGGCGCTCGGCTTGCCGCCGTTCTCCGGCTTCTGGGCGAAGTTCTACGTCTTCAAGGCCGCCATTAACGTCGGCGATCCGATGATCCAGATCGCGGCCGTGCTCGGCCTGGTCGGCAGTGTCGTGGCGGCGTTCTACTATCTGCGCCTGATCAAGGTGATGTGGTTCGACCCCGCGCCGAGCGGAACCGACGCCATTCCGGGCGAGGCGAAGGCCGTCGCCATCGGTGCGGCGCTGTTCTCCTTCCCGGTCGTGCTGGCCGCGCTGGTCTTCCTCGATCCGCTGGCCAAGGCGGCGGCCGCCGCGTTCGGGCTCGCCTCCTAGGTGGGCGTCCACCCGCCGATCGAAGCCTACGACGAACTGGACTCCACCAACGCCGAGGCGCGACGCCGCGCCGAGGCGGGGGAGGGCGGTCCCGTCTGGATCACGGCGGCGCGGCAGACGGCTGGACGCGGACGACGGGGACGGGCCTGGTCGACGAACACCGGCAATCTCGCCGCTACCCTGCTGTTCACGACCACCAAACCGGCGGGCGAGGCGGCGCAGCTGTCCTTCGTGGCGGCTCTGGCCGCCGCCGAACTGGCTGACACCTGCCTGGGGCATGGCGCGGCGCGGCTTAAGTGGCCGAACGACGTGCTGGTTCACGGCCGCAAGGCGGTCGGGATCCTGATCGAGTCCGGCGCGCGATCCGATGGAACCCTGTGGATGGCGGTCGGGATAGGGATCAACCTGGCCCACGCCCCGCAGGATGTCGAACGTCCGGCCACGGCCTTCGGCGAGCATATGGCGGTCCCGCCGCCCGCGCCGCTCGACGCCCTGGAAGTGTTGGCCAGCAGCTTCGAGCGCTGGCGAGCGGCGTGGGAGCGGGAGGGTTTCGCCCCCATCGCCGCGGCCTGGACCTCCTACGCCCATGGCCTGGGCCAACCCTGTGAAGCGCGGTTGCCAAACCAGACGCACCGGGGCGTGGCTGAAGGATTGGACGCCGATGGCGCTCTGCGCCTGCGGCTCGATGACGGCGCGGTCCTGAGGATCACCGCCGGCGACGTCTTCTTTGGGGAGGCTTGAACCCGATGCTGCTGGCGATCGAACAAGGCAACACCAACACGCTCTTCGCGGTCCACGACGGCGAGAACTGGATCGCCCAGTGGCGCGCCGCGACCGACGCCAGTCGGACGGCTGACGAATACGCGGTCTGGCTGTCGCAGCTGTTGAACATGGCCGGGCTGCAGTTCGGGGTGCTGACGGCGTGCATCATCTCCAGCGTGGTGCCGCAATCGATCTTCAACCTGCGAAACCTGGCCAGGCGCTACCTGCATGTCGAACCGCTGGTCATCGGCGAGAACGCCGACCTGGGGATCGAGGTTCGGATCGACAAACCGTCTGAAGCGGGGGCCGACCGGCTGGTCAACGCCCTCGGCGCGCACATCGTCTACCCGGGCGACCTGATCGTCATCGACTCAGGCACAGCCACGACCTTCGACGTCATCGCCGCGGACGGCGGGTTCGAAGGGGGGGTGATTGCGCCCGGGATCAACCTATCTATGGAGGCGTTGCACTCGGCGGCCGCAAAATTGCCCCGGGTCGCGATCCAGAAGCCTCAGCGCGTGGTCGGCAAGGATACCGTCGGCGCGATGCAGTCAGGGGTGTTCTGGGGTTATGTGGCCCTGATCGAGGGTCTGATCGCCCGGATCAAGGCAGAGCGTGAGGCTCCGATGACCGTTGTCGCCACGGGCGGCGTGGCGTCGCTGTTCCACGGCGCGACCATGGCCATCGATCACTTCGACCCGGATCTGACGATCCGCGGTCTTCTCGAAATTCATCGCCGGAATGCGGCGACAAGGACGTAATGAAAGCAAAAGACCAAGACGAACTCGTTTTCCTGCCGCTCGGCGGCTCGAACGAGATCGGCATGAACTTCAATCTCTACGGCTACGGCCCCCCGCATGCGCGGAAATGGATTGTGGTCGACCTGGGGGTCACCTTCGGCGACCAGACGACGCCGGGTGTCGAGATCATCCTGCCCGACCCCGAATTCATCAGGGAACACGCCAAGGATATCATCGGCATCGTTCTCACCCACGCGCACGAGGATCACATCGGCGCGGTAGCGTGGTTGTGGCCGCAGCTGCGCGCGCCGCTCTATGCGACGCCTTTCACCGCCTTCCTGCTGCGCGAGAAGCTGCGGGAGAACGAGGACTGCGCCGACGCGCACATCACCGAGGTGCCGCTGGGCGGCAAGGTGACGCTTGGCCCGTTCGAGATCGACCTGATTACCCTGACCCACTCGATCCCCGAGCCGAACGGCCTGGCGATCCGCACGCCGCTGGGCACCATCCTGCACACCGGCGACTGGAAGATCGATCCTGATCCGGTGCTTGGATCGACGACCGACGAAGCGGCGATCGTCAAGCTGGGCGACGAGGGCGTGCTGGCCATGGTCTGCGACTCCACGAACGTGTTCGTGGACGGCGAGGCCGGCTCCGAAGCCGATGTGCGCGACGCGCTGGCGGACTTGATCTCCGGGCTGCGCGGCAAGGTCGCCGTGGCATGTTTCGCGTCAAACGTCGCTCGTATGGATAGCGTGATCCGCGCCGCCGAGGCGGCCGGACGCCGCGTCTGCCTGGTCGGACGCTCGATGCACCGAATGGCGGCGGCGGCGAAGTCCGTCGGCCTGTTCGTGGGCATCAAGGACTTCCTGACCGACCAACAGGCCGCCGCGGCGCCCGACAACGAGGTTCTGTTCCTCTGCACCGGCAGCCAGGGCGAGGGCCGAGCCGCCCTGTCGCGGATCGCCGACGGCACCCACCAGCACGTGAAGCTGGGCGCGGGCGATTCCTGTGTGTTCTCGTCGCGAGTGATCCCGGGCAACGAGATCCCGATCCGCAACCTCCAGAACCGCCTCGCTGACCGCGGTGTGCGGCTCTACACCGAGCGCGATCACCCCGGCATTCACGTCTCCGGCCACCCGTGCCGCGACGAGCTGGCGCGGATGTATCACTGGGCGCGGCCGCAGATTGCGGTGCCGACCCATGGCGAGCGCCGCCACCTGCTCGAGCATGCCGCCTTCGCCAAGGACCTGCAGGTCCCGCAGACGGTTGCGCCGCGCAATGGCGACATGGTCCGCCTGGCCCCTGGCCGCGCCGAGATCATCGACGAGGTTCCGGCTGGCCGTATCTATGTCGACGCTGGGGTTCTGACGCCGGAGAACGGCGACGCCCTGCGCGAGCGACGTCATGCGGCCTTCAACGGCGTGCTGGCGGTGTCGGTCGTGTTGGACGGGCGCGGCAAAATCGTCTCGGGCCCGTTGATCCGGGCGCTCGGCCTGCCGGCCGACGACGACTATCCTATGGACGAGGTGCTGGACGATCTGGCCGGCGAGGCCCAGCAGGCCTTTGGCCGTCTGAAAGGCGACCAGCGCGATATCGACAGCGAGGTCGAGACCGCCCTGTCGCGCGCCGTCAAGAAGGCCAGCCAGCGTGTCTGGGGCCGCCGCCCCGTGGTCGAGACGACCGTGCTGCGAGTGTGACGCCGGCGCGCATCACGGTCGGGGGCGACGTTGGGCTGGGGTACATTTGGGCAAGTTCTCGCCGACGGGGTCGCGTTCGCTACCGTCGGCTACTTGGCTGCACCGTTCATGCTAGCCGCGGCGTGTTGGGTCGCGCTGACCACGTCGGACGCAAAGTTTCGTGGACTGCTGCTGGGCTTGGGGATGCTCGGCGTTCTCAGCCTAGTGTCCATCGCCGCGCTCCAGTTCGTTCCTGAGCGGTTTATGCTGACGGCCCCCATCATGGCGCCGCCGCTCGCATTCATCGCCCATGCGTTACTGTTGGTCCCCGACAATGGCGCGCGCGGCGCTCGCCTGGCCTAGGCGGCGGCGAACCTGACATTCATTGTGCGCTCAACCACATTCATGGGCGCGTTTGTGTGACGCTTCCGCCGCGTGATCTCGCGCCCGGCGTCGGAGAGGTCTATACCGCTCGCATGATCGGAAGATTGAACCACGTCGGGGTCGCGACCCCCTCCATCGCCGAGTCCGTGAAGCTGTATCGCGACGTGCTGGGCGCCACCAACATCACCGAAACCAAGGCGATGCCGGAGCAGGGCGTCTATGTCTGTTTCGTGGACCTGCCCAACAGCCAGATCGAACTGATCGAGCCGCTGGGTGACGATTCGCCGCTCATCGGCTTTCTTGCGAAGAACCCGGCCGGCGGGCAACACCACGTCTGTTTCGAGGTGGCTGATATCATCGCTGCGCGCGATGATATGCGGTCCAAGGGCGCGACGGTGCTAGGTACGGGCGAGCCACGGATCGGCGCGCACGGAACGCCGGTGATCTTCGTCCATCCGAAGCACATGGGCGGGGTCCTCGTCGAACTGATGGAAACCCCTAAGGAAGCGCACTGATGACGGTTTTCACTGGGATCGCGATCTACTTCACCATCTGGTGGACCGTGCTGTTCTCGATCCTGCCGCTGGGCGTGACGAGCCATGCCGAGGCGGGCATCGACCCCGGCGACGGCGGCGATCCCGGTGCGCCGGTGGATCCCAAGCTCAAGCGCAAGTTCATGACCACCACCATGATCGCCACTGTGCTGTGGGTGATCCTGGCCCTGGTGCTCCATTTCAAGCTGGTCCAACTGCCGGACGTGCCGCGTAGCTGGCGTTAGGCGCCCAAGGCGGCGGCGGCGCGCTCAAGTTTTGAGCGGCCCGCGCCTCCGCCACGCGGCCTGATGGAAAGCGCCGTCGCAGGCGGTGTAACTCACGTTACCACTGGTGACAGACACGGGCGGCCTTCGGGACGTCGGTGGCGTTTTCCCCGAACTTGGAGGCCGCCCACCGGTTGGGCGGCCTTCTTTTCGCTCAGCTTCATTGCAAAGCTCGCGAACCAATGGCTATCAGAGCCGTTCAAGCAGCTCATTGGGGCTCTTCCTACCATATGCGCTTTTTCAGAATTCTGACGCCGCTCGCCGGCGGGGCAGTCCCCGCGTGAGCGTCCAGGCGACCAATGGGGCTTCCGGACGGGCGCCTCCCTTCGGCCAATGGGAACGTTCGGTGGCCGCGCGCTACCTCCGGGCCAAGCGCAGCCAGGGCGGCGTGGCGCTGATCTCAGTGATCTCGTTCATCGGCATCATGCTGGCCGTGGCGGTGCTGATCATCGTCATGAGCGTGATGAACGGCTTCCGAGCCGAACTGTTGAAGCGAATCCTCGGCTTCAGCGGCCACCTCTATGTCGCCGGCAGCGTGCTGAACTCCCCCGACCGGGACATGGTGGTGAAGAAGATCTCCGACTTGCCCGGCGTGATCCAGGTGACGCCTGTGGTCGAGGCTCAGGCCATGGCCCTGGGTAACGGCCAGATCAGCGGCGCGATCGTGCGGGGCATCACCCTGTCGGATCTGAAGGCCACCAAGATCGTCTCCGACAACATCACCCGCGGTACGATGGCCGGCTTCGGCGAGGGCGAATACGGCGGCGAGATGATCATGGTTGGGGACCGGCTGGCTCAGACCCTGGGCGTTGGTCCTGGCGACGAGCTCAGCTTGGTCTCACCCACAGGTGGGGCGACCGCGTTTGGCGCGACCCCGCTGCGCAAGACTTACACCATCGCCGGGACCTTCACGGTCGGGATGAGCGAGTACGATCAGGCGTTCATCTATATGCCGCTGGAACAGGCCCAACTGTTCTTCGGGCGCGACACCGGCGTCGACTATCTCGAGATCAAGCTCCGGGACCCTGACAAGGCCGTAGCGATGAAAACCGACGTGGCGCGGGTCGCCGGGCCGGGCGCTTTGCTGACCGACTGGACCGAGAAGAACTCGGCCTATTGGGGCGCGCTGAAGGTCGAGCGGAACGTGATGCGCCTGATCCTGATGATGCTGGTCGCGATTGCGGCCATGAACATCATCTCCGGCCTTGTCATGCTGGTGAAGAACAAGGGGCGCGACATCGCGATCTTGCGGACCATGGGGGCGGGGCAGGGCTCCATCCTGCGGATCTTCTTCATGGCCGGCGCGTCGGTCGGCGTGCTCGGCACCCTGGCCGGCCTGCTGATCGGATCACTGTTCTGCATCTTCATCGGCGAGATCCAGCAGTTCGTCGAGTTCGTCACCGGCGCTGAGGTCTTCAATTCCGATATCTATTTCCTGACCCGTATCCCGGCCGAGATCGACTGGCAGGAGGTTGGCGTGATCACCTTCTGGGCCCTGACCATGTCGTTCCTGGCGACCCTGCCGCCGGCCTGGCGCGCCTCGCGTCTCGATCCGGTGGAGGCGCTTCGCTATGAGTGATCCCGTCCTTTCGATCCGAGGGCTGAGCCGTACCTACAAGAGCGGCGACAAGACCCTGACTGTCCTGAACGGTGTCGATCTCGACGTGAAGCCGGGCGAAATCGTCGGGCTGATCGGGCCCTCGGGCTCGGGCAAGTCCTCGCTGCTGCACGCTGCGGGCCTGCTGGAGCATCCGGACGCCGGCCGAATTGTCATCGAGGGCCGGGACTGCTCCGACCTTAGCGACCGGCAACGCACGCGCGTGCGCCTGGCCACCATCGGTTTCGTCTATCAGGCCCACCATCTGCTGGCTGAATTCACCGCCCTCGACAATGTCGCCCTCCCGCAGATGATCGCTGGGCGCTCACGCAAGGCTGCGAGGGCGCGGGCGGATGAGTTGCTGTCGAGCCTTGGTCTCGCCGAGCGCGTCAACCATCAGCCGGCCCAGATGTCTGGCGGCGAGCAACAGCGGGTGGCGATAGCGCGTGCGCTCGCCAACTCGCCTCAACTGCTGCTGGCCGATGAACCTACCGGGAACCTCGATCCGCACACGTCGGGCGCGGTGTTCGAGAGCCTCTACGAGCTGGCTCGCAGCCAGGGCGTGGCCGCGCTCGTCGCCACCCATAACCTCGAGCTCGCCCGGCACATGGACCGTGTCGTTGCGCTCAAGGACGGCCACCTCGAGGCGCAGACGCTTTAGGCGCTCGCCGTCCGATGCGCGGCATACGTCGCTGCGCGACGCGGCTCACCGAACCTCTTCAGGGGGAAAGGAATGTCTGCGCTAATTCCTCTCCCCGCTGGGGAGAGGTTGGGTGAGGGGACCGCCTCGCCAACCGCTGAGCCTTCCCGATCGTTCTCTTCATCCTCGCAATTATCCACAATGCCGCTTGACGAATGAGAACAAAACAAGAATAAGAACGAACCAAGAACTTCCACAAGAGAGTGCTGATCATGGTTCGTCTGGCTCGGGAATCGCTGGCCTTTATGTCGGTCGCCGGCTTTGTGTGGATGATGTGTATGGTCGCTCAGTTAGCGGCTTAGCAGCGGGGGTTTGGTGGTGAGCGACGCGGTGAACGACGGCTTCGTCCACCTGCGGGTTCGCTCCGCCTATTCGCTGCTGGAAGGCGCGATCAAGGCCGACAAGGTCAGCAGCCTGGCGGCGGCGGCGGGAATGCCGGCCGTGGCCCTGGTGGACAGGGCCAATCTGTTCGGCGCGCTGGAGTTCTCGGTCTACAGCAAGGATGCCGGCGTCCAGCCGATTGTCGGCTGTGCGCTGCCGGTCACCGGCATCGGTGGCGGTCAGACCGAGCGCTGGGCCAAGGTTCCGACCATCGTGCTGCTGGCCCAGAGCGAGCAGGGCTATCTCAATCTCAGCGTCCTTTCCTCGCATTGCTACCTTGAGGCCGACGGCAGCGAGGACGTCTCGGTCCCCTGGCAGAAGGTGGTTGAGCACAACGAGGGCCTGATTCTGCTGTCCGGCGGGGTCGATGGACCGGTCGATCCGCTGCTGGCCGCCGGCAAGATACCGGAAGGCAAGGCGGCCCTAGCCGAAATGGCGGGGGTGTTCGGCGACCGGTTCTATGTCGAGCTGCAGCGCCATGGCTTGCCGTCGCAGGCCGCGGCCGAGGGCGAGCTGGTCGCCTTCGCCTATGACCATGACATTCCGTTGGTCGCGACCAATGACGTCTATTTCGCCAAGCAGGAGATGTACGCGGCGCACGAGGCGCTGCTGTGCATCGCTGACGGCGCTTTCATCATGCAGGATGAGCGGCGGCGGGTGACGCCGGAGCACTGGTTCAAGCCTGCGCCTGACATGCGGGCGCTGTTCGCCGATCTGCCGGAAGCCTGCGACAACACACTCGATATCGCCCGGCGCTGCGCCTTCATGGTCAAGAAGCGCGATCCCATTCTGCCGAACTTCGACACCGCGGGCGGGCGGTCGGAGGCCGACGAACTGGCCTTCCAGGCGCGTGAGGGACTGAAGGACCGAATTGCGCGCGGGCAGGCTTCGGCCTTCCCGCCGGAGGAGTACGAAGCGCGCTTGGAGCGGGAGATCGGGGTCATCTCCAAGATGGGCTTCCCGGGCTACTTCCTGATCGTGTCGGACTTCATCAAGTGGGCGAAGGATCACGATATTCCGGTCGGACCGGGCCGGGGTTCTGGGGCCGGGTCGCTGGTCGCCTATTCGCTGACCATCACTGACCTTGATCCATTGCGCTATGGTCTGCTGTTCGAGCGGTTCCTGAATCCCGAGCGGGTTTCAATGCCCGACTTCGATATCGACTTCTGCCAGGAGCGGCGGGAAGAGGTGATCTCGTACGTGCAGCAGCACTACGGCCGTGACCGCGTGGCCCAGATCATCACCTTCGGTACGCTCCAGGCCCGCGCTGTGCTGCGCGACGTCGGACGGGTGCTGCAGTTGCCGCTCGGTCTGGTCGATCGGCTGGCCAAGATGGTGCCGGCCAATCCGGCCAATCCGGTGACCTTGGCCAAGGCCATCGAGATCGAGCCGCGCCTGAAGCAGGCCAAGAAGGACGACGAGGCGGTCTCCCAGTTGCTGGATGTCGCCCTTCAGCTGGAAGGCCTTTACCGGAACGCCTCGACCCACGCCGCCGGCGTGGTGATCAGCGACCGGCCGCTGACCGAACTGACGCCGCTCTATCGCGATCCGCGCTCGGAACTGCCAGCCACCCAGTTCAACATGAAGTGGGTCGAAAGCGCCGGTCTGGTGAAATTCGACTTCCTGGGCCTGAAGACGCTGACGGTCATCGACCGGGCTCTGAAGTTCCTCAAGAAGCGCGGCGAGATCGTGGATTTCGCGACCTTGGCGCTCGACGACGCGCCGGCCTACGAAGTGATGTCGAGCGGCGGCACCGTCGGAGTGTTCCAGCTTGAAGGGCAGGGGATGCGCGACACCCTGCGGCAGCTTCGCCCAGGGTCCATCGAAGACGTCACCGCCGTCGTCTCGCTCTATCGGCCGGGCCCGATGGACAACATCCCGGCCTTCATCGACTGCAAGTTCGGCCGTCGCGAGATCGACTATCTGCACCCGTCCCTGGAGCCGGTGCTGAAGGAGACCTACGGGATCATCGTCTACCAGGAACAGGTGATGCAGATCGCCCAGATCCTGGCGGGCTACTCGCTCGGTGAAGCCGACCTTCTGCGCCGGGCGATGGGTAAGAAGAAGAAGGAGGAGATGGACCTCCAGCGGGCCCGTTTCGTCTCCGGGGCCTCCGAGAAGGGCGTGCCTGCCGAGCAGGCCGGTTCAATCTTCGATCTCGTGGACAAGTTCGCCGGTTACGGCTTCAACAAGAGCCACGCGGCCGCCTACGCCTATGTCTCGTATCAAACCGCGTGGCTGAAGGCGAACGCCCCCGTCGAGTTCTTCGCGGCCTCGATGAGCCTCGACATCTCCAACACCGACAAGTTGGCGGTCTTCTATCAGGACGCCAAGCGCTTCAAGGTGAAGGTCCGCAGCCCTGACGTGAACCGCTCGGGCGCCGACTTCGAGGTCGAGAACGGCGAGGTGCTCTATGCGCTCGGCGGGATCCGCAACGTCGGCCTGCAGGCGATGGAACATGTGGTCGCTGTCCGCAACGAAGGCGGTCCGTTCAAGGACATCTTCGACTTTGTCGAACGCGTGGATCCCAAGCAGGTCAACAAGCGGGCGTTCGAGACGCTGGCGCGCGCCGGGGCGTTCGATTCCATCCATCCTAATCGCGCGCAGGTCTTCGGGGCCGCCGACTTCCTGGTCTCCTACGGCCAGTCGGTCGCCGCCCAACGGAATTCGGACCAGCAGGACTTCTTCGCGGCCGGCGACTTCCAGGTCGAGGCCCAGAAGAAGAAGATGCCGAAGAGCGATCCGTGGACGCCGGTTCAACGGCTCGACGAGGAACTGGCGGCGGTCGGCTTCTATCTGTCCGGGCACCCGTTGGACGACATGGTCGAGGCGCTGCGCCGGCGCCGGACCGACCTTCTGGCCGAGGTCATTCCGAAGGCCGAGGCCGGCGCTGAGGCGTTCCGGATGGCCGGCGTCGTGCGCCGCAAGCAGGAGCGCGCCTCGCAATCGAGCGGCGAGAAGTTCGCCTTTGTCACCTTGTCGGACCCGACCGGTGAATACGAGGTGCTGTTCCCGCCGGAATCGCTGCGCAAATGCCGCGACATGCTGGAGCCGGGGATGGCGGTCTCGCTGAAGGTTCGGGCCAAGGCTCGTGACGGCGAGGTGCGGTTCTTCGGGGATGACTGCGAGCCGGTCGACAAGGCGATCGAGAACGCAGTTGCCGCGCTACGGGTCCATCTGGTTCCGCGCAGCACCGAGATCGAGGCCATCAAGAAGCGGTTGGGCCTCGCCAATCCTCGCGGCGGCGAGATCATCCTGGTGGCCGCCATCGAGGGCGGGCGCGAGGTGGAGGTTAAGCTTCCGGGACGCTTCACACTGGACGGCGCGGTGCGCGGGGCGTTGAAAACCTCGCCTGGCGTCCTGTTCGTCGAAGATCTTTAGGCCCTTGCTGGGGCACATCTCTTTCGGTGTGCGCGATCTTGCCCGAGCCGGGGCGTTTTATGATGCGGTGCTGGCGCCGCTGGGCTGGGTCCGGCTCTGGGACAGCCCGAGGTGCCTGGGTTTCGGGCCGCCCGGTGGGGGCGAGAAGCTCAATCTGTTTCCTTACCCGGATGCGCGGGCGCCTGGCCCTGGATTTCACCTGGCGTTCGATGCGCCGGATCGCGGCGCGGTAGATGCGTTTCACGCTGCAGCGATGGAGGCTGGTGGAAGCGACCGCGGCGCGCCAGGTCCACGACCGGACTATGGCGAGGCCTACTATGCGGCGTTCGTCACCGACCCGGACGGCTACCGGTTGGAAGCCGTCCACCAGTAGAGGGCGCTATTTGCCGTACGGACTGATGATGTAGCCCTGCGGCTTGGGCGCGCTTGGATAGGCGTTTGCTCCGCCTCGGTTGGAATAGACCGACTGCGGTTCGTAGGGGCGGAAGCGATCGGTGCCCACGCTCGGCGGCGGCTGCGGGGCGGAATATGTGCGCGGCGTGTAGTGGGCCGGCGGTGGCGGCGTGGTGTAGGTCGGCACGTAGGTAGGGCCGGGGCGCAGGGTCCCGCCAGATTGGCCGAACGTCCCTTGTGACGGAGCCATGGTCCCACCGGCCAGGAAGGCCAGCCCCATGCCGAGCACTATGATAGGTGTCATTTTGTTCCTCCGACCACCAGAGAGTGAACTGGCGACGCGGGCGCTGCAAGCACCGGGCCGGCCTTGAGCAGGGCAAGGCTTGCATTTTGCGCGGCAAACCCCTATTTGCCCGCCTCATTCCACACGTAGGCGTTTGGCGACGCGCGGGGAGAAATCCCGCTCGTATCCATTCCGGTCCTCCATCAGGAGGGTTTGCCTGCGGAGGTTAACCGGAAAAAGGACGAAAAAGCCTATGGCGCTTCCTGAATTCTCCATGCGTCAGCTCCTGGAAGCTGGCGCCCACTTCGGCCACCAGACCCACCGCTGGAACCCGAAGATGGACCGCTACATCTTCGGCTCGCGGTCGAACATCCACATCATCGACCTGTCGCAGTCGATCCCGCTGCTGCACCAAGCTCTCGTCAAGGTGCGCGAAGTCGCCGCCGGCGGTGGCCGCGTGCTGTTCGTGGGTACGAAGCGTCAGGCTTCCGAGCCGGTCGCCATCGCCGCCAAGCGCAGCGCCCAATACTATGTGAACCACCGTTGGCTGGGCGGCACGCTCACCAACTGGCGCACCGTGTCGGGCTCCATCCAGCGTCTGCGTGAGCTGGAAGGCCTGCTGGAAGGCGAAGGCCAAGGCCGTTCCAAGAAGGAACTGCTGCAGATGACTCGCGAGCGCGACAAGCTCGAGCTGAGCCTCGGCGGTATCAAGGACATGGGCGGTATTCCGGACCTGATGTTCGTGATCGACACCAACAAGGAGTCGATTGCGATCCAAGAAGCTCGCAAGCTGAACATCCCGGTCATCGCGATCCTGGACACCAACTGCGATCCGGACGGCATCACCTACCCGATCCCGGGCAACGATGACGCCGCGCGCGCCATCCAGCTCTACTGCGACCTGATGGCCGACTCGGTCCTCGACGGTCTCGCCGCCGGCCAGTCGGCCTCGGGCGTGGATCTGGGCGCTTCGGTTGCGCCGATCGAGCCGACCCTGGCGCGTGAGCTCACGCCGGAGCCCCAAGCTGCCGAAGCCGCCTCGGAGGCTCCGGCCGCCGAAGCTCCGGCCGCCGACCAAGCCTGAGCCTGAGACGCTCCGGCGTCTTACGGGTTGACGTCAAACGATCATGGCCGGGCCCCATAAGGGCCCGGTCAAACCATTCCGACTAGAAGGAGCTGACTATGGCGGAAATCACCGCTGCGCTGGTCAAGGACCTGCGCGAGAAGTCCGGCGCCGGCATGATGGACTGCAAGAAGGCCTTGCAGGAAAACAACGGCGACATGGAAGCAGCCGTCGATTG
>JAESFP010000184.1_pt1 | contig 26489 bp, 19 predicted proteins | sample 9266181 | NCBI WGS metagenome assembly JAESFP01 (sample SAMN14502547, study PRJNA617102) | algae metagenome | isolation source: Pegethrix bostrychoides GSE-TBD4-15B and co-occurring heterotrophs from... | place: USA: Grand Staircase-escalante National Monument, Utah | collected 2006-08-15 | reverse complement strand
CTCGTCAGGCTCATAACCTGAAGGTCACAGGTTCAAATCCTGTCCCCGCACCCAAGCATCTCATAAAGCCCCCAGCCAAACCGCTGGGGGCTTTATGCGTTTCAGCTCAGAACACGAAGCCGAAGACCGCCGCAGCGCCCCGTCAGCGCGCCGACAGCCTAAGCGCGGGGCCTGAATCTATACTTCACATCATCAGTCTTCGACCCCAAAGGCGGCCGAATTACTCGCGGTGCGCTCATGCTGGCTCCGCCTGCATGACGACTGTCGCAGGGCGAAAGCCTAGAGCTTCGGCGGCCAGTCGGCGGTGTCGTGATCGGGATGCTGATACGACACGATGCTGGCGATGTGCGCCGCCGCGCGGGGCTCGTCTGAGTCGTGGACGGGCAGGGTCGCAAGCTCTTCGAAGTACGGGACGCGCGCCGGCGAGGCGAGTTGCTCGCTTGGCCGCACTTCGGCCGGCCGATCAAGCGCGCCGATCGCCAGGGCAATGTGCTTGCGATCGTACTCGTAGGTCAGCGGGGAACCGCAGTCGCCGCAAAATCCCCGCGCGACCTTGTTTGAACTCTGGAAGCGTTTGGGCTCGCCGCGCGTCCAGATCAACGCGCCGTCGGGCGGGCCCACATAGGGCCCGAAAAAGCCGCCGGTCGCCTTCTGACACATGCGGCAGTGGCAGATGGATGCCTCCCCGAGTGAACCATCTACCCGGAACCGCACTGCTCCGCACTGGCAGCCTCCCGTGATGCGCGCGCTCGTCATGTCCGTGCTCGTCATGTCCGTGCCACTCCCTCCGGGTCGACGTTACGCCAATTCTTGATCGGGCGGCGGGCTCATAATGCCGAAGGAGCGGACCGACCCCGTGGGGCCTAGCGGACGTCGGCCAGAATACGCGCTAGCGTCCTCCTCATGGTCGAAGCCAACATCCGCCCCGCGACGTCAGACGATTTGCCCGGCGTCCTGATCCTCTATCGCCAGCTCAATCCCGACGATCCAGTACTCGACCTGGCCGTCGCTGAGCCTGTTTGGGCCACGTTGCTATCTTCCGGTCTGACGACGCCCTTCGTCGTGGAGATCGAAGGACTGCTGGTCGCGTCTTGCACGCTCGCAATTGTCCCCAACCTGTCTCGGGGCGCGCGTCCGTACGGCGTTATCGAAAACGTCGTCACAAGCTCTGACCATCGCCGAACCGGACTTGGCCGCGCTGTCCTTCAGGCGGCGCTCGACAAGGCGTGGGAGGCTGACTGCTACAAGGTCCTTCTGGCCACGGGCTCGCGAAGGGAGTCCACCCTGCGCTTCTACGAGGGCGCGGGGTTCCAAAGAGACGCCAAGACCTATTTCGAAATTCGGCGCCCATAGCTGTAAGGGGCGCGGTCGCTCCCCGGTGTTGGGAGACCCCGCGGCCGTTGGCCGAGTACGAGCCCCGTTCGCGGTCGACCTCCCGCCGAGCCGCCGCCGCAGCGCGGCGACGGCCGGCTAGAGTGGACTATTCCGCCGTCGGCGTTGGCAGGCCGAGGATGCGCTTGGCGATGATGTTGTTCTGGATCTCGTAGGAGCCGGCGAAGATGGTGGTGGCCTTCCCAGACAGCCATTCCTTCACGCAGTCGAGCTCGCGGCTCTCGAAGGCGGTTCCGGCCCAGCCAAGTCCTTGACCGCCCATGATCTCCACCAAGAGTTCGGCGCGTTCCTGGCTCAACACCGAGGACACGTTCTTCAGGATCGAGGTGGTGGCGCTGGGGCCCGAACTCGTCGCCTCGGCGATCGTGCGCTGCATGGTCAGATTGAACGCCTGGCGGTCCATCGTGTGGCGGATGAGCCGCGAGCGCAGATCGTGGTCGGCCAGACGACCGGCGGCGTCGATGCCGAGATAGGCCTTGGCCATCGCCTCGATCGGCTGGACCTCTGTCGCACGGGCCGGGGCATCCTCGTTGCGTTGGCGCTCGTACTGCAGGAGGCGCTTGCCGACGGTCCATCCGCCATTCAACGGCCCGACCAGATTGGCCTTCGGCACGGCCACATCGGTGAAGAAGGTCTCACAGAACGGCGACCGACCGGAGATGAGCTGGATCGGCCGCACCTCGATGCCTGGTGACTTCATGTCGATCAGCAGGAAGGATATGCCATCGTGCTTGCGGGACGGATCGGTGCGAACGAGGCAGAAGCACCAGTCGGCGTACTGCGCCCCCGAGGTCCACAGCTTTTGACCGGTGACACGGAAGTGGTCGCCATGATCCTCAGCCCGGGTCTGCAGGGAAGCCAGGTCCGAGCCAGCGTTGGGTTCGGAATAGCCTTGGCACCACCGCGTCTCGCCACGCGCGATGCGTGGGATGTGGCTGAGCTTCTGAGCCTCATCTCCGAACTCGAGCAAGGTCGGGCCCAGCATCCGCACGCCCATGCCCCAGGCGATCGGATTCCATGCGCCGACCCGTTTCATCTCCTCGCGAAGGATGCGCGCTTGGGCGACGGTCAGGCCGCCGCCGCCATAGGCGCGAGGCCAGGTCGGGGTCGCCCAGCCCTTGGCGCAGATGGCGGCTTTCCAGTCTGAGAATTCTGGATCGGGGGGATCGCCCTCGCCAAGTTTTGGCGCGCGGCCGGCTAGGACCTTTGGAAAGGCTTGCTCCAGCCAGGCTTGGGCCTCGGCTCGGAAGTCGACCGTTTCTAGTTCAATCACGCTCATCGCCAGTTTCCGGTCAGGCCGCCCACAGGGGCGAGGAGATCTTCATCCAGCGGGTCATGTGGCGCATTTCGGCGATGAGGCGCCCGTCGCTGTCATGCAGCTCTGAATCGTACCAGGCAAATTCGGTCTTGGCGCTTTGGCCTACGCCGATCACCCGGCCCGTCTTCCGGTACGGGGTCTGAGTCCTGATCGGACCGGCGTGCAGGGTGAGGTCGGTGGCGCCGAAGAACCCGACTGCCGGCTTGGTGTTGACGCCCTGCGGGAAGACCGCGAGCGCCCGGTACATCTTCTGGGGATCGGTCAGGATCTCGCTTCCCGCCTCGTCCTCCACGATGAAGTGCTCGACTGGTGAGACCTCCATTCCGGGGGACATCGCGGCGAGAATTCGGCTGGCCCCGGGCGGCGCCTGCTCGATCTCCAGCGAGCGCACATAGGACGCCGCCGTGGGCTTGCCCCGTGCGACCGTACCTTTGCAGACGATGACGCCGGCCTCGTTCTCCACGCCCGCCGACATTTGCTGGTCGATCGCGCCTCCGTTCGGAACGTCGATGAAGGCGCGGACCGGCTCACCGTCGGTCGTGGCGTAGGTGTAGAACATGCTGATCGAGCCAGCTTCGCGCCACGCTCCGCCGACGAGTTGCTCCAGCAACGGCGGGAAGTGCGTCAGGTGGACCGTGCCGGGGATGGTGCCGCCCCGCATGCCGATTTTCTGGGCGACGGCGTCGGTGTGGATCGAGTTCTCCGCGCCTTGCCATCTGTTCACCGGCCGCACCCACTCCCCGTAGATCCGGGTCGCCTGCGCCGTTTGAGTGTCATTCTTCATGCTGCATCTTTCGGATTTCAGAGCGTCTCAGCGGCCTGGCCGCGACTAGATCTGTTTGTCGCGGCCTTCCCAGAACGGCGCTCGCACCTTGTTGCGTTGGATCTTTCCCGCCTCGCTGCGCGGCAGGGCGGTCGCAAAAATCACGTCGCGGGGGACCTTGAACTTGGCGATCCGCTCGGCGGCGAAGTCGAGGATGTCCTGCCGCAACTGGCTTGTGGCTTCGATCCCGGGCTTCAGCTGAACGACGGCCCGCACCTCCTCGCCCCACTCGGGATGGGGCGCGCCGATCGTGCAGCTGTCGGCGATGGCGGGATGCTTGATCAATTCGTTGTCGATCTCCTGCGGGTAGATGTTCACGCCGCCGGCGATGATCGTCTCGGCGTCGCGCCCGGTCAGGAAGAGGTAGTCGTCCTCATCGAAGTAGCCGACGTCACCCATGGTGAAGTAGCCGTCGCGCTGGCTGGCGGCGGTCTTGGTCGGGTCCTTGAAGTATTGGAAGCCCCCCTGGTCGGCGAGCCGCATGTAGATCTTGCCGGGCACGCCGGCCGGGCAGGGCTCTCCGGCCTCATCGACGACAAGGGCCGCGCCCGGCGTGGGCAGGCGTCCCACGGTGCCGGGCTTGCGCAGCCATTCGTCGGCCGTGACCCAGAAGCCGACGCCGCCTTCGGAGCCCGCGTAATACTCGTGAAGGACCGGTCCTAGCCATTCGATCATCGCGCGCTTGACGTCAGGCGGGCAGGGGGCCGCGCCATGCGAGATGCGCTTGAGGGTCCGCAAGTCGTATCGGCTGCGGACTTCAGGCGGCAGGGCCAGCAGCCGTTGGAACATGATTGGCACGAAGTGTCCGCGGGTGACCCCGCGCTCGGCGATGACGCGCAGCACTGTCTCGCTGTCCCACTTGTCGACCAGCACGGTCGCAACGCCATTGATCAGCGGGCGGCGGATGTCGCCGGCCATGGGCGAGGCGTGATAGCCGGGGCCGGTGCAGATGTGCAGGTCGTGATCGCGGTCATAGGCCGGATCGAAGCCCGGCTGGACGACGTGGGGCCGGTGGACGCCCTTGGGGCGACCTGTCGTGCCGGACGTGTAGAGCATGGTCCCGCCCCGGACCGGAGACTCGATATCTGAAGGATCCTGGTCACGCATGATGTGCGCGTACTGGGTGAAGCCCTCGAGCGGCCCACCGATGGAGATCTTGGCGTCCAGGCCGCCACAGAGCGCCGCCACCTCTTGCGCGCCGGGCGTCGCCACATCCACCAAGACGGCCTTGGCTTCGCAATCGCGGACGACGTAGGCGATTTCCTCAGGTGTCAGGTGCCAGTTGACGGGCGTAAGGCGCACTCCGATGCGCATCGTGGCCATCAGCACATCGGCGAATTCAGCACGGTTTGAACAGACCAGAGCCGCCGCATCGCCCGCCATCAATCCTGCCGATCTTAGCTGGCGTGCAATGCGGTTGGCGTTGGCGTTCAATTCCCGAAACGTCCGAATTCCACCGGACATCTCGATGACCGCGGCCTTGTGCGGCTGGACCTGCGCCCAGATCGCCGGCCCCATCCCAACCTCGATGGCCGCTGCAACTCGGCGCTCTAGCTCTTCCGGACTCATCGCGTTTTCCCTCCCGCCAGGGGCGTGACTTCCGCCACCCCGCCAATCGACCGCTTGAGATCGTGAAGATCGCGCGGCACTAGTGCGAACATCATTTAATCTGTCCGATGCTTGGAGCGAGGTCAACGCCCCCATCGGCTGGGGTGCTGAAAATACGCATCAAGTCGCCCCGGGATCTGGGCGATTGATTTGTGCCGTATGGTAGGGAATTATAATAGTGAGTTTATCAAAAAAGCGGAGGAGGTTAGGCCATGCCCTATGCGACCGGACGAGTGTTCCACGACGCCGACAGCCACATCATGGAGACGCCCGATTGGCTTGATGCGCACGCCGATCCAGCTGTGCGGCCAAAGCTGAAGCCGCTTTACGCAGACGGCGCCGGGCGAGCCATGACCGGGATCGATAAAGCCAAGTCGCGGCTGTCGGACCCTCAGGCCCAGGACGCCGCCGCCACTGACCTGATCGCTGGGCCCAAGGGGTGGGTCGCCTATGGCGCCTTTGACCCTAAGGAGCGCGCCCGGGCCCTTGATGAGCTGGGGTTCACCAAGCAACTAGTCTTTGCGACGTCCTCGCTGGGCGCGTTCAGGAAGTCGGACGACCTCGACGTGCTCTACGGCGGCGCGCGAGCCCACAACAAGGCGATGGCCGGATTCTGCGGGGCTGACCCCCGCCTGGTCGGCGTGGCCTATGTGCCGTTGAATGAACCGAATTTGGCCTTGGCGGCCCTGACCGAAGCCATCGATCTGGGCTGCGGCGCGGTCTGGCTGCCGGCCACGCCCGCCGGGCAGGTTTCGCCCGGCCACCCGGACTTCGACCCGTTCTGGGCCAAGCTCTGCGAGACCGGCACGCCCTTCATGCTTCACATCGGTCCAGGCTCGCGGGTCTTGCCCAAGGAGTATGAGAACAACGGACGGCCGCGGTCGCCGGACCTGCACGGCGGCGGCGAGAACTTGAGGTTCAAGGATTTTGTCGTCCTGCCCTTCGCGGCCGAAATGTTCCTGGCCGCGCTGATCTATGACGGCGTGTTCGAGCGCTTCCCCCAATTGCGTGGCGGCGTGATCGAGTTTGGGGCGGCATGGGTCCCGGGGTTCTTGCGGCAACTGGATCTCGGCCACCGCAGCTTCAGCCGCACAGATCCGCTGCTGAAGGACCTCTCGATGAAGCCGTCGGAATATATCCGTCGCCATATCAAGTTCACGCCCTTCCCGGGCGAGGACGTCGGTGAGCTGATCCGGTTGGAAGGCGCCGATCTGTTCCTGTTCTCCAGCGACTATCCGCATCCCGAAGGGACCAATGATCCGGTCGGCCGGTTCGAACGCACTTTTGCGGACGTCACCGAGGCCGATCGCGAGAAGTTTTATCGGACGAACTTCGAGGAAATGCTGGGGATGGCCTAGGCGGAACGCGGCGCCGCAAGGCGCCGCGTTCCCGCACATGGCGCGGGCAGGATCGTCCGGTTAAGCTGTCGCTCGATGACCATTTCGCCTGCGCCAGCCGAACTCTCCCGCGCCGAGCTCTTTGCTCGGGTGTGGGCTGAGCCAATGAGCAAGGTCGCCGCCGATCTTGGTCTCAGCCCCAATGGCTTGGCCAAGATCTGCGAGCGGCTCGCCGTGCCGTATCCGTCACGGGGGCATTGGGCCAAGGCGCGGGCCGGCCGGCCGCCCGCTACGCCGTTGCTGCCAGAAGCGCCGGAAGGCGCGGGCGAGCAGATTGCAATCTCGCCTGGGCGCGCCACCCAACGCCGGACGCGCCAGCGAATGCCGGCCGAGGACCGTCGCGAACAACTGCTCGACTTGGCTGCGAAGGTGGTGAGCGAAGAGGGGCTGAGCGCGCTGTCGATGAAGCGGCTCGCGCGGGAGGCTGGTCTCACCGCGCCGCGCGCCTATCACTACTTCCCCGATGTGGATCAGCTGCTCATCGAGATGGGGCGGCGCGAGCTGCGGGCTGTTCGAGCCGCGCAGGTCGACCGCATCGAGACGTCGCAGCGGCCGGCCGAGCGCCTGGCGCTTTCGACATCGACCTATCTTCGTGAAGTCGCCGAGCGCGGCGTGCTCTTGCAAGTCTTGCTGAACGCGCCGGTCGTGCGAGCGGCTCTGCGACGCGAGCAGCGCCAGATTCGCGCCCGCAACACACAGATGTTGGGCGCGCGCTTCAGCCAAAGCCGCAATGTGCCCGAGGATTTCGCCCTGGCGGCGACGAGCATCCTCACGAGCGTGGTGCTGAGAACGGGGCGGATCCTGGCGCGCGGGCGTCTAAGCCTGGCCGCCGCCGAGATATTGGCCAACGATGTGGTGGAGAGCTGCAACCGCCGCTTGGTGCGCGAAGCGGCGGACGGTCAGTCCGCGAGCTGAGCGCTGCTGCGCGTCAAGGCGTCGATCGCGCCCAAGGTCAGTTGTCGGCAAAGCTCGGCGCCGCGTTCCACCTCGATGTCGCCGTGGAACGTGAGGCGACCGCATTCTTCCGGCAGGGCGATGGCGATGCTGACCGCCGCAACCGCCTCGCGAGCTCTAAGGCCGTGCCGGCGGCGAACCTCCCGCGTCAACTCGCGTACGACTCGATCGCGGGCCCGCGCGGTTTCGGCCCCGACGTTCCCAGCCATGAAGCGATCGCGCAGGATGATGTGCAGAAGCGGGCCGTTCTGGGCGACATATCGGAAGTAGAGATCTGCGCAGGCGCAGGCCCGAGTCTCCAGATCCCCCGTCTTGGAGGCGGCCTCCAGGCCGGCGGCTTGGAGATCGGCGACGGCGCGGTCAAGCAGTGCGTTGAAGAGATCGTGCTGGGTGGGGAAATAGACGTAGAGCAGCGCCTTGCTGACACCGGCGCTCTTGGCGAAGGCTTCCAGGGGAAGCGGAAGAAAGCCCTGCGCCAAGGTCAGTCGCGCTGCGACATCCAGAAGAGCCTCGCGTCGCGCTTCGGGCGGAAGCCGTCGCTTTGCAGGGCGTCGAGTTTTAAGCGCCAAACCGGGGACCCTCGCGACGCAGGGGGAGGCGGTGAAGTCTCATGTTTTCCAGCGTGATGCGAGGGCTTTCGCGTCCGCGCGCGGCTTACCCGGCCTGCTCAGGGGCTGACGCCATCTCCGCTCTCGCGCGCCCCAGCTTGCGCAGGTTTTCCTGGTGGGATGTCCGGTCCAGGCGAAACGCCATCAGCGTCGCGATGGCCGCGAGATAGAGAACGATGACGGTGGGCAGGTAGATCGCGGCCATGTTCCGGATGACCTCTGGGTCGACCTGGCCGGGCTTTGCTCCCTGTGGAAACTGTGCGGCGGTGAGCAGCAGGCCGGCGACGAAGACCCCGAGCCCAGACACCATTTTCTTGAAGAGGTTGTCGGCCGAGAACAGCAAGCCCTCCGAGCGGCGACCGGTTTTCACCTCGCTGTCCTCGACCACGTCGGCGATCATCGAGGACAGGAGGATGCCCGTGGTGAGCGCCGCCGTGCCCTGGAACACGGACTCGCCGATCATGATGTAGAGCAGGGCGTCAGAGCCGTTGGGGGGCATCAGGCCCGCCAACCGCAGGCCGATCGGCAAGGACGCCAGGGTCAGGGAGATGCTCCAGACCAGCAAGGCGCCGCGCTTCTTGCCGAACCGGCGTGAGACGATCGGCGCCAGGGTCACGCCCATCGCTGACGCGACGATGCCGCCGGCGGTGATCATCGCCAGCTGGTCGGGCGTGAACTCCCAGAAGTAGGCCTCGAAATAGAGTTCGAGCGCGCCTTTGAGACCGGTCGCAAGCGACAGGAAGGTTCCCGAGATCAGCAGGATCACGAAGGAGCGGTTGTGCAGGGTTTGGCCGACTTCCTTGGCCATGGTGGAGAAGGTCGCTGTCCGGCGCGCTGGCTTGTGGAGTTGGGGGATGTGGCGGTGGGTGCCGACGCTCGACAGCAGGATGGTGAAGAACACCAGCAGCGCGGCGCACAGGCCGTACTGAGCGTAGCCATCCCGGTTCAGCACGCCGACCGGGTATTCCGCCGAGGGCTGCAGGAAGAACTTGTAGGTGATCAGCGTCATCAGGTGGCCGCCGGCGATGCGGAAGAAGGCCCGAAACGCGACCAGCGTCGTGCGTTGGTCATAGTCGTGGGTGAGCTCCGCGAGCAGGGCGGTGTGAGGCAACTCGAAGAAGGTGTCGAAGAAGCGCACCGAGAGCGAAATCACCACCATGTAGGCGATCAGCGCTTCCTTCGACCAACTGCCCGGTGGGGACCAGAGCAGGAATAGAGCCAAGGCGAGGGGGACCGCTGAGGCGTACATGAACGGGTGGCGTCGCCCCCACGGACTCCTCAAGTGGTCCGAGAATTGACCGACCAGGGGATCGACGACGGCGTCGAAGATCAGCGCGACCATGATCGCGCCGCCGACCCAGGCGGCCGGCAAGCCCATGACCTGATTATAGAACAGCATGAGGAAGGCGCTGAGGCCTCGGGCTTTGACGCCGCTGGCGGTGGCCCCGACCCCGTAGAGCAGTTTGTCGCCCAGCGTCAGCTTGGCTCCGTCCCCCCGAGCACCTTCGATCGATGGGTCAAGTATGGTCGCCCGCTTGTCCATTCCGCTCCCCAGACCCTGTCCCGCTTGCCTTGAAACGGCGCGCTTTGTCTTATCAGGGCAATAACTAGAGCGAACGTCAACAAAGATCGGTATGGCGTCTGTATCGGCTTGCATCATCAGAATTCGCAAACTAGTAGTGCGATAGATAATAAAAAGCGAGAGCACCAGAGGCTTAGGCCGCAAGGCGTCGCGACTACGGTCGTGGGCGGCCGGCCGCCGAGCACCCAGGACAAGCTCCCGCCACCGAGGAAACAGACCAGGCGCACGCCTCCAGGGGCGGCGAAACGGGGAGGAAACCCATGCTGAAACTGTCGTACCTGCGGCGAACGTCGACGCTCGTCTTGGCTACCGCACTTGCGGCGTTTGCATCTGAAGCCGCGGCCCAGTCGAGCGGCGAGGTCGAGGAGGTCGTCGTGACCGGCAGCCTGATCAGCGGCGCGCCGACCGGCGCAATTCCGCTCCAGGTGTTTTCCTCAGAAGAACTCCGCAAGCGCGGCGATCCCACGCCCCTGGAATTCGTGAAGAGCCTGCCTGCGGTCACGAACACCGTGGGCGAAGCCAATCGGATCAATGGCCAGAACTCCGGGGCGGTGAGCGTCAATCTGAGAGGGCTGGGCGCGTCCCGCACCCTGGTGCTGCTCAACGGACACAGAATGCCGATCGCCCAGGTGGCCGGCAGCGCCGTCGACGTGTCGATGATGCCCACCGCTGCCATCGGTCGCATCGAAGTGCTGACCGATGGAGCCGCGGCCACCTATGGCTCGGACGCCATTGGCGGCGTGGTCAACTACATCACCAAGCAGAACTTCGAAGGCTTGGAGATCGACGCCAACTACAACGCCATTCGTAGTTCGTCCGGCGACTATGCGGCCAATATCGCCTGGGGAAAGATCGGCGAGTGGGGCAGCCTGCTTCTGACCGCGGGGTACAAGCACCGGTCGGTGCTCCAGCAGGACGAGCGCGATTGGGGGCTGTTGCCCCTGACCGTCAATCCGCAGGCGGGCTGGTCGGCGAACGGCAACCCCGGCGCATATTTGACCGGCCCGACCCAATCGGTAGCGGCCTTCACCCAGGGATTTGTCGATCCCGGTTGCATGCCGCTGGGCGGCTTGATCACGGGAACGGGCTCGGCGGCGCGATGCCAGTACACCCAGGCGCCGTTCAACAACCTTGTCGATGAAGTCGACGGCTATCAGCTCTTCGGCCAGCTCAATTTCGATCTTCCGGGCGAACATCTGCTGCGTTTGGAGGCCTTGGCGTCCGGCCATACCGTGCCGCGCGAGGTGCAGAACCCTAGCTACGCCCCCAGCAACTATCCGATGGCGTCCAGCGTCGGCGGCAACAACCCGTTCCCCGCCCCGGTCGGTACGGAAGGGGCCCGCGGCTTCTACATCCCCGCCAATCACCCGGGCCTGCAGGCTCTCATCGCCCTCAACCCTTCGGCGTTCACGGCCGCCCAATTGGCCAACATCAACACCAATGGGGTGCTCACCTCCAGCACCGGATGGCGGCCCTACGGCTACGGCGGCAATCCGCTGACCGGGGAGGGGTTCCACTCGCGGCGCGAGATGACCGCCTACCGCGTTTCGGCCGGCCTTTCCGGTCCGTTGGCGTGGGGCGTCGAGTATGACCTGAACGTCACCTATGGCGAGCAGACCGTCGATCGGATCACGGCCGAGATCACCACTCCGAACCTGCAGTATGCGCTGCTCGGCCTAGGCGGCTTTGGCTGCACGCCGGGCGGATCCAATCCGGCGACCAGCACGCCAGGCCAAGGACCATGCCTGTGGTTCAACCCGTTCTCGACGGGGGTCGCGCGCAACGCCCAGGTCAACACTCCCAACCCGCAGTACGCCGCCGCCGTCGCGCTCAATCCGGCGGTGGTCAACAGCGAAGAGGTCGCCCGCTATCTCGAGGCCAACCCCTACGCCTTCCATGACGTGTCGCGGGTCGTCGAAGCCAATGCGGTGTTCAACGGTCAGCTGCCCTTCAAGCTCTGGGGGGAAGACCAGATCTCCTGGGCCGGCGGCGTCCAATATCGCTGGCAGCAAGACGTTCGCGAGCTGCCGGACGCCACCAATATCGATGTGAATCCCTGCCCGGCGTACGGCGTCCGTACCTGCTCTGCACCGACCGGCATCCTGACCTTCTTCGGGGCCAGCAAACCGTACGATCTGTCGGGCGACGTGTTCGCGGTGTTCGGCGAGTTGCAGGTCCCGCTGACCGACACCATCGAGGCTCAACTCGCCCTGCGGTATGAGGATCTCGGGCCGTCCGGGACCACGACCAACCCTAAGATCGCGGTCCGTTGGGACGCCTCGGAGTGGCTGACCCTTCGCGGTTCACTGGGCACGACCTTCAAGGCGCCGGACCTCACCTCGCTGGGCAACGACTTCATCACCAGCGGCGGCGTCGTCGCCCAGCTGGGGGCGTTCCGTCCGATCGATATCTTCAACAATCCGAACCTGAAGCCGGAGGAGGCGACCACCTACAATGTAGGTGCGATCCTCGATCTTGGTCCCTTCAGGGCGACGCTCGACTACTACACAATCGACTTCAAGGGCGCGATCGAGCGGGACACCGCGCCGGCCATGATCACGGCCTTCTTCGGCTCGTCGGTGACGAGTCCGAACAAGTGCACCTCGAACCCGGCCGACCCCTGGTGGAACCTTCAGCAGCGCTTCACCTTCACCGGCGGCGTCGGCGATCCTGCAACCTGCGGCCTGTCCAACCTGCTGCGGACCAAGAACCTCTACACCAACGCTCGCGACTACAAGATCCAGGGGGTCGATGCGACCGCCGACCTCACGCTCCCGGACCTGCTTGGTGGCGATGTCAGGCTTGGCGCGGACCTGAACTACATCATCAAATACGAGGCCTCCGCCTTTACCTCCGAGGGGATCGAACTGGAGTCGGCGTCGGACATCGCCGGGACGCTGAACGGTGGTCCATCGGTGCCGCGTTGGAAGGCGAACGCCTTCGTCGAGTATGCCCGCGGTCCACATAATCTGCGGGTGACCGTCCACTATCTCGACGGAATGATCGACAACCGACCATCGATCTTCCCACCGACCAGCACCAATCGGTTCGCCGAAAAGGTAGATGCCTATGTGCCGGTGGACGTCATCTACCGCGCCGCCCTGCCGTGGGAGACGACGCTGACCCTGGGTGTGATCAACGTCTTCGATAGCGACCCGCCGGCCTCGCGGCAGGACTTCGCCTACAACACCTACACCGCCGACCCGCTTGGCCGAGTTTACCGCATTGGGATCCGCAAGCGGTTCTAGTTCTCCCTGCTCGCCGGTTCTGGAGCACAACTGGTCGCCCCGATCCGTCAGGGCGACCTTCTTTTTGCCCGCGACGCGCCCGCCGAGGCGCCCTCGCCAGACAGGTCAGAGCTTGCGGCGCGGCCTAGCGAGCGTGAATAGTGCGGCCATTACCAAGAGGCCTCACGTCAGGCCCTCAAAGATAAATCCTAGGGACGGCACACTCATGATCAACACCCGCATTACGGACATGTTCGGCATCGAGACGCCCATTGTGATGGGGGGAATGACCGGTGTCGGCCATGCGCCCCTGGTCGCGGCTGTGGCAAATGCCGGAGCTCTGGGCTTCATCGTGGCGCACCATTCGCCCTCGGCCGAGGAGCTCTGGAAGGAAATTCAGCGCTGCCGCGACCTCACCGACAAGCCGTTCGGCATCAATCTGACCCTGCTGCCGTCGCTTAACCCCATTCCTTACGACGAGTACCGCCAGGCCATTATCGAGTCCGGGATCAAGATCGTCGAAACCGCGGGACGCAACCCGACCGATCACCTGCCCGACTTCAAGGCCAACGGTGTGAAGGTCATCCACAAGTGCACCTCGGTTCGGCACGCGGTGACCGCCGTGCGCTATGGCGTCGACGTGGTGTCGATCGACGGCTTCGAATGCGCCGGCCACCCCGGTGAAGACGATGTCGGATTGGTCGTCCTGTTGCCGGCGACGGTCGACGCTGTCGATGTGCCGGTCATCGCCTCGGGCGGTATGGCCGACGGCCGCGGCCTGGCCGCCGCTCTGGCGCTGGGGGCGGACGGCGTCAACATGGGCACGCGTTTCATGGCGACCCAGGAATGCGCCATCCATGAGAACGTGAAGCGGAAGATCGTCGAAAACACCGAGCGCGACACGCTGCTGACCAATCGCACGCTGCGCAACACCAGTCGCGTGGCGCGCAACGCCGTCTCCGAGGAGGTGGTGCGGATCCAGCAGGACGTCACCAAGACCATCGATGACGTTCGCCACCTGGTCGCCGGCATTCGGGGCCGCACCAACGTCATGGGCAAGGGCGACACCGACGACGGCATCTGGACCGTCGGCCAGAGCCAAGGCCTCATCCACGACATCCCGACCGTCGCCGAGATGGTCAGCGCCGTGAATCGCCAGGCCGAGGAATGCCTGCTGCGCGGCGCGCAGCGCGTGACGGTTTCAGACCGCCAGCCGGCCTGACGGACCTCCGGCTGGCGTCGCATGATCGACGCCGCGCCAGCCGGAAGTTTTGCAGATGGCCGCGCCGGGCTTCGGATCCGCCGCGCTAAAGGTAACCACGTGCGATGAGCTATCCATTCTCCCCCGCCATGCGCGAGGTGTTGTCGGCGCGCTGTCGCGCCTTTCCACGGATCGCGCACGAGGGCGAAGAGCTCAAGCGGGCGGCGGTGGCGATCACCTTGGTCGAGGCGGACGACGGGTCAGGCGAGGTGGCCTTCCTGCTGACGCGAAGGGCGGCCCAGATGCGGGCCCATGCGGGGCAATGGGCCTTGCCGGGCGGCCGCTGCGATCCGGGCGAGACTCTGGAAGAAGCGGCGCTGCGCGAGCTCCACGAGGAACTGGGTCTTGAGGTGCCGACCCAGGATGTCCTGGGCGTGCTCGACGACTATCCAACCCGCTCGGGCTACGCGATCAGTCCCGTGATCACTTGGCTGGATGACGCCAGCGGGATGCGGCTCAATCCCCAGGAGGTGGCGTCGGCGCACAGGTTCCGGCTCGACCAGATTCTGGGTGACGACGCCGTCGACTTCGAGGTGATCCCCGAAAGCCCGCGGCCGCTGGTTCGCCTGCGGGTCGGCGAGCAGCACATTCACGCCCCGACAGCGGCGGTGATCTACCAGTTCCGAGAATTGGTCGCCGGCCGCATCACCCGCGTGGCCGACCTCGAGCAGCCGGTGTTCGCTTGGCGCTGATCCGTCCGGCTTCAGCTCGCCTCGGGCGCCAGTAGAGCGGCGAACTCGGCTTCCGGCAGCAGGGAGCCGCCTGTGGTCCAGGCGACATGGACCGGCTTGGCGTCGCCATCGATCAGACCGGCGGCTCGCGCGCCGCTGATGAACGGATCGATCGCGGCCAAGCCGGCGGCGCCGGAGGGCTCCAGCCGCAGGCCGGCCTGAGTCCAGGCCTGACGCACCCATTGCACCATGGCTTGGTCGGTGACGCCGACGACGGCGTCGATGTTGCGGCCGATCGCGTGCATCACGAACGGGGAGGCGGAAGGCACGGCCAGGCCATCGGCGAGGGTGTCGTTCGTGAGGCCAAGATCATAGATGCTGACCGGCCGGCCCTGGCCGACGGCCAAGGCGGCAAATACGCAGGGCGCGGCGACCGGCTCGACGAAGACGGCCAGGACGTGTTCGCCGTAGATCTGCTTCAAGCCGGCGGTGATCCCGCCCGGCGCGCCCCCGACCCCGCACGGCAGATAGACGACGAGCGGGCTGTTTGGCCCGATTTCCAGTCCGCGCGCCGAGAGTTGGTCCGCCAGTTCGGCGGCGGCGACCGCGTAGCCAATGAACAGCCGGCGCGAGTCTTCGTCATCGATGAAGTAGGCGTCTTCGCTGGCGGCGGCCTGGCGGGCGCGGGCGACTGCGCGGGTGTAGTCGCAGGCATGCTCCACAACCGTGGCGCCGATCGCTCTCAGCCGCTCCTTCTTCCAGCTCTTGGCGTCGTGGGACATGTGGATCTCAGCCTGCAGGCCAAGCGCTCTGGCGACCCGGCCGATCGCAAAGCCGAGATTTCCGGTGCTGGCCACGACGACGCGGCTGGCTCCGAGCACCGCAAGGCTGGCCGGGGACAAAAGGGCCTCGAGCGACTCCCCTGGTGAGAGCAGGCCGCGATCCAGGGCCAGTTCCTCGACGTGGCAGAGCAGTTCGTAGACGCCGCCCCGCGCCTTCACCGATCCGGCCATCGGCAGGGCGTGGTCGCATTTCACCAATAGGTCGGGCGCCGAGGCGATCGGGTAGTCGACCAGGTCGGAGCGGATCTGGCCATCCCAATCGTCGGCAGGGAACAGGGCGCGAAGCACTGGTGCGAATCTGGCGAACCTGGCCCTGGCTTCGGCGATCTCCTCGGGGCTTAGCGGCGCGATGTCGACAGAAAGACCCAAGCCGGGCTCGCGGAGCCAGACGGCGGTCTCGCCGCGAACCAATGACGCGATCATCGTCAGAGCGTCATCTGGATGGGCGGGGGGCAGGTGATCGGACATGGGGAAATGAACAACGCACCGGCTCGCCGGAGGCAAGCGGCCTTAGCGGCGGGTGCCCAGAAATCACGACGTCGGCCCAAGCTCGGGCTAAGCTTGGCTCCCGCTTCGATGTAGCAACGGGAAGGCGCGGTCGAGCGCGCGGAGGGGCGGCGTGACGGGCGATATCGAGTTGATCGTGGATGCGCGTCGCGACGACGTCCGTAACGCCCTGCGCGCCACGTTCGGCGCGCGTGAGGCGGGTGGCTTTAGGCCGATCTCGGGCGGGGTTTCCGGCGCGCAGATCCTGCATTTCGAGGTCGGGGATCGTGCATATGTCCTGCGCGTCGAGCCCGAGCGCGTGGCGCTGCGCGACCGTCAACGCGGCTTCGCGTGCATGTCCATCGCCGCCGACGCGGTGGTGGCGCCAGCCGTGCATTACGCCGATGCGGACGCTGGCGTGGCGATCATGGATTTCGTTTCTGGCCGACCGCTTTCAGAGCATCCGGGCGGCGTGGCGGGCCTGGTGCAAGAGCTCGGCGAACTGAGCGCGCGGGTCCAGGCCGCCCCGCGCTTTCCCACCATTGGCGACTATCCGGTGGTGATCGAGAGCATGCTCGCGGCCCTGGCTAGTTCAGCCCTGTTTCCACCCGGCGCGCTGGATCCCCACGCCGAAGGACTGGCCCATATCCGGGCGTGCTTGCCGTGGGATTCCACCTTGCTGGTCTCCAGCCACAACGACCCCAACCCACGCAACATCCTATTCGACGGGCGCCGGTTGTGGCTGATCGATTGGGAGCTGGCGTGCGCCAACGACCCGTTGGTGGACCTGGCGATCCTGACGCATGAAATGGCCCAGACGCCGGAGTTGCATGACGTCCTGCTCAAGGCGGCCCTACGCCGATCGCCGGATCGGTACATGCGGGCTCGGCTCCACGTGATCGGCCTTCTCGCGCGGCTGTCCTATGGCTGCATCGTCCTTGAGGGTTTCGCCAATGCGCCGGGAGCCATCCCGGACCCCAACCTGGACGCGTTCTCCCCGAGCGGATTTCGCGCGGCCGTGGCCGACGGGCGCTTGAGGTCCGGCTCGCCCGAGACGGCATACGCCTTTGGAAAGATGTCGTTGGCGGCCTTTGTCGAGGGGATCGGCGCGCCAGGCTTCGCCGACGTGCTGGCGAGGGTGAGGCAGGGCTGAGCGGCGTGTGTCGCAGATCTGCGTCGCAGTGTGTCAGGTCGGTTATCTCGCGTCATCTTGATGCGAGGGCTAGGGCTTAGACCCAGTTGAGTTGAGCGCCGATCCGGTGCTCAGTACTCGAACCCGTCTGTGGCATGGCCCGAGGTGGATACGGTTGCTCGACCCTGTGACACCTCAGCGGATCGCCGCTAAGCGCGGCCGAACAACTTGCTTCATTGTCAGGCTTGACCGTCTGGTGGAGCTTTTTCGCAGTAGCGAACTTCTATCCCTACCGACAAACGATGAGGTGATGCGTCTTGGCCATCGAGCATAGCAAGCCTCGCCTCGGCCGCATGGCCGCGTGGGCGGCGGCGTTCGGCGCCCTGAGTTTGCTCGCCGCCTGCGGGGCCAAGCCCAACGATCACGCCGGCGCCGATGGACCTGTGGCGGTCGGCTATGTCGTCGTCCAACCCAGTCGCGTCGATCTGGTGAGTGAACTGCCAGGGCGGGTGATCGCCTCAGAGAGTTCCGAAGTCCGGCCGCAGGTGTCGGGCGTGATCCAGAAGCGTCTGTTCACCGAGGGATCGGTCGTCAAGCAGGGCCAGCCGCTCTACCAGATCGATCCAAGCCTCTATCAGGCGACGGTGAACCAGGCGCAGGCCAATGTGCAGAGCGCCGAGGCCAATCTGCGGGCGGCGCAGGCGCTGGCCGATCGGAACAAGCCGTTGGCCGCCATCGAAGCGGTCAGCCAGCAGGACTACGAAAACGCCGTCGCCGCGGCTGGCCAGGCGGCGGCCACTGTGGCTCAGGCCAAGGCGGCGCTCGACACCGCGCGGATCAACCTGCGTTTCACCACCGTTCCCGCGCCGATCGGCGGCAGGATCGGCCGGTCGCTGTTCACGGTGGGCGCGCTGGTCACGTCTAGCCAGGCCGACCCGTTGGCGAGCATTCAGCAGCTGGATCCGATCTTCGTCGACATTCAGCAGTCGAGCGGCGAGATCCTGGCCTTGCGCCAGGCCCTGGCGTCCGGCGGACTTGTCCCGGGCAGCGCCGCCGTGCGCTTCAAGCTCGAGGACGGAAGCACGTACGGACAGGTCGGCACCGTCGAATTCGCCGAGGCCGTCGTCGATCCGGCTACGGGTACGGTGACCTTGCGGGCGCGAGTCGCCAATCCGAACGGGATATTGCTTCCCGGAATGTTCGTGAGGGGGATTTTCGCTTCGGCGATCAACACCGCAGCGTTCCTGGTGCCCCAGGAGGCGGTCTCGCGTGATCCGAAGGGCGGGGCGACGGTCTATCTGGTCGGCGCCGGCGACAAGGCCCAGCAGCGAGCTATCACAGCGGCGCGCACCCAGGGCCCGTACTGGGTGGTCACCGACGGGCTCAAGGCTGGTGATCGGGTCATCACTCAGGGACTCGCAAACGTTCAACCCGACAAGGCCCTGCGGCCGGTTCCGGCGAGCGCGCCGCAGAACATCCAGCCGCCTGGACAGAAGACCGGCGCTGCTCCCCGTGCGGGAGGCGGCTGACCGTCATGTTTTCCCGCGTCTTCATCGACCGCCCGATCTTCGCCTGGGTGATCGCCATCCTGATCATGATGGCCGGCGCAGGCTCCATCTTGGGGTTGCCGGTCGCTCAGTATCCCGACGTCGCGCCGCCCCAGGTCTCGGTGCGCGCCAGCTATCCCGGCGCCTCGGCCGAGACCATCCAGAACAGCGTCACCCAGGTTATCGAGCAATCGCTGACCGGCATCGACGGGTTGCTTTACTTCAGTTCCTCATCGACCTCGCGCGGTCAGGTCACCATCACCGCGACGTTCGAGAAGGGCGTCGATCCCGACATCGCCCAGGTGCAGGTGCAGAACCAGGTCAGCCAGACCGTCTCGCGGTTGCCGACCCAGGTGCAGCAGCAGGGGCTGGTGGTTCGGAAGTCCAATCCCGACAACCTGCTGATCGTCGGCGTCTATGACGAGACCGACCGGATGTCGAACGGGGACGTCTCCGACTATCTGGTGTCCAATCTCCAAGACCCGCTGTCACGCGTGAAGGGCGTTGGCGACACCAACGTCTTTGGCTCGCAGTACGCGATGCGCATCTGGCTCAACCCCGATCGGCTCGCCAGCTATCAGCTGACGCCCGGCGACGTCGTCACCGCGATTCAGAACCAGAACGCCGAAGTGGCCGCGGGGGAATTGGGCGGCCAGCCGCAGCCCGACACCCAGATGCTGAATGCGACGGTGACCGCGCAATCGCGGCTTCAGACGCCTGAACAGTTCGCCAAGATCATCCTCAAGAGCCAGCAGGACGGCTCGGCGGTGGTGCTGTCGGACGTGGCCCGAGTGGAGCTTGGCCAGGAAAACTACAACGCCCGCAGCCGGGTCAATCGGCACCCCGGCGCCGGCCTGGCCATCCTGCTCGCGCCCGGCGCCGATGCGCTGAAGACCTCCGAACTGGTCAAGGCCGAGGTCGAAAAGGCCGCAAAGTCATTTCCGGCGGGCCTGAAATATGCCTACGCCAACGACACGACCGATTTCATCAAGTTGTCGATCACCGAGGTGGTGAAGACGCTGGCCGAGGCCATCGTCCTCGTGATCATCGTGATGTTCGTGTTCCTGCAAAGCTGGCGGGCGACTCTGGTGCCCGCCATCGCGGTGCCGGTGGTGCTGCTGGGCACATTCGGCGTGCTCTACATCGCCGGCTTCTCGATCAACACGATGACGCTGTTCGCCCTGGTGTTGGCCATCGGCCTGCTGGTCGATGACGCCATCGTCGTGGTCGAGAACGTCGAGCGACTGATGGCCGAAGATCCAAACATGACCCCGCGCGAGGCGACCATCGTCTCGATGAAGGAGATCAGCATGGCCTTGGTGGCCATCGCCCTGGTGCTGTCGGCGGTGTTCCTGCCCATGGCGTTCTTCGGCGGATCGACGGGCGTGATCTATCGGCAGTTCTCGCTGACGATCATCGCCGCGATGGTGCTCTCGGCTTTCGTGGCCTTGACCCTCAGCCCGGCCCTGACGGCCACTTTGCTCAAGCAGAAGAAGGCTGAGCACGAGTTGCACGAGAGCGGCTTTGGTCGGCGGTTCCCGGGTGTGGCGCGGGCTATTCACGGCACCTCGACCTGGTTCAACGAGGGCTTCGAACGGCTCGCCGACCGCTACCGGCAGACGGTGCGGTGGATCCAGGACCGCAAGCTGGTCTTCATGCTGATCTACGGCGCGGTGGTGCTGCTATTGGCCGTGCTGTTCCTGCGGCTCCCGACCGGCTTCTTGCCGACCGAAGACCAGGGTGGCGCGATCGTCCAGTTCCAGCTCCCGGCCGGGGCCACCCTGCATCGGACCGTCGCTGTGCAGCGGGAGGTCGAAGACTATTTCCATCAGTACGAGAATCAGAACGTCCGCACGATGTTCTCGGTGAGCGGCGGCGGGGGCGGGGCAAGCGGTCAGAATACCGGCCAGGCGTTCCTCAACCTGACCGACTGGGCCGATCGTCACGGCAAGGACAACGGCGCCGACGCCATCGTGGCCCGCGCCTCGGCGGCCTTCCACAATTTCCGCGACGCCAGGGTCTTCGCATTGGTGCCGCCCGCCATTCGCGGCCTTGGCCAGTCGGACGGCTTCACGATGGAGCTGTTGAACTCGAGCGGCATGCCGCGCGCGGAGTTCGACGCGGCCCGCGACAAGCTGCTGCAAGCGGCTCGAAGCGATCCGGCGCTGGCTTCTGTCCGGCTGACTGAACTGCCCGACATCGCCACGCTGAAGGTTGATACCGACGCCCGAAAACTGGCCGCGCTTGGCCTTAGCCAGAGCGACGTCAACGCGACTCTGTCGACCGCCTGGGGCGGGCGTTATGTGAACGATTTCGTCGATCGCGGGCGGGTGAAGCGGGTCTATGTCCAGGGCGATGCGCCCTATCGCGCCGCACCTGCGGACCTGGGCGATTGGTTCGTGCGCGGATCGGCGGGCCAGATGGCGCCCTTCTCGTCATTCGCCAACATGTCCTGGTCGCAAGCGCCGACTACGCTGTCGCGCTTCAACGGAATCTCGTCCTACGAAATCCAAGGATCGGCCGCGCCCGGCGGCAGCTCCGGCCAAGCGATGGAAGCCATCGAGAAGCTGGCGAGCAACATCCCTGGGACCAGCATCGCCTGGTCCGGCCTCTCCTATCAGGAACGGCTGTCGTCAGGGCAGGCCCCGCTGCTTTACGGGCTTTCCCTGCTGGTGGTCTTCCTCTGCCTGGCCGCGCTCTATGAGAGCTGGTCCATCCCGTTGGCCGTGCTGTTGGTCATCCCGCTGGGGCTGGTCGGCGCGGTTCTGGCGGTGACGCTGCGCGGTCTGATCAACGACGTCTATCTGCAGATCGGCCTGCTTACGACGATGGGGCTGGCGGCCAAGAACGCGATCCTGATCGTCGAATTCGCCGAGCAGGCCGAGAAACGCGGCACGCCTGTCGTAGAGGCAGCCATCGAGGCGGCGCGGATCCGCCTTCGTCCAATCCTGATGACCAGCCTGGCCTTCGTGTTCGGCGTGCTGCCCTTGGCCATCTCGACGGGCGCGGGCGCCAACAGCCGGATCGCCATCGGGACCGCAGTGATCGGCGGCATGCTCACCGCCACGATCCTGGCGATCTTCTACATCCCGCTGTTCTTCATCATGGTGCGCCAGGGCTTCCGAGGCGGCGTGAAATTCATGCGCCGAGGACGAGACGGCGATCCCCCGACGCCCGCGCCCGAACCGGAGCATGTCTGATGCGCAGGCTCCCTGTTCTCCTCGCCGCGACCTTGCTCGCCGGCTGCTCGCTTCAGGCGCCCTATGTCCAACCACCCTTGCCGGTCCCGTCGTCGTGGCCGGTTGGCGATCCTTATCTGCGCCAGAGCGAGGCCGAGCTGCCCGCCATCAGCTATCGCGACGTGTTCACCGACGCGCGGCTGCAGCAACTGATCGATCAGGCGCTGGTCAATAATCGGGACCTGCGCGTCGCGGCGGCCAATATCCTGGCGGCGCGGGCGCAGTACCGCATTCAACGCGCCGCCCAGGCCCCGCAAATCGACCTGGGCGGTCGGTACGCCCACACTGGCGGTAAGGGCGGCACCGCGCCGGACGCCTATTCGGTCGACCTTGGCGTCACCGCGTTCGAGATCGATCTCTTCGGACGCCTCCAGTCGCTCAGCGACGCGGCCTTGAACCGCTACTTCGCGACCGAGGCGGCGGCGCGCTCGACCCGGCTGATCCTGGTGGCCGACGTGGCCGAGGCGTGGCTGACCTATGCCGCCGACCAGAGCTTGCTGAGGATCGCCAGCCAGACGGCGGCCAATGCCGAGCGCAGCGTTCAATTGACCAAGGCCCGGCTGCAAGGCGGCGTCGCGCCGCGGACCGACCTGCGACAGGCCGAGATCATCCTGGCGACGGCCCAAGCCGATGTCGCGACGATGCGGACCGCAGTCGCGCAAGATCTCAACGCCCTGCAATTGCTGCTGGGCGCACCTGTCGACACCGCTCTTCTGCCAGGTTCGATCGACCAGGCGAGCGCGGGTCTCGCCACCTTGCCGGCCGGCCTTCAATCCAGCGTCCTGCTCCGTCGCCCTGACGTGATGCAGGCCGAGTATGGACTGCGCGCCGCGAACGCCGAGATCGGGGCGGCCCGCGCGGCGCTGTTCCCGACTATTTCGCTGACCGGCGCGTTGGGCTACGCGACCGGCTCGCTGGCCTCGCTGTTCACCGATGGCGCGTTCACCTATTCGGTCGTCCCGACCGTGAACTACCCGATCTTCCGGGCCGGGGCGGGGCGCGCCGGCGTGGCTCAATCACGCGCGCAACGCGACGCAGCTTTGGCGGCCTACGAGAAGGCGATTCAGACAGGCTTCCGGGAAACCGCCGACGCGCTCGCCCGGCAGGGCACGATCGCCGACGAGCTTGCCGCAAGGCGCACTCAAGTCGCGGCCGCCGACGATACGTTCCGTCTCACCGAAGCCCGCTATCGGGGCGGAGTTGATCCGTTCCTGGCCAGTCTGGTCTCGCAGCGCTCGCTCTACAGCGCCCAGCAGTCGCTCGTGGCGACGCAGCTCGCCGCCGCCGTCAACCGTGTGACGCTCTACCGGGTGCTGGGCGGCGAAGACACTCTGGGGGCCGCGGTACGGGAAAGCCCTTAGGGGAAGCTGCGGAATTCAGCGGCGCCGTCTGCGCCGCTACATAGCTCGACACTCGGCGCGCCTGCCTGGCCGCCAGGCATCTCCAAGGAGGCCACGTGTCGCCCAACGACCACCAGCTACGCCACGCTCAGCGCAATCTCCCGCGCTATACGAGCTATCCGACTGCGCTCGCCTTCGAGCCTGCGTCGGACGCCTTGGCGCCGGTCGACTGGTTGGCCGGGACCCGCGCGGCTGACGCCATCTCGGCCTATGTCCACGTCCCGTTCTGCCGGCGGCTTTGCTGGTACTGCGGTTGTCATACGACCGTGGCGCACGAGTACGACCGGATCGGCGCTTACTACGAAACGGTGATGCGCGAGGTTGATCTGTTGGCCGACGCCCTGGGCGATCACGCCGGGGCGGCCCACCTCCACTTCGGCGGCGGCAGTCCCAATGCGTTGTCGCCCGAGCATTTCCTGGCCCTGACCGGCAAGATCGCCAACCGGTTGCGCCTGCGTCCCGGCGCCGAGGTGGCGGTGGAGCTGGATCCTGCCTTGCTCTCGCAGCCGTTCATCGAAGCGCTCGGCGCGGCCGGGGTGACACGGGTCAGCCTGGGCGTGCAAACCTTCGACCCAGCGGTGCAGGCCAAGGTCAACCGCATCCAGCCGTTCGATGCGGTCGCCGTCGCGGTGGAGCGGCTGCGCGCGGCCGGCGTCACGGCCATCAATTTCGATCTGATGTACGGCTTGCCGCTGCAGACGCCAGAGAGCGTGCGGCGCACGGTCGAGCTGGCGCTGAGCCTGGAGGCCGACCGGATCGCGGTGTTCGGCTATGCCCACGTTCCCTGGATGAAGAAGCACCAGGAGGTGATCAAGGACGCCGATCTGGCCGATGCGGTTGGTCGCTGGGCGCAGGCCGACGCCGCCGATGAGGCGCTGGTCGCGGGAGGCTATGCGCGGATCGGCATCGACCACTATGCTAGGCCGCAGGACGAGCTGGCCAAGGCCGCGGCGGCGGGCGTCCTGCGCCGCAATTTCCAGGGCTACACCGATGACCCGGCGCCTGTCCTGGTCCCGATCGGACCGTCCTCGATCGGCTGTTTCCGTGAGGGCTTCGTGCAGAACGCAGTGGCGACGGACGTCTGGCGCACCGCGATCCACGAGGGCCGCCTGCCTCTAGCTCGCAAGCTGCCGGTCAGCGCCGAGGACCGGGTGCGGGCTGCAGTGATCGAGCGGCTGATGTGCGACCTCACCGTCGATGTCGCGGCCGTCTGCACCGCTCATGGCTATTCGCCGGAGTTCCTGGACGGTTGCATCGATCAGGCGCGCGAATTGGAAGCTGACGGCCTCTGTGTGGTCGTGGGCCGGCAAGTGACGACGCCGGAAGCCAATCGCCGGCTGGTCCGCGTCACGGCCGCCTGCTTCGACGCCAGGCTCCCGGAAACCCAGCGGCATTCGAAGGCCGTCTAGCACCTCGTCACGCGTCATCTCGGGCCTGCCGAGGATGACGCGGGCGAAGGGCCGCTAGCTGCGCGCCGGCATGGCCGGCGAACGCCAAAACAGCAGCATCAGGCCGGCCGCCGCGGCCGCCACGCCTACCGCGCACCAAGCGCAGTGGGGCGAGGGGCCTTGGCCGCAGATCACTCCCATCGCTTCGATAGCCTTCTGGTGCGCCAGCGCCTGCGCGGCGCTCACGGCGGCGATGGCCAGGGCGATGCCGGCCCCCCAGGGGCGCAAGGTCTGCAGTCGGTCCATGGCGGGCTCCAGGCTGGTGTCTATCCCGCAGCACGATCTGACGCCGGGCATGGTCGCTGCATTGATTGAAATCAAGGCGCGCGCTCACCATCCGCGCGAAGTGGCCCCGGGCGTTTTTCAACGACTAGCGGGGACCATGTCTACTCAAACGGCAAGATCAGAGGCGGCGCCCATCGACGCGGTGCTGCTCTTCATAACAACGGGGGCGCTGGCGTTCGGCGCCCTGTTGGCCACCGCCTTGTCTGACGACAGGCTTTTCCGGTTCCACAGCTGGATGTTCCTGGGCGCGTTCGTCATCGCGCTCTCGGTCATGACCGTCGCGATCACCTCCGGCCGTCTCCGGTCCCCGCAGACCGAGTATGCGGACGGCGTCGTCCGGGCCGGCGTGATCGCCACCATGTTCTGGGCGGTGGTCGGCTTGCTGGCGGGGGTGGTGATCGCCGCCCAGCTGTCCTGGCCGGGGCTGCTCTATTTTCCTGAGCACGGTTGGCTGAACTTCGGCCGACTGCGACCGCTGCACACCTCCGGCGTGGTGTTCGCCTTCGGCGGCAACGCCCTGATCGCGACGTCCTTCTATGTCGTCCAGCGCACCTGCCGCGCCCGGCTCGCCGGCGGCGTCTGGCCCTGGTTCGTGTTCTGGGGCTACCAGCTCTTCATCGTGCTCGCGGCGACCGGCTACCTGGCCGGCATCACCCAGTCGCGCGAGTACGCCGAGCCTGAATGGTACGTCGACCTGTGGCTCACGGCGGTCTGGGTCGCCTATCTCTTCGTCTTCCTGGGCACGATCTGGAAGCGCAAGGAGCCGCATATCTATGTGGCGAACTGGTTCTACCTGGCCTTCATCGTCACCATCGCCCTGCTGCACATCGTCAACAACCTGGCCGTTCCGGTCAGTGGTTTGAACAGCCGCAGCGTCTCGCTCTTTTCCGGCGTCCAGGATGCGCTGATTCAGTGGTGGTACGGCCACAACGCCGTGGGCTTCCTGCTGACCGCCGGCTTCCTGGCGATGATGTACTACTTCGTGCCCAAGCGGGCGGAGCGGCCGGTCTATTCGTACCGCCTGTCCATCGTCCACTTCTGGTCGCTGATCTTCATCTACATCTGGGCGGGTCCGCACCACCTGCACTACACGGCGCTGCCGCAGTGGGCCCAGACCCTGGGCATGACCTTCTCGATCATGCTGTGGATGCCGTCCTGGGGTGGGATGATCAACGGCCTGATGACCCTGTCAGGCGCCTGGGACAAGCTGCGCACCGACCCGGTCATCCGGATGATGGCGGTGTCCATCGCCTTCTACGGCATGTCGAC
>JAESFP010000183.1_pt1 | contig 27119 bp, 20 predicted proteins | sample 9266181 | NCBI WGS metagenome assembly JAESFP01 (sample SAMN14502547, study PRJNA617102) | algae metagenome | isolation source: Pegethrix bostrychoides GSE-TBD4-15B and co-occurring heterotrophs from... | place: USA: Grand Staircase-escalante National Monument, Utah | collected 2006-08-15 | reverse complement strand
GGTCGGCAAAGGCTTCGACGATAGCAAGTTGAGGCATCGAGGTCAGGGTTTGAGAGATGGCCTAACTACCATATCAGTTTCACAATTGGAATGAAATAGCCCTGGACGTAGTACAGGCAAGTAAACGTGCCTACTGTATTATAGCAATCCGTTGTGAATCGTGAGATTGCTTCTCAAGCAGAGTAAGGCTTTCGATTTGAGGGCTGCTCATAAATCAGATCGGATTGCTATAGATAGAGCTTTTAATAGATAATAACCTTCAAGCCAGGAGTCGGGTAGAGTTCTTTCAGATATTTATACGATCTTCTGATAGTCAGAATTTCACGCGCTGGCGAACCTGTGCTGAATCGGGAAAGCAGAGTTGTCAGAAGTCCGCTAGGTGCCAAAAGCTCAGCCCATGCAAACATTCTCTAATTTCCACTTGCGCTAAGCCAGAGTTTCGGTTTATGATTTTCCAACTGATTGCGTGAAGCAGTCAGGACAGGTGAAAGCTTAAGGCGTCGCTGACTAGAAGTGCTTGCAACACCGCTAGCCAGCTGACCTGACTCCCCGTTCAGACCGGGAAGCAAGGCTGAGTCGATTTTACATCGCGCTCGCTTCGTTCACGCATGTGGTTAGGTGGCTCAACGCCTTAGGCTTTCAAACTAACAACCAAAAATACGAGGAAAATATCATGTCTACAGAGTTCAACGAACGTCTGAGCGATTCGCTTGGCCATCAGGCGCAGATTTGGATCGTTGGCACAAGAGAGCAGGTGAACCATATCATCAGCGAAATGTACGTCAAAGAGATGATCACCGACCGCAGCCAGTTTTCGCCCATGATTCCTGCACCCGCGCAGGGCAAATTTATGAGCGTCCTGCTCAGATAGCAACCGCCAGCCATCTCCTGCTCCAGTCTTCAGACACCCATCTTCAGATTGGGGCAGGACACAAACCATGTCCACAGCCAGCCCCACCCGGCAGCGCCAAACTCAGAAACTCAGAGAGCGGCATGGAGTGAGGTACATTTATAGTCAAGTGATGGGGAGTCAAGCTAATGCTGAACTGGGGCGAATCGCGTGGCCAATAGCTGGTGGGAAATACAGGTTGCCTGTGAGCCAATTGCCGAAGACATGGTGCATTGGCGGCTCGAAGACTTTGGCTGTCGGGGCAGCTCCAGTCAGGCCAAAGACTATGGCTGTCTAGTCAGCGCCTATCTACCGCAGATCAAAGCCCAGCAGCTCGACCTGGCGGCACTAGCGCTGCGGCTGAAGCAAGATGCCCTCTGCACCGAAATTGCCCTGCCCATTGTGCAGTGGCACCTCATCGACGAAGAAGACTGGTCAAGCAGTTGGAAAGAGCATTGGCACCCGCAGGAAATTGGCGACAGGTTTTTGATCAACCCTGCCTGGATCGCGCCACCCGAAACCACAGACCGGCTGATCATCAAGCTCGATCCCGGCGTGGCTTTTGGCACAGGCGCACATGCCACCACCCAGCTCTGCCTAGAATCGCTTGAAATGCGGCTGGGCGAATCTGCCGAAAGCGCCGCTGAAATCACGGTGGCCGATATCGGCTGCGGCTCCGGCATTCTCTCAGTTGGCGCGCTGATGCTGGGAGCCAAAAAAGCCTACGCCGTCGATACCGATCCGCTAGCCGTCAAAGCCGCCGCCGAAAACCGCGAGATGAACCTGATCGACCCCGATCGCCTGCTGGTCGCCGAGGGCAGCATTGAGCGGCTCAAAGAGCTAATCGACAGTCCAGTAGACGGCATTCTCTGCAACATTCTCGCCGAGGTAATCATCGATCTAATTCCCGGCATGAGCGAGCTAGCCAAGCCGACTGCCTGGGGCATCCTCAGCGGCATTTTGCTGGAGCAGGTGAAGCCAATTGCTGACCGACTTGAGCAGCACGGCTGGACAGTCGCCACGCTCTGGCGGCGGCAAGACTGGTGCTGTTTAAACATTCGGCGGGTTTGAATCAAGGCAGTCGCGGCATGAGCTTTCTCTATCAGCGCACCATTCGCCTCCAAGACACCGATGCCGCCGGAGTCGTCTATTTCGCCAACCTGCTCTCAATCTGCCACGAAGCCTACGAAGCCTCGCTTGCCGCTGCCGGAATCGACCTGACCGCCTTTTTCGGTGGCCAGCTGGCCATCCCCATCGTCCATGCCGAAATTGATTATTTTCAGCCCCTGTTCTGTGGCGAAACCTACCAGGTGGCGGTGATGCCAACAGCGCTGGGCAATCAGCTCTCCCGGCCCAGAGACAAATTCAAACTCCAGTATGACCTGCACCAAGCCGAGCAGCTCGTGAGCCGCGCCAGCACCGTTCACCTCTGCATTGATGTCGCTAGCCGCAGCCGCCAGCCCTTGCCGCCAGAGATTCAGCAGTGGCTTGATCCCATCAATTCCTGACATTCAATCCCTAACATTTCGGCCTGTTCCGCCGGGTTAGGTTGAAGAGAACAGGACAAACGGTTTATGATCATCAGCCTAGAGGGTGCTACATCCATTACCTTTTAGAATTTGAGCTTGATTAAAATAGATCCCATTAGATTCCATCACCGCCCTTTTGGAGAAATAAGCCGTGAGTCCAGAAACCCTGCTGCAAAAGCCCGCCGTTCAGCCGCCGCAATTGACAACGTCGGATTTTGATCAGTACGTCATGTCCACCTACGCCCGCTACCCAATTACGCTGGAGCGGGGGGCAGGCTGTCGGGTCTGGGACAACGAAGGCCGCGAATATCTCGACTTTGTGGCCGGGATTGCCACCTGCACGCTGGGTCACGCCCATCCAGTGATGGTCGATGCCGTAACCGCGCAAATCCAAAAGCTGCACCATATCTCCAATCTCTACTACAGCCAGCAGCAGGGCGAACTCGCTCAGTGGCTGGTCGAGCATTCCTGCGCCGATAAGGCGTTTTTCTGTAACTCTGGTGCGGAAGCCAACGAGGGCGCAATCAAGCTGGCTCGCAAATACGCCCACACAGTCTTAGGGATCAACTCCCCCACAATCATCACCGCCCACGCCAGCTTTCACGGCAGAACGCTGGCCACGATCACCGCTACCGGCCAGCCCAAATACCAGAAAAACTTTGACCCGCTCATGCCGGGATTCTACTACGTGCCCTATAACGACATTGTGGCGCTAGAAGAAGCCATCAACATGCTGGACGCAGGCGAGCGGCAGGTGGCGGCGATCATGCTGGAAGCCCTACAGGGCGAAGGCGGCGTGCGCCCCGGCGAGCAAGCCTACTTCCAGCGCATCCGCGAAATCTGCGACCAAAAAGGCATCCTGCTCATCCTCGACGAAGTGCAGGTCGGCATGGGTCGCAGCGGCCAATACTGGGGCTATGAAACCCTCGGCATCGAACCCGATATCTTCACCTCGGCCAAAGGCTTGGGCGGCGGCATCCCCATTGGCGCGATGCTCTGCAAGTCAAGCTGCGATATTTTCCAGCCTGGAGATCACGCCAGCACCTTTGGCGGTAACCCGTTTGCCTGCGGCGTGGCGCTGGCCGTCTGCCGCACCCTGGAGCAAGAAAACCTGCTGGCCAATGTCCGCGAGCGCGGCGCACAGCTCAAAGCCGGACTCAACGCCGTCGCGCATAAATATCCCGGCGTGGTGGCCGAAGTGCGCGGCTGGGGCTTAATCATCGGGCTGGTGCTCAATCCTGACAGCGAGCTGGTCTCTAGCGCCGTCGTCAAAGCGGCCAGTGAGCAAGGTCTACTGCTGGTTCCGGCAGGGCCAAAGGTGATCCGGTTTGTGCCGCCGCTGATTGTCAGCCCTGAAGAAATCGCACAGGCGGTGGCGGTGATTGACCGAGCGCTGGCTGCGGTTGCGGCTGCGTAAGCTTCTCAGTCTCACGCCTAAATTGCCTCAGAAATCGGTGTCGGCAGACCATCAATGCTGACCCGATTTTTTTCGTACCAGTAGTCTTGCAGCCCCGACTCGCCTTTCTTTTGCGCCCAGTGAATGATTTCATCCCGGTCGCTCTGATGCTCGTACAGCGGCACGCCCGTCCCGCAGGAACTCTGCACCCGGTCGATTTCGGCCACCACAATCTGCCGCGCCCCTGGAATTTCGGGAAATAGACCTGAGAGCACCAGCCATTCAGCATCGTCCGGCAGCACCGTTCGCCCCTGCCCGTACAGCCGCAAAATTAATGGCGCGCCCGCAAAGGCGCAAAACATCAGCGTGATCCGGCCATTTTCTTGCAGATGTGCCGAAGTCTCGTTGCCGCTGCCGGTCAGATCCAGATAGGCCACCCGATGCGGCGAGAGGATGCGAAAGCTGTCGAGTCCTTTGGGCGAGAGGTTGACATGGCCGCTGGGGCTGAGCGGAGCCGTCGCCACAAAAAAGATCTGCTGTGCGGCAATAAAATCCTGAAGTGCGTCGGTAATTTGGTCGTAAAGTTTGGCCATTTTTAGCCTCTATGTTCGGCCTCTATAGTTTGGCCTCTATGTTCGGCATCTCGATCAATACCTGCGACCATTCTAAATCTTCAGGGCGAACAACCGATACAGGAGGCGGGCTGTCGCCAGAGATAGCGCCAGAGATAGCGCCAGTCTAGACAAGCAGAGCGGCCAAGTCCAGGATCAGCCAAGCAGACTATACTGACGGTTGTTCACAGGCAATTGTTCACAGGCAATTGTTAAATCAGCCGCTTTCTCGCTATACCAGTGCTAGGCCGATTTACCGCTCGCTATTGGCTTTCCCACGCTATGACTGCCCAACCTAAACTGCTGCTGATCGACGGTCACTCTCTGGCTTTCCGCTCCTACTTCGCCCATGCCAAAGGGCGAGACGGCGGGCTACGCACCTCTACCGGCATCCCCACCAGCGTCACCTACGGCTTTACCAAATCGCTGCTCGACACCCTAGAGGCCGAAAAGCCCGAATATGTGGTGATTGCCTTTGACATGGCCGAACCGACTTTCCGGCACGAAGCCGACGACAGCTACAAGGCCGGTCGCCCCGAAGCCCCCGAAGACTTTTACCCTGATCTGCAAAACCTTCAGGAACTGCTGGAAGCGCTGAATATCCCCATCGTCACGGCAGCAGGCTACGAAGCCGACGACGTGATTGGCACACTGGCAAGGCGCGGCGCGGCGGCAGGGCTGCGCGTCAAGGTGCTCTCCGGCGACCGCGACCTGTTTCAGCTGATCGACCCCGCCGAGCAGACCACCGTACTCTATCTCAGCAACAGCTTTGGCCGAGGCACGCCGCCGCCCAAGGAGTTTGGCTGGCAGCAAGTCCGCGACAAGATGGGCGTGCTGCCCTCGCAGGTCGTTGACTTCAAAGCGCTCTGCGGCGACCCGTCTGACAATATTCCAGGCGTGAAGGGAATTGGCGAAAAAACCGCCGTCAATCTGCTCAGCACCTATGGCTCGCTGGAGGAGGTCTATACCAAGCTAGACGAGATCAAAGGCGCAGTGCAGCAAAAGCTGGAGTCCGGGCGAGATGAGGCGCGGCGTTCGCAGTATATGGCGCAGATTCATCTGGATGTACCGCTAGATACCACCGTCGAGAACTGCAAGCTGAAGGGATTTGATAACGCCAAGCTAGTGCCGCTGCTGGAGAAGTTTGAGTTTCGCTCGCTCTTGGGCAGGATCAACCAGATTCAGCAGGCGCTAGGGGGAGAAGTCTCGCCGGAAATTGCCGCCCAGCTGGCCGAGAAAATGGCCGAGAAAGCGGCGGCTAAAGCTCAGCCCCGCCGCAGCGCCGACTATGACGACGACATTTGGTTTTTTAGCGCCGAAGAAACCGCCAATAGCGAGCGACTCACCGCTGCCGCCATCCAACCGCAGATTATTGACACGCCTGCCAAACTGAACAAGCTGGTGCAGCATCTACTCACCTGCACCGCTGCCGAAACGCCCGTCGCCTGGGACACCGAGACGACCTCTGTCGATCCGCTTCAGGCTGAGCTGGTGGGGATTGGCTGCTGCTGGGGCGCGGAATTAGAGGCGCTGGCCTATATTCCAACAGGGCATCGGCTGGGCGGCAACCTGGATAAAGCGACGGTGCTGGAGGCGCTACGCCCGATTTTGGAAGACGCGCAGTATCCGAAGGTCTTGCAAAACGCCAAGTATGACCGACTGGTGCTGCGGCATCAGGGGATTGCTCTGGCGGGCGTCGTGTTTGACACCATGCTGGCGAGCTATGTGATCAACCCGGAGCAGAAACATAGCCTCAGCGAGCTGGGGTTGCGCTACCTGGAACTGCTCTCAGATAGCTACAGCGATCTGGTACCCAAGGGCAAGAGCATTGCCGATTTGGAGGTTGCGCCCGTGGCGCTCTACTGCGGCATGGACGTGCATCTGACGTTTCGACTGGTGCCAATCCTGCGCGCCGAGCTAGCCCAGTTTCCCGATTTACTGCGCCTGCTACTGGACATTGAGCTGCCCCTAGAGCCAGTCTTGGCCGAGATGGAGAACCACGGCATCCGCATTGACCAAGACTATTTGGCCAACTTTTCCAAGACGCTGGAGCAGGATCTGTTGCGGATTGAGCAAGGAGCCTACGAGTCGGCGGGCGCTCAGTTTAGTCTCGGTTCGCCTAAGCAGCTGAGCGAGCTGCTGTTTGAAAAGCTGGGGCTAGAGCGTAAGAAGTCGCGCCGGACTAAGACAGGCTATTCGACCGATGCCGCGACGCTGGAGAAGCTGCAAGGTGATCATCCAGTCGTGGATGCAATTATCGAGTATCGGACGCTCTCCAAGCTGAAGTCTACCTATGTGGATGCACTGCCCGCGCTGGTGCTGCCGCAGACTGGGCGCGTTCACACTGATTTTAACCAGGCCGTTACTTCCACCGGACGACTCTCTTCCTCAAATCCTAACCTGCAAAATATCCCAATTCGCACCGCCTTCAGTCGCCAAATTCGCGCTGCCTTCATCCCGGAACCGGGCTGGCTGATGGTCGCCGCCGACTATTCCCAAATCGAGCTGCGGATCTTAGCGCATCTGAGCCAGGAGCCCATCCTGCTGGAAACTTACCGCGAAGGGCGTGATATCCACACGCTCACAGCCCAGCTTTTGTTTGAAAAAGATCAGGTCACGTCTGAAGAGCGCCGTCTAGCCAAAGTCATTAATTTCGGCGTTATTTACGGCATGGGCGCACAGCGATTTGCGCGTGAGTCGGGCTTTAAGCTCTCTGACTCCAAAATATTCATCGAACGATTCAACCAAAAATACTCGCAGGTGTTTGAATATCTGCAACAAATGCAGCGCGAGGCAATCGCCCAGGGCTACGTCACCACCATCAAAGGTCGTCGCCGCTACTTCAACTTTGCCAGTGACAGCCTCAAGCAGCTGCGAGGCCACGAGCCGGACAGCATCAACCTCGATAAAATTAAGCTGCGCGACCAGTATGATGCACAGCTGTTACGGGCTTCAGCCAACGCGCCCATTCAGGGATCAAGTGCCGATATTATTAAGATTGCGATGGTGCAGATCCCCGAAATCCTGAAGCCGTATCGGGCCAATCTGCTGCTGCAAGTGCATGATGAACTGGTGTTTGAAGTGCATCCTGACGACTGGCTGGAGCTTCAGCCGCTAATTAAATCCACGATGGAGTCGGCAGTTGCGCTCAGCGTGCCGCTCGTGGTGGAAGTACGCTCTGGCAACAACTGGATGGAGGCAAAGTAGAAGCAACGGCGGCCTAGATTTGCCCCATCAACGGCTCTCAATCCGTCAAGCTATATCCTCCCTGCTGGATGTAGGGATACCAGTGAGTCTCAACTTTGGCAATAGTCTCAGCATCGAGCGCGTAGTGGTTTTGGCGATAGTCTTGTAGCTCCGCCAGATAGCGTTCAAAGCGAGGACGGGCAACCTGAAAATCGGGGAGTTCTAGCTGTTCAAACAGGGTTTTAAGCTGATGTATGGGATTGGCTTGCAGATCTTCAAAGCGCAGCTCGGCAAACTGATGGGGCGGCAGATCGGCGCTGTCGGTTTTGAGCGCCTGAAGCAGATAGGGATAGCTTTCCAAGATCAGCGGCTCAATCGGCAAATCACCTGGCAAATTCCCGTAGGATTGCAGAGCCAGCTCTGGCAGCAGCCGGGTGAAATAATGGCGAGCGGATAGAAAGACCCGATAGGGATTGCGATAGATATGGATAAACTTCGCCGTCGGCCAAAGCTGCCGCAGGTGACGAACATAGCCCGTGTAGACCGGATTTTTGACCAGCAGCGTTCGCTGGCCTTGGTGGATCGAGACTTTCCGCAGCAGGTAGCAATGCAAGCGTCGCCACTGCTCTAGATCGGCCTCGTTCCCCGCTTGAAAGACATCCCGCCGGAAGTAAGCCTCAAACTGTTTGGGAAAGTACAGCCCGTGATAGTAAGACTCTGCGCCCATCGTCGCCAGGGGAATCGAATCTTCTTGGGGAGAGCTAGGCGTAACCGCCACATTGTCAACATAGCGATCTTGGGGCAGGGCTTGCTCCAGCAGCGGCTCTAAGGCTCGCACAATTCCCAAAATATCCCAGGGTAGCCCCGTTGCCAGCGGCGTAATGTAGCCGAACTGCTGCGCCTGCGCCATGAGATTATGCAGGTGGGTTGTGCCGGAGCGCCAGTATCCCACAATAAAAATTGGGGCAGGCATGGGAGCAGCCTGCCGTTGAGATCGGTCAAACAGAATGCGCTCTGCGGTTGAGAACGGCCAGCGAGCCAGCGCTACCGCTAAAGCTAGCGCCACTTGAGGACAGCGATTCAGGGCAACTGGCTGATTGGCCAGCAGCAGCTTCAGGAGACTGTCAAGATTACTGCCGCAGAGCGGATGGAAGAGACTCGCCATCGTTGTGCCTATCGCACTCCAGCCCGATTGCGGATCGCCTGAGTCGCCAGCGTTTTACCGAAATCCCAGGCAGCACCCGGCACCCGATGCGCGTCGGCCACCACATCCGTCACGGCTTCCACAATCCAATGGCGGTCAGCTTCCGTCAAGATCAGCGGCGGCATAAACTTCACCACGTTCAGGCCATGGCCCGCCACCTGAGACAAAATGCGGTGGCGCGTCAGCAAGGGCACAGTAATGATCTGGGAAAATAGCCCCCGGTTGGCGGTCTCCAGCATCTTCCAGGGCAGCTTCAGCGCCATGCTCTTCGGCTCTCCAAACTCCAGCGCCATGATCATGCCCAGCCCGCGCACTGCCTTGAGATATTCATACTGATGCACCAGCGGCTGCAAATCCGCCAATAGCTGCCGCCCCATCTCGGCAGCATGGTCAATCCAACCCTCGGTTTCTAGAACTTCCAGCGTGGCAAGTCCGGCAGCCATCGCCAGATTGTTCTTGCCGAAGGTGCTGCCGTGAACCACCGCCCGATCCATCCGGCTGAACACCTTGTCAAAGATCCAGGGACGACAAGCCACCGCCCCAATCGGCACCAGTCCGCCCGACAGCGCTTTGGCCATACAGAGCAGGTCAGGCTCTACGCCAAAATGCTCAACCGCCCACCATTTGCCCGTACGCCCCAGTCCCGTCTGCACCTCATCCGCAATCAGCAGGCTGCCGTACCGACGACAAAGCGCTGCCGCCCCCGGCAAATAGTCAGCCGCAGGAATCCAGACCCCGTGCCCCTGAATGGGCTCTGTGATAAAAGCCGCCACATCCTGACGCGCCAGGGCTTGCTCTAGCGCCGCCAAATCGCCAAAGGGCACTTCTACAAACTCTGGCAAAAAGGGGCCGAATCCAGATCTAAAATGCGGATCTCCGGTGGCCGACAGCGCGCCCAAAGTCAGCCCGTGGTAGCCGCCTTGGCAATAGACAATCTTGGCGCGGCCTGTGGCACAGCGGCTAAATTTGATCGCCGCTTCGACGCTCTCGGTGCCAGAGTTGGCGAAGAAAATTCGATCCAGTCCGGGCGGGGTGATTTTTTGCAGCCGCTCTGCCAATAGCCCAGAGAGCAGCGACGCATCCAGCTGAACCAAGTTGGGCAATTCAGCCGCCAAAACATCCTGCAAAGCCTGGACTATCACCGGATGGTTGCGCCCCAAGGCAAACACGCCAAAGCCGCTGAGCAAGTCCAGATAGCGGTCGCCCCGCTCATCAAACAGGTAAGCCCCCTGCGCCTTGACATAGTGGCGATCAAAGCCAATCGTCTTGAGAACGCTCACCATCTGGGGGTTGAGATACTGCTCATGTAGGGCAAAGTTCTCTTGCTGTCGCTGTTCAATTAGATCCAGAATATTCATCTTGGCCTTAATCAGGAGCTTTGCCGCTGGACAGCTTTGATGGTAACAGGCGCATCGGAATATAGAAAGGTCGCCCTAAAGTTTGACTTAGAGTTTGACTTATCGCGTCGAGGGCGCTTCGAGCCAGTCCAAGGCGGTATTGATCTAAACTCGGCAGAGACAGGTGATGCTCTGAGCTAGCATTTTTGTGATACAACCTGATATTTCTGGGTGAGCAGAACAGCAGGCAATAGAGAATGACCCCATGAATTTGATCCTGTTTTTGCTGCATACCTCCCGGTCAGCCGTAGCGATTGCGCTGGCGACTGGTTTAGTCAGCGGAGGCTGTAGCGCAGGTCTAATCGCCTTAATCAGCTTCACAATGGCTCAGGATGCAGCGCCTCCGGCAATCCTAGCCGCGGCTTTTGTAGGGTTGGGCGGCTTGGCTTTAACGATGTCGATGATCTCTCGCATTTTGCTGGTGCGATTTTCTCAGCAGGCTGTGTTCGCGCTACAGCTGCACCTGAGTCGTCAGATTTTAGCAGCCGAACTAAAATCGCTAGAAACCCTGGGCTTGCCGAGGCTGCTGGTCATCCTCACCGAAGATATTCAGGCCATTGCCACAGCTGCCGGCATCTTGCCCGTGCTGCTGATCAACATTGTGAGTTCACTCGGATGCATGATCTATATCTGCTGGCTGTCCTGGCAGGTGATGGGGCTGGTCTTGCTGATCACGCTCGCTGCATCGATTAGCTGCCGCTGGTTTTTGGTTGCAGGGCGGCGCTGGCTGACTCTAGCTCGCGACCAGCAAGATCGGCTCTTCCAGCATTTTCGCAGCTTGATTGAGGGGATCAAGGAGCTGAAGCTGCATCAAGATGGCGCGCAGGACTTTTTCGACCTTGACTTGGCGCAGACAGCCGCTCAGGTGAAAACCTACAGCAGGCGCGGGCTGAGCCTGTTTGCCATACTCGATAGCTGGGGCAAATTTATCTACTTTTTTGCCATCGGGCTAGTGCTATTTGTGCTGCCTCATTGGATTGCCATCAGACCTGAAACTCGCTTTGCCTATGTCTTGACGTTTACTTTTCTGCTAGGGCCAATGGAGAATCTGGTCAGTAAGCTGCCGCTGCTCGGTCAAGCGGGCATTGCGCTCGATAAGCTGAAAGCTCTGGGTCTTGGCCTGAATCATCCGGCGGCAACCGGCGCTTTCCTGACTCACAGCCCGACTCACAGCCCGACTCACAGCCCCACCCATCGCTGGCGCTGCTTGGAGCTTCAGGGCGTGACACATGCCTATCGTACTGAGCAGGGAGAGCAGGAGTTTATCCTGGGGCCGATTGACCTGACGGTGCATCCCGGCGAGCTGATTTTTATCATCGGCGGCAACGGCAGCGGTAAATCGACACTGGCCAAATTAATTACGGGTCTCTATTCTCCGCAATCTGGCAGCATCTGGCTGGACGATCAGCTGATTGTCTCGGCCAATCAGGCTTGGTATCGTCAGCATTTCGCGGCTGTATTCGCCGACTTCTATTTATTTGATCGACTGCTGGGATTGGGCAGTTGCGATCAGTCTGCAATCGCTCAAGCGTATTTAGAGAAGCTTCAGCTCAGCCACAAAGTCAAGCTTGATCAGGGCAGGTTTTCGACGACAGATCTTTCTCAGGGGCAACGCCAGCGACTGACCCTGCTGAGTGCCTATCTAGAAGATCGCCCGATTTACCTGTTTGACGAATGGGCAGCCAATCAAGATCCGGTCTTTAAGCAGATCTTCTACAGCCAGATTTTGCCCGATTTAAAGGCTCAAGGGAAAGCAATTTTTGTGATCAGCCATGACGATCGCTACTTTCACTTCGCAGACCGGATCATCAAGCTCAACTACGGTCAGATTGAGTCTGATCAGCCTGCACCGTCTGCTGGCAGCATCTAGAGCAACTCCCCCTGCCTGACTTTCCCTGCCTGACTTTGCCGATCCGACCTGACTCACAGCACTTGATCTACAGCACTTGATCTGTAGCGTCTGCTGCGGCATTGTTTGATAATGGTTTGATTCTAGTATCACTTTGATTTTCCTACCCCTAGAGGTTCTATCCCTATGAAGTTCCGCACCCTGCTGGCTCGGTTTAGAGGCAGGCTGTCCTCCCAATCTCAGGTTCGGTTGGCAGGTGCAGCGGCTGGTCGGCGGCTGATCAGCAACCCGGTCGAGGCGACCGAACTCCAGCGACTGCGGCTAGATCTGCTGGAAGAATCCCAGATGGACTTTACCTATCTGGTTTTAATTGTCGGCTCTTGCATCATCGCCACACTCGGCCTGCTCTCCAATAGCGTTGCCGTAATCATTGGAGCCATGCTGGTTGCGCCCCTGATGCTGCCTATCCGGGGAATGGCCTTTGGCGCTCTCGGAGCCGATATCCCGCTGTTTCGGCAAGGGCTGATTTCGGTGCTGGTCGGGACGCTGATCGCGTTTGGGCTGTCCTGGTTTTTGGGCGTAGTCGCCGGGATTTCTGTCTTTGGCAGCGAAATTCTGGCGCGCTCTCAGCCCAATTTGCTCGATTTGGGCATTGCAATTGCGGCAGGCGGCATTAGCGGCTATGCCAAAATCCAGCCCAAGATTTCCGGCAGTTTAGCCGGAACCGCGATTGCTGTCGCTCTCATGCCGCCCGTCTGCGTGATTGGTCTGGGTCTGTCTCATGGGGATAAGCTTTTGAGCCTGGGGGCGCTGCTGCTCTACATGACCAATCTGCTGGGCATCGCGCTCTCCTGCATGGTGACATTTTTGCTAGCGGGCTATGCGCCACTGGCACAGGCGCGTGGCGGCTTAATGCTGGCCACTGCGCTGACTGGATTGCTGCTGATTCCGCTAGGCGTGAGCTTTATCGATCTGGTGCAGCAAAGCCGCTTGCAGGCTAGCTTGAAAAATGCCCTGGTCAGACAGACCGTCACCTTTCAGCGGGTTGAACTAGTCAATACCGAGACAAACTGGCTCGTGAATCCACCCGAAGTACGGCTGAGCGTCCGCAGCCAAGAGGAAATTACGCCCAAGCAGGTGAAGCTGCTCGAAGAGTTTATTGGCCAGTCGATGGGGCAGCCATTTACGCTGATTTTTGAAGTCAGTCAGGTGGGAGTTGTGCGGCGAGACGACGCAATCCCGCTTCAGCCGTAGTCCTGACTGCGGGGGCTAACCTGCTAAATAATGCAGCTCAAATCCCCCGCTCTCTGGCTAAAGCGCAGGTTTTCGCGATAGTCAATTGGGCAGTCGATCACCGCAGGTACGTTCTGGCTCAGGGCTTCCTTCAACGTCGGCACAAACTCCAGCGCTGAGGTGATGCGGTAGCCTTTTAGGCCCATGCTCTCAGCTAGCTTCACAAAATCAGGGTTGCTGAAATGCACAAAGTTTGACTCGCCGAACTGGTTCTGCTGCTTCCACTCAATCAGGCCGTAGCCGCCATCGTTAAAGATAATGGTCACAAAGGGGGTATTGATTCGCAGCGCGGTTTCTAGCTCCTGCGAGTTCATCATAAAGCCGCCGTCGCCCGTCACGGCCACCACCTTGCGCTCTGGATAGACCAGCTTGGCCGCTACCGCTCCCGGAATGGCGATGCCCATTGCGGCAAAGCCATTGGAGATCAAGCAGGTGTTGGGCTGCTCGCAGTGGTAGTGCCGCGCCATCCACATTTTATGCGCCCCCACATCCGAGATCACGATATCGGCGGGAGCCATCACCTGCCGCAGATCGTAGATTAGCTTTTGCGGCTTGATCGGGAAACCGTCGTCTGTGGCGTGCTCTTCGTAGTCGGACAGGATCTCTTGACGCAGATGTACTGCGTAGGGTTCAGGCTGGCTGCTGCGGTCAGCTCGCCGCAGAATTTCGCTGAGCGAATCAGAAATCTCGCCCACCACCTCAGCCAGCGGAATATAGCTGCTGTCTACCTCAGCGGGCGTTTGGTCAATGTGAATAATCGGGGTCTGGCCGTTTGGATTCCAGCGCTTGGGTGAATATTCGATCAGGTCATAGCCGACAGCAATCACCAAATCGCTGTTGTCAAAGCCGCAGCTAATGTGATCTCGCTGCTGCAAGCCCACTGACCAGAGCGCCAGCGGATGCTGATAGGGGATCACGCCTTTGCCCATGAAGGTATTGGCAACCGGAATATTCAGCTGGGTGGCAAATTTAGTGAGCGCAGCGCTGGCTCGGCCTCGGATCGCGCCGTTGCCCACTAGAATAATCGGGTTTTGGGCTTGGGAAATGGCGGTAGCGGCACGCTCAATGCTCTGGAACGAGGCGTAGACTTTTTCGCGGCTGTCGGTCGGCAGCGGGTTGCCCATCACGGCCATTGCCGCAATATTTTCGGGGAGATCAATATGCACAGCTCCCGGCTTTTCAGTCTGCGCTAGCTTGAAGGCGCGTCGGACAATTTCAGGCGTATTGCTCGGGCGGACGATCTGCTTGCTCCAGCGCGTCACGGGCGAAAACATGGCAACCAGATCGAGATATTGGTGCGACTCAATATGCATGCGATCGGTGCCGACCTGCCCCGTAATCGCCACCAGCGGTGCACAGTCGAGGTTGGCATCCGCAACGCCCGTCATGAGATTAGTGGCTCCGGGACCCAGCGTCGAGAGACAGACCCCCGCCTTGCCTGTCAGTCGACCGTAGACATCGGCCATAAAAGCTGCACCCTGCTCGTGTCGGGTGGTGATGAACCGAATCGAAGAGTTTTTGATGGCTTGCAGCAAGTGCAGATTTTCTTCACCGGGCAGGCCAAAGACATATTCAACGCCTTCGTTTTCCAGGCAATGCACGAGCAGTTCAGCAGTATTCATTTCGTTCATTTCGCTCATCTTGCTAGTTACTCCTGTTATTTCGCCCAGTTATCTCGCCCAGTTATTTCACCCAAATAGTCTTGACGTTCACGAACTCGCGGATGCCTTCGGTGCCCAATTCTCGGCCATAGCCAGAGCGCTTGATTCCACCAAACGGCAGGCGTGGATCGGACTTGACCATGCCGTTGACAAACACCGAACCCGCCTCAATTCCCAAAATTAAGCGCTCGACTTCCTCAGGGATCTGCGTCCAGGCACTTGCGCCTAGCCCGAAGCTGGTTTCGTTAGCCAGCGTAATGGCCGCCTCCAGATCCGGGACGCGAAACAGCAAGGCTACCGGACCAAAAAACTCCTGCTGACGGGCAGGGCTATCGGGCGGCAGATCGGCCAAAATCGTTGGCGGATAGAAGCTGCCCTGCTGCAAGCTGGGGTCGAGCTTTTCTAGATTGCCGCCAATCAGCAGCTTGCCGCCTGAAGCGATTGCGGCCTGCACCTGCTCATCTAGCTCCTGCAAAATTCCCGGCGTGGCCAGCGGGCCAATCTCGGTGTCTGGCAGCATCGGGTCGCCCAGCTTCAGCGCCGCATATCGGTGCAGCAGCTGCTCGGTGAACGCCTCAGCAATTGAGTCTTGAATAATAAATCGCTTGGCCGCAATGCAGGACTGGCCGTTGCTGATCATCCGCGCCGTCACGGCTGTGGCCACTGCGGCCTCCAGATCCGCGCTCTCCAGCACCACAAACGGATCGCTACCGCCCAGCTCCAACACCGTTTTTTTAATTTGATTCCCGGCGGCGCTGGCCAGACTTGCGCCGGCGGGTTCGCTGCCTGTCAGAGCCGCCCCCTTAACGCGCGGATCATGGATCACCTGCTCCACCTGCGCTGCGCCAATCAGCAAAGTCTGAAACGCCCCGGTGGGGAAGCCAGCGCGGGCTAGCACGTCTTCAATCGCCAGCGCCGACTGCGGCACGTTGGAGGCATGTTTGAGCAGCCCGACGTTGCCCGCCATCAGCGCCGGAGCCGCAAATCGAAACACCTGCCAAAACGGAAAGTTCCAGGGCATGACCGCCAGAATTACGCCTAGCGGCTGATAGCAGACAAAGCTGCGGCTCGCGTCAGTTTCGATGGGGTGATTGGCCAGCGCGGCGGCAGCGGTTTCGGCATAGTAGCGGCAGACCCAAGCTGACTTCTCCACCTCGGCCACGGCGCTGGCCAGCGGCTTGCCCATCTCCAGCGTAATAATTTTGCCGAAGCGCTCCTTCTCGTCCACCAAAATTTGGGCGGCAGCCGCCAGCCAGCTGGCTCGTTGCTCAAATGTGCTATGGCGATACTGCTCGAAACGCCGCTGCGCTAGTTCAATTTTGGCATCTAGCTGCTCTGCCGTGAGCGGTTCAAATACCTTGACCGTTTCGCCAGTAGCCGGGTTAACGGTTGCAATAGCCATGCTTAACTCTCCTGCTCAATGCGAACCTGCTTATCCTGCCTCCATTCTAGGATTCTGCTCTAGGGGGCCAGCAAATTCTGATACATCTAGACATATTGCGTATACAGATATTGCAGATGCGGATGCAGATATCTAGTCAATGATTCTGATGACTCTGATAACTCTGAGCAGTCAGCCCTAGCTTAAAGCATGCTTACGGCTGAGTCAGCTGATAGAGCAGCGAGCGCCAGACAAATTTCGGCAGCGCCAGCATTCGCCGCCAGCGCCAAGGTTCTTGATAGAGCCGATAGGTCCATTCCAGATGATTGTCGCGAAGCCACTCAGGCGCACGATCTTTGGTGCCAGCCCAGATGTCGAAGCTGCCGCCGACCCCAATCCAGATCGCATGGGGGCAGAGATGACGGTTTTCGGCAATCCAAAATTCCTGACGCGGTACGCCCAGCCCCACCAAAATAATTGACGGCTGGAGCTGCTGGAGCTGTTGCCGAAAGGCTGGCTGATCTTCAGCCGCCAAAAAGCCATGCTGCACCCCGGCGATTTTCAGCCCCGGAAGTTGCTGCTGGAAACGCTCAGCCGCAATTTGAGCCACGCCTGGAGCAGAGCCATAGAAAAGTATCGAGCTGCCGGGTTGCTCTGCGGCCTGCTGCACCAGCGCTGCGGCTAGCTCAATGCCGGGACAGCGGGCAATCCGGCGACCTGCCCAGAGCTGAAGATAGAGCACCACGCCTGCGCCGTCAGGAATCACCAGCTCAGCCTGATGAATGATCTGCGCCAAAGCCGGATTCTGCTCAGCCTGAATTGCCATCTCCGCGTTGAGCGTCACCACATGCGTACCTTGAGCTAGCCGCAGGCGTTCGAGCAGCCAGTCTAGATGGCGGGGGAGGAGATGCACGGGCAGCCCCAGCACGGTTGACTGCTCTGGCTGCTGCTGAAGTTTGTCTTGCAGGTCCGGCATGAATTGACGGCCAATTTGAACCTCCTTATTATACGGAGCAATTCTGCGGAGCAACGGTCAAAACCTATGTAATCAAAAACTAGTCATCAAAAACCAGCATCCAAAAAACCAGCAGTTTCGGCAGTTGCTCCCCAGCTTGCGCTCCCCGGCGAGCACGAACAGCTATCGCGTCACCTAACGAGTCGCCTCCGCCTTCGGTTCGCTGTAGCTCTGCGTCTGCGACCGCAGCTGCCGGAAATCAAAGCTGCTCGCATCGCCCTGAATGGCGATCCAGCCCAGCGAGATCAATGCCGAAACCAGGACTGGAGCCGCAAAGCCGACTAGCAAATCACCGCCAAACGGAATGTCCAGCCATGCCGTGAAATCTGGCTGCGGGAAAAACAGCGCCCCGGACAGAATGCCGATAACTGAACTCCAGAAGGCGATTTTGCCCGTTAAGCGGCCTGCGTAAAACCCCAGCACCACCGGAAAGAAAGCCCCGGCGCAGATCAGATCCGCCAGCAAAAACAGGTAGAGCACGTCATAGCCCTGCGCTGCAATCAAGATCGCAGGCAGGCCAATCGCTACCGTCAACAGCCGCGAAGCCCGCAGCAGTCCGCTCGACTGCATCTGCGGAAACAGTCGAATCAGATCGACTGTGAAAACGCTGGCAATGCCGTTCAGCAGAGATGACAACGTACTCATCACCAGCGCCAGCGCCAGCACCAGCACCGTCATCACCACCCAGAGCGGCAGCGCCAGCTCTTGCACCAGCGAAAAAAAGGCGCGGTCGTCGTTAAAGCCAAAATGCGCGGCCAGCAGCCCCAAACCGCCCGCCACCAAAATCATCGGCAAAATCACTAGCGCCGAACTCGTAAAGGCTCGACGCACCGTGCTGTCATTTCGGCAGGCGTAGATCCGCTGCCAGTTGCTCTGGTTGAACAGCTCAGCCGCCAAAATTGCAATCATCAGACTTGCGCCCAGCTTAATCCCGTCTAAATTAGCCAGCGTCAACAGCTGCGGCGCGTTTAGCTGCACCGGAGCCAACGCCGCATCCCAGCCGCCCAGCGCAATCACCCCCACCCCAAAGCTCACCAGCAGCAGCGGCAAAATGACCGCAAATTGAATCGCGTCGGTGAAGATAGTGGCATCCAGCCCGCCATAGGTCGTGTAGATAAACGTAGCCGTAATGACCACCAGCGCCGTCCAACCCAGCGGCACCTCCGCCAAAATCTGCACGGCTTTGGCAATGGCGGTCAGCTCCGCCGCCAGGTAGATAAACATATAAAACACAATCACCCCCAGCACCAGCAGATACATCCGGTTGCCAAAGCGATGCAGCACAAACTCATTCAGCGAATGGCCGCTGGGCATCAGCTGCCGAATCCGAGGGCCGAGCTGCGTAAACAGGGCAATCGGTGCCGCAGAACCCAGGCAGTAGCCCAAAATTCCGGCAATGCCGCTGGTTGCGGCCACCTGCGGCGGACTAAACAGAATCCAGACTCCCATGCCGGACGAGACAATCGTGGCGGTGGCCATCCCCCAGCCGAGCCGATTGCGGCTCACCATATAGTCTTCCAAATTGACGCTGCGCCGACTGGTGTAGAGCAGTCCCAGCAGAGCAAATAAACCCGCCGTCACCAGCGTTACCAATAGCGCTACTGCACTTGTCGTCATGATTTTTCACCTCAGTTCTATAGAGAATGAGGCTAGGGTGAATCGACAGCCCGAAATCTGCTGAATCTCTGAGATTAACTAGATCAATTAACTAGATCAACAGAAATCGAGCCTACATCTTGAATGGAATTGAAACCGATCGAGATCGAATCAACGCTTCCCTCCGCTGGCATTACCCAGACTCAGGTTCTCAGAGTGTAATCTCAGCCTGAATTGCTTCAGGCACCCCTAGCTTAATGATAGATTTTATCACCTTCTGGAACGAAATCAGCTGCCAGCTTAAAGTCTTACGGCAGCACAAAACCCGCTAAAATTACGGCATAGAGAATTACAGCATAGTTTGTTCTATTGCCAGTGCCTATCTCGGTGCCTATCCCAATTCCTATCTCAATGCCTATCCCAGTGCCTATCTCAGTGTCTACAGCGCCCCATTCCCAGCCAGCAGGCAAAGTCTATCTCGTCGGTGCAGGTACAGGCTGCATCGCTCACCTCACCATGCAGGCGCATGATCTGCTGCGACAGGCTGAGGTGCTGGTTTACGATGCGCTAGTGGGCGATGATCTGATGGGGCTAGTGCCCGATTACTGCGAGCAGATTTTAGTGGGCAAACGCGGCGGATTACCCAGCACGCCGCAGACCGAGATCAACCAGATTTTGGTGGAGCAGGCGCGCCAAGGCCGACAGGTGATTCGGCTCAAGAGTGGCGATCCGTTTATTTTTGGGCGCTCGGCGGCAGAAATTCAGGCGCTCACCGAGGCGGGCTGTAACTTTGAGGTGGTTCCCGGACTCTCCTCAGCGCTGACTGCACCGCTGCTAGTCGGCATCCCGCTCACCGATCCGGTGCTGAGCCGCTGTTTTGCGGTGGCGACGGCGCATGAACCAGACGCGCTGGACTGGGAATCGCTCTCACAGCTCGAAACGCTGGTGCTGCTGATGGCGGCCAAACAGCTCCCCGAAATTATCGAGCAGCTGCTGCGTCACGGACGAGCGCTCGAAACCCCAATTGCCGTAATCCGCTGGGCAGGCCAGCCAGAGCAGCAGATCTGGACGGGAACGCTGGGCAATATTTTGCGCCAGACCGAACATCAGCCGCTCTCGCCTGCGGTGATTGTGATTGGTGAAGTGGTGCGGCTGCGGCCTTATTTAAGCGGCGGTACTGCACAATAGTTCTACTGCACAATAGTTCTGTTGCGACCTGTGTCTTCTCCAAATTCCCTCGCTCACCAAACCATCCTCGTGACGCGCTCTACTGGCCAGTCACGCCAGTTCGTTCAGCAGTTGCAGCAGGCAGGGGCGACGGTGCTGGAGCTGCCCGCCATTCAAATTCTGCCGCCTTCGAGTTGGCAGGCACTCGATCAGGCCATTGCTCAGCTCGATCAGTTTGACTGGCTGATTCTCACCTCGACCAACGGCGTGGATGCCTTTTTTGCGAGACTGGCCGCGCAAGATCTGTCCCTAGCACAGCTCGCGCATCTGAAAATTGCGGTGGTGGGTCAAAAAACGGCGGCTCAGCTTCAGGCCAACGGTCGCCAGCCTGATTTCATCCCGCCTGACTTTGTGGCCGATGCGCTGGCCGAACATTTTCCGGGGGCGGCGACAGGACTGCGGCTGCTGTTTCCCAGAGTCGAGACGGGCGGGCGCGAGCTGCTGGTCAAAGCCTTGAGCGCTCAGGGCGCAATCGTCACTGAAGTCCCCGCCTACCAGTCGGGCTGCACCACCGTCCTGCCGCCAGAGATTGCCACCGCCTTGCAGCAGCAGCAGATCACTATCGTCACTTTTGCTAGCTCTAAAACCGTCGCCTGCTTCCATCAGCTGCTTCAGTCGGCAGGGATCTCTCTAGATCCAAACTGCTGCATCGCCTCAATCGGCCCGCAAACCTCGCTGACCTGCCGCGACTGCTTGGGCCGCGTCGATCTTGAAGCAGCAGAATATACGCTAGAAGGATTAACGCAGGCCATGATCGACTGGGCGACGCAGAACCGTCAGCGAGAACATTAGAGAGAATCATGCGGATTATTGGACTCACGGGCGGCGTGAGCATGGGCAAAACCACCGTCTCTCGCTATCTGCACGAAACCTACGGCCTGCCAATTTTGGATGCTGACCTCTACGCCCGACAGGTAGTGGAACCGGGTACAGAAGCGCTAGCCAAAATTGCTGAGCGCTATGGTGAGTGGGTCTTGACTGACGGCAGACTGAATCGACGGCAACTAGCAGAGATTTTGTTTAACAATCCCGCCGAGCGACAGTGGATTGAGCAGCTCATCCATCCCGCCGTGCGTCGCCAAATTGAGGCCGACCTGCCAGCTCTAGCCGCTCAAAATCAGCCGATAGCTGTTGTCGTCGTGCCGCTGCTGTTTGAAGCTGGAATGCAGGATCTCGTCACCGAAATTTGGGTCGTGCATACCACAGCCGCTCAGCAGCAAGCGCGGCTCCAGCAGCGCGACTCGCTTACCCCAGAGCAACTCGAGGCGCGGATCAGCAGCCAGATGCCGATTCAGCAGAAAATGGCGCAGGCTGACGTTTTGCTCGATAATTCGACGACGCTGCCCCGCCTCTATAAGCAGATTGATCAGGCGCTCGCCGCTCGCCCCGCCTCGCAGTAACAGCCATTGAGGCTCATCCTGGGCACTCTGTAGCTACAGAGAATTTTCAGGGCATCGGAGAGATTGCTATGTTAGCCAGGGTTTGGAGCGCCGCGCTCGTCGGGATTGATGCCGTCAAGGTGGGGGTTGAGGTGGATGTCGCTGGCGGACTGCCCGGAATTGTAGTGGTGGGGCTACCCGATGCGGCAGTGCAGGAAAGCCGCGAACGGGTGAAAGCAGCCCTCAAAAACGCGGGCTATGCTGTGCCGATGCGGCGGATGGTGGTGAATCTGATGCCCGCAGACCTGCGAAAAGAAGGCCCCAGCTTTGATCTACCAATCAGCATTGGCGTATTGGCAGCCACCGAGCAGATCAGCCTGACGCTACTGGAGCAGACGCTGTTTTTAGGCGAGCTGTCGCTAGATGGTAGCCTGCATCCTGTGACGGGCGTGATTGCAATTGCGGCGGCGGCTCAGGCATTGGGGATTCAAAAGCTGGTCGTGCCTGCCGATAATGCGCGGGAGGCCGCAGTGGTGGAGGGGCTAGAGGTCTACGGCTTCCAGAACCTCAGCGAAGTAGCCGACTTTCTCAATCAGCCTGCTGGCTACAGCCCGCTCCAGCTCGACGGCACTGAGCAGCTGTTTGCCGCCAGAGTCACCGGACTCGACCTCAAAGATGTCAAAGGTCAAATTCAGGCGCGGCGGGCGCTAGAGATTGCGGCAGCGGGCGGGCATAATCTGGTGTTTGTGGGGCCACCGGGCAGCGGCAAAACCATGCTGGCACGGCGTTTACCGGGAATTATGCCGCAGCTCAGCTTTGAGGAGGCACTAGAAGTCACCCAGATTCATTCGGTGGCCGGAATGCTGAAAAATCGCGGGACGCTGGTGGGCGAGCGTCCGTTTCGCAGCCCGCATCACTCGGCCTCTGGCCCGTCGCTCGTTGGCGGCGGCAGCTTCCCGCGACCGGGCGAAATCTCGCTGTCACATCGCGGCATTTTGTACTTGGACGAGCTAACCGAGTTTAAACGCGAGGTGCTGGAGTTTTTGCGGCAGCCGCTGGAAGATGGGCAGGTGACGATTTCTAGAACCCGGCAGGCGGTGTCGTTTCCGGCCAAGTTCACGCTGGTTGCCAGCACCAATCCCTGTCCCTGCGGCTATTTTGGCGATACGATTCAGCCCTGTACCTGTTCGCCTCGGCAGCGCGAGCAATATTGGGCGAAGCTGTCGGGGCCGTTGATGGATCGAATTGATTTGCAGGTAGCGGTGAATCGGCTGAAGCCAGAGGAAATTACTCAGCAGAGCTTAGGCGAGCCTACGGAGACCGTTCGGCAGCGGGTGGAGGCGGCGCGAAACGTGGCCTATCAGCGGTTTGAGGCGGCAAACAAGAATTCTCACCTGCACTGTAACGCCGAAATGCAGAGCAGCCAGATTCGGCAGTGGTGTCAGCTCGACGACAGAACCCGCAGCCTGCTAGAAAATGCGATTCGGAAGCTAGGGCTGTCGGCTAGAGGCACCGACCGGATTTTGAAAGTGTCGCGGACGATTGCAGATTTGGCGGGCGATCAGGATTTGCAGATGGCGCATGTGGCCGAGGCGATTCAGTATCGCACCATCGACCGGATGCAGTAGGCTTTTTGTCAGCAAGTAATCAGCAAGTAATCAGCAAGCAAAAGGGCTGAGGAATTCAATCTCCTCAGCCCTTGTCTTTACTGAACGAATTAGACTAGCGCTGAACTAAGCCAGGTCTGACTTGTTGCCAATCGAACGATAGCTTGAGATCAGCACCGCACTGCCGAGCGCAAACTTCAGGACTTCCAGCAGCCAGTAGCCTGCGTGCAGCTGGTTCATTTCGGCTGGCATTGGAGTCGCTGAGGCAAAGAAATCGAGCTGGAGTCCCAGAGCGCTCATCAATGGGGTGAGGCTGTAGGTATCGATCATCGTGATGGCGAGCAGCCCCAGCGCCGCCGGAATCACCCAGCGCGCCAGTCGGCTCCCGGCATTTTGCATTACCAGGAGGCTGGTCAAGATCAGGGCGGCGCAGAGCATTTCTAGGTGATTGAACACCCAAAACAGGCTGTAGCCAGCGCTGGCAAAACCGGGCTGGGTCATCATGCCTGCTGAGGAGAGCGTTGGCATCAGCACGGCATCGAGGACGAAGCTGCCGCCTAGCCAGGTGGCCAGTGTTGCGAGGCTGACGGTGCGCCATGTAGCGGCAGAGAGTTCAGAATGTGTGATTGCAGTCATGAGTTCGGATGAGAATACTTTATCTATATATTTTGAGCTTAGCCGACCTAGCTGGAACTGAACGTGAATTATCATTACGCTGAGTGGGCAACAAGAATTTCGCAGCAAGTTTCGCAGAGAATTCCACAGAAAATTTCTAGGAGGCGGTTGGCAAATGACGGCAGAGATTTTGCTGGAGATTGAGGGTGAAGGCGCAGTGGTGGCCACCGAAGCGCTGTTTGATCGCCCGGAGCTGGTGGGAAGATGGGAGACGACAGGGGAAGATGAGCGAGACGGTGGGCTGGCGACGGTGGGCGTGATTGTCGGGATTGTGGGCGGGGTGATGGCAATTGCGGAGCAAATTCGCAAATGGTATCAGGAATATCGGGCGAAACCGGGCAAAAAGCTGGATAAGGTGCTGATTATTACACCGCATGGACGGCTGCTGCTGGAAGATGCCACAATCGAGCAAATTGCCAAAGTGCTAGAGCCGCTGGCGAAGTAGTTTTTCTGGTTGCTGCCATGCCCCTGCTGCATATCCAGCTTTTCTTGCGCCCAGATCAGCGGGTGGAGCTGCGCTACTTTACCCAAAACCCGAATCAGTTTGAGTCGCGCTGGCTGGATCTGGGCGAGATTGCGGAGCTGCTGAAGCGGGCTGACACAGACTATTACACGCGCCACCCCGAAAACTTTGCCCAAACCGGGCGCAAGCTATTCGACTGGCTAGACGGTAGCGACCGCTGGCTGAAGCAGCATTTGCCGCAGAATGCTAAAGGTGCGGTGGCGATTGAGACTGCGGGAAATTTGGCGCATTTGCCTTGGGAGGTGCTGTGCGATGACAGCGGTTTTTTGGTGCAGCGGGGGGTGATTCCGGTGCGGTGGCGAAAGCTAGCGGTGTCTGGGGCGAAAGAGCCTGCGAATCGTCCGCTTCAGATGCTGTTTATGGCGACTTCGCCGGAGAGTAGCCGCGAGCTGGACTATGAGCAGGAGGAAGCGCGGATTTTGGCGGCGACGCAGCGACAGCCGCTGCTGCTGGAGGTGGAGGAGAGCGGCTGCTTGGGTGAGCTGCGGCAGAGTTTGGCGGATTTTGGCCGGGATCAGTTTGGCAACTATTTTGATGTGGTGCATCTGACGGGGCATGGGCTGTTTCGGTCAGAGGCGGGGCGGGCTGAGTTAGCGCCTTGTTTTGTGACGGAATCGGAGCTGGGCGAGGCTTGCTATAGCCGGGGGGCGGATATTGCGGCAGCGCTGGGCGAGCATGCGCCGCAGCTGCTGTTTTTGTCGGGTTGCCATACGGGGGAGCGGCCTAAGGGCGGGGCGGGGAGCGGGGCGGGGCTGTCGCTGGCGGAGGAGCTGCTGGAGACGGGTGCGGCGGTGCTGGGCTGGGGTCGTCCGGTGCGGGACGGTGAGGCGACGGCGGCGGCGGCCAAGCTGTATCAGAGTTTGGCGGAGGGTGGGTCGCTGATTGCGGCACTGACGCAGACGTATCAAATGCTGATCAAGGAGCAGGCGCGAGACTGGCATTTGCTGCGGCTGTTTGTGGCGGGGATGGAGACAGCGGCGGTGCCGGAAGCGCTGGTGACTTCGGGGCTGACTCGCGGGAGGCAGTTGCAGCGGCGGCGGGAGGCGAGCGAGTTTTATTTGGATGCGAGGCAGCAGGTGAAGGTGGTGGGGCGGCAGGGGTTTGTGGGGCGCAGGCGGATTTTGCAGCGCTGCTTGCGGGCGATGCAGGATGAGAGCCTGGTTGGGGTTTGGCTGCATGGCATGGGTGGTTTGGGCAAAAGTGCGGTGGCGGCAAGGCTCTGTGATCGGCTGGCGATGCGGCTGAAGTCGGTGGTTTGGGTGGGGGAGTTGGATCAGCCGGTTTTGGTGTCGCGGCTGGCGGAGCTGCTGGAAACTGAGCAGCAGCGGCGGGCGCTGTTGAGCCGGGAGGAAGGGCTGAAGTTTCGGCTGAAGCGGGCGCTTGAGGAGCTGCTGGAGCAAGATCAGCGGCTGCTGCTGGTTTGGGATGATTTTGAGCAGAATATGCAGCCGGGGGGACAGGACTTTCGGCTCAAGGATGGGGCGGCGGGGTTGCTGAAGGATCTGGTTTGGGCACTGCGAGAGACGGGATTTCATCGGCTGCTGGTGACGAGTCGCTATCGGGTGGCGTTTAGTGAGGAGCGGGCTTTTTATTGGCAGCCGTTTGAGGCGTTTTCGACGGTGGAGATGGAGAAAAAATGCCAGCGGCTGACGGGTTTTTTGCACCCGGAAGCGCCGCCGCAGCGGGATGCGGCAGAGGCAGTAAAACAGGATTGGCAGGTTAAACATCAGCTCCAAGTCGCAGCGCTGACACTGGCGGATGGCAACCCGCGCCTGATGGAAAAGCTGGAGCGGCGGCTGGACGAGTCAGAGAGTGCGGCGGCGCAGCTTGAGCAACTGACAGAGAACCCAGAACCGCTGCGGCAAGAGGCGCTGAACGCTGAGCTGTTGGCCTGCATGGACGCTGAGTTGCAGCCTGTCTTGGCTAAAGCGGCGATTTTTCGGCTGCCTGTGCCGCAGCCTTTGCTGATTGAGTTTTGTGCGACTGCGGCACAGCTGGAGCGGGCGGTGGCGTTGGGCTTGCTGGAGGTGAGCGGCTCGCCCCAAACCCCTGACCTGCGCGTGCCGCAAATTTTGCCGCTGCCGACTGACTGGACAAAGGCAACTTATCAACAGGCGGCGGAGTTGCTGTATCGCTACTGGTGGCAGGAGGCTGAAACCTCGACTGAGCCACAGCGCTTGGAACTGCACCGGCTGGCGATGGCGGCAGGGCTGGGCGAGATGGCCGCGACGCTGGGCGTGGTATTAACAATCGGGTGGATCAAGCGAAGCCGTTTTCGAGATGCCGAAGCTCTTTGCCGCCAGACGCTGGAACTGGTCGAAGACTTTCGATTGATCCACAACTTGGCAATGGCAGAGAGGCAACTTGGCAAAACTCAAGCCGCGCTGCAAAACTATCAGCAAGCGCTCGATGATTGTCCTGAGCGCAATGATGACGAAACTTTAAAGGAACGCTCTGCGATTATTCACAACACGGCAGAGTTGCTAACCCAGCAAGGACAGGTAGATCGGGCGCTGGGGCTGTATCAACAGTCGCTGGAGGCAGAAGAATCAATCGGGGATGTGCGAGGCAAAGCCGCCACGCTGCACCAAATGGCCGGTATCTATGCCCAGCAAGGACAGGTAGATCGGGCGCTGGGGCTGTATCAACAGTTCGCTGAGATTGATGAATCAATCGGGGATGTGCAAGGCAAAGCCGCCAC